>Ga0105046_10019195_pt1 | contig 10376 bp, 11 predicted proteins | sample MAT03_FD_78385 | JGI IMG/M metagenome (GOLD analysis project Ga0105046, IMG submission 78385) | Freshwater microbial communities from Lake Fryxell liftoff mats and glacier meltwater in Antarctica - MAT-03 (megahit assembly) | ecosystem: Environmental > Aquatic > Freshwater > Ice > Liftoff... | reverse complement strand
GCGGCCATTGGTGCCGGAGCGGCCATTGGTGCCGGAGCGGCCATTGGTGCCGGAGCGGCCATTGGTGCCGGAGCGGCACTAGCGCCACCCATACCATGCCTGGCCTGGTACTTGGCGAGCAGAGCGTTGGTGTAGCCAGGATTGTCCTTCAACTCGAAGCCGGTCAGGTCTTGGACTACCACGGTCTCACGATTAGCACCTTTGCCGATAAACTTCTTGTGGGCGTTCTCAGGGACGTCCTTGGTCTCAAGGAACTTGTTGTAGTCGGCGATCTTGCCGAACAGGTAGATGCGCGGCTTGTCCCCTTCCTTCTTTGCATGAGGGACCTCGGCGTAGAACTTCGACCCGAAGCCGCCTTCGGAGTAGGCGCCGGGTAGGTCAGAGGTGCGGGGCGTCGAGCAGCCGGAGCCAATGGAGATGGCGGCGGCTGCGGCGGCGAGGACAAGGGCGGTGCGGCGGATCATGGGACGGGGTGCTCCTGAGGTCAGACACCGTGCCGACTATCATGAATCACCAGTGAGTTGATCGTGAAGCTTCGGTTAAGACGTCCGGCCGGCGAACAGCCGGGCCGCCGTGGCGAGATCGGCCGGAGTGTTCACGCCCAGGACGCTGCCCGGATCATCGCAGATCTCGAGTTCAACCCCCGCCTGGTCGCGAGCGAGCATGCCGACGACGTCGGTCAGATAGTATTCGCCCTGGGCATTCGTCGGTTTGACCTGACGGAGCCGCTCGAACAGGTCGGTGCGGCGGAAACAGTATAAGCCGCTGTTGACCAGATTGATCGCACGTTGCTCTGGGGTCGCGTCCTTGTGTTCGACGATTCTGGCAAGCCGGCCGTCGTCACCGGTGATCATGCGACCATATCCGGTGGGATCTGCCATGCGGGCTGCGACGGCGGTGCAGGCGGCTCCTGTGCGGCGGTGGGTGGCGACGACGCGCCGAAGGAGTGCGGCATCGACCAGTGGGGCGTCACCGCATAGGACCAGTACCTCGTCGCCGGTGACGGCTGGCTCGGCACAGAGCACGGCGTGGCCGGTGCCCAGCTGGCGGTCCTGCAGGACGCAACGTGCACCCAGCGGTTCAACTGCGGCGGCTACGGCCTCGCGCTGCCAACCGACCACGCAGACGCAGTCGGTGATGCCTGCCGCGTTGCAGGCGTCGATGACATGGGCGACCAAGGGGCGTCCAGCGAGCGGATGGAGGACCTTGGCGAGGTCGGAGCCCATTCGGGTACCCTTGCCAGCGGCGAGAATGACGGCGGTGGTTCGTTGCGACATGGGTTGATATGCTGGACCAGGGCGGTCTGACGCAAATGCCGGTTGGCAGCTCTACGGTTTCCGCTAGCCTACATACCGTGGTAACGGTCCTGCTCACACTTGGCTACTGCTGGCTCGGCCCTCCGCCGACCTCCGGGACTCCGCGTTGGCAGTGGATTGCACCACCTCCGCCGGCGCTCGCCCCGTTGGTGCCGGCTCCGGGTCGTGACCTGAATCTGGCTCCGAACGAGCAGGTTTCGCGTCCGCTGCGCTAGGCGAGCGCTGCAGCGGTTCGGTGCTCCAGCCGTCATTCCAGTACGCTAACCAGGAATCCCTTCAGATAGCGTGTCTCAGGTGCGGCTGGCAGCCAGGGATGGTCGGCCGGCTGGCCGAATGCCGAGTCGAAGCGCAAGGTTCTCCCAAGATGGGCAGCTGCTTCGACCACATTTTCCAGGAACATCGCTTCGTCGACATGCGAGGAGCATGACCACGAGGCCAGCCGGCCACCGGGACGAAGCAGGCGCAGGGCCTGCTGGTGCAGGTCGCGGTAGCCGCGCATTGCGCCTGGCAGGGCCGAGCGGGTGCGTGCGAACGCCGGCGGATCGAGGATGACGAGGTCGTAGGTGGCCCCGGCGGCACCCTGCTGACGCAGCCACTGGAAGGCGTCGGCCGTGGCGGTGCTCAGCCGGCCTGCGAAGCCCAGGCGACTGGCAGCGGCGAGGGCGTCGGCCAGTCCAGCCTCGGCCTGGTCCACCGCTACCGCCTCGGCCGCCCCGGCCTGTAGCAGATGCAGGGCAAAACCGCCACGATGGGCGAAGACGTCGGCCACCCGGCCTCCGCGAGGCACCCAGGTCGCCAACTGTTGATGGGACTCGCACTGGTCGAGGTAGGCGCCGGTCTTATGCGGATCGAGCAGATCAACATCCAGTTCGATGGCGCCCAGGGCGACGCGCACATGTGCGTCGGCTGGTCCGTGCAGCACGCGGATGCGCGGCTCTAGGCCTTCCAGGCTGCGCCCGTGACCATCGCTACGTTCGATGATCTGGGCTGGCGCCATCAGCTCGCGCAGAATGCCAGAGATGCTGTCGATGCGTTGATCGATGCCCGTGGTCAGGGCTTGGATGACTAGGCGATCGCCGAAACGGTCAACGATCAGGCCCGGTAGCAGATCGCCTTCGCTGGAGACCAGGCGCAGGGCTTGGCGATGCGGCAGGACGGCAACGCGATGGGCGATGGCGGCCTGCAGGCGAAGGCGCAGGAATGCGTCGTCGAGTTCGCGGGCCTCGCGAGCGGCTAGACGCACGGCGATCTGGCTGTGGGCCGAGTAGAACCCGCGACCGACCAGCCGGTCGCGGCCATCGCGCACCTCGACGACGTCACCATCGATTGCTGCCGCCAGGTCCGCGGTGGACACTTCACTGCGAAACACCCAGGGGTGTCCGGTCAGGCAGCGGTGGGTCTGACGGGCGATGAGACGGAGGATGGGCGGCACGCTGGGAGGCTTGGCGTGCTGATGCGCCCGCAAGCGCGGAATCCCTCTCATCTGGCCTGCCGCTGCCGCCCGCTTACGCTGCCGCCGTGGACCCACTTACCGATCTTCGCCGCCGGATCGAGATCCTCAACCGCGTCGGCCAAGCACTCTCGATCGAGACCAATCCGCGACTGCTGGTCGAACAGATCCTGCAGGGAGCGATGGAGATCACCCGGGCAGATGGTGGGACCGTCTATGCGGCGTCCGATGGCCGGCTACGCTTCGAGATCATGCACAACCAGTCGATGGGCATCCATGCCGGGGTCAGCGGACTGCGCCCAGTGCCGCTGCCCGATGTACCGCTGCATCTGGATGGCGGCATTGAGAACCACGCCTCGGTGGTAGCGCACTGCGTGCTAACCGGCAATACCATCAATCTGCCTGACGCCTACACCGCGCCAGGATTCGATTTTTCAGGTACCCGCCGCTTCGATGAGAAGACCGGTTACCGCACCGCCTCGGTTCTGGTCGTGCCGATGCGCGACCACGAAGGCGCGATCACCGGAGCCCTCCAGCTGATTAATGCGCGCGACCCGTTCGGAGTGGTCGCCCCGTTCCCGCCCGAGGACCAGACGTTGGTCGAAAGCCTGGCGTCTCAGGCGGCCACAGCGCGCACCAAGCATCGTCTCATCGAAGATCAGAAACAACTTTTCGAGTCATTCATCCAGCTGATCGCGACGGCAATTGACGAGAAAAGCCCCTACACCGGCGGCCATTGCCGGCGCGTCCCCGAATTGACCATGATGCTGGCTGAGGCTACTGCCCGCGCGCCGCGGGGCGATATCGCCGCGTTTGCGATGGATGAGCGCGATCGCTACGAACTGCGTATCGCGGCGTGGCTGCACGACTGCGGCAAGATCACCACCCCCGAATGGGTGATGGACAAGGCGACCAAACTCAGCTGCATCAACGACCGCATCGAACTGATCGCCACCCGCTTCGCCGCCGCTGCCGCTCAGGATCCGATGCAAGGCGGCTGCCTGGCCAACGACCTCGTCTTCCTGCGTCGCTGCAACACCGGCGGCGAATCGATGCGCCAAGAGGATCAGGAGCGGGTGCGCCTTATCGCCACGCACAGCTGGTGCGCACTGGATGGCAGCCAGCAACCGTTGTTGACTCCGGATGAAGTCGAGAACCTGTGCATCGCCAAGGGCACCCTGCTGCCGCGCGAGCGCGAGGTCATCAACCACCACATCGTCGCCACCATCAAGATGCTGGAATCGCTGCCGTTTCCTCGCCATCTCAGGCGAGTGCCGGAGTTCGCCGGTGGCCATCACGAGCGCATGGACGGCAAGGGCTACCCGAAGCAGCTGCGTCGCGAGCAGATGAGTGTGCAGGCCCGGATTATGGGCATCGCTGACATCTTCGAGGCTCTGACTGCCGGAGACCGTCCGTACAAGCGGGCGATGAATCTGTCGACCGCCCTGTCGATCCTCGGCCGGATGAAGCTCGATGGTCACGTTGACCCGGACATTTTCGATGTCTTTGTCCGTGAACGGGTCTACCTCGACTACGCCAAGCGATTCCTGCGCGAAGAACAGATTGATACGGTCAACGAGGACGCGATTCCCGGATTCATCCGGTGAGCGCCGTGCTGTTGATCGCGCCCGAGCTATCGGGCGAGCCTGGACTGCCGGCCCTGCTCCAGCGGCTGCAATTGCGCGGCACGGCAGGTGTCCTGGTTTCGTCGCTGACGCCCAAGAGCTTGCTGACCGCAGCTGGTGCAGGTGCTGCAGCCAGTTGGTTGGCAACCCGTCAGCCAGGCGCGGTCATGGCAGCTGTCACGGCGGGGTTAGCGGGCGTCGTGCTGATCGGCGTGGGGGGCGAGAATCGTGATGAAGGGGTACTGGTACGGCATAGCCCAGATCTGGAGGGGGCGACCATCGCCATGGTTCCCCGCGATGGCGGTTGTTGGCACGATCCTGCCACAATTTGACCTAGGAAACACGAAGTGCTGTACGCATTGCTTCTTGCGGGGTGTAAGCTACGTCGGTAGCTTTCCGGCATGCATATCTCATCCGGTCTCTGCTCCATATCTGTTTGCGTGGCCGCCGCCGGCCTGTCGGTTGGCGCGCTGATCGCCAGCCGGTGGCTGGATCGCCGTGGAGCGCAACAGCAGCTGCCATCACCGGCCTTGGCAGCGTTGACCGCCGCAGTGTTCGTTGCCCAGATGGTCAACGTGCCGGTGCTCGGCGGATCCAGCGGACACGTGGTCGGTGGGGCTCTGCTGGGCATCCTGGCTGGACCCTTCCGTGGTCTGCTGGCCATGGTTGCGATCCTGGCCACTCAGGCGGTGCTATTCGCCGATGGCGGTCTTGACGCCCTCGGCGTCAATGTCCTCAACATGGGTGTGATCGGGGTGCTGGGCGGCTGGGCGCTGCAGCGTGCCTGGGCTGGCACCACGGTGACCAGTCGTGCTCTGAGTGCCGGCTTCGCGGCCGCGCTTGCGACTCTGGCCGCTGCTGCTCTATGCGCGGTCGAACTCGGCCTGTCCGGAACCACCTCGACGTCGTCTGCCTTGGCAGCAATGATCGGCGCCCACCTGCCAATCGCTCTGGGCGAAGGTGCGGTTACCGGCCTGGTTGTTGCGCTGATCGCGCAGCCCGAGCGGACCTCAGTGCGCTGGCCGGTCGCCGCAGCGGTGATCGCCTGCGCCCTGACCCCGTTCGCCAGCACGCTGCCGGACGGGCTCGAACACACTGCTCAACAGCTGGGTTTCGCCGGCCAAGCCACCGCCTACGCAGCACCGCTCGCCAACTACCTCGTTCCTGGAATACCGGGAGCCTTGGCGGTCATCTGCGCCGGTATCATCGGGGCGGTGATCGTCGCCGCGCTGGTCCGCTACACGCCGCGGTCGGCGTAACCGTCGAGCAACTCGGCCAGTTCGACGTCCAGCCTGGTGACCAGATTGCCGGCGTCATGGCTGGTCAACCGCACCACCACGCGATCATAGACGTTGGTCCACTCCGGATGGTGATTGAGCCGGTCGATGGCTGGGACGCATCGGTGCAGAAAATCCACAGCGGCTTTGAAGCTGCCGAAGCGGAACGTCTTATGCAGCGACGCGTCTCGATGGCTCCAGCCAGGCAAGCGGGACAGGGCATCGGCGATCTCAGCGGGAGTGAGTGGTGGCATGATAGCAGCCTTATGCCGCTTCAGGCGGTTCAACCTCCAGCCAGCATCATCCCGCGCAGTTGATCACGTTCCTGGGTGGTCAGCGACTCGTCGGTGGCCGCCGCGTCCAACATCGCCCGCAGATCGTTGCGGAAGATCTCCTGCCGGACATGGCGCAGCAGTTCGCACTTGTACTGACCTTCTTCAATGCGGGCGGTGAAGCGGTGAGCCCGGCCATCCGGCGTCTGGGTCAGGAAGCCGCGTCGGCTCAGGTTGCGCATAACCGTCAGGATGGTGGTGTAGGCGAGCCGCTTTTCGTCAGGGTCGGCCATCAGCTGATCATGGACATCGTGGACCGTTGAAGGTCCACGTTTCCAGATGTGGTGCATGACTTTGACCTGCAGGGGGCCGATCAGTTCCATGGGTACTCCAAGTGAAGTACAAGTTAACGGCCTGGTAGCTGATTACTAGGGGGTTCCCGCAGTCACGTCGAGGGTCCAAGGACAAGAAACACTAAGCGCGCACCAGTTCGTCGCTCCAAGCGTCGGTCGTTCCGGCGCCGAGCTGGTGCAGCCAGCGTTTCGCGTCCTCGGGATAGCCGGCGGTCGGCTTCAGCCAAGCGAAACGGCTGCTCCAGTGCTGGTTGAGCAGGTGCATGTGCAATTCGCGGGCGTACTTGGCGATGCACGAAGCAGCGGCGATCAGCGGTTCGGCGCTCTCGCCGCCGACCAGGAAGGCGACGGATGTGGTGGCGCAGCGATAGCGGCAGGCCGGTGCGGTTTCTTCGACGATGTCGACCGCTTGGCCTGGCCAGGTGCGCTCCAGCAGATCGCCGTAGCGTTTGCGACCGCCGAGGCGGTCACAGCCAATTACTGCAGCAGCGGCGGGATCGGGCACGGCGGCGGATATCAGCGTGCGCACGACGTCGAGTTCGGCGGCGGCGCGGTTGACGCCCTGGCGACGGGCAGCATTGAGATGGCGCGGGTGCAGCAGCCGTCCGTGCAGTCCCAGGGCGGTGGCCGAGCGGATGTTCCACGTCGGTAGCGGATGCGCAGCCAGCGGCAGTCGCAGTTCAGCGGCCCCGGCCATCCACGGAACCGTGGCGCGGTCGGCGGCTGATTCGCCGAGCAGCGCGAAGAGATCGTCGGCGGTGTCTGGCTGAAAACCCGATAGCCACATCGCTGCCGGCAGGGCGACGCGTTCCAGGGAACCAAGATCCCCTGATTTGTGGACCTGTTTGCTGTCGGCGACACCCAGGCTTGCGAGTTCACCGGCGAATGCGGCGGTATCCTCGACAGAGGCCGCAGCGGCGACGACCGCCAGGGGGCCCAGGGTCGGCCCGTATCCGGCCTCATCGATGCCGACACGCTGCATGGCTGGGACGGTAGGCGTCCAAGCGGCGGCGCGAGGGGCAGTCGGCTGGGGCTGGCTGGCGCGTCCAGCTGACTACCCTGCGGGCGTGCGCATGCTGATCTGGATCGCCGCTATCCTCTGCGCCGTCGTGCTGCAGCACGCGCGTCTTGCCGGCTGGCCGGTCGCCCCGGACCTGCCGCTGGCCTTAGCTGCCTGGGCCGTCGTGGTGGGGAATTCGCAGGCGTGGATGTGGCGGGTCTGGCTGGCCGGGGCGCTACGAGATCCAGTCGATCCGGGATCGCAGTGGTTCCATGCCGGCGCGCATCTGGTGCTCGTCCTCGTCCTACTACCAGTGCGCCGATGGATCCCGGGTGTACACTGGGTTGCACTGCTGGTGACTGGGGCCGGCATGTCGGGGGCGGTGCAGGCGCTCGACATCCTGGTCAGCGGTCGCGGTGGCTGGCACTGGTGGAGCGGCGCTGCGCAGGCCGTGCTGACCGGATTGGTGGCGTTGCTGCTTGGCCGCCTAGTGCCGGGTCCGAAGCGTACCGTGATGGTCGAGACCAATGATCAGCTTGCAGCGCCGGAGCGGTCGGTCGGCAGTACGACGCCGACCTGAGTCAGCACTTCGGTGGCGAATGAGCCAGCCGGCAGGGCGAAGTCCACCCACGTCACCCCGTCGGTGCCGGTCGAGACGCGCGGCTGTTCGCGGAAGACGACATACATCTGCCGCCGGCCGCCCGGACTTTCGAAGGCGCCACCTTCGCCGAACCACGACCAGTCCAGGCCACTCGACACGCTCCATGCCTTCTCTTCGGCGAGGATCGGGTCGCTCGGCGCGATGCGCCAGGTGCCGGGCATCGGGCCGGTTGCCAAGGCGTCAAGGACGCCGGGCTGGGCGCGTCGGTTGACGTCCGCCAGGTCGGCCGCGCTGACCAGGAACGGAATGCCGTCGCAGGTACAGGCGATGTCGCCCTCGCGCAGCTGATGGGCTAGTCCGGCCTCGGCGCGGGCATCCAGCACGGCATTGAAAATGGCTGCCTGGCCAGCCGAGGCGACCAGTTTGCGCAGTTCCTCGGCCTGGTTGAGCGCGCGCAGCGGATCCATGCTGCGCTTTAGCGAAGCCATCACCTTGCCTTCAGGGCCGAGGCGGAAGCGACTTGGCAGCGGTTCGCCGACATGCCATGCGCCACTGGGATCAACGATCAGGGCGATGGCCGCATCATGATCGCCTGCGCCCCAGGCTGCAGCGATGCGCAGGTTGGCCCCGTTCAGGCCAAAGCGCTGTGGGCCGAAGCGGTTGGCGATGCCCTGATCGGCCAACGTGTCGAGGGCGGCCTGCAACTGCACCAGGTCGGTGACCTCGCCAAGTCCCAGGCGGAACCGGTTCCCCTTGAGATGGCCGATCCGGATCTTGTTCCCATGGCGCGATACCTGCAGGACAAGCAAACGTCCTTTGGCGAAGGCTGTCTTCAGGCTTGCGAGCTGCGCCTCGGTGCCGCCACGGACCGAGAACCACTGACGGGTGATGGCATGGCGGTCTTTGCGGCCGGCGAAGCCAACGTCCATCGCCTTGACGCCGCAGGCGCGTGCCAGTGCGACCGCGACCTCATCGGTGGTCAGTCCTTCCTTCTCGATCTCGACATAGAGGTGCTCGCCGCTGCCAATTGGCGCATAAGCGGGGTCCTCTTGCACGCCGAAATGCGTCGGTCCGGGCAGCAGCCGGCCCTTGGGGCTGGCGGCGACAGCGCGCAGCTGCCGCGAAATCCGCATCGTCGACATCAGCCGGCCTGCGCGTCGGCGCGGGCCGAGGCGATGCAGTGGGCGCGATAGGCGGCGCGTACGCGGCGTCCCCAGACGCCGACCGTGCCGTCGGCGATGATGCGGGTGTCGACCGCGACAATCGGCAGCACTTCGCGCACCGCGCTGGTGATCCACACCTCGTCGGCGTTGTAGACATCATCGCAGGTGATGCGGCATTCATACCAATTCAGGCCAAGCGATTCGGCGATTGGTTTGACCCCGGCCTTGGTGATGCCGGGCAGGCAGTCGGTCACCGGCGTCATCACCCGGTTGCCGACCCGGATCAGGACATTGCTGGTCACGCCTTCGGTGACGTAGCCCTTGTCGTCGACGTAGAACGCCTCGTGCGCCTTCGCTGTCGCTGCCAGCTCCAGGCCCTTGCGGCCGGACAAGTAGCTGGTCGTTTTGAGGGTGGGCAGATGGCGCGAGCTCTTGAAGGTGACTGCGGTGACGCCGTGCTCGTAGCTGTTTTCCGGTGGCGCGTGCACATCGCGGGCGATCACTACCCAGGTCGGTTCGCCTGTAGTGCCGAAGACGCCCTCGCCGTGGCTGCCCGGGGTGACGATCATGTTGACGCGCAATTCGGCGTGGCCACTACGCGCCAGGATCTCGCTGACCACGCGACGGCAGGCGGTCTCGTCGAAGAACGGCTTCAGGCCGAAGCTTTCGGCCGACTCCCAGATCCGCCGCAGGTGTTCGCCGAGGGCATGCGGATGACCGTCGTAGGTGCGGAACGTTTCAAAGCCGCCAACGCCGCGCAGGAAGCCGAGATCAAGGACGCTGATCGCCGCTTCGGCGGCAGGAACGACCCGGCCATTGACGGCAAAGAAGTCGCTGGGCATCTCAGGGGGCTTTCTGTGCGCTTGGCGGTGCAATTGCCGGCGCTGCGTGCAGCGCGGCGTTCAGCATGACTTCGTTCTTCTTGGTCAGCACTTCGATGGCGCCGCTCTGGCTGTTGCGCCGGAACAGCAGGTTGGGCTTGCCGGCCAGCTCCGCCGCCTTCACCACTGTGCCTTCGGGCAGCAGCATCACCTTCGATCCGCCGGTGATGTAGAGGCCCGATTCGACCACGCAGTGGTCGCCAAGCGGGATGCCGAGACCGGCGTTGGCGCCGAGTAGGCTGTTCTCACCGATCGAGATGACCGTCTTGCCGCCGCCGGACAGCGTGCCCATGATCGAGGCCCCACCGCCGACGTCGCTGCCAGCCCCGACTGTAACGCCGGCCGAGACGCGGCCTTCGATCATCGATTTGCCCAGGGTGCCGGCGTTGAAGTTCACGAAGCCGGCCGGCATTACCGTGGTGCCTTCGGCAAGATACG
>Ga0105046_10019193_pt1 | contig 10376 bp, 8 predicted proteins | sample MAT03_FD_78385 | JGI IMG/M metagenome (GOLD analysis project Ga0105046, IMG submission 78385) | Freshwater microbial communities from Lake Fryxell liftoff mats and glacier meltwater in Antarctica - MAT-03 (megahit assembly) | ecosystem: Environmental > Aquatic > Freshwater > Ice > Liftoff... | reverse complement strand
GTGTCACGGTCCAGGCCCAGCAGCTGCTGCAGTTCGGCGATGGTGGTGAAGGGCTGGTCCTTGGCGCCGTAGGGCAGGCCGGCCGCAGCGTAGTCGCGGTCCTCGGCGCCGCCTTCGATCGACAGCAGGTCGTCGGCATCGCGCCAGTCCTGGATGACCGCGGCGAGGTTGCGGGCCTTGTCGATATCCACGCCCACGCCCACCATCAGCGCCGTCAGCAGCCCGGCGTCGGACGCGTTCAGGTCAACCTTGCCGGCCTCGTCCTGGATCCGCACCTCGACCCGGTAGCCTTCGAAATCGAAGGGATAGGGCCGCGCGTCGGGGATCCACAGCGTGGCCGGGTCGTTGGCCGACAGCCGCAGCGCGGCGACTTCGATGCCGGCTTCGGCCGCGTGCCGGCTGGCCACCTGGGTGCGCAGGGCGCTGCCCTGCAGCGCCTCGGTGCGCGAGGTCAGCGCGAACACCGCCACCAGCCCCGCCATCAGCAGCAGCAGCCAGAGCACCAGCAGCAGGGCGGCGCCGCGCGAGGCGCGCTTCACTGTTCGTCCAGGATGGGCGGGCCCGAATACGACGGCAGCGGCGACTGCACCAGCCGCGGCGCGGCCACCAGGGCGGGCCACTGCGAGCGCGCGTCGCGCATGCGCAGCTGCAGCCGCACCAGGCGTGGGAACTGGTCAACCTGGCGCCAATCGTCGGCCCAGCGGCCGGGCTTGCCGTCGTCGTCCAGGGTGCGCACTTCGAACCCCGCTTCGGCGATGCCGTCCAGCAGGACCTCGGGTTCGCGCTCGGCGTCCAGCGGCCCGTCGGGCGTCAGCAGCTGGTAGGAGAACTCCAGCCGCATCCCGCCTTCCCCGCGCACCAGCGCGAAGGTCTGCAGGTGCGGGCCGCCGCGGGAAAGATAGCCCGGCATCGTGGCCACCAGGCGCAGCGTCCGGCCGTCGCATTCGAAGACGGTGGCTTCGCCGGTGGCCTCGGTGAACTCGTAGGGCAGCGGCAGCGCGCCTTCGACCTGGCGGCGCAGGAACGACTGCACCGCGCGCAGGCGCTCGTTGCGCTGGGCCATTTCCTCGGCGCGCTCGGTCGCCTTGGCGGCATTGGCGAAGGTGGCGAACGCCAGAGCGATGCCCGTGGCCAGCAGCACCGTGGCCAGCATCACCTCCACCAGGCTGAAGCCGCAGGCGCGCTTCAAGGCAGCGGCTCGGCGGGAGAGGGCGGCGTGCGTGCGCGCAGGGTGACGAAGGAAATGCGGCGCTCGAGGTCGCCGTCGCCCCAGGACAGGTCCAGCTGGATGCGGTAGATCTGCGGCGCCGACGGCAGCTGCAGGCCCACCGTTTCCACCGCCGGGGCGTTCGGGTCGGACACGCCCGCAGGCGCCGGATCCCCGGCTTCGGTGATGGCCATGTCCCAGCGGTAGCGGCCGTTCTCGAAATCGCCGCCGCGGCGGCCGGGTTCGATCGATTCCAGCACGCCCACTTCTTCCAGCAGCGACTGCGCGTGCAGCGTGGCCACCGTGGCGTCGGCGGCGCCGCGCACCTGGGTCAGGCCGCCGCCCAGGATGGCCACCAGAATGCCCAGCGCCACCGCCAGCAGGGTGAAGGCCAGGATGACCTCGAGCAGGCTGAAGCCGCGCTGGCGCTTCACGGCCGGCCCTCGCCGCGGCCCAGCGTGACTTCGCCGGTCAGCCAGCCCACGTCGATGCGCCAGGCGGCGTCGCCGCGCTTGACCACGACGCGGCCGCCGGTGGACGCGCCCTCGGGGAAGAAGCGGATCACCGCCACTTCGCGCGCGGGCTGCTCCTCGCGGGCGGTGGTGGCGACGATCTCCAGCTCGTCGGGAAGCTGGCCCTGGCGCTTGCCGGCCGAGGTCCAGCTTTTTTGCACTACGTTGATCTCGAACACCTGTTCCTGGCCGGTGGCGATGGCCTGGGCGCGGGCGAAGCGCAGCTCCACCGCCAGCTCCCTGGCCGCGCCGCGCAGCTGCTGGCCCGGCAGGCCCGAGCTGATCGCCGCCGCACCGATGCCGGCGAGCACGGCGATGAGCACCATCACCACGATCAGTTCGACCAGGGAAAACCCGCGCTGGCGTTTCATCGGGAAGGACGTGTCCGCGCCCCGGCCTCAGGGCTTGCGGATGTCCGCATCGACGCTGTCGCCGCCGGCCGCCTTGTCGGCGCCCAGGCTCACCAGCTCGAACGGGCCCGACTCGCCGGGACGGCGGTAGTCGATGGTGCCGCCCCACGGGTCCTTGAGCTCCACGGCCGCGGCGTAGGGGCCAAGCCAGCTGGGAATGCCGGGCGACGTCACCAGTTGGTCAAGCGATTCGGGCAGATTGCCGGTGTCCATGCGGAACTGGTCGATCTTGCCGGCGAGCGTGATCAGTTGGGTCTCGGTGATTCTCACGTTGGCGCGGTTCTGGCCGCCCATGATGCGGCTGGTGATCAGCGCCAGGATCGAGCCGATCAGCACGATCACGATCATCAGTTCGATCAGGCTCATGCCGCGGCTGCGTTGGCGGGAAGTCGGGATGCGTCGCATGGGAAGGCCTATATGGAGTTGGTGAGGTCGTAGATGGGAAGCAGCACGGAAATCATGATCGCACCCACCACCAGCGTCATCAGCACGGTGAGCGCGGGCACCAGGGCGGCCAGCAGGCGGTCGAGCGCGTTGGCGGTTTCCTGGTCGAAGGTGTCGGCGGTCTTGAGCAGCATGGCGTCGAGTTCGCCCGACTCCTCGCCCACCTGGATCATGTGCACCGCCAGCCGCGGGAAACACTTCTGGCGCGCCATCGCATAGCCCAGGCCGCTGCCGGTCTTGACCTCTTCGGCCGCGGCCTCGATGGCTTCGGCCAGCACCCGGTTCGACAGCACCGGGCGGGACAGGTTCAGGGCGGTCAGCAGCGGCACGCCGTTGCGCACCAGGGTGCCCAGCGTGCGCGCCAGGCGCGCGGTGTCGAGCTTGGCGATCAGGTCGCCGGGGAACTTCCAGGTGAGCACGCGCGCGTCCAGCGCGCGCCGCGCGGCCGGGTCGTTGAAGCGCGAGTAAAGCCATGCCGCCACGCCGGCCGCCGCCAGCAGCAGCGCCCACCACCAGCCGCGCACCAGCAGGCTCACCTGCAGCACGAGCGTGGAGTACCACGGCAGCTTGGCGTTCATGCTCTCGAACAGGGCCTGGAACTGCGGCACCACGAAGGCCAGCAGGAAGCTGACCGAGGCGCACACCAGCACCACCAGGATGATGGGGTAAATGAGCGCGTTGACGACGCGGCTGCGCAGCTGCGCGCTGCGCTCGAGGTATTCCGCCAGCCGGCGCAGGCTTTCGTGCAGGTTGCCGCCGGCCTCGCCGGCGCGCACGAGGTTCACGTACAGGCGCGAGAACGGCCCGTGCTGCTGTTCCAGCGCCGTGGACAGGGGCGTGCCGCCGCGCACGGCCTCGCGTACGCGCTCGACCACGCGCCGCGCCTCGGGCGTGTCGGGCAGCTCGAGCAGGATGCCCAGCGCACGGTCCAGCGGCTGCCCGGCGCCCAGCAGCGTGGCCAGCTGCTGGGTGAACTGCAGCACCTGTTCGCTGCCGAACTCCTTGCGCTTGAACAGTGCGCCCAGGCCCTCCCCGCCGGCCTGGTCGGCGCGGCGCGCCTCGACCGGCAGGTGGCCCTGGTCCTGCAGGCGCGAGATGACGTCCTCGGCGCTGGCCGCTTCCATCTGGCCGTCCAAGGCTTCGCCCGCGGCCGACAGCGCCTTGTAGCGGAACAGCGCCATGGCCCTAGCCTTCCTGGGTGACGCGCAGGACTTCTTCGATGGTGGTCAGGCCCTGCATGGCCTTGAGCAGGCCGTCCTCGTACATGGTGCGCATGCCCGAGGCGCGCGCGGCTTCCTCCAGCTCGCCCATGCCCGCGTGCTTCATCACCAGGCGCCGCAGGCCGTCGTTCATCACCAGGAATTCCATGATGGTGGTGCGGCCCAGGTAGCCGGTGGGCGTGAGCGCCGAGGGTTTGGGCCGGTACAGGTAAATCGTGCCCTCGGGCTGGAAGCGGCGCAGGCCGAACTCCTCCACCACTTCGGGCAACGCCTCGTACTTTTCCATGTGCGTGGGTTCGATCCGGCGCACCAGGCGCTGGGCCAGGATGCCGTTCACGGTGGACGTGAGCAGGTAGTCCTCCACGCCCATGTCCATCATGCGGGTGATGCCGCCGGCGGCGTTGTTGGTGTGCAGGGTGCTGAGCACCAGGTGGCCGGTGAGCGCGGACTGGATGGCGATGCGCGAGGTTTCCAGGTCGCGCATTTCGCCGATCATGATGATGTCGGGGTCCTGGCGGACGATGCTGCGCAGCGCATGGGCGAAGTCCAGGCCGATCTGCGGCTTGGCCTGGATCTGGTTGATGCCCTCGATCTGGTATTCGACCGGATCCTCGACGGTGATGATCTTCACGTCGGGCGTGTTGAGCCTGCTCAGCGCGGCGTACAGCGTGGTGGTCTTGCCCGAGCCGGTGGGGCCGGTGACCAGCAGGATGCCGTGCGGCTGCTCGAGCACCTTCATGAAGTCCGACAGGAATTCGTCGGTGAAGCCCAGCGCCTTGAAATCGAGCACCACCGATTCGCGGTCCAGCAGGCGCATGACCACGCTTTCGCCGTGCGCGGTGGGCACCGTGCTCACGCGCAGGTCCAGCTCCTTGCCCTGCACGCGCACCATGATGCGGCCGTCCTGCGGCAGCCGGCGCTCGGCGATGTTGAGCTTGGCCATGATCTTGATGCGCGATATCACCGCGGCGGTGAGGTTGGCCGGCGGCGATTCGGATTCCTCCAGCACGCCGTCCACGCGGTAGCGCACCTTCAGGCGGTTCTCGAACGGCTCGATGTGGATGTCGGAGGCGCGCAGCTCGACCGCGCGCTGGATGATCAGGTTCACCAGGCGGATCACCGGCGCTTCCGAGGCCAGGTCGCGCAGCTGCTCCACGTCGGCTTCGTCGCCGCTGGATTCGTCGCCCAGGTTTTCGACGATGGTGCCCATGGCCGAGCGGCCCGAGCCGTAGTAGCGCTCGATCAGGTCGGCGATCTCGGCGCGCAGGCCCACCTTCACCCGCACGGCGCGGCCGGTGGCCAGCGCGACCGCGTCGGCGGCGTAGTCGTCCTGCGGATCGGCCACCAGCAGTTCGACGAAATCGGCGCCCTCGCCCACCGGGCACACGGCCAGCTGCTTGAGGAAGCGCAGCGAAAGCTGCACGCCGGCCGGCGGCGCGTCGGGGCAGTCCTTGGCCCACACCAGCGGCAGGCCCAGCACCTCGGCCGCGGTTTCGGCCATGTCGCGCTCGGACACCATGCCCAGCCGCACCAGCAGCCCTGCCAGCGAGCCACCGGCCTCGGCCTGCAGGCGCTGGGCGCGGGCCAGGTCGGCTTCCTTCAGGCGGCCACGGGCCGACAGGGCCGCGGCGATGCGGCTGTCGGCGGTTTCCATCGTTTCGTTCATGACCGAGGCCACAGCGGCTCCACGCGGGACTGAGCCGGAATTTAGCAGGTCGCGGCACTCCAGCGCGCCCCTCGCGTCGCGAGCCGTATCGGGCTGGACCCGCGCGAGAGCGGCCCGCTGATGTGCGGCGGCATCACGGTGTTCGCACCGCTGCGCGAGCTGAACATCTCGCCGACCGCCCGGGTGGGCGTGGTGGGCATCGGCGGCCTGGGCCACCTGGCGCTCAAGTTCTGCAGGGCCTGGGGCTGCGAGGTGACGGCGTTCACGTCCAGACCGTCCAAGGCCGAGGAGGCGCGTGCGTTCGGTGCGCACCGGGTGGTGTCGACCGGGGACGCCGACGCGCTGGCGGCGCTGGCCGGGCAGTTCGACCTGATCATCGACACGGTGAACGCGTCGCTGGACTGGAACGGGCTGCTGGCGGCGCTGGCGCCGCAGGGCAAGCTGCACGTGGTGGGGGCCGTGCTCGAGCCGATCCCGGTGCCGGCATTCGCGCTGATCATGGGCCAGAAGGCGGTGTCGGGGTCGCCGACCGGGTCGCGCGGGGCGATCGATTCGATGCTGGGCTTCGCGGCGCGCCACGGCGTGGCGCCGCAGACCGAACATTTCCCGATGCGCCGCGCCAACGAGGCGCTCGACCACCTGCGCGCGGGCAAGGCGCGCTACCGCATCGTGCTGGACGCCGACTTCGGCTGAGCCCTGCGGCCGCGCGGGCGGCCCCTCGCCGCCCAAGCGGCGCAGGCACCGCCGGCCGCCGGATTGGGTTTAAATACAGGTCCCGCGCAAGAGGGTTCCCGCATGCCTGACATCCGATTCGCCACCGCCCTGCTGCTGTGCCTCACGGCCGCCGGCTGCCGGGCACCCGAGAGGATCGAAGCCAACCCCTGCCTGGCGGCGACCGCGCAAGTTCCGATGGGGCCGCGGCTGGAAGCGGCGCTCGACGAGGTGGCCGGCGAGGCCGGCCTGGCCAAGGACATTTCACAGGCCGACCGCTGGCAGTACCGGCGCAGCGACGCCTCGGTGGCCCTGACTTACGTCCGCCCCGCCGCGGCTTCAGGCGGCGTGGTGGCCCTGTTCCGCGCGGCGGGTGGCGCGCCGGAGAGCGACGCCGAGCGCACGCTGCGCGCGGAAATCGGCGAGTTCCCGCTGTGGTTCCCGGGCATCGTGGCCTGCAGCCAGGTCGCCGGGCTGCAGGCGCCGGCGCTGGTGGACTAAGCCCGCCCGGGGCTCAGGCCACCCAGGCCCGGGCGTTGCGGAACATCCGCAGCCAGGGCGAATCCTCGCCCCAGCCGGGCGGGTGCCAGCTCATCTGCAGGCTGCGGAACACGCGCTCGGGGTGCGGCATCATCAGCGTGGCGCGGCCGTCGCGGCTGGTGAGGCCGGTGATGCCGCCGGGTGAGCCGTTCGGGTTGGCCGGATAAGCCTCCACCGGCTGGCCCAGCGCATCCACGAAACGCAGGGCCACGTGCGCCTGGGCCGGGTGCGCGGGAGCATCGAAGCGGGCAAAACCCTCGCCGTGGGCCACCACGATCGGAATGCGCGAACCGGCCATGCCCGCGAACAGGATGGACGGGGATTCCTGCACCTGCACCTGGGACAGGCGCGCTTCGTACTGCTCGCTGCGGTTGCGCACGAAGCGCGGCCAGTGCTCGGCGCCGGGCACCAGGCCCTTGAGCTGGGCCAGCATCTGGCAGCCGTTGCACACGCCCAGGCTGAAGCTGTCGCTGCGTTCGAAGAAGCGAGCGAACTGCTCGCGCAGGTCGGGCCGCTCCAGGATGGACGTGGCCCAGCCGCGGCCCGCGCCCAGCACGTCGCCGTAGCTGAAGCCGCCGCAGGCGGCCAGGCCCTTGAAGGTGTCGAGCGTGGTGCGGCCGGCGATGAGGTCGGACATGTGCACGTCCACTGCCGTGAAACCGGCGCGGTCGAAGGCCGCCGCCATTTCCACCTGGCCGTTGACGCCCTGCTCGCGCAGGATCGCCACGCGCGGGCGCACGCCGGTGTGGATCCACGGTGCGGCGATGTCCTGGGCGGGATCGAAGCCCAGGCTGGGCGACAGGCCGCCGTCGGCGAAGTCGAGCTTGGCCTCGCGTTCGGCGGCGGCGCCGGCGGGATCGTCGCGGCCGGCCTGGATCGCGTGGGTCACCGACCACCAGCTGTCGAACAGCTCGTGCCAGGTCCACTCGGCCAAGGTCTCGCGCCCTTCGCTGATGCGCACCACCGGCGCCATGGTCGGCTTGCCGATGCGCTGCGCGCAGTGCGTGAGTTCGTGGCGGTTGACCAGGTCGGCGAAGGCCGCACGGTCCTCGGCGGCAATCTGCACCACCGCGCCCAGCTCTTCGTTGAACAGGGTGGTGAACGGGTCGTCGCCCCAGCCGTCGAGGCTGAGCTCGAGGCCGCAGTGGCCGGCGAACGCCATCTCGCACAGCGCGGCGAATGCGCCGCCGTCGGAACGGTCGTGGTAGGCCAGCAGCAGGCCGTCGGCGCGCGCCGCCTGCACCAGGTCGAAGAAGTGGCGAAGGCGTTCGGGCTCGTCCAGGTCCGGGCAGGCACCGCCGAACGCACCGTGCACCTGCGCCAGGATCGAACCCCCCATGCGGCGCGCACCGGCGCCCAGGCCGATCAGCCACAGCTCGGAGTCCACGCCGCGCTCCAACACCGGCACCAGGGTTTGGCGGGCGTCGGCGACGCGCGCGAACGCGGTGATCACCAGCGACACCGGCGACACCGACTTCTGCGGGCCTTCCGGCGCCTGCCACTGGGCCTGCATGGACAGCGAGTCCTTGCCCACCGGGATGGCGATGTCGAGCGCCGGGCACAGCTCCATGCCCACGGCCTTCACCGCGTCGAACAGCAGCGCGTCTTCGCCCGGGAACGCCGCGGCGGCCATCCAGTTGGCCGAAAGCTTCACTTCCCACAGCGAGGCGACGCCGGCGGCGGCCAGGTTGGTGATGGCTTCGCCCACGGCCATGCGCGCCGACGCCGCGGCATCGATAAGGGCCAGCGGGGTGCGCTCGCCGATCGCCATGGCTTCGCCGGCCACGCCGTTGAAGTCGGTGAGCGTAACGGCCACGTCGGCCAGCGGCAGCTGCCAGGGGCCGACCATCTGGTCGCGCGAGCACAGGCCGCCGACCGTGCGGTCGCCGATGGTGACCAGGAAGTTCTTGGCCGCCACGGTGGGGTGCGACAGCACGCGCAGGCCGGCCTCGCGCAGGTCCAGCGGGGCGGTGTCCAGGCGCGGCCATCGCGCGGCCGGCGTGCGCTGGGTGTCGCGGTGCATCTTGGGCGATTTGCCGAACAGCACGTCCATGGGCAGGTCGATCGGCAGCGAGCCGTCGGGCGCCCTGAGCACCAGGCGCTCGTCGGCGGTGGCGACGCCGACGGCGGCGAACACCGCGCGCTCCCGGCGGCAGATGGCCTCGAAATCCGCCAGCCGATCGGCGGCCACGCCGAGCACGTAGCGCTCCTGGGCTTCGTTCGACCACAGCTGCATCGGCGACAGCGAGGGATCGTCGCTGGGGATACTGGCCATCTCGATGATGCCGCCCACGCTCGAATCGTGCAGCAGCTCGGGGATGGCGTTGGAAAGGCCGCCGGCACCGACGTCGTGCGCGGTGAGGATGGGGTTGCGTTCGCCCTGGGCGAAGCAGCGGTCGATCACTTCCTGGCAGCGGCGCTGCATCTCGGGGTTGTCGCGCTGCACCGAGGCGAAGTCGAGGTCTTCCGAACTCTGGCCCGAAGCCACCGATGAAGCGGCGCCGCCGCCCAGGCCGATCAGCATCGCCGGGCCGCCCAGCACCACCACGTGGTCACCCGCGCGCAGGTCGAGCTTCTTCACCTGGCCGCGGTCGATCGCGCCCAGGCCGCCGGCCAGCATGATGGGCTTGTCGTAGGCCCGGGTCAGGCCGGGCTGGTCGGTCGGCAGCTCGAAGCTGCGGAAGTAGCCGGCGAGCGCCGGCCTGCCGAACTCGTTGTTGAAGGCCGCGGCGCCGATCGGGCCGTCAGTCATGATTTCCAGCGCCGTAGCCATGCGCGGATTGAGCGGGCGCTGCGCTTCCCACGGGCGCGGCAGCGAAGGGATGCGCAGGTGCGACACCGAGAACCCGGTGAGGCCGGCCTTGGGCTTGCCGCCGCGGCCGGTGGCGCCTTCGTCGCGGATCTCGCCGCCCGAGCCGGTGGCCGCGCCCGGGTAGGGCGATATGGCAGTCGGGTGGTTGTGGGTTTCGACCTTGATGCAGAAGGCCGAATCCAGCGGCGCACTGTGGCCGTAGTCGCCGCTGCCCGGCTCGGGGCGGAAGCGCGCGCCCGGATGGCCTTGCACCACCGCGGCGTTGTCCTTGTAGGCGGTCAACGTCAGCTGAGGGGAGCGTGCGTGCGTGTTCTTGATCATCTTGAACAGCGTCAGCGGCTGCGGCTCGCCGTCGATGGTCCAGTCGGCGTTGAAGATCTTGTGCCGGCAGTGCTCGGAGTTGGCCTGGGCGAACATCATCAGTTCGGCGTCGGACGGGTCGCGACCCAGTTCGCCGTAGCGCTGCTGCAGGTATTCGATCTCGTCGCCCGACAGCGCCAGGCCCAGGCGCTCGTTGGCTTCCGCAAGCGCGGCCAGCGGGATGCGTTCAACCGGGCCCGGGGCCAGCCGCAGGAACAGGCGAGCGGCGTCTTCGCGGCTCTCGAGCAGCGACTGCGTCATCGGGTCGTGCAGTGCGCGCGCAAGCTGCGGCCAGCGCCGATCGCCGGCGGGCGGCAAGCCGGCAAGGTCCAGGCGCAGGCCGCGCTCCACGCGCTGCACGGCCAGGCCGGCCCCGCGCAGGATATCGGTGGCCTTGCTGGCCCAGGGCGACAGCGTGCCAAGGCGGGGCACCACGAAGCGCGACGCGGCGCCCGGGGCCGGGTCGTCCCGGCCGGTGCAGCCCTCCAGGATGC
>Ga0105046_10019191_pt1 | contig 10377 bp, 5 predicted proteins | sample MAT03_FD_78385 | JGI IMG/M metagenome (GOLD analysis project Ga0105046, IMG submission 78385) | Freshwater microbial communities from Lake Fryxell liftoff mats and glacier meltwater in Antarctica - MAT-03 (megahit assembly) | ecosystem: Environmental > Aquatic > Freshwater > Ice > Liftoff... | reverse complement strand
GCACTACGACCCGCAAAAGGCCAATCCAGACGGCTCACTCGGTGGTTGGTGGATGCAGGTCAACGGGACCGACACTCAACTGCGCTACGGCCCCGCGGGGACCCTCGTCACCCCCAGCGGCCCGTCGCGCCCCGATCCGAACGGCGTTCCTGCCCAAGCCAACGGAGCCTGGGATGGATTCGTTTTTCCGGGCGCGAATCCCTTCAACATTCCCCTTGGCGCGTATCCAGAAGTCCGAAGCCCGTGGGGGCTTATGGATGTAGCGGGAGCGACGAGCGAATGGACAGAGGAAATTGGATACATCAACGGTGTCTATCCGGGTTTTAGAATCTTCGACGGTAGCGAGTGGAGTTCCGCTGGAGATGCGAGCGTTTTGGATCGTCTGGACGAATCTTTCGGGGGAGATTTCCCCAGTTTATCCACATACAACCTCGGATTCAGAATTGCGTCCATCCCCTCCCCCACCCCGTGCAGCATCATCATCTTCGCGTCTGCGGTCTCCCTCCGCCGCAGGCGGCAGGCTCGAACGGCCTGACATGAGCCGTCGATGTGTCGCCAGCGGCACCGGTGATGTCAAACCCACCACGCGCATCACGATCAAGATGCTGCTTCGTGATCGTCCGCTTCCACCCTTCGCCTCCTTGCCGCCAATCCTGTGCGACACACAGGGGAGTTCTCGGAGCCACCACGGCTGTGTCTCACGGTGGAGACTTCATGACCCTTGCGGCGATGGTCCTATATCGAACTAAGCCGATGCGTCGGGCGGTGCCGAGGGCCCAGTAAATGCCGGGGGGCCTGAGCGGCTGATTCCATACGTCCCCCCCGTTCTCCGCCGCCAGCAGCACCATTCCGGATCCGTTTGTCTGATGGTTTTATTCGTCAGAATCTGATGTTGCCTAAAGGGTGCGACTTGGTATGCTCCGATGGCACGGTCGAGGCGGTCCGGATGCAGGAACGGGCCCGCTGGCTGCCGCGCCGAAGTGAGATGCGTTCTGCGAGCATCAGCAGTCAGAGGAGTGGCCATGATGATCAGCGGACTCATGCGGGGCTTGTCTATGACGTCCTTTTCGTGCGTCACGACGCGGGCTATGGCGGTGCTTGTAACGTTGCTTGCGCCGCTGGCCTTGGTCGCTCCGGCACGAGCCGCAGAGGTGGTCCAGGGCTGGGTGCTGTTGCCCGAGATGCCCGCCGCAGTCACGGCTGGCGAACCGTTCATCCGGGCGAAGCGCGGCCAGGCGCTCATGCTTGATCGGGAGACGATGACCCTTGTTCTTTCGCGGGCACCGATGGAGGACACGCCGCAGGCGGCCAATCCCGCGATCGTGGTGATCCCGACGCCCGACGGTCGCCCGGCCCGATTCGCGGCGGTCCAGTCGCCCGTCATGGAGCCCGCCCTTGCCGCCGCGTACCCGCAGATCCGCAGCTACTGGGCGCGAGGAATCGACGACCCGCACGCCATCGCCCGCTTTGACCTCTCGCCCCTTGGCTTCCGCGCGCAGGTCATCACACCCGAGGACGGCTGGTCGGGCGGGACCTACTACATCGACCCATACACGCGGGGCGATGATGTCTTCTCCATGAGCTACTACCGGCGCGATCTCGGGCCCGAGCGCCCGAAGTTCAACTGCCTGACGCAGGGGGCCGATGGCAACGACAAGCGGATCGATCGCGGCGATGGCGCGATCAACCGTTCCGGCGCGACTCGGCGCACGTTCCGCCTTGCGGTGGTCTGCACGGGTGAATATGGCGTCTTCTTCGGGGGGACGGTCGTCACCGCGCTAGCCGCGATCAACACAACGGTCAACCGTGTCACGGGCATCTACGAGATTGATTTCACCGTCCGACTCACGCTCGTCGCGAACAACAACCTGATCGTCTTCACCAATGCGGCGACCGATCCCTTCACGGCCCCGAACGCGAATGTAACCACCCTGTCGCAGGGGCAGACCGCGATTCAGGCCGCGATCGGTGCCGCCAACTACGACGTCGGGCACATCTTCCACAATGCCGCCGCTGGCGGCGTCGCGTTGCTGGGAAGCGTCTGTGGACCCAGTAAAGGCCAAGGCTTCTCATCAGTCTCTCCGCCCACCGGGGATCCCTTCTCCGTCGATTACGTCGCCCACGAGTTGGGCCATCAGTTCAACGCACCCCACCCCTTCAACAACTGCAGCGGCGGTCCGGGTGGCGCGTTCGCCGACGCCTACGAGCCCGGCTCTGGCTCGACGATCATGGCCTATGCAGGGATCTGCGGCGCCCAGAACCTCGCCGCCAACTCAGATCCGGACTTCCACGCCAGCAGCATCGATTACGTCGTGAACTTTGTCGAGATCGGCGGCGGGTCGGCGTGCGACGTGCCCAACGCGACGGGCAACCTGCCGCCCATCGTCACCGTGGCCCGCCGCACGTACAACATCCCCGCGTCCACGCCCTTCTTCCTCACCGCCACCGCAACCGACCCCAACGGCAACCCGCTGACATTCGACTGGGACCAGATGGACAGCGGCGGCGCGGCCGTCGCGATGCCGCTCCCGGGCACCAACACGGTCGGCCCCACCTTCCGCTCATTCTCCGCTACCGCCAGTGCGACGCGCTTCTTCCCCCGCCTCTCCGACCTCGTCGCCAACACGCTCGCCCCCGGTGAGCGCCTGCCCTCGGTTTCGCGCACGATGAACTTCCGCTGCCTCGTCCGCGATGGCGTGGGCGGCGTCAGCGACACACGCCAGGCCGCAGCGCCCAACGAGATCCAGGTCATCACCACCGCGACCGGCGCACCCTTTGCCGTCACCAGCCCCAACACCGCGGTGGTCTGGTCGGGACTGCGCAGCGTGACTTGGACTGTCGCGGGCACGACTGCCGCCCCCATCAGCTGCGCCGATGTTGACATCCTCCTCTCAACCGACGGTGGCCTGACCTATCCCACGATTCTCGCGACCGGCGTCGCCAACACGGGCGCCGCTAACGTCACACTGCCGAGCATCAACAGCTCGACCGCTCGCATCATGGTGCGCGCGGTCAACAACATCTTCTTCGACATCTCCAACACCAACTTCACCGTCCAGCCCCCGCCCGCGGGCGTTGCGCTGACCGGCACGGGTGTCAACACCTTCACCGACACGACCGGCAATGGCAACGGCAACAGCGTCATCGAGCCGGGCGAGAACAGCATCCGCCTGAACGTCGGCGTTGTTAACAGCGGAACTACCACGGCAACCAGCGTCGTGGGCACGCTCACATCACTCACCGCCTCCGCGACGGTGACCACTCCGACCGCCAACTACCCAAGCATCACGGGCGGCGCTTCCGCAACCAACACGACGCCCTACGTCATCTCGATCTCCCCCAGCCACCCGTGCGGCGCGCCCATCAGCCTCCGGGTCTCGCTAGCGTCGGCCCAGGCGGCGGCCGCCTTGTACAACTTCTCCCTGCCCACCGGCGGCCCCGGAACGCTCGTGACGCAGACCTTCACCTACAGCACCCCGGCCATCGCGATCCCGGACAACAACGTTGCTGGGGTCAACATTAACCTCCCAGTCGCGGGCGTGACGGGCACGATCACCAAGGTCGTCTTCCGTATCAACGGCACAACCTGCAGCGCCGCCGCTGGCTCGACCACCGTCGGCCTCGACCACAGCTGGGTCGGTGATCTCGACGTGGCGCTGACAAGCCCCGCCGGAACGCGCGTCCTGCTCATGGACAATCCAGGCGGCGTCAACAACAGCGGTAACAACTTCTGCAACACGGTGCTGGACGACGCAGGCACGAGCTCGATCCAGTCCATCGCCATCGCTGGCAACCCGTGGTCTGGCACCTTCACGCCTGCAAACCCCCTCAGCGCCTACAACGGCCAGAGCGCCAATGGGGCATGGATCCTGAACGTTTCGGACGATGCTCTGCAAGACATCGGCTCGGTCCGAAACTTCTCGCTCGTCATCACCAGCCAGGGTCCGCCGGTCTGCCAGCCACCCAACACCGCTGGCTGCCCGATCATCACCGGCCAGCCCCAGCCCCAGCTTGCCTGCGAGGGTGACCCAGCCTCGTTCACGGTGATTGCGACGGGCACGAACCTTCAGTATGACTGGCGCCGCAACAACATCAGCCTGGGCGCGCCGAACCTGCCGACATTGAACATCGGTGCCGCGTCCGCCGCGAATATGGGCAGCTACACCTGCGTTGTGTCCAACACCTGCAACTCGGTCACGAGCGACCCCGCGACACTCGCGCTGCGCCCGCCCGCCGACCCCGCGTGCGCCAATCCGTGCGAGTATGACTTCAACCAAGACGAGAACGTCGACCTCACCGACGCGCAGCAGATGGCGCAGGTCTTCGTCGGGTCGCTAACCCCCGAGGCCAACTGGCTCGATGGTGATCTCAACGGCGACGAGAACGCCGACCTGACCGATGCGCAGATCCTCGCCACCTTCGTGGTCACCGGGGTCTGTCCGATCTGATCTGGCCGCGGCGAGCGCTGCTCGCCCGCACCCGTTTCAGACCACGTCTTCTCGGGGCCGTCGGCGCAGGCCGGCGGCCCTTTTTCTTGGAAGAACGGCTCGTCGAATCTTTTCCCCCTCGGCCCGATCAAGATCACGGCCGGGGCGGCAGCGTCGTCTGAAGGATGAGACAAGAACCGACGATCGGGTATTCCAGCCGGACGCGGTGCAGCTCGTAGTCGTCGGGCGCCCAGCCAAGCCCGTCGAAGCAGCGCGCGAGGGCGCCCTGATATTCCGGCACTTCTCGGAGGCGGGCGGCCAGCAGCCCTCGCCCCAGACGCTCGACCGAGGCCGAGGTCGGCAGCACTTCCCAGGTCTCGGGCTTCTGCAGCAGCGGATCAACACCCACCGCGCTGACGGTGAGGGCGCGGTGCGAGAGTCCGAACTCCGGAGGTGCCCAGAGATCGAGGATGCTGAGCGCCACGGGCGTTCGGATCGTCATCTGGAGCGCGTTGGTCTTGTTGTCGGCGTTGCTCCATCGCACGCCCTCGAGATCGCGCCGCACTTCGCCGGTGAAGACGCTGATCGCGGAGCGATCTCCCAGCGCCTGATCCGCAAAGCAATACTCGACGTTGCGGCCCGGCAGCTCGACTGCCTCGAGCCTGGGGAGCGGTCGCGTTGAGAACTCTGGCAGCAGCGGCACGCCGCCGACGACGTCGAGCGGGAAGATCGGCAGTGCCGCGGCGCGACGCACACCCGGATTCTCCGTGTCGTGCTCGATGGTGCGTGAGAGTTTGATTGCCCCTTCCTTGCGCAGTCGGCGCGCGCCCACGTGGGCGCGGACTGTTGCCAGATCCGCGCGGCCTTCGCCAAGGTGCCCTCCTGTTGGCGTGATGATCGCCGCGAGGATTCGCACCGCAGTCTGCACGCCCCACGCGTAGCTCGCGGAGCGATACCCCGCGCGACGCGCAGCGCGGAGCTCGACGGCGGACTCCTGCGGCGCGGAGAGGCTCTGGAGCATGACCTCGAACGACGCGCGGTCGCCCGCGTGCGATTTGATCGCCCTGCGATACCTTGAGGCGGCATCGCGGACTTGATCAAGATCCGAGGCAATCACGCCGCGGCGCGACGCGGCACGCAGGAACTTGTCGATGCCCTCATCGCCCGGCAGGTGCGGCGCCGCCGCGAGCAGGTCCGTGCCGTACGCGACTTGCAGCACGCGCCAGCAGAGTGTCTTGTGAAGGCCCAGCACGCGCTCCAGATCTCGCGGCGCACCCGCCCCAAGGCCGAGGCGATCAAGCACGCGGCGGAGCCCGGCTCCGACCTGCGCCAGAATTTGCTCGGCCTCTCCCTGCACATCGCGGGCCTGCTCGGGCGCGGCCGCGACAAGATCGACGCGGACAGGCCTCGCGAGGCGACGCGCCCGGGCTGGGGGCGCGGCGCGAGCCGCTCCGGGGGCGGGTTTCTGGGCTTTTGAGCGGATGGTCCGGGGGGGCATTTTCGGAGTGTATCGTGAAACGCGATGTTCTGAAAGAGCGTTTTTCAGAAACGCCTCCAAAATCTCTTGACTCGCTCTCGAACCTCCGGTAGCCTGCCGAGAGTGTCGTTCCAGAAGGTGCCCCCAACGCCAGGAGAAGACCATGATCCAGCCGCTGCACTGTTGTCGTCTGACGCGCCGAGCTTCGACTCGCTCCACAACTTCCATGCCTCGCATCGCCTTGGGCCTGCTCGCCGCGGCGGCGGGCCTGGCGTTCTCGTCCTCCTCAGCCCTCGCGCAGTTCACCGATGCCTGCGCCGACGCGCCCAGCGTCGCCGAGGGCACCTACACATTCGACCTCACCAGCGCCACCCCGGGCGACCAGCCCTTCACGCCCTTCTGCGCGGGAACCCGCCCTGCCGAGATCGACCAGTGGATCCGCTATGTCCCCACCGCCTCAGGTCCGGTTGCATTCACGACCCAGGGCCTCTCAACTGGCGACACGGTGATCTCGCTGCACGACACGTTCAGTCCGGAGTTTGACTGCGCCTTTGCACCCTTCCAGGTGCGCGCCTGCAACGACGACGCTGGCGGGCCTCAGAGCCGCGCCGTGGTGAACGCCATCGGTGGCCTTGCGATCCTGGTCCGAATCTCCGGCGCGGACAACACCCGCCCGACCGGATCACTCCGCATCGAGACCTTCGAGCCCGTGCCCGGCGATGTCTGCTCTTCGGCCCTCGTCGCGGTGCTGGGCGTCAACACCTACGACATCACGTCGGCCATCGTGGACTCCTTCGAGGGATGCCGCGAGTTCCGCGACCTCTACTTCACGTATGTCCCGCCGGTCCGCGGGGCGCTCTCGGTCCAGACCTGCGACCAGCCCGCCGAGGCGAGCGTCGCGATCTTCGCCAACTGCGGCGGACGAACGCTGGCCTGCTCCGCCTTCGGCGAGTGCGTCGCGGGAACCATCGTCGAGGCTGGCGTTCCGATCACAATTCGCATCGGCAGCGACGGCGCCGCCGGGCCTCAGCAGTTCACAATCGCACTGGACCCCGCAGGCATTCCCGCCAACGACGACTGCTCCAATGCCCAGGTCGTCACAATCGGTGACACCGACTTCGACAACACCTTCGCCGACAGCCAGGGCCCCCTCGTCTGCAACGGCGGCTTCCTCGTCTTTGAGAGCGGCAACGACCTCTGGTATTCCTTCACACCTGCTCAAACCGGTATCTACGACGTAAGCACCCAGAACAGCTCCGGGATCGCCAACACGATCCTCTCTCTCTACGACGATTGCTTCGGTGCGCCCTTCGCGTGCAACGACGACGCACGAGGCTTCCTCAGCTGGATCAGAACCCCTCTCACCGGCGGGCAGTCGTACATCATCCGCGTCTCGGGCGCGGGCCTCCCCAACGCTGGCACGCCCATCGACCGCGGCGTGGGCGTCCTTACCGTGCGCCAGTCCATCGCGCCAAGCAACGACGCCTGCGAGACGCCGACCATCATCGGCGACGGCAACTGGGCCTACGACGTCTTCGATGCCACCGTCGACTCCCAGCTCTTCGGCTGCCTCCCGAACTTCATCAGCGGGTCCAACGACGTCTGGTTCCAGTACACACCCGAGACCGACGGCCCTGTCGAGGCTCGCCTGCTCCCCAACGGCTCTGCGGGAACGATCTCGTTCTTCAACTCGTGCGAGGAGCCAGCCGCCGCCGTCGCGGGGCTGCTCTTTGCCAACCTCCAGACCGGCGAGCGCGTCGTGCGCGCCACCACCGTTGGTTTCGCGAACGTCCCGCTCTTGGTCCGGGTCGCCGCCACCCGCTTCAACGAGGACAACATCCTCCCTTTGGGTGTCGGCAACGGCGAGATCTACGTCGGGCCGCCCCTCACCAGCAGCCCCGCCAATGACGAGTGCGCCAACGCCATCGCCATCTCCGAGGGCACAACGCCCATCGACCTGACCGGTTCCGCAAAGGAGTGCGTCTTCCTCAATCCCGACCCGCAGGACTCGTGCGCCGGGCCCACCGACAACGACGTCTTCTTCCTCTACACGCCCGCGGCTTCCGGCCTCGTGACCATCACCATCCAAGACGGAATCAACTACCCTTTCTATGACGGGCTGGTCGTCTCGGTCTATGGCGGCTGCGGCGGCGCTCCGCTCGCGTGCAGCCTCGCCTTTGGCGACGCACCGACCCCGACACTCCAGCTGAACGTCCAGGCCGGAACTACCTACACGCTCCGCGTCGCCTCAATCCTGGCCTTCGGCTTCGAGCAGGTTCTCACCGGCTCCATCACCATCGGAACCGGCGCCTCGCCTTGCGACTACGACTTCAACCAGGACGAGAACGTCGACCTCAACGACGCGCAGCAGATGGCGCAGGTCTTCGTCGGGCTCATCTCCCCCGAGGCAAACTGGCTCGATGGCGACCTCAACGGCGATGAAAATGCCGACCTGACCGACGCGCAGCAGCTTGCCGTCTTCGTGGTCAGCGGCGTCTGCCCCCTCTAGCTCAACACCGCCGCGGATCGCCGCGCGACACCTTGTCCTCTCCCCCGAACCGACGCCGACGGGCCAGTCTCGCCAGCGTCGGTTTTTTTGACGGCTTCCGGCGAGGAAGAGGCCCGACAGCCCCCCGCATTCATCCGCAAGGGGCTGCGTGTTGTCGCAGGTGCCAAGGGCTTCCGTTGGTTCAAAGGAAAACGGCGCGCAGGCGGCATTGTGAATTCGGTCGCTCGTCGTCTGATTGCCTCTTGCCGCATCGGTCGTTTGCCGGTACGCTTCGGCTTCGGGGCCGCGATGAACGTGGCATGACAACCTCAGTTCCAACAGCCGGGCCGAGCCCGGCACGGGAGATTCGCTCATGTGTTGCTCGACTCGCTTCTCCGTGCCTGCCACCCTCGCGCTCATGCTCGCCGCCGGGACCGCCCTGGGTCAGGGCAGCTTCCGAACCATCGTCCCTGATGCTGGCTTTGACTACGCCGTCATCCAGGACGTCTCAGGCGACGGCACCAAGGTGCTCGTCTCGCTCCAGAACTCCCAGCAAGGCCCAAGCCCTCTCTACGTGTACACGCTGGACCTTGCGTCTAACGCCCGTGTCAACATCCAGGATCCCTTCGGCTCTGACCTCAACGGCCTGGCGATGAGCGCCGATGGTTCGGTCGTCGTTGGCTCGCTCGGCGGCGGGCCGCTGGCGAGCGTCAACGCCTTCGTCTGGCGCAGCGAGACGGGCGTCGTCAACATCTCGGGCCTGCCCAACTCCAACCTCTCGTACGCAACGGGTGTCTCGGCCGATGGCAACGTCGTCGTTGGTTCCTCGGGCACCAACTTCGGCGATCCGTACCAGCAGGGCTGGCGCCTCTCTGAAAATGGCCTCGAAGCTCTCGAGGACATCAACACTCCCAGCGGCGACGACATCCTGATCTTCTCCACCGTCGAGGGCGTCTCGGCCAACGGCCTGACGATCTTCGGCACGGGCGCCACCGGCGACTTTGATCCCGACACGGACAACGAGGTCTACTCCGGCGCACTCTGGCAGAACGGTTCGCTCACGCCCACCAACATCGGTAACACGCCCGCGCCCTTCCCCGCCGTCTCTTCCGGCTACGCCTCCAGCGCGGACGGCTCCGTCGTCGTCGGCATCGGCGGCGGCTTCGGCCCCGGCAACTCGTACGTCAACCGCGCCTTCCGCTGGACTCAGCCCGGTGGCTACCAGGACCTGGGCTCGCTGCCCGGCCTGCCGCAGGGCTCAACGTATGGCTTTGACTGCTCCGCCGATGGCAACACCGTCGTGGGCTACTTCATCAACGGCGGCGTGAACACGTGGGAGGCCTTCGTCTGGACGCCGCAGCGCGGCATGCGCTCCCTGCGCCAGATCCTCGCCAACGCGAGCATCACCATCCCCGCCAACATCCGCCTGCGCGAGACCTTCACCGACGATGCAGGCCGCGTCATCGCGGGCTGGGCGTACAACACCACCACGCAGCGCTACGTCGGCTACGTCGCGACGCTGCCGCTGGCCTGCGAGTACGACTTCAACCGCGACGAGAACGTCGACCTCACCGACGCGCAGCAGATGGCACAGGTCTTCGTCGGCCTCATCCCCGCGCAGCCCGGCTGGCTCGATGGCGACCTCAACGGCGACGAGAACGCGGACCTGACAGACGCGCAGCTCCTCGCGGCCTTCGTTGTCAGCGGGCAGTGCGGCGTGTGACGAAGCGCCTCAGTCGCCTACATAGTCCAGGCCACCCTTCAGACCGACACGGACCCGCGACGCGACGACATCGCGTGCTGCGTTCTGGGTTCTGATGATGGCGCGTACATCGCTTCCTTGATAGGGTCTTGCGGGTTCGTATGCAGCGGATCGATCAGCGACGCAATCCGCTGGGCCGCGATCGCCGCGTATGTGAATCCATTGCCCGAATCGCCAGCGATCACCAGCGTGCGCTGGTTCCCAGGCACGTGGCCGATAAGCG
>Ga0105046_10019188_pt1 | contig 10378 bp, 7 predicted proteins | sample MAT03_FD_78385 | JGI IMG/M metagenome (GOLD analysis project Ga0105046, IMG submission 78385) | Freshwater microbial communities from Lake Fryxell liftoff mats and glacier meltwater in Antarctica - MAT-03 (megahit assembly) | ecosystem: Environmental > Aquatic > Freshwater > Ice > Liftoff... | reverse complement strand
TTTTGCCGTCATCCGTCCCATCTTTTTCGTTAAATAGCGCGGCTATTCGCCTCAAAAGATGGTTGGCTGACGCCAAAATAATTGGCCTGAAATTGGAAACTTATTTTGACACCGTTCCTAAGGAGATTTAAGTGAAAAATTATGGATCGGGCAATGGAATCATTATTTGTATTTTTAATTGTGCAGCAAAGAGTACACCTTTGAGTAAAATTTAATTGCCGTCTGTCCCGGATCATAAATTCATATAACTCATGATAAAAAAACTTCTTACCGCCGTTATTACGCTTTTACTGCACCTGGCTCTTCAAAGCCAATCTTGTTTACCAGGCGGCATCACATTTACGACGCAGGTCCAGATCGATAATTTCCAGGTCGACTACCCCGGCTGCACTGTTATTGGAGCGGATGTCGATATCCTTTCGCAAGACATTAAGAATTTAAACGGATTAAATCAGCTGGAAGCCGTAAACGGAAATCTTGTGATTCAAGGTACTCTTTTAATGAACCTCAACGGGTTAAACAATCTCGACTCGATCGGGGGCATCCTTGAAATTGGCAACAATCAGGCTCTGAACAGTTTAACCGGCCTGGGAAACCTGGCTACCGTACATGGATTGACCATAAACAATAACTTATTCCTCACCAGCACGCTCGGTTTAACGCAATTAAGCACCCTCCAGGGAGATTTTTATATTTCCGAGAACCTGTCGTTATCACACATTTTCGGCCTGAACAACCTGACGGAAATAGGTGGCGGTTTTATTATCGCGAGTAACACCAGCCTTGTCGTTCTAAACTTAGAGAATCTTACGTCGGTTGGCGGTCCGGGCTTTATGATTATCAACAATCCCCTTTTGGTCGATATGAACTTAAGCAGCCTGGACTTTATCGGCGGAGATCTTCTGATCATTTCGGACAACGGTTCGTTATCGGCTTGCGCAATTCAGGGGCTTTGCACGTACCTGCTTCAAACCCCGGAGTATGCCGATATTGTGTACAACGGTCCGGGTTGCGATTCCCCGGAAGAAGTGGAGCAGTCCTGCTCCGGCGTTCCCGTATCGGCAAGTGTACGCATCGACAACGACGGCGATTGCCAGCAGGACGCGGACGACCCGGCAGTGGAAGGTGTGCAAATACGCCTGTCGGGCAATCTCCAAATGTCGATGCGGGCTACAGAAGCAGACGGGTCGGCGCAATTCAACTATGTCGACAGCGGTCCATTTTCGCTGTTCCTGCCGCAGTTTCCTACCCTTAGCTGGGCGGTTTGTCAGGATACCATCCAGGTGAATCCGGATACTGCGGGAGGAATAATTAACGCGGCATTTTTATTGCGCCCAATTTCCTTTTGCCCTCAATTGTCGGTTGAACTGGGGTTGCCGTCCGCTTTTCGCGGTTGTTTAGTTTCATCCAACGCGACAGTGACGGTAAGAAACACGGGTACGCTGGTGGCAGAAGGCGTACAAGTAGCCGTTGTAATACCTTCGTCAGTTATGGAATTAGTAACTGCGACCCCGCCGCCTTCGACACAAAGCGGCGATACGCTTTTCTTTGACGCAGGCGCTTTGCAGCCTTTCGCTAAAAGCACTATTTCGATGACCGTTAAAACCAAATGCGATACTTTTCTGATCGGACAAACGCTTTGCCTGGAAGCGTTTGCTACCTTAGACAATCCGTGCCCGGAGACCGGACTGGCGTACTCGGAAGTCAGGCTTTTTTCGCAATGTATAGGAGACACCACGGTCCGGTTTACCCTCAAGAATGTAGGCGACGCGCCGACGCTGAACCTCCATGAGTACGTTATTATCGAAGACGAGGTGATTTTGCGCAGCGCGCAGGATTTTAACCTGAATGCGCAAGGAACCATGGTCGTTGACGTGCCGGCCGACGGATCAACCTACCGCATGGAAGCCACCAAATACGATAACGGCACATTGACGGCCACGGCGATTGAAAACTGCGGCGGCCTGACGCCGGGGTTCATTACGGCCTACTGGCTGGATGAAGGCCTGAGGAATTACGATTTCGACTGCCGCGAAGTGATCGGATCCTATGATCCCAACCAGAAAACGGTTGTCCCGGCAGGCGCAGGTCCAGAGCATCTTCTGCCTGCAAACCGGCCCCTGCAATACACCATCGATTTTCAGAATACAGGCACGGATACGGCCTTCCGGGTCTTGCTACGCGATATTTTGCCGCCTCAACTTGATATTAACACCTTCCGGCCCGGCTTTGCGTCGCATACCTATACCTGGCAAATCGGGGATGCGGGCGCTCTGGAGGTTTTGTTCTTTCCCATCGCCCTGCCGGACAGCAATGTAAATGAGGCGGGCTCGCACGGTTTTTTCAGTTTCGAAATCGATCAAAATCCGGACCTGCCCGACGGAACTACGATTCAAAACAAGGCGTCCATCATTTTCGACTACAACCCGCCTATTCTAACCAATACCGTGCTGCACACCATCGGTAAACTGGCGGTACATATAAATGAAGCACAACGCTATACGGACTTGTGGAAGGTAAGCGGTAACCCGGCCCGGGCCTCGGCTACTTTTCAGGCCATGTCCTTTATAGCCGGAGAGAAGCGCTTCATGTTATCCGATGCTTCAGGTCGGCTGGTTCGTTCGGCGCAATTTTCAGGGCAAACGTTTGAGTTTCAGCGGGGCGGCTTACCGGGCGGTTTGTACTTTTTCCGAATCAGTGATTGGCAGGGGCGGATATTTAGCGGGAAGATCGTATTAGCCGATTAACGATGAAGGTTTATTTAATCTCCAGATATGGTTCGATACCCGCGCCGATCATTTGGACTAATTCTTCATCCATATACGCATAGTCGTCGGGAATATCGAGGACGATCAGCGTCTTGCCTTCCAGCGCTTCGGCAAAACGTTCTTCCAGGCGTTTCCGGTGTTTTTTTTCCATAACGATAATCAGATCGGCCCAACGCAGCATGTTTTCCGTGACCTTCACCCGCGCGCCGTTTTCCGTGCCGGCCGACTTTGCGCGATGCTCCCGGCTGTTTTTAAACATGGCTTCGCCGGTCGGACTTCGCCATTGGTTGCGGCTGCAAATAAAAAGGAGGTGCATCGCTTTAGGTGTTGTTTTTACCTTCGGCTCTTCAATTCCGCCATAAACCGCTGCAGCTCCTCGATGCTGTAAAACAACACTTCTCTGGGCTTGGAGCCCTCGGCCGGACCCACGATGCCTAGCGCTTCCAGTTGGTCCATGATGCGCCCTGCCCGGTTGTAGCCGAGTTTCATACGCCGCTGGATCATGCTGGTGGACCCGTGCTGGGTTTCCACCACTAAGCGGCCTGCGTCTTCCAGCATTTCGTCCATGTCGGCTAAGCGGAATTCCTTGGCCTGGTGGCCGCCGGGTTCGCCGTCGGGGTGGAATTCGGGCAGGAAGAAGGGTTGGGCGAAGCCCTGCTGGTTGGCGATGAATTCGATCACTTTTTCCACCTCCGGCGTATCCACGAAAGCGCTTTGCAGGCGAATGATGTCGCCGCCGACGCTCAGTAGCATGTCGCCCCGGCCGGTGAGCTGTTCGGCGCCGCCTGCGTCGAGGATGGTGCGTGAATCCACTTTGGAGGCCACTTTGAAGGCGATCCGGGCCGGGAAGTTGGCTTTGATCACGCCGGTGATGATGTTTACCGAGGGGCGTTGGGTGGCGATGATCAGGTGAATGCCCACCGCCCGGGCCAGCTGGGCGAGGCGGCCGATGGGCAGCTCTATTTCTTTACCGGCCGTCATGATCAGGTCGGCGAACTCGTCGATGATGAGTACGATATAGGGCAGGAAACGGTGGCCTTTGTTTGGGTTAAGCCGGCGGGCCACGAACTTATCGTTGTACTCGGCAATATTACGCACCTCCGCTTTTTTCAAAAGGTCGTAGCGCGTTTCCATTTCGATGATCAGCGAATTGAGGGTATGCACCACCTTGGTGGTGTCGGTCACGATGGGTTCCACCTGGTCGGGCAGGAAGCCGAGAAAGTGATTTTCTAATTTGGCGTACGGGAACAATTCGACCTTTTTCGGGTCGATCAGGATGAGTTTGACCTGAGAGGGGTGCTTTTTATAGAGCAAGGACATCAACACCACGTTGATGCCCACGGATTTACCCTGACCAGTGGCGCCGGCGATGAGCAAGTGCGGCATTTTGGTCAGGTCTGCGACAAACACCTCGTTCTGAATGGTTTTGCCCAGGGCGATAGGCAATTCCATTTTGGCGCGTTTGAACTTGTCGTCCTTCATCATTTCCCGCATACCCACCGTTTGCCGCTTTTTATTCGGCACTTCGATCCCGATGGTGCCCTTGCCGGGGATCGGCGCAATGATCCGGATGCCCAGGGCCGAAAGGCTGAGCGCGATGTCGTCTTCCAGGTTTTTGATCTTGGAAATCCGGATGCCTTTGGCCGGAATGATCTCGTACAGCGTTACCGTTGGGCCGATGGTGGCGCGTATTTTTTCAATCTCGATTTTGAAATTGAACAAGGTCTGAATGATCAGATTTTTGTTCGTTTCCAGTTCTTCCCGGTCGATTTCCAGGGTTTGATCGGGGTACTCGGCCAGCAGTTGCTGGTGCGGGAACTCGTAATGCGAGAGATCGAGCGTGGGGTCGTAGGGTTCTTTCAGTTCGGGATTTTCTTCCTGCACTACATCTACTGGCGCTTTATATGCAACGGCTTCGTCGGGCGCTTTCGGCATTGGAGCAGGCGCGATGATCTCCAGTTCGTCGCTGTTGTTTTTTGAAGGGTCGGGCTTCGCGGCATCGGCGAACAAGGCGCTTTTCTGCGAAAGATCGAGCATGAGCTGGGCGGCAGTCCGATCGGGCATCGCTGCGGCGGGTTTTGTGCCGGCGGCGGTCGGAATACTCGTAAAACTTTCCATGCCATCGGCTTCTCCGGCCGGAATATCGATCTTGGTGCGCACAACAGGCGGCGGCTTCATGGCCTGCCGGCGTTTGGCAAAATTGCCGCTGAGCATGTCGGTCCAGGCTTGTTTGGTTTCAAACCAGAGTTTTTCCCAACTCATGTCTTCCATATTTGGGTTGTTCGACCATACGAAAGTAGCTATGACCGCAAACAACATGAGCGCGACGTTGCCGGGAACACCCAGGAAATTTTGGACCCAGGAACTCACTTCCTGGCCGAAAACGCCTCCCCAGGGAAATTCAAAACGCTGGAAAAAGAAAGAGGTGACGATGGCAACGATCACCATGTAGATCACGGTGCGTTGCAGCACGCCGGTCATATATTCCAGCGAAGAGCGCCGTATGAGGGCGAGGCCGTATTTGTACAACAGGTATACGAAGCCGTAAGAGGCCACGCCGAAGCCCCAGTAGATCACGCTGTCGGACAGAAAGGCGCCGAGGCGGCCGAGCCAGTTGTCGACGGCGATGTCTCCCAAAAACATCTCCCAGGAAAAGCGGAAGACCACGTCGTGGTCGTTTTGCCAGGTAAAAAAGTAGGAAGTAAAAGCGATAAACAGGTAAAACGACAGGAACAGGCAGAATATCCCGAATAGTTTCGAGACCCGTTCGCTGTCGAAATTTATGCTGAGTTGTCCGCGGGTGCGTTTTGCCATGCTACGTCTGCCAAAGGTTCCGGGGTTGCCGGTTTGAACGTCTGCCCGGTACGTTGGGCGTAAGGCCTTCCAACCGGGTCGGGATGATGCAAAAGTAACGCACGCGGGGGAAAAGGAAGATTTTTTGTTCGCAGGTTATTTTGTTTGACCGACGCGGACGGATGATATTATTTTTAATTTTTATGTGACCATCAAAATCAACAATAATATCATCCGTCTGCGCCGGTCAAACAAAATAAAGGGCTTGGGGTGATCGATACGACAGAGAGGCCGATTACCGTATATCAGGCGGCATTTTTACCCTATACTTACTATCTACGAAATAGGTCGTATAATGTGCGGACGGATCACTTTCCAGATAATAGAAATTACCATTTACGTTTGGTCGCAATACATCCACCTTATCGTGGCTATTGGGGTTATAAACGTAAATCCGAAAAGATTCTTTGTTTGCTTTGTTGTCGTTCAGGTCGCCCGAGTAGCTACCCATATTATAGCCGATAGCCAGTACAACGTGGTGAGGCGCCGTGCCTCCGGAACCTTCCCGAAATAAGCCCAGGGAAATAGGTTGACCGTTATTGATGCCCAATTTCAATTCCTGAATTCTTCCGCCGCCCGTACTTTGTAAACCCCAGTTGAAGAACTCACCTGTGCGCCAACCGAACGGATTTACGAATAGTTCCCCCCATTTGTCGCCGTTGCTGAAAGCGGCGTCTTTCCAACGAAGAAAGAAATAGTCCGAAAGCGGCGTATGGTCGGCGGGTTTATCTGTTTGAGCAGGGATGATCTTTGCTTGATTATAATAATCCAGCGCGGCATAGACCATACCGCCGCAAAGCCCATCTACTTTTACATCGTTACCGAGAATGGAAAACAGGGTGGCCGAAAAGGTATTGTTGAAATGAAACCCATGGATATCCGGTGTAAAGGCGGTGATGACGAACACCGTGTTTCACACTGTCGGTCATAATTTCCTGTTAAGCGCCCTACACGAACCGGGGGCCAAGCCCTCGCATTTGTTGCAAATATGGCCCAACCCGGCTAGCCAGTTCACAACGGTTTGGACAGACAAACCTTTTGCGCCGGGTCAACGGCTGGTATTGCGCAACGCCCTCGGCCAGGTGTTGCGGGATGTTCCGGTGCAAGGCAATAAGATGGAATTGCAGCGCGCAGGATTGCCGGCCGGGTTGTATTTTTTAGAATTGCGCGATGCCCGGGGCGTTTTGGGCCTGGGGAAAATGGTGTGGGAATAAACCTACTTCTTCCCCGAAACCCGTTTCAATTCAAAACCCGAATAATACAAATTCCCGTTCGGCAGGATCTTGAGCGTTGCTCCGGCGCCGCGGGCCAGGCCGTCGGATATAGCTACCTGGTCGTCCAGCGGATTAAACCCGACGCTGTCCGTGTCCTCGGAAAAAGACGATTTGCGGTAGACGATGATCTTGTTGCGCCGACATTTCAGCGAAACCGGCGCCATTGCGTAGTTGTTGTAAAAAGCATTGACGGGCTCGTACCGGCCTTCCATTTTGCGCCATTGGGCGATGGGCGCGTGCTCCGGGTCTTTCATGGAGATGTATTCCGCATCTTTGGAACCGGCCGAGAGGGTTTTCATAAAAATGCGGCCGTCTTCCTGCCGGAAAGCAAACATCAGGTCCTTAATTTTGACCGGTATGAAGCGGAGCAGCAGGAATTTACACGTGTACAAGTTCTGGGCGTTGCGCTTCATCACCAGCACGTGCTTGCCCTGCAAAAAGCGCAGTTTTTTCTGGTTTACCTTTTTGATGCGCAGGTAGTCTGCTCCGCCGCCGCCGTACACGCCACGCAAGAGCCGGTGGTCGATGTGGTCCGCAGCCAGGGCGGCGGTGGAAAATTGCGCGGGTTTGGCCCCGGCGAGCGTGATGCCTTTTTCGGCTTTGACAAAATACTTGACGATTTTGTTGGCCAGTACATTTACAAAAGTGTGGCCTTGTTCGGAATTGCTCAGGATCACCATGCCCAGGTCGAGTTTGGGATACACCGCCAGCACCGCATGGTGGTTGAACAGGTCGCCGCCATGCAGTAAGCCAGAACCGATGGTATCGTCTGCATTGGTGCCTAAGTAGGTAATAAACAAGCCGTAGCCGAACATTTCATCCGTTTGCAGCACGATGTCGCCGATTTGGTTGCGCGACATTTGGCGGAAAGTTTCTTTTGATACAATGTCCCCACCCGGCCCGGCGCCCTGGTTTAAAATCATTTGGGCAAATACCGTCATATCCGCGATACTGCTCTCCACGCCGCCCGCCGCGATGTCGCGCAGGGGCGGCTCGTTCATTTCCATGCTGTCTTTTCGGTAGCCCTTAATGCGTTCAACGGCAGGAGGCAAAGGGGCGGAGACACTGCTGTGCTGCATGCCCAGGGGGGCGAAAACATGCTGCTTGAGGTAGTCGCCGTATCGTTGGCCGGAGACCTGTTCGATGACACAGCCAAGCAAGCCGTACCCGATGTTGGAATAATTCATCGTCAGGCCCGGCGGCAGGGTCAGCACTTCCTGGTTGACCAGTTCGATGATCGCCTGTTGTTCAGCGGGGTTGTCGCAGCAGTCGCCGTTGTTGATCCCATCCGTCAGGCCGGAGGTATGCGTGAGCAGATCCCGGATCGTTATTTTGCGCATACCGGGCCCGTACTGGAAGTGCAGTCCGGGCAGGTATTGTTCTACCGGCGCCTTCAAGTCGATTTTACCGGCGGCTTCGAGTTGCATCACGGCCGTAGCGGTAAAAACCTTGCTGATGGAGGCTACGCGGAACACGGTGTTCTCTCCGGCCGGAACCTTGTTTTTCAAATCGGCGAACCCGTATCCCTTTTGCAACAGCACCCGGTCGTGTTGAAAAACGGCTACGCCGGAGCCGACGATGTGGTATTTGCGCATGAACAGGTTTATCTGGGCTTCCACGCTGTCTAAGAAAGCCGCTTTGGGCGGTTCCGTTGGGGTTTGGGCGAGGATGGAGCGGGTGAGTAGGAGGAGAAAAAGGGTTGGCAGGTGTTTCATCTTTTACGCGTTCAATTTTCGGTTACGAACGCTAAAGTACAACGTTGGCGGAAGCTACGTCAGGCATACGTCTTTAATTTTACTTTATCCCCTCCGAGCGCCTAAAGTCTTGAACGTCTGGCCAAAAAAGAGTACATTTGTTTGTTTAGGGCCATGAGATCAATGTACATCCTTACAGTCACCTGTTTCTTTTTTACAGTTAATACGCAGGCTCAATGCTGGCAACAGATAACGGCCGGAGATGAGCATACCGTCGCGATAAAAAGCGATGGCACGCTTTGGGCCTGGGGATTAAATATCCACGGACAAGTAGGCGACGGAACAAATACCGACAAGTATGCGCCGGTACAAATAGATACCGCCCACAATTGGCAACAGATAGATGCGGAACTTGAATATACCGTAGCCCTGAAAAGTAATGGTTCGTTGTGGGCCTGGGGAGCGAATAATTCAGGACAGCTCGGCAACGGAACAAAGGCAGACCAATATGCGCCAATACGGATTGGCGCCGATACGGACTGGCAAAAGGTGATAGCCGGAGGAAGCCATACGGTCGCGATCAAAAACAATGGCAGCCTTTGGGCCTGGGGAACCAACTCCGGATTTTACGGCGATGGTTCCCATGTAAGTCAATATGTCCCGGTACAAATAGGGATCGAAACAAATTGGCAACAAGTGTCGGCGACTTACCCGCATACCGTAGCGATAAAGCGAGACGGCACACTCTGGTCCTGGGGGTGGAACACCGCCGGACAATTGGGCGACGGAACAGAAGTCGATAGCGATACCACGGTTCAAATAGGCGTTGATACGGATTGGAAGCAGGCGAAGGCAGGGGGCGAGTATAGCGTAGCGATAAAAAACGACGGCACGCTCTGGGCCTGGGGGGCTAACAATTTTGGGCAATTGGGAAAGGGCACTTACATAAAACAAAATGTTCCCGTACAAATTGGAGCGGACCGCAATTGGCAAGCGGTGAGCGCCGGTGTTTATCATACCCTTGCACTCAAAACCGATGGCACGCTCTGGGCCTGGGGGAATAATATGAACGGGGAATTGGGCGATGGAACCGGTAACAGACGACAAAAACCCGTACAAATTGGTGCCGCCTCCAATTGGCAACAAATAGACGCGGGAGGATTTCACAGTACAGCCCTGAAAAGCGACGGCAGCATCTGGGTCTGGGGGGCGAATTACAATGGGCAATTAGGAGACGGAGGCCTCTCCGGAGGCAGAGGCAAGCCTTACAAAATATTTTGCCCGGTCTACAGCAGTTTATACCCGGAAAACGACCTGCAATTATTTCCCAATCCGGCGCAACAGGAAATTACCGTGCAGGCTACTAATTTTAATATCGGCGGCTTGACATTCGAAGTTACCAATATGTTGGGTCAATCCGTTATACCCCGGCAAGAACTGTCGCCCATTCAACGGGTTAATTTAAATAACCTTGGGCAGGGCGTTTATTTCATGATCGTACGCAACTACGAAGTTCAAATTGTAAAGGAATTTGTAAAGTTGTGATCCAAGTTATACCTCGCACCGCCATGTTTTGTGCATCGCGAAAAGTGAGAAATACGTTTACTAAACTTTCAAAGTTTAGTAAACGTGGCCTCTCTCCATGCACAAAACATGGCGGTGTGAGGTATAAACACAAATTGCCTCGTTGCCGGATTACGCAATGACGTTTCATCACGCATTCCGGCAACAAAGGCGAGGGTATAATAAAATCACTACTTTAAAATTATTGAACGATCACTTTGGACAC
>Ga0105046_10019187_pt1 | contig 10378 bp, 10 predicted proteins | sample MAT03_FD_78385 | JGI IMG/M metagenome (GOLD analysis project Ga0105046, IMG submission 78385) | Freshwater microbial communities from Lake Fryxell liftoff mats and glacier meltwater in Antarctica - MAT-03 (megahit assembly) | ecosystem: Environmental > Aquatic > Freshwater > Ice > Liftoff... | reverse complement strand
CGCCAGCAGGCAGTCGCGGAAGATGCCGCGCGTCCATGGGAAAGGATAGGCACGCTGTTCGATGGCCATCACTGCGTCGAAATCTGCCTCGCTCAGCGCCCGCAGCGCCGGCACCGGGAAATCCACTTCTGCCCGAATGGCGCTCACTGCACCGGCGGCTTGCGCAGCGCCCGCAGCTGCGGCCACAGCGCGCGCTTGGCCGCGGGGTTGCCGCGCAGCGCCGATGTGGCCGGCCACTGCGCCATCTGCGCGCCGGCGCCTGCTGCATTGGGATTGCAGCCAGAAGCGCGGATCAGGGCGATATGCAGCTTGTCGGGCAGGCGTGATGCGCCGCGCGGGGGCGCAGCCGGCGCAGGAGCTGCCGCCACCGCCGATGGGGCGACGCGTCGCGGGGGGGGCACACCTGCGGCCCGCACCGGGCTGCGCGCCGCAGACGCCGCGGGCATCGCAAAAGCGGAGGCCAGGGCGAACGGAAGCGCCTGACCCTGCTCATAGACGGTGTGGCCCAGGGCCGTGAGCCAGTGCTGCTGCTGCGCTGACCAGGCCGCGCTCACGGGCTGCGTGCCTCGGCCGGGCGCCAGCGCCGCCACAGCCAGTACATCGGGCCGGAACACACGTAGACCACGCCAATCGCCAGCAGGGCCCGCGGCAGGTCCATCGCCAGCACCGCAATCACCACTGGCACCAGCAGCAGCACGTAGAACGGCACCCGATCCGCTTTTACGCCGGGTTCGCCGCTGCCCTTGAAGCTCCAGAAGCGGATCCGGCTCACCATCAGCAGCGCAGCCACCAGGGTCACCGCCAGCGCCACAAAGCGCAGCTCCTCGCCGCTCCAGCCCAGGCTGCCGTCGGCGAACGCCCACACGAAGGACATCATCAGCCCCGCCGCCGCCGGGCTTGACAGGCCAATGAACCAGCGCTTGTCGGTGGTACCGACCTGGGTATTGAAGCGCGCCAGCCGCAGCGCCGCGCAAGCCGCATAGATGAATGCAACCGACCAGCCCACCCGGCCCATCACGCCGCTGTCGAACTTCAAATACGCCAGCGCCCAGTGGTACATCACCAGCGCCGGGGCCATGCCGAAGCTCACCAGGTCAGCCAGCGAGTCATATTGCACCCCGAAATCGGTGCTGGTGCCGGTCATCCGCGCCACCCGCCCATCGATGCCGTCCATCACAGCCGCGACGAAAATTGCCAGCGACGCATGGACGAACTGCCCGTTGGCGGCCGCGATAATGGCGTAGAACCCGGCAAACAGCCCCGCCGTGGTGAACAGGTTGGGCAGCAAATAGATGCTGCGGGAGCGAGGCGGATGCTTGTTTTCGTCCATGCGTCGCAGTTTAGCCCAAGCCTGCGGCTTGCCAGCCCGCCCCGGCAGTGCTGCAATCACCCCCGTCCGCCCCTTTCCCTTCCGGAGGCCGCCATGCGTGCCCTTGTCACCCGAACACTCCTGATCCGCTGCTTCACCCTGGTGGTGCTGGCCAGCGTCTGCTCCGTCGCCATGGCCAGCAAGGTCTACCAGTGGAAGGACGCCAGGGGCGTCAGCCACTACTCGGACAGCCCGCCGCCGGGTCAGAAAGTCCAGGACCGGCGCGTGGACAACCGCGGTGAGCCCATCCCCGAGGTCGCCGCCCTTGCGGTGGAAAACCCGCAGTGCATCACCGCCAGGCTCAACCTGTCGCTGCTGTCCGGCGAGGGCGCCCTGCAGCAGGACATTGACGGGGACGGCAAACCGGACAAGGTGTTAGGCGCAGATGACCGCGCCAGTCAACGTAACCTGGCGGATGCCGCGGTGAAGGCCTACTGCCCACCAGTGACCACCGAAGGCCGCTGAACCATGCGGCTGGCCTGGGCCGTGGCCACCGGCCTGATGTTGGGTGCCGGTACGGCCTGGTGGCTGGCGCGCGACCCAGTCAAGGCCGAAGCCAAGGAAGCGCGCGCCAGTCAAGCCACCGTCGAACAGGCCCGCGATGCACGCCCCTCACTTTACCGCTGGCGCGACGCGGCCGGCGTGCTGCAGATCACCGACCAGCCGCCGCAAGGGCGACCCTACGAACGCATCGAGCGCGAACCAGCGCCCGGTATCAGCGTGAGCGGCGGGCCGGCGGACTGAGCTTCAACCGCAGGACCACGCGACAACTGGCAAAATGGTGGCATGCCCCCGCCAAGATACCCGTCCATGCGCCTGTCGCGATTTCACCTGCGTACCACCAAGGAAACCCCGGCCGACGCCGAGATCACCAGCCACCAGCTGATGCTGCGCGCCGGCATGATCCGCAAGCTGGCCTCCGGCCTGTACACGTGGTCGCCGCTGGGGCTGCGCGTGCTGCGCAAGGTGGAGGGCATCGTGCGCGAGGAAATGGACCGCGCCGGCGCCATCGAGATGCTCATGCCCACCGTGCAGCCGCGCGAGCTGTGGGACGAGACCGGGCGTTGGGAAAAATTCGGTGGCCAGCTGCTGAAGATCAGGGACCGCAAGGACGCGGACTACTGCTACGCGCCCACCGCCGAGGAAGTAGTCACCGACTTCGCCCGCCACGAACTGTCCAGCTACAAACAGCTGCCGGTCAACTTCTACCAGATCCAGACCAAGTTCCGTGACGAAATCCGCCCCCGCTTCGGGGTGATGCGCGCGCGCGAATTCCTCATGAAGGACGCCTATTCCTTCCACCTGACCGATGTCGACCTGGTGCGTGAATACCAGAACATGCACGCCGCCTACACGCGCATCTTCACCCGCTTGGGGCTGGATTTCCGCGCAGTGCTGGCCGACTCCGGTGCGATTGGCGGCGATGCTTCGCAGGAATTCCACGTGCTGGCCGACTCCGGTGAAGACGCCATCGCGTTCTCCACCGGCTCGGACTACGCTGCCAACTTGGAAACCGCCCAGGCCGCGCTGCCCGACGCACGCTCCGCGGCCGGCGAAAGCCTGCACAAGGTCGCAACGCCCACGCAGAAGACCTGCGAAGACGTCGCCGCGCTGCTGGGCATCGCCCTGGCGCGCACGGCCAAATCCATCGCGGTGATGACCGAAGCCGGCTTTGCACTGGCCCTGGTACGCGGCGACCACGCGGTAAACGAGATCAAGCTGGCCAAGGTGGCCGGGCTGGCCGACTACCGCATGGCCACCGAAGCCGAGATCCTGCAGCATTTGGGCAGCGAGCCCGGTTTCCTCGGCCCGATCAACCCCAGTCAACCCATCCGCATCGTCGCCGATCGCGAAGTGGCCGCGCTGGCCGATTTCGTCGTGGGTGCCAACGAGATTGGTTTCCATCTGGCTGGGGTCAACTGGGGCCGCGACCTGCCCGAACCCGACACCGTGGCCGACATCCGCAACGTGGTGGCCGATGACCGCGCCCAGGATGGCGGTGAACTGCGCATCGTGCGCGGCATCGAGGTGGGCCACGTGTTCCAGCTGGGCCGCAAATACGCCGAGGCCATGCAGGCCACGGTGCTGGACGAGAACGGCAAGGCCACTGTCCTGTCCATGGGCTGCTACGGCATCGGCATCTCGCGCATCGTGGCCGCGGCCATCGAGCAGAACCACGACGCCGCCGGCATCATATGGCCCACCGCGATGGCGCCATGGACGGTGGCCATCTGCACCATCAATCCGAAGCAGGAGCCAGCGGTCAACGAAGCCGCGCAGCAGCTGTTCGACGAATTGCAGGCCGCTGGCGTGGATGCGGTGCTGGACGACCGCGGCCTGCGCCCCGGGCAGATGTTCGCCGACATCGAACTGATCGGCATCCCGCACCGCGTAGTCATCTCCGAACGCGGCCTGGCCGCCGGTACCTTCGAGTACCGCGAGCGCCGCGCTACCGAAGCGCAGAACCTTGGCCGTGCGGAATTGCTGGCGAAACTGACCGCCTGAAGATCGCGCGAAGTCGATCGGCTGAAGAGCAAGCGAAGTTGATCGGCTAAAAATCGGACGAAGTTGATCGGCTGAAGAGCGAGCGAGGTTGATCGGCTTAAGATCGGACGAAGTTGAACGGCTGAAGATCAGGCTAAGTTGATCGGCTGAAGATCGAGCGTAGACCCAGGTACCAACCCTTTCCCTGCCTGCGGGGGAAGGTGCCGAAGGCGGATGAGGGCGCTTTTCGCCCAAATGTTCCGAAACAAAGCAAAAGCGTTCCGCGCTGATGCGCGAGTCACTTTTCTTTAACGGAAAAGAAGCGCTTTGCAACAGCCGAATGGCTGGTCGAAGTAACCACTGCGTAGCGCAAGCGGAGCGAACGGCGCAGCGGGCCCGAAGCGCGCACGGCAGGATGCCCGGAGTAAAAGAAAACCACACTGCGGCGCGCCCAACGATAGAATCGTTGGGTAAGCATGCGAACGAACGCACCAGCGCACAGACCGTAAATGCCAGCGACTTTCGCCTGTACCAGACTGCAAAGATCGCCAACCCAGCTCCGCTTGCCCTTCCAAGCCCCGTGAGAGGCGGCAAGCAGACCGGGTTAAACCCGGAGGGCGGCGCACAGGAAGTGCGCCGTTTCCGGACGGCACATGGATGTGCCTTCCGGAAATTCCCGGTGTGCTTGCGGACCCGGCAGCTCTATCGCCGGGCGCATCGTTAGGGCGGCTTTCTTTTGGTTACTTTTCTTTGCCGTTCAAAGAAAAGTGACTCGCGCAAAGCGCGAAAATGCCTTTGAACCTGAGACTGTCGACAAAGATCCCCGTCACAGGTTCTTGCGCGCCGGAATCAGCAGGTTGCCAAACAGCAGTCCCGCCACCAGCGCCATCACTATATTGGTCACCACCAGCATGGCGCTGCTGCCTAACGCCGCATCCTGCTGCTGCATCAGGTTAAGCAGACCGCGCAGGCTGGCGCTGCCGGGCACCAGCATGATGATGCCCGGCAGTCGGATGATCGCGCCGGGCCGATTGGACAGGCGGGCGAACAGATTGCCGCCTGCGGTCATTACCAGCGCCGACAGGAATATCCCCACCGGACTACCCCAGGCCGCACCGGCATAGCGCGAAATCAGGTATCCGCAGATCGCGGCCGCCATCACCCACGGGTAATCCCGCCGATGGGCCTTGAACAGCACCGCGAAGGCATAGGCGGCCAGTAACAGCGCGATCCACTCCACTATTTCCGGCTGCGGTCGCAGGGCGCGCACTTCGGGCGTGAAGCCGAGCATTGGCGCCAGGGTCACCGCAATCACGCTGCCCACGGTCAGCTTCAGCACCGTGGCGATGGCGCCTGCGAAGCGCGCCGTACCCGACACCAGGTGCTGGCTGGTCAGCTCATTGACCGCATTGGTCAGGGCCATGCCGGGCAGCAGCACCACCAGCGAAGCGATGATGACCGTGTTGAGGTTGAGCGGCTGGATGAACTGCGATACCAGCACGGCCGCGAAGCCGGCAAACAGCGCGGCCAGTGCGTCGCTCGCCTCCTTCAGCTGCGGCCGCCGATCGGTCAGCTGCGCCAGCAGCCCGATCATCAGCCCGATCGAGGCCGCGGTGGCGATATCGACCCACGGCAAGCGCCACAGGCCGGCCACCGCGCCGGAGGCCAGCCCGAAGGCAACGAGCTGCGTCGCCCGCCAGCGCAGGCTGGGCTTGCGGTCGAGCGCACCCAGCGCAGTGTGGCCCTGGGCAATGCTCATGTGGCCGCCGGCCACCGCTTCGGCGATGCGATCGGCCTCAACCAGTTTGTAAAGGTCATTCTCGCCAGGAGCCAGGCGGATCACCCTGGTGGTATCGCTGGCGCCCAGCGGCTTGGTCGGGTCGTTGAAACTCAGGATCAGGCCGGTGGGGTTGGACCATGGCTCGCAGTCCAGCCCCAATCTCACCGACAGGGCGATCACCGCGCCCTCCAGGCGCTGGGCCGTGGTCCCGTAGGTGTGCAGACGGCCCGCAATCTCACACACAAAGGCGATGCGCTGGGCGTAGGTGGCGCTGGCAGAAGTTTGCGACATGGCGCTAGTTTAGGCCCTGCGCCGTGGCGAGTGCCTGCCGCACAACGCCTGCAATTCAGCCCTGCCGCGTTCACGGACGAGGAACCTGAAGCCCTTTGCGTCGCGCAACCTCAGGCTTGCATGCCATGATTCGCATACCGCTAACCTGTTTTCATCCAGCCTGTCTGCTCGCCGGACGAGCCCATGACCACCATCGACCCCAGCCCAAGATTTTCGCCCGACGCCACCGACCCTGCCCGGGTCCGGCTTGCCGGGCAGTGGACGCTGGCCACCGCGCTGGAAGTCGCCGAGCGCCTGTCCGAGCTGCCGGCTGGCACCACCAGCATCGACGCCACCGGCATTTCCCGGATTGATTCAGCCGGGGTGCTGCAGCTGCTGCGCCACGCCAGCCGCCACGGCATCGGCAGCGAACAGCTGCAGTTTCGCGATGAACACCAGCCGCTTGTGTCGACCATAGAAGACGTCTCCGACGACCGCCCCAAGCGCCGGCGCGACTTTGGCTTCGTGGCCGCCCTGGCCCGCCTGGGCCATGACGTAGCGGATAACGGCAAGGAAATGGTGGCCCTGGTCAGCTTCACCGGCGAAAACCTGGTGAAAATGCTGCGCATCGTCCGCCAGCCCAGGCGCCTGCGCCTGACCGCTACGGTGTACCACATGGAGCAGGTCGGCCTGGACGCGGTGCCGCTGGTGATCCTGCTCTCGTACCTGGTCGGCGCGGTAATCGCGTTCCTGGGCTCCACCGTCCTGCGCGACTTCGGCGCGGAGCTCTACGTGGTGGAACTGGTGAGTATTTCGTTCCTGCGCGAATTCGCCGTGCTGCTCACCGCCATCGTGCTGGCTGGACGCACCGCCAGCGCGTTTACCGCGCAGATCGGCGCGATGCAGAGCCGCGAGGAAATTGATGCGATCCGCACCCTGGGCCTGGATCCGATCGAGCTGCTGGTGATCCCGCGCATCCTGGCGCTGGTGATTACCCTGCCGCTGCTGACCTTCATCGCGATGCTCGCTGGGCTGGCTGGCGGCATCACCGTAGGTGCATTCGACCTGGGCATCCCGCCGCAGATGTACCTGGCGCGCATGCACGAAACCATCGAGGTGCGTCACTTCCTGGTAGGCATGTCCAAGGCCCCGGTGTTTGCCCTGGTGATTGGCCTGATCGGCTGCCTGGAAGGACTGCAGGTAAAGGGCACCGCGCAGTCGGTGGGTGAACGCACCACCTCCAGCGTGGTCCAGGCCATTTCACTGGTTATCATCATCGACGCCATAGCCGCGCTGTGGTTCATGAACATGGATTGGTAGCGATGGGGCAGGGAATGGGGAATCGGAACTGGGGAAACGGAACGGCGCAGTCCATGCGCTGGCGTGGAGACGCGGCTTGACGACTCCCGATTCCCCAATCCCGAATCCCGAAGGTGCAGCCGAACCCATCGTGCGCGTGCGTGGCCTGGTCAATCGCTTCGGCGAGCAGACCGTTCACGAAAACCTGGACCTGGACGTGCATCGCGGCGAAATCCTCGGCGTAGTCGGTGGATCGGGCTCGGGCAAGTCGGTACTGATGCGGTCCATCATCGGCCTGCGCACCCCGGATGCGGGGGAGATCCAGGTGCTGGGCACCGATGCGCTTTCCACCCTGCGCCGTGACCGCCAGTTGATCGAGCGCAATACCGGCGTCCTGTTCCAGGACGGCGCACTGTTTTCGTCGCTGACCGTGGGCGAGAATGTGCTCGTGCCGCTGAAAGAGCACCATCCGGAGCTGCCCGACAGCTGGCGCTATGAGTTGGCGCTGCTCAAGGTGAAGCTTGCCGGACTGCCGGCCGATGCGCTGAACAAACTGCCGTCCCAGCTGTCGGGCGGCATGCGCAAGCGTGCCGGCCTGGCGCGGGCGCTGGCACTGGACCCCCCACTGCTGTTCCTGGACGAACCCACCGCTGGGCTGGACCCGATTGGCGCGGCCGCCTTCGACCGCCTGATCCGTACCCTGCAGCAGGCGCTGGGCCTTACCGTGTTCCTCATCACCCACGACCTGGACACCCTGTACGCTATCTGCGACCGGGTGGCGGTGCTGGCCGACCGCCAGGTGGTGGTGAATGCACCGCTGGCCGAAGTGGAGCGCTTTGACCACCCCTGGGTGCAGGAGTATTTCCACGGACCACGGGCCCGCGCCGCGCGCGACGGCCGTGATGCCTACCTACAACGCACGGCGCTGGAGGCGTCCTGAGCCATGGAAACGAAAGCCAACTACGTCCTGATTGGTGCCTTCACCATCATCATCGCCGCCGCGCTGCTGCTGTTCGGGCTGTGGGCGGCCAAGTACTCCACCGAACGCAGCTGGCAGGAGTACACCATCGTGTTCCGCGAGGCGGTGACCGGCCTGTCGGTGGGCAGCCCGGTGCAGTACAACGGCATTGCGGTGGGCTCGATTACCAAACTGTCCCTGGCACCCAATGATCCGCGGCAGGTCAATGCGCGCATCCGCGTGCACGCCGAAACCCCGATCAAGACCGACACCCGCGCCAAGCTGGCCATCACCAGCCTCACCGGCCCGTCCATCATCCAGCTCACCGGCGGCACGCCGCAGGCGCCGACCCTACGCTCCGTGGATAAGCGCGAAGCGCCGGTGATCCAGACCGCGCCGTCGGCCCTGCAGAACATCGCCGACACCGCCAATCGCATCGTCGAGCGGCTGGACCTGGTGCTGAACGACAAGAACATGGCGAGTATCTCGGCTTCGCTGGAGAACCTGGAGAAGATCAGCGGCTCGCTGGCCCACGGCGAGCAGGGGCTGGAGGCGCTTCTGGTCAGCTCTCGCGATGCCGCACGCAACCTGGACAAGACGCTGTCCTCCGCCAACGGCACCATTCAGCGCATCGACAAGGACGTGGTGCAGCAGCTGCCGCCGCTGCTGGACAAGCTGGAAAGCACGCTGGCGCGGCTGGATTCGGCCAGCGGCAACGCCGATGCGATGCTGGGCGAGAACCGCGCCGCCATCAACAGCTTTGCCAGCGACGGCCTGGGCCAGCTGGGCCCGACGCTTTCCGAACTTCGCGGCCTGATCCGCGACCTGCGCCAGGTCAGCGACCGCCTGGAAGGCAGTCCCGCGCGCTACCTGCTGGGCCGCGACGCACCTAAGGAGTACGAACCCAAATGAAGACGACCCTCTTGCGCCGCTGCCTTCCCGGCGTGCTGGCACCGGCCGCCCTGCTGCTGTTGGCAGGGTGTTCCGTGTTCAGCAGCCAGCAGCGTGATCCGGTCACCCTTTACGCGCCCCTGATTAAGGTGGCGCCGGACCCGTCCTGGCCGAAGGTCAGCTGGCAGCTCACCGTGGTCAAGCCGACCGCCGCACGCGTAGTGGACAGCGCGCGCATCGCGGTACGTCCTTCCCCCGGTGAAATGCAGGTCTACCGGGGCGTGGGCTGGTCGCAGCCACCGGGCGACCTGGTTGAAGCCACCGTGCTGCGTGCGCTGGAGGACTCCGGCAAGCTGGGTTCGGTCGCCCGTCCTGCCATCGGCATCCGCGCCGACTACCGTCTGGCCATGGACCTGAGGCGTTTCGATTCCGACTACGCGGGATCCTCGCTGCCGTCGGCGGTGATCGAACTGAACGCCAAGCTGATCCGCACGACCGACCAGCGAGTGGTTGCCGCGCGTACCTTCCTCAGCACGGAACCGGCCGGGGCCACGGATGTTCCCAGCGTGGTGGCTGCGTTCGAGCGAGGGCTGGAGTCGATGATCGCCGAACTGGCGGGCTGGACCCTGGCCAGCGGCGAGGCCGACGCCCGGCGCACGCGCTGATCCACCGCCGGCCTAGCCCGGTTCCGCCAGCAGGAGGGTGCGGAAGGTGAGGTTGATGCGTTCGCCCATGGGCTTCGCAGTCCGCGGCAACGCGTGCTGGCAGTGCTGCTGGGTGCCGCCGCGCATGATCAGCAGGCTCCCATGCCCTAGCTGCAGCTCAAGTTTCTGATCGCGTGCCTGCCGGTGCCGCAGCAGGAAACGCCGCATACCTCCCAGACTGAGCGAGGCGATGACCGGGCGTGGCCCCAGCGCAGGCTCGTCGTCGCTGTGCCAGCCCATGTAATCGCGGCCGTCGCGATAGCGGTTGGCCAGCACGCTGTTGAAATCGCAGCCAAGCTCGGTGGCCAGGCGGATGCGCACCGCCTGCAGTGCCGCAGGCCAGGGATGCGGCGCGAAGCGGGTGCCGGAATAGGAGTAGTCGGTGCCCGGATCGCCTATCCAGCAGCTAAGGCGCGGCGAGTCCACGCTGCGTCCGAACATGCGGATGCGGTGGGTTTCCCAGGCAATTCCGGCCTGCAGCGCGGCGAACAGGGCGTCGGCCTGCGCAGCCGCCAGCCAGCCTTCGACCAGGCAGAGTTCCGCGCCGGGCAATGCGGCCTGGCTACCATGCGCAGGAAGGTTCGGCGGTCTGGCCATGCGCACATGCTGGTGGATTTGCCCCT
>Ga0105046_10019185_pt1 | contig 10379 bp, 10 predicted proteins | sample MAT03_FD_78385 | JGI IMG/M metagenome (GOLD analysis project Ga0105046, IMG submission 78385) | Freshwater microbial communities from Lake Fryxell liftoff mats and glacier meltwater in Antarctica - MAT-03 (megahit assembly) | ecosystem: Environmental > Aquatic > Freshwater > Ice > Liftoff... | reverse complement strand
TCAAGTGTCGAGCCTGTCAGCAGTTAGATTTTGTGTGGCCGATTGCGGCGTCTGTCATTACAGCATTGGTGTTTGGATTGTTCGCGTGGTTGCTTCAGCATGGTTGCCAGACGGTGACCGAAGTGCGTCCATCAATGGAACTTTGGCAGAACCGTTTACCATTCCATCTGGTTTTTATATTCCTGCTGACGACTGCTACGATTGCCGACTTGCTGGACTATGTGATTCCAGATGCCATCGTCTTACCTGGCATTGTCATCGCGATCACACTTGCAGGGCTCACTGGGGAGTTGCAGTTGATTCACGTCTGGGTCGATTGGGACTATGAATTTGTGATGCTCTATGGACCCTGGCTTCCAGAATGGATGAAGCACCATCAGCATCTGCATGGTTTGGTCTGGAGTCTCTGCGGGTTGGTGACGGGTGCCGGATTAATGTGGGCCGCTCGAATTGCAGCACATTTGATTCTTGGTATTCCGGCGATAGGTTTCGGCGACGTCACGCTGATGGCGATGATTGGTGCCTTCATGGGATGGCAGCCGACATTGTGCGTTCTTTCGATCGCTCCCCTTGTCGGCCTTGTGCTTGGTCTTGGAGGCCGCATCCTGACCGGTCGTAGTTTTGTGGCTTTCGGCCCATATCTTTGCATTGCGGCACTTATCGTGCTGAGCACATGGCGGCTACTGTGGGAAGGTATTCAACTGAAGATTATATTCAGTCACTGGCCCACAATCACAGGGATGGTCTCCGGATCATTTGCGGCATTCTGCGTGCTGCTGTTTGCATTGAGAATCTTCCGCGCGGTGCCTGCAGAACGGCTGCGATAGGGTCGGTCTCGCACACGGCTGCCTAGTCGGCAGACTCGCCGATGGTTATTCCTTTCCGCCCGACCGCCGTATCAGCGCCGCAGCCAGCCGCGAAATCCCGTGCTGACAAAGCACTGCGTCCGTACCGCGTTGATTCGCGAGTATGCGACCGCCCCTGAGTCGTTTCGGCACCCGCGCCTCCCGTTCTGCCTGCCGCTTGAGCCTGCCCACGCCATCCGAATGTTCGGTTTAATTGACATTATCGTTAACACCGGCGCAAGTGATACTTTGCGCGCAATCGGAAAATGGCAACCTGCGCCGCGCCTGTACTCTTGACGTAACTTATTTGCCATCAATGCTTTGCGGGCAAAGTCCGGCTGTGTCGATTGTGCTGGTTAGACCAGTGGCACGGGTCGTGCATTCTAATTCGATCGTTGTGACGAGAACGGTTGCACCAGTTGTAAGGAATGCGAGAGCTGATGCCGGCTGCTGAATTTCAAAGAGCCAGCCAGTGTCGGTCCCGAGAGAGACATTCCTTTGTGGTGCAGTCCGGCTTTGTTCGCAGCGAGAGAGGGAGACGGCGGCCTGAGAAACCGCCAAGCGACTGAGAGGACTTTCGGTCGTTGTGTTCGTCCGACGCGAGATGGGGCAATGAAGCCCCACTCTCGCATCGGGTGACTCCTGATTGACGCTCAAACGAACGGCCATTTCACGCACATCACCTGCCCATGGGCAGCACTTGAATCAATGAAACGACGAACCGGCTGGCAGCCCCGTTTTTTGTCTGCCAACAAATTCCGTGGCAACGCGTTGCGGATCTCTTCCCCTCAGATTTTGTATGTGGAGAATATCAATGTTGAATCTGCTGAAAGCTCTTCGGCAGGATGAGTACGGAGTAATCCTGTCTGCTGAAATTGTGATCGTAGGGACACTACTTGTCTTGGGCATGATGACCGGTATGGTCTGCCTGCAAAAATCCGTGAACAGTGAATTGGGCGATTTCGCCAAAGCCATCGACTGCCTCGACCAATCGTATTCGTCACCTGGTTTCCAAAAATCCGGTGGTGGATACGGCAACTCCAATGGCTGCTGTGCGTACACTGCAGGTTCAGCTTTCCATAACAACGAGTGCAATACTGCGTGTCGGAACGACATCGTCGGCTGTGATGCCCAGGTGCAGCAAAATTCAAGCTGTGGGACTTGTGGTGTTCAGAGCGGATCATGTGGTAGCCAGTGCGGATCGTGTGGCGGTCAATGCGGGGTCGGTGGAGGCTGCAGTTCCTGCGGCTCTTCCGGAGCGACAAGCTACCGCAACTCCAATCGACCAAACTGCGTATCGACTGGCGTGCCTAAAATGAAGGTGACTGAGTACCCAGGCACAGACAATGTTCCTCGAACATCCAACGCAGGCAGGTCTCCAATACGGTTTCCTGAGCTGGAGGTACAGCCTTTCGAGCCATTGTTTCGACAGCCAATGCCGGCGGTCGAAGAACACTATGCTCCTGAGCAGCTTCAGCATGATCATTCAGCGATTCAGCCAGAGCAGCAGTTCGAAAACATTCCGCCTCACGGCCAAGTGCCTTCGAATGTGCCACGACCTCCTGAGTCAAACGAATCGCTGCGACCGATCCCTGAAACCCAGCCCATCCCTGCTGCTCCACCACAGCCACAGGCATAGTTGAAGCAATCGACGACTTGAACTCCCGTTAAATCACTACAGGCCCGACGTCCTTTTGCAGGATTTCGGGCCTTTTTTCCTTTAGCGAAAATGGCGTGTCGCGTTGGTATTCTGGAATTGAGGCCTTTTGTGTCGATTCTGCCAACTTCTCAGCATTGCCGCTCAACTCCGCTACTGTTCGGCAGAATCTACCGGATTCGATTTGCTTTGGCTGAAACAGCAGAACGATAACCAATGTGGTGAGGTGCCTTGTTACGATCATTTTTGGTCATAATTTGATGTCTTGCTGAGGTGACTCCATGGAGGGCCGTCACCAGAGCTCTGAAGCTATTCGTAAGCTTTCAAAAAAGTTTGCGATGTCTTCATTGATATCAATCTAATTTCATGCGGAAGGAGCCGTGCCACAGGATGTGAAACTTTCCCCGGAGAGTCCGTTGATGGCGCGACGTCAAAAATCAATTCTTGCTTCGATCGGCATGCTGTCAATCGGTCTCGCGATCGGTGGGCATCTTGAATCGTTGAGACTGACTCAGTCTGCTCGAGCTGTATCCGAAGAAACAAACCGTGAAGCTCACATTCCAGCCGCTGCTGTAGCTTTGCTGGACGGCGGGAATCACATTTCCGATATTGCTGATTCTGTAATGCCCTCGGCAGTGCATATTCAGGCAATTCGTGTTGAAGCTGAACGGAAAGTCGAAGAGACAGGTTCCGGCGTTCTGATGCGAAGCAAATCGGTGCGTGGACTGTTTGTCATTACAAATCACCATGTCATCCGTGGTGCCGAGAACGCTGCGATTGATATCATGCTGGCCGACGGTTCAAAGGTCCATCCGCAAAAAGTTTTCCGTGATGCTGAAAGCGATATCGCAATCATCGAGATCCCTGATGGAGGTCAGCCGACGGCGCGATGGGGAGACAGCAATGAAATCAAGATCGGGCACTTTGTGCTGGCAGTCGGCAGCCCGTTTGGACTCAGTCAGTCCGTCACGATGGGCATCGTGAGTGCTAAAGGCCGTCGCGATCTGTCATTGACGGCAGATCAGACAGTGACGAACCAGGACTTCATGCAGACTGACGCTGCTATCAATCCCGGCAACAGTGGCGGTCCGTTGGTTGATATGAACGGCAACGTGATCGGGATTAACACGGCGATCGCTTCCAACAGCGGCGGCAATGAAGGGATCGGTTTCAGCATCCCAAGCAATCTTGTGAGACACGTGTTCGACCAGATGGTGCAGCACGGTAAAGTTCGCCGCGCTTATCTGGGGGTCGAACTGGATAACAATTTCACCGATGCGGCAGCACAGCGACTGGGGATGTCTCGTACCCAGGGTGCACGAATTGTCCGAGTGTACTCTCATAAAAACAGCCCCGCGGTTACTGCAGGACTTCGCCCTGATGATGTAATTGTGTCCTTCAATGGTGTGAAAGTCATTGATGAAAACCATCTGATCAATCTGGTCAGTCTGTCGGACATCGGCTCCTCAATCCGAATCGAAGTCTATCGGCAGCGGAAGACGGTTCTGCACACGGTGCTGCTAACTGATCGTGACGACTATCGCACCGCAGAACAGGCAGCTGAGACCTTCATGACTCGCTGATTCTTTGAACACTCGGTCAGCTAAATCGAGACCATAGAACCCGATGATCCTCACAGGTCATTGGGTTCTTTGCATTGGAACTCCAGAAACTCACGAGAATTCGGTTTTCGAGGCGAGGGGTTTTCGTTACGTTACGGTCAACGAATCGCTCAATGAAATTATTTTGAGCGTCCTACCCCGCTGTACTCGCCTGCCCCGGAGCTTCTCAATGATCGCTAAGCAAACTTTGCTTCAAGCGTTGATCTTTTCCCTGGTTTTCAGCGTAGGCCAATATTGCCTGGCTGCTGAAATTCCCGAGGGTTTCAAAGCGATATTTGATGGCAAAGATCTGACAGGCTGGCATGGAATGCCACATTTTGATCCTCGCGATCTGGCGAAGATGACTCCCGAAAGTCGAACCGAAAAAATCGCCGAATGGACTGAGGACGCAAAGAAACACTGGTCCGTCGAAAATGAGGAACTTGTCAACGATGGGCACGGGGCTTATCTGGCGACTGACGGCGAATACACCGACTACGAATTACTGATTGATTACAAGACGGTTGTTCTGGCTGACAGCGGAATCTACCTAAAAGCAAATCCTCAGGTCCAGATTTGGGATTACACAGAGCAATCAAAGTTCAACATCGGCGCTGACAAAGGCAGTGGCGGATTGTGGAACAATAGTCCAGGTGCAGCTGGCAAAGATCCATCAGAATTGGCAGACAAGGCGTTCGGAGAGTGGAATAGCTTCCGCATTCGCCAGATCGGCGCACGGACAAGTGTCTGGCTGAATGGCAAACATGTGGTTGATAACGCGATCATGGAAAACTATTTCGATCGCGAGAATCCACTCTTCCTGAAAGGTCCTATTTGCCTGCAGACTCACGGTGGAGAAATCCGCTGGCGAAATATCTATCTGCGTGAAATTCCTGCCGAAGAGGCGGACAAGATTTTGGCCGAAAGTCACGCGGACGGTTTCGAATCCAAATTCAACGGTACGGATCTGGCTGGTTGGAGTGGTGCGTCAGAAAACTATGAAGTCGTCGCAGGCGCGATTCGCTGCAAAGCTGGTCACGGCGGCATTTTGCATACGACTGACGAGTACGCAAACTTCGTTGTGCGTCTGGAATTCAAGGTTCCGCCATCCGGCAACAACGGCCTTGCGATCCGAACGGATGGCAAAGGTGATCCTGCCTACACTGCGATGACAGAATTGCAAGTACTGGATTCTGAGCATCCGAATTACGCAAAACTGGATGCTCGACAATATCATGGTTCGGCATACGGTATGGTGGCAGCGAAGCGAGGCTTCCAGCGTGCTGCTGAGGTTTGGAATTTTCAGGAAGTCACGGTCGATGGAAGTAAGATTAAGGTCGAACTGAACGGCAACATCATCATGAACGCTGACCTCGCGACAGTCACGGAATACCTCGCGGATAGTCCGCATCCCGGTAAGACGAGAACAAGCGGTTTCTTTGGATTCGCGGGCCACAATGACGCAGTTTCATTTCGCAACATCAGTATCAAGCGACTGCCGGATACACCTGCTCCGTAGCTTTTCCGCCGCGGATTACTCTTGCATCTCACGCCGAAGCGCTTCCAGTTCGGCTTCAACGGCGGAGCTGCGTTTCTGAGTTGCAGCAGACGCCGACAGGATGGCCGTTTCAGATTCCAGATGTATTGCGGCTGATTCACCGGTGAGTTCTTCGAATTTTCGCACCGCTTCTGAGTGTCGTGCTTCCAGGGCTTTCTGGATTCGTAACATATGCTGTGATGCCGAAACAGCAGCCTCCAGTTCCGGTCGCAGGCCGGCAATCAAATCTTCGATTTCGACTTTACGCCGCAGAGAATTTCGAGCGGTGTCTTCATTGCCGTCGGCCAGGTTTTGTTTGGCGCGATTCTTCCATTCGACGATTTGCGTTTCATAGTCCGTAATCTCTCGCTTCAACCGTTCGCCGTTGTCCGTTGATGTTCGCACATTACGACGGCAGGCTGACAAACCTTCATTCATTTCGCCGATGATTTCCTGCAACGTTTTCGCCGGATCGGCAGCAGCATGGAGAATTTCCGTCAAACTGCAGGTAATGATGTCGGTTAGGCGGCTGAAGTGTGGCATGGTCCTGGATTCCGGAAGGCAGCTTCAAAATTCATTGAACGTAGAATAAGTCAATCAGGATGACTCGTTTTCAGAAATTAATTCATCGGTAAAACCGCGACAGACCAGCAGGCTGCGCAGCTTTTCTTTGATTAGTCGCAACCGACTTTTGGCTGTCGGCAACGATGTGTGCATGGCATCTGCAACTTCTGACAATGTTAAGGATTCGTAGTGATGCAGCAAAAATGTCTGTCGCTGCTCTTCCGGCAACTCCTGGAGCATTTCCTGAACGGCAGTGGTGACTTCCTGTTGTACGGCTCGATCAAATGGCGACGTGATATCTTCCGGAACCATTTGCATCAGATCAAATTCTTCGCCGTCGCGTCCTGCGATTCGGCCTCGAACACTGCGAATCAGCACGTCATGTAACGTGCGACGCGAATGATCGATGATCAGGTTGCGAGCGATACGAAACAAAAATCCCTTGAACAGACCTTTTGGCAGGTAGTCCCAGCAATTGCGGTACAGACGCAACAGGGTTTCCTGGACAAGATCTTCAGACAAGTGCTCGTCGCGTGTGTTGCGTAAGAAAAATCCAAACAGCGGTCCCTGCCAGAGACTTACCAGCTCGTTAAAAGCCGTTGGGTCTCCTTCCTGCAGGCGAATCATTCGCTGATCTTCTTCAGAATACGTGGACGACATTAAAGCAATTTCTCACAGCCTGATTTCATCAATGGCCACCGCGTCGTTCGCGATAATCCAGGTGTCCCTGCCAGCCGAGTTTTCGATGCAGTGTTCCATAAAAACTGTGGCCCGCAAGTCGCACCAGCTTAAATGTCTGCTCGGCTCGGCGAATCAGAATCCGATCTGCCGAATCCACAGGCCGGTTGATCTGCCCGTCGATCACCAGCATCACGCCATTTGGAGCATCTCGAACGGAGAGTTCAAACGTGCGTTCCGCAGAATCGACGATCGGGCGGACTGTCAATGTATGAGGACAAATCGGCGTGATGGCAAAGCATTGCAGTTCCTGCCGCAGGATCGGGCCACCCGCCGAAAGATTATGAGCAGTCGAACCGACCGGCGTGCTGATGATCAAGCCATCGCAGCTGTACGTCGTCACATCGACATTGTCAATTTTCAGATGGATGGAAAGCATCTTCATCGACCCGGCCGCTGTCACATTCACTTCATTCAATCCAAGGTCCGTGATGACAGTACCGTCAGCCTGATGATGCTGACATTCGAACATCAAGTGTTCAACAGTCAGATACTGGCCTCGCTTTAAGGCTGGAAGCCCTTTGCGGAATTCTGCAGGACTTAGATCGGTCAAAAATCCAAGGCGGCCAAGATTGACGCCGATGATTGGAAGCTGGCGACGTCCTAATTGTCGGCATCCACGCAGCACAGAACCATCGCCGCCGAGCACAACCACAATGTCGGCTTCCAGATCTTCAGGAATCGGCACGTTGGAAGAAATCACGCCAGCGACAATAACTCCGCGTACAGTTTCGATATACGCGCGCAGGTCGTCCCACGCGGCTGTGATGTCTGGACGGTCGCCGCCGGTGATTACAATCAGTCTGAGGTCAGGATCTTTCATTTGGCCTCGCGGGATAAGAATTCCTGCAATACGCAGATCACTTCACATCGTAGCATTCTACATTCGACGAAAGCATGACAATCTGCAATGCTGTATGAATTCCAGACAAATCGATCACACTCATAATGCTCAACCGGAAGATCTATTTTCATGGCGAATCAGGCGTCTATCCCGGAAAAACTCACCGTCATCGTCACCGGAGCGTCCGCAGGAATCGGGAAAATCATCTGTCAGAGGCTGGCGACGAAAAATTTCCGCCTTGTCCTGGCAGCTCGTTCCCTGGATAAACTCCGGCAATTGGACTCGGAGCTTACCGCAGTTGGGTGCGAATGTCTCACAGTCGCGACCGATGTGGCTGATCCGAATGCTTTAGAGACTCTGGTCCGCTTGACCATGGACAGGTTTGGACGCATCGATGTCCTGGTCAACAATGCCGGGATCGAGTGCTTCTCAGAATTCGATCAGCTGCCCATCGACCAGATACTGCAGACGATCGAAACGAACCTGACTGGCACGATTGTACTGACTCGGCATGTCGTACCCATTATGCGAAAGCAGGGCTTCGGTCGTATCATCAATATGGCTTCCACAGCCGGTAAACATGGACCAGCTTTTGGCGCCGTCTATGGTGCAACGAAAGCCGGCATGATCGCCTTCACACAAGGACTGCGGGGCGAACTTCTGCCGCATGGGATTACAGCCACAGCGATCTGTCCGGGCTTTGCGACGGATGGCGGAGTCTATGATGAAATCGTCAAAGCCACAGGTCGCAGGACGTCCAGATTTCTTGGCGGCACGACAGCTCAACATGTGGCGGCAGCGGTTGAAAAGGCCATTCGAACCGGGCAGCCCGAAATGATTCTTAACTTCCCCGCACTGCGCCCGGTTTTTTTGTTTCGCGATGTGTTTCCGCGACTTGGCGAAAAACTCATCCTGGCCTTCACGTTCAAGTTTCTTCGTCGAGCTGCAATGGTAAACAAAGCAGTTTCGCCTGATGCGAATTCACGAGTTCAATAGCAACTGAAACAGAGTTCCGCTCGCAATCTCAATTGGACAGCGCCACGTTGTGTCAGCCGAACGCGCTAGCGTCGGGCTTTTCGCAGCAGTAAAAACTCTTTCGTGCCGAAACCCGAGGCTAGCGCCTGCGGCTCACACACAGAACAGTCGCCCTAAACTTCCAGTGACTCCCAGGCAGCAGAAACTGCCTGTCTGCTATGCCGTGCGAGCAGCAATTCCCAGCGATTTTTCTCTTCTGCTCAAGTCACTGCCCGACGATCGAGGAACTTTGAGATCATGCCACAATCGGCCAAAGCCAGTTGAGTTGGAATTCCGATAATCATTGAGGGCTGGATCAGTGAGTGACTCACCAAACTCCTTGTTCCCCGAATCTCAGCGAATCACAAATCTGATTCGACAAAACTGCCCAGACGAAGTTTCTAGTCCACTGAACACACTGTGGAGTCATTGCAATGTCAGACGATCATAACGAAGAAATCATCAACGCTCAGTACCGACTCACAACGACAGATGATTTCGAAGAAATCAGCAGCGAAGAAGTCGATCGCGTAGTCGAAGCCCTGGACCGCCTCATTGCTGGTGTGCAGAGCGAAAACATCAAGCACTACCTCGAAGAAGCCGCCAGCAATATTTACTACCTCGTCTACGAAGAGGAAGTTGATGAAGCGATCGATAAAGCGGCATAGACCGATCTGAAAAACGAATTCACCAACAGGCCTCACTTCCGCACCAGGAAGTGCAGGCCTGTTTGCGTTATTGAGGTTTGAACGCAGCGGTCGGCGTAGTCGCCATTGTCAGCGGGCTATTCTGTCAGCCGAGCCAGCACTTCGTTGGCATCGGAATTTGACATGCCACGCAGAGACAGTTTGACCGCAGTGTCGCTCCATGCTGCGGGACCAACTTCTGCCAGAGGTTTCCCGTGCAGCATGACAACGAAAGTACGGACGTCTGTTTGCGCACGAAAACCCTGCATCTGACTTTGACCTGCTGTCGATAAAATCAGAATGATCTCCGGCGGGTTCGATTTGTAATCGTTCTTGAATGATTGAAAATCCTGAGCCGTGAATGTGATGTCATCCGACACAAAACGTATTGATCCGTCGGGCAAAGTCAATCTAGACGAGGCTGCGCGGGGCTCCGCGGCGGATTCGCGAAACTCGAGCGATGCTGTAGCCGACACTAATTCGTGGCCAAGTCGCGGGATGACATACGCGTAGACCGTTGCCAGAATTGCAACAAAGACGGCGACACCTGTGATCAAAGTCCATGCAGTACCACGGGGTGATTTTGTTTGATCAACAGCAATGGGAGAATTCATGGGCAGCAATTTCAGCCGTGCGCAGTTCGGGCTGGTTGATGTCGGTGGCCATCAGGCAGTAAGTCCCGGAGACCATTGCACAGGCGGTGTCATAGGTTTTCAATGCGATACAAATGCGTCGTTGATCTCAGATATAAGGATTTTTCTGCGACTGCCGGGGATGCCATAAAATCCGCATCGAGCACGTTCTTTGCCAGCACTTTGAATTCATCGCCCGCCTGCAACACTGTGCATGTGCCGTTCTGGCCACAGAAGTAAAGATGCCCTTCCGATTCCAGT
>Ga0105046_10019182_pt1 | contig 10379 bp, 9 predicted proteins | sample MAT03_FD_78385 | JGI IMG/M metagenome (GOLD analysis project Ga0105046, IMG submission 78385) | Freshwater microbial communities from Lake Fryxell liftoff mats and glacier meltwater in Antarctica - MAT-03 (megahit assembly) | ecosystem: Environmental > Aquatic > Freshwater > Ice > Liftoff... | reverse complement strand
TGCCTCAACATCACCGACTAAAGCTGTGTACCAGCGCGTTAACTCTTCTGTGATGATGTCTGACCAATGAGCCTCAACATTGCAGCCTGCATAGTCATTACCAAGTGCGATCGCACTCATGATCCGTTCGACGTTGGGTACAGCCACGTTTGCCCGTTTGCATCTTGTTTTATAAAGCCCGTTAGATTGCAATGCGGTAGCTAATTTGATACCGCCAGCTCCTAACATGCTCATGTAGCCAACAACGTCACCAGCGCCATCAACAACCAAAAGGTTGCAGGTTTTACCGCCTACATCTAAGCAGACAGTCGTACCGTGGTTTGGAACACCTCCATCCCGTCTCGCTTTCAGCACAGCAGGCAGACCCTCCTGGATGACCGTGACAGCTTGAACGGTTAGGTTGTGTTGCTTCCCATTCCTTATGAAGCTGTAGTCCCCTATTAGGGCTTGACAAGCACCTGTCACAGTTTGCTGCGAGATAACGCTACCATCGGCAATTATTTGAGTCTCTTCATAAGGGTCGGGTACAGTCATCACCAGATTGACCGACTCGATACCAGGTTGTGCAACAGCCAGCATCAACTCGATTTGTTTGGTTAGCCGTGTTTTATCACCTTTGACTGTTGGATCAGATCCGTTTGGATAGCTCAGAGCAGCCTCACCCGCGTGGTAGCTCTTGCCTTCATACACAATCAAAGGAGAGGCTTCTGAGCGCTTGCAGCTTAGTGGTGTTTCGCCATATGAAAGCGGGTAAACAAGGGAGCGCACGGTAACCAGACCTGAACCCGCGATAACCGACTGGACTGAATAGTTCCCAATATCTAGCCACTGGTTGTAAGTCTGAATAGTTGAATTTGGAGCGATAGCGGTTGCTTTAGATTTCTGCATGGGTTGATGTCCTATCGGTACAGTTTGGTACAGTTTGGTACAGTGAGGTCTTTTTTGTGTCTCCCTGTCCCTTTCTGTCCCTTTCTTTACCAACAATACCACAAGAATTTGATTTGGGTTAATTGTTTTTAACCGTGGCAAAGAGGTAGCCATGGCTGAAAACACCGATAAGCACTATTACCTATCGGCTCGAATCTGCAACGACGGTCAACCATTTTCCCGACATTAGCAAAATGGTCAGCAACGTCATGATCTGAAATTTCGCAAGCAGTGTTTGCTTTAGACACAACAATAAAAGTGACCAACAAAAAAGATTGTTAGTCCAGGGCTAGTCCAAAGCTTTTTGGTTTGACTCTAAAAGCCTTGCCAGATATGGCTTTCAATGGCTTGACTAATTGCTGTAAAAGCAATTAGTCAACGAGTTTATTGGGTTTCAGCCTTTTCGATAGTCCAAAGGTTGATTTTCAATCTGAAGCGATGGCTATTCAAAAGAGGTCGCTACTCAATTCTTAGCCAGTGTTGCATTAACTAACTTTTGGAATTAATTAGCGTAAAGTATTTAATTCAAATTTGTACTAAATGCAATCACGAGAAGCGACGGGTATTTAATATCCTGCACAAGTGTATAAAATACCGAAAAGCAGGATATTAGACCGATTAGCCGATTGTGGAAGGGTAAGAAAAGAATTCTTACCCTTGGTGGAGAGCAATGGGTTAAAGCTATCTCAACTCTGGTACAGCCAGTGATTAGCCGATTGTTGGAGGTAGAAACGTAAGCGGACAGGAAATAGAAGCCTTTAAGCCCTGCTTTTGTTTGAGCAACGGTGGCTAGCGGTCGAAAGCGTTTGCAGCAGTTCAGTTCAAAACAGGCAACAGAAAAGTATCAAAACCTTGCGATGTCTTTCTACCACTGGCTTTGAGTGTGTTTTGGTTTCAGGAAACAAAGTCGCATCACAGGAAACAAAGTCTCATCTCAGGAAACAAATTTTTTCGCTAAAAGTATTTAACAGTGATCAAAGCCTGAACGATAGCCACGGTGGAGAAGGCACAAACGTAAGCAACTTTCGGTTAGAAGCCTTTAAGCACTTGTTTTGTGGGAGCCGTGAGTCTTTGCCGTTCATCTCGCATTGACGGCAATCAAGTCTTAGCTGTCTCAAAGTGAGACAGTGCTGTCTCGTGCTCTACGAAAAAAACCGCTGTAACATCTGGTAGCAGCCAGTCTTGCGCTTTGCCAGTGCTCTAAGTGCTGGACGCATTTTCGGTAGAGCACGGCTGTAACCTCTGGTATCAGCCACGCCTAGCAGTCTCGTGCTCTAAGTGCTCTATCAGCCAACTCCATTACATAGTAATAATAATAATGATGCGTATATACATATATACATATCTATACCCTCTCTTTCTCTTTTCCCTATGCGATGGATTTGAAATATAGAGCACTTAGAGCACGAGACAGCTAAGAGCTATACCTACTATACATTTCAGCCGTGCTCTACGCCTTTTCGGTAGAGCACTTAGAGCACTGACACCCTCCAACAGTGGCTAATACCAACGGTTACAGCGGTTTTTTCGTAGAGCACTATCTCACTTTGAGACAGCTCAGTCTCAAAGTGAGACAGCTATCTGAGGTTAAAAACCGCCTTGCACTTCTCGATAATTTGGTATACTCTGTATCCATAGACAAACCAACAAACAAAACCGAGGGCACTTAAAAATGGCAACTACTAAAGAGCGCAATACTGGTTTCGTCACAGCACGAGTTAACCCTAATCACCGTGAGCGCATTCAAGCGATCGCTGATAAAGAAGAGCGCAAGATGTCAGAGATTGTACGCCGTGCTATCAAGGTCTATTTGGAATCTTTGGACGCTGAGAAAAATTAGACACAAAAAAGCCCTGAGCAACAACTTCAGGGCTTTTTAGCATTCTCTGATCTAACAAAACCATACACTTTGATTCAAACAAGAGACACCATCACATGCCTGCCTGCTTACCCAAATTGTAACCCATCTACAACCCGCTAGGCATTTTTGCTTATCGGGTCTTTTTGCTGACCCTTCATTGGACAAACAATCATGTATCAAACTGATCTTAGTTTACTTCCTACAAAAATGCAAGAGACTCTAGCGAATAGTGCAACGCTGATCCAACAAGTGGCTGCTCTGCCGGATGATCTTAAATTCACTCCTGTTAGGGGCAAACAACCCATATCCGACGCTTGGCAAGATAACCCATTAACCAAGGAACAAGTCATAGCTCGGATAGAAAGCGATCGCACGATAACAGGCGTAGGCGTTCTCTGCGGGGTGCCCAGCAGTGGCTACCTTTTCCTAGACCACGATGGAGCGTCTTGTGATGAACTCATTGAGTCGCTGACCGGTCAATCTTTAGAGGATGCACTGCCAGAGACAGTAAGCTTCACTAGCGGCAAAGAGGGACGACGGCAGGAGATTTACAAAGTACCTGAAGTGTTTTGGGATGGTATCAGAACCAAGAAAATAAAGACAGGGCAGATAGGCATCGATAAAAAGAAGGAACAACTAGAATTCCGCTGGACAGGCTGTCAGAGTGTGATTCATGGGATTCATCCGGAAACAGAAAAGCCCTACTTTTTTATCAACCCGTTTTCATCCACTGCGATCGCAACCGCTCCGCAGTGGATGCTGGAACAGATGATAAAGCTTCCTGAGTTGCCGAAGGTTGATTACAAAGCCAAGGATCGTGAGCCGTCTCTGACAGACATCCTAGAGGCTCTAGGATTCGTTGAGCCTGATGACTACGATGTTTGGACAAGTGTTGGGATGGCTCTCCATTCACAGTCCATTGATTTGTTAGGTGTCTGGGAAGCATGGTCACAATCCAGCGAGAAGTATGCTGCTGGAGAGTGTGCAGCCAAGTGGGATGGCTTTTCGGTTGATGGCAATATAAACATTTGGAAGCTGTTTCAACTTGCAAAACAAGCTGGCTATGTTTGTCCTGACAAGCTCAAGGCTCAACTTAAAGCTACTGCTAACGGTAAGGAGACAAAGCTAACGGAGTCTATAGTTGGCGAGGAACTTAGTGAGATTTGGGCTAGCTCTGTCCTGTTTGATTCCTGCACTCATATGTTTAGGATCTATGTCGATGGAGTGTGGAAGCTGACAGCAGAAACAGCCATCAAAGCGATGATTATGCAACACCTTAGTGTTCATCCAAAATTACAAAATGGGTACAGCGCTAGTTTTGTAGCAGGCATTAAGACCTTGTTAGAGTCTTTGCTAATGTGCAGCGATTGGGATGTTGTCTCCAATGACTTTGTTCCACTGCGCAACGGGGTGTTTAATAGCGAAACAAAAACGCTAACGCCCCACTGTCCCGGCAATCGCCTGACTTGGAAACTCTCCTTTGACTACGATCCTAAAGCCACTTGCCCACTGACCGAGAAGTTTCTGCAAAAGTCGTTAGGCGATGCTGTACCCGTGTGGAATGCTTTTGCAACGCTACTGCTCTTAGGACGTGCTGCAAAAGCTCAAAGGCTGATAAACCTATACGGCTCTGGCGGAACTGGTAAGAGCGTCTTGAGCAGTCTCCTGCAATCCCTGGTTGGCTTTGAGAATATCTGCACAATGGGTATTGAAGCTCTTGAGTCTGGACGGTTCTCAACTGCCCTACTCAAAGACCGCAGGCTTTTCCTGCTCCCCGAATGGTCTGCAAACTACCACGGATCTGTCGTAAACCTCAAGGCAATCACATCAGGGCTAGATACCATACCATTTGAGCAAAAAATGAAGAATGCAGGCACTCCGTTTATTTTTGCTGGTGGCACTCTTATCATCGGCAATTCAGCCATATCCAGCGACGATAAAACGTCAGGACTATCTCGTCGCATCATCTCCATTGAGTTTACCGATAAGAACATTATCCCACTGGCTGATCGAGACTTCAACCTAGCTGAGAAGCTCAAAACCGAGTCATCAGGCTACTTTAATCTTCTAATGGCTATAGATGCCGCAAGTGCTGCTGAGTTAGTTCAGGAAGCATCCAGCGCCAGATCAACTCGCCTCGCCAGTAGCCGAGCTAATTCTTTGAAGAGCAGTTCAACGCTAGCAGATTGGTCAGAAACCCACTTAGTTATTGATGCACAAATTCAAACGCTAGTGGGATGCAAATCACAATACAAAACGGAGCTACAGGACATCAAAACTCTTTATGCTCATTATCACGAGTACAGCGTAATGACAGGCGGAGGCGCGATCAGCGCTAAAGGCTTTGCTGAACAGCTTAAGTCTTTGCTAAATGAGCAATGTAACCATAAATGTGTCTCGGTGAGTCGTACCAATCAAGGTTCCATTGTTAAAGGAGTGGGTATCAGAGGCAACTGCCCTGAATTGGCAGAAGCCCCTAGACCCATATCCCGTGAGCCGTCGTTGATGACGGCTGACGACGTTAATCAAATCTCTGGGTATCAAAGAAACTGATCAACCGAGATCTTTAGCAGCCATTGGGAGATCGCAGCTAAGGAGAATCATTAAGAACCGCTAGGCTTGATTGCCTAGCGGTTTTGCTTTTAGTTGACTGAGACGACGGCTGTTGATCCTAGCGCCCTTAGATTTGATCTGATTTCAGTAGCTTCTGCCTTTGGTGTCTGGTGGCTAACAGGGACAGAAATATCGAGTGCTTCAAGATTGGCTTTGATTGCCGCTGCATCGCTTTTGTTGCTCATTGATTTTCTCCTTTTGGTTTTCTCTGTTTAGTGGGAAGAATCCCACACCAAAAATATAGCACTCTAATCATGAGAGCGTCAATAGGGTAATCAGCGATCGCATTAGAAAGCTCAGAGAACGATTAAATCCCCTGAGCTTTCAAAACGAAAATAGAAATACAAATAACTAGAGAGACAGGCTTTTAGCGAATGTCCCCTTAACAGCCGATTGTAGCAAGAATCGCAAGGTACAAACACAAGCGGACACAAAATAGATGCCTTTAAGCCACTGTTTTGTGGGAGCTATTTAGTGCCTTAAGCGATAATAAAGGTACTGCTTTGATCAACAACAAAACTGAGGATTACACGAGTGAAAAAACAAAAATCTCTGCTGATTTTGATAGCTGCTGAACTTGCAAAAGAATGGAAGAACAAAATCATTTACGTTAAGCATGAAGAGATGTTTAGAATCAAATGCAATGGCGATTGGCTTCTGACAAGCGATCAAAAAATTAATCGATTGATTGATGCGTGGCTTAAAAAACATCCACTTATGCAGAGTGGTTATCAACCTAGTTTTGTTCTGAGCATTATGGCAAAACTCAGGTCGGCACTGAATCGAAATAGACCCTCAACAGTAGGCATAAAAAACTTTGAGGCATGGATGAGAGCTAATGGGGTTTCGTGACGAAAACAAAAAAACCACCGTGGTTTATAGCCACCGTGGTTTGTATTTATTAGCTTGGTTGATGGTGCGAAACTGCGAAACTCAAGTGCGAAACTAAACTGCGAAACTGCGAAACTCAAGTGCGAAACTAAACTGCGAAACTGCGAAACTCAAGTGCGAAACTGCGAAATAACCCTCTAAATGCCCTTTTTAGCGTTTTTATCTTCATCCATTTCGCACTTCGCAGTTTCGCAGTTTCGCACTTAGCCACTTTATATGCTCTGTCTTTTTGTCGTCATGTGTGAAAATTTCGATCAAACTCATCTCCATCATTTCCAATAAATAGTCTTGGATTTCTCCTGAAAGGAGCGCACCATTTTTTCTACTTCTTCCCCATGCTTTAAGTGATCTAACATCAACTTCTCCACCTCTTGAAATAATGTATCTAGCTATCTCATTGAGCGGTTCTTTCAACAACTCAACAGGATCAGGAATTGCTTCCACTTCTTTTATTTCAATCTCGCCAATCCTAAAAGTGTCCTCCAATTTTTGTTTAACCAACGGCTTGTATTCAACAGGATAAATCTGAGTTGGTGTCTGATATTCAACGGGATAAGTCTGAGTTGGTTGTGCTATCGCATCAACTGTTTGAGGAAGCTTTTGATACTGTTCCAATAGATACTCTTCAGTTAGCCACTCTGGAAGCTGAGACTCTTTGAAGTTTTCTGAGTCTTGTTCATAGACTCTGAATTTCCCGGTCGGTCGTATGTTTCCGAAAACGTCAACGACTTCCCCAATTGTTTCGACTCTCACAGTGCCTTGTTTAAGCGTGGTCAAGATGTTTTTCACACCTGGATAGAATGCAGCCTGATCGCCGTGTGTAATCAGGATCGGGTAATACTCTTTCTTTTTGGATTCTCTAAGGAGAGACAGCAGGGATTGAGCCAACACTTCAGGTTTTTCAAACTCGGCATAGTCACCAAATTCATCCCATACGACAGTCTGGTTTAGTTGTTTGCCTGCGTTTATGTCCTTCTGAGTGGCTATCCAGCAGGCTTCAATTGCAGCCATATCCTTACCACCGCTTGCTGTGTATCCAATAGGATTAAGCTCAATTGGCAAGCGGTCATCCTTCTCTAAATGCGGAGTACACCAGGTGACTTTGTGACCGGGTATAAGAAGCTGTCGAATCAAAACCAGCTTCCGAACAAAGCTACTCTTACCCGTTCTCTGCTCAGCAGAGACTCTGATTGGTTTGCCCATAACAAGCTTGAGCAGTTCAGGGCAGTCTCTGAAAAGGCGGTCTTTCAATCCATCACTGGGTAGGCTTACGGCTGCTGTAAGGGATTCTGGTAGGGCTTGGATAACGGTAGCTTCAATCGTTTGTATCCCGTCCTTCTCTAGTGCTTTAACCCTTTCAGATAACCTCTGAGAGACGTACTCATGGGGTGTAAGCGGTTTTAACTCGCCATCATCGTAGGTCAGGATGCCCCTTAATTTGTGGTAGGGATGGCTTTTATCTTTGGTGAAATTGCATAGCTCACAGTTGCCGATCATCGGGTCGATCAAGCCATTAATCGCGTCGGTGCCCCATTCTTTGCACCAAACATCATAGGAGCTAGCGATACTCTTATGCTTAGGGCTAAGTCGGTAGCCCCATAGCTCATCCCTAGACTTACACCAGCTAGCGTCCTTTGTCTTGCCTGCCGATTTGAATAACTGATAGCAGGCAACGGTGGCAAAGGGCACGGCATAAACAGGTGCCCCCCCCAACGAAACCATGTACGTACCAGCAGTGACCAGACCAGCTAAAGTAAAGATATGTCCTAAACCTTGAGCTTTATAAGCAGTGAGGGGGTGGCTTTCACGAGTCGTTAAGTTGGTCATTTGATCAATACTCCCTTACATTTTTTTGTTGTGCTTCTTGAAATTTGATCCTTCTCGGATCGATAACGTTATCGATCAGGAGTATGCCTAGGATGATGACCTCTGTTGCAAAAACGCCTAAGAGCGTCCGAACCAGTCCGATAATATTCAGATCGCCAATCTCATTGAGCGGCTTGTATAGCCACGCCATCAAGAGCAAATCGATGATGTAAAAGATCCAAGATGCGGTAAGCAACGCTCCTAAACTTCTTTCTACGATTGTGTTGCCGCGTTTCTTAACCTGAACGATAGCATCACGATCTCCAGCATCCTTACTCACTTGGGGAGCGTTCTGCAACCTTCCTAAAAGACCCGAAAGGAAAGGGATAGAATAATTGTTGGCAATGGGTAGCAGTTCAATGATTTGAAAAATTATCCACAGAAGATAGCCACCACAAGCAATAATGATCGAAGCTACAAAACGACAGCCAGAGACAAGGAAATCGCCAATGCCGGGGAAGCCTTGAATCGGTTTGCAGACATCGCCAGCACCTTGGAAAAGTAGTTCCGTAACCCGTAGATACGGATCAATGTTGGAAACCATCAGGGCAAACCCACCGACGATTAAAAGAAACTTGAGTAGCTTAAGCATAATGAGAAACCTGTAATTGCCGGGTCGCTACTCCCGGCTTGGCGATCGCTTAGTTCAAGACCTGCAATGTTTTTTTGTTATCGTCACGAAACTTTTGCTCACGAAAACGACGGCGGACAGTAGCAGACAGTCTAATATCTGAAGCAATTCCATCTTTATCCAGGATGGCTGTAGCGCCCGTTTGATCGCATAACACGGCACCAGGACGTAGCTGTCGCCTAGTGTCAATATCCAGGGCTACAGCGTCGGGTGAGATGATTGATTCACCATCAATCAAAAAGCCAGTGTTGCAGCCTTCATCAAAACGGCGTATCGAGATTGCATTATCTTGAACCGTCGCCTTAGCATTGCCGCTAATCACTGACTGATCTTGGAAGTCTGCAATAATGTCGCCTGACTTGAACACTCCCATAACTACGAGAGATAAGCCGAAAAGCCCGTAGACGACTAGATCCTGCACATCAATATCGTGTTTCATGATTTCCTTTGTTTTTTGATTAATTGATTGTTTAACTGTGCTGTTAACAAGTGGTGTCATGGATAGAGTGTGTTGGATCAAATCGGCTCTCAGGGTGCTATTTAGTCGATGGCTTTTTATGAGCCTTACCGCGTGTGATTCTGGGTTGATAGACGTTGAAAAACCAACGGGCTGATTTGTCGATTGCAACCAGGTCGATGATTTCTGAGATTCTTTCTAGGGTTAGCTTTGAGGGAATCTCATCGGCTTCAAATGGCTCAGTAATCAATTCAACTTCACCCGCACTTGATTCCCTAATCCAGGTTGTGATTTCTCCAGTGCTTCTGTCTTTGATGCCAAGGGCATAGTAGTCATCAGCAGGGGTGTCAAGGTAATCATCTACATCGCCTTCTAGATAGGCTTCAATCATCTTTTTTATAACTTGGCTAGCATTGGTATCACGAGCATTAGCGCGTGTTTTGAGTGCTAGCCACTGGTCAGGCTGTATCTTAAACGTGGCTAGAATCGATGGTTCCATCTAGATATGCCTTCTATAGGTCTTCCTGTCTTAGTATAGACGATTCTAAGCAAAACGGGGAGATGATTACAGAACTTAAGAAAAGACCCGTGAGGCTCGATTGCTTACCGGGTCTTTTCTTAAATCCTTTAGTTTGCTGGTGGTTTGCGGAGCTTGCTTAAGATAGAGTTTTTTGAAGGCTCAGCAGATGGCGGTTCAACCACGGCTGGAGCTGGTGATCCGTGGTTCAAGATGTAATCTGTTAGCACCATATCGACAGCCTCATTAAGAGAGGTCACATGCCGATACTTTGGTGTTTGCATTAATGCTGTTATGTAAGCAATTTTGTTGGGTGCCAAAGTCAGTCTGATGCGTTTGGTATCAGTCATGATCCATACCCTTGTGCAAGTGCTGTGATGTTGAAAGTCTCAGGAGAATCAGGAATGAAAGCATCGGACAATTCTCGGAACAAGTTGGCGTTGCCGCCAGTCAACAGCAGACCCGTAAGGTCACTGCCTAAATCTCCAAGGTTTGCCTCAACATCACCGACTAAAGCTGTGTACCAGCGCGTTAACTCTTCTGTGATGATGTCTGACCAATGAGCCTCAACATTGCAGCCTGCATAGTCATTACCAAGTGCGATCGCACTCATGAT
>Ga0105046_10019181_pt1 | contig 10379 bp, 10 predicted proteins | sample MAT03_FD_78385 | JGI IMG/M metagenome (GOLD analysis project Ga0105046, IMG submission 78385) | Freshwater microbial communities from Lake Fryxell liftoff mats and glacier meltwater in Antarctica - MAT-03 (megahit assembly) | ecosystem: Environmental > Aquatic > Freshwater > Ice > Liftoff... | reverse complement strand
GACGACCGACTAAAGCTGGTCGCTGAATCTGAGCAAACAACACGAACAGTAGAGCCGCGTCGGCATCATCACTAAGATTTATGGCAAGAAGAACTGACTCGCGAGAGGAGTCTTCTAAGGTCAACGGCCCAGAGGGCCGCCTCAAGCGGTTGAACGACAAAGCCGGTTCCCTTGACCTCCGGAGAAGCCTTCTCTCGATAGCTGCCATTGACACTGGCTTGGATCTTCGGATGAAGCTCGGGCTCAGCCAATTCGAAAATAACTCTTTCGATCAGGGTATCCTTTTGATTAGGCTCAGCTTTTATGCAAGTGGCGATAGGTTTAGCATGAAAACGATAGGCATCAACTGCTCGTTGATCTCTATGAGTAGTTCTTGAACTCATCCCCGCCATCTCGGCAAGAATTGTCATACTCTGCTCTCCTTTCAGGAAAAAATGCCAATGCAATCGGGGCTACTCTCATCGGTGATCAGTCTGCCAATCATTCTCTTCGCCCTGAATAGTTAGCCGCTTCGGAGCCTCGTCGGCCGCCTTCAGGAGTCGGAAGCCCGAGCCGCTGGTCGAGTCGCAGATGGCTTAGGTCCGCTGAAGCGAATCATCGAGATCGCAACAAGATATGTCGGCGGGCTCAGAGCATCCAGCCGAGCAGCTCGAAGAAAGAACCAGGCAAGCCGGCTCCAGAAATAATTAAGAGATCTTCGCCGGTGAAATCCGACAAGAAGGCCTCTAAAGTAATCTTCAGAGAGTCGACCTTAGGTTGTCCCGAGCCTCGGGCTCCTGGCTTAAGCTCAAGCATCTTGGCGGCGGAATGTTGGCAAAATGATCGATATTGGGGAGCGAGATATACCGACAGCTCGAGCAAGCTTGCGCCGAGCGCACTGAACTGAACTCAACTCAATCTTACTGCCCGGGCCGAAGCTGCTATACTTTAAGGCAAATGCTTGAGAGAACGGCTAAGATTAGACTGAGCGGCAGTGAGCTGTCTCCCCGCTCCTCGGTGCGGTCGCTTCAGCAGCAGCAGCTGCTGCCTCCGCCGCGACCTGGAGATCTCGAGATTACTGCCCAGATAATTGCTCATCCGGAACTGGCGCTGATGGTCAATTGGCCGCAAACACGAATCTGCCCAATGCTAGCGCTCTTGTTCAAAAACCTCGGGGAAGGCCTAAGCGAGAGTGAGCGCAATCGGCTCTGGCCCCTGGCAGCGGGCCTCAGCGACTCGAGCACCGACGCCAAGCTAGCAATCAGCCGGGCTTGGCGGCTAACCGACTGGGCGTTTCGGCGGCTGCTGCCGATTAGCATCGAGGAAAACAAGAGCAAGCTGGGCGCTGTTCATCTCCGCGCTTTGGCGCCAATCAGCAACCTGGATGATTGCACAGACCCGCTTTCTCTGCTAGCGGAGCATTACCCGCTCAGCAGCCGCTATCCAGGTAATCCGGGCGAGCGAGCAGCCCATGCCGTCAAGAGCTTAGCTCTGGCAACCGACTTCGGCGAGAAAGAGGATCAGGCTGAGCGGCTGAGCATCTCAACTGCTGGAAAGATTGCCCGGTATCTCGCTGCCTGCATTATTGACAGTGCCGCTGCCTCCAATCAGCGCCGACTGGTGCTCGATCTGACAATTCAGCTCTTTAGCGATCTGCTCGAGCCTCAGCCCCAAGATCTTCGCTCGAGGTGGGTTCAGGCAGATCGGCCTCGACGAGAATGCCTGGCGCCAGAAAAGGAACGAGCCCGTGATTTGGATTGGCACTCCGCTACTCTTGACAAATATTGACAATTTCTGAGCAAGAAAAATAGGACACTGAGCACTAGGCACTAGGCACTGGACACTGGACACTGAAATGGAAACTGAGCGAATTCAGCAAAGAGGAATCGGCTCCTGGGGCAAAAGCAGCAAGGCCGACCTCAGTCAGTCAACGGAAAGCCGAATCAAGGCTGATCTGGAAATATCAATCAGTTACATGGATCTCCATAAAAATCTAGCGGAATCAACGGCGCCGGACGATTTCAAGAACTGGTTAATCGCTGCTGCCGCTCAGTGTCAATCAGAAAGCAAAACAGTTCGGCTTAGCTATCGGCGCCTAAATCAGGCGATGCTCTCAAGTAGGGGGAGTCTCGCCCCCTTTCTTCGGGGCTGGGATCTTGATCAGCGTCTCTGCCGCTCAAGTTCGGTAGAACTAAAGGCGCCCGAGGACATTACTTCTGTTTCTAATTTGATTTGGCCGAGCGATCCGGCTCGGGCGAGCGAGACGGGCGATGTTATCCGCGCTCTCGATGCCGGCATGAATCGACTTATTCGACTCAAAAAGGTTCAAACCGAGCAAATTGCCAACGTACTTGGAATCGATCTTTCTGAATATCCGGACGACCAAGAGACTCGTTCAGTCGCACTCTTTCAGCGGATACGCGAGGATGTTTTTGGGACAGAGCTGGTTCGTTCGGTTCGCAAGATAACGATTAGCCTCATTCATGAAGGCTCAGCCTTCGAGTCAATTCCAAAACTTTCAATTTGGGAGCTCGTTCACTACCTTCTCTCGCTTAACATGAACGACTCCGCTAGCTATTATCCGGGCGGCGCCCCGGTCCGGGCAAACTTCTATAGCTCGGCTTGGGACAACCTTCACCTTGGTTTTATGCTCGAAATAAGTCGTATTTTCAGCACCAGCGGCTCTCTTCCGGAAACGCTTGCCGAAGATATCCTAATTGTCGGCTCAAGCGATCGGTCAAGCGCTGCCTGGCGGCAGGTTTCTCAGCGCTATCTCGAGCGCTGCTACTCAGCGATCGGCGCCGAGCTTGCTATCCTGCCAATCAGATAGATGCTACTTGCCTAGCTCTTTTATCTAAATCAGCGGCCGACTTAACCGGCCTCGGCGCACCAGCCATATCGGCGAGCCAGTTATGGCCGGTCGGGGATAGTCTAGCTTTCTGACCAGTCGAACCGATCATCTATCTGTTCGAAATTGTCCTGCTAGAATCAAAATCTTGCCAGAGCTCGAGCAAAAAACGCGAAAGGGTGAAGCGGAGATAAATACGAAGGAGAAGCGATCTCGGCCGAATCGAGTTGACCTGAGCAGTAATCTCGACCGAATCGATCCAGAGATTATTGCCGAAGCGGTCTGCCAAGGTGAGTTTTATTTGAATCTCAATCAGATCGCCGCGCCAGAGCAGTTCCGGGAGCTGCTGATTGAGCTCTACCGAGCATCAGCCGGGAACAGAATTAACGTTGGCTTTGCAAATATTCTCCGAGCGATTGCCGTCAGCGATAAAGATCGGCTTGCTCCGTTCCTGAAAAACAACGAAATTGATCTTAACTTTCTCTCGGCCCCCTCCTTTTTGGCGTTGCCGTTCGAAGCCGGCGCCGAACTGATCGGGCTTGCGGCCCTAATCTGGCCGGAGCCGAGCGAATCCGGCCGCAAGAGCGAAGACATATTCTTTGCGCTTGAGCAGGTGATCGCCCGGCTCGGTCAATTTGAGCAAGAGAAGTGCCGGAAGCTTGCTGAATTACTCGGGCTCAGCAGGTTCAGCTCCCGGCAAACACTCTATATTCAATCCGACAAGCATTGTCTGCAAGCACTCGGCGTTGAGCTGATCGAGGAAGTACGCGTGCTATCCGATCTTCCGACAAAAGTTGGCGCTCTTCGGGCTGGGGCGCTTGTTCCGGCTTATCAACGCTGGCTCTTCCTCATCTATCTCCTTGGTCAGAGCCGATCAAGCAACTGGACCGTCCAGCAACAGCGGACTAGCCAAAAGCTCGCTGACGCACTTAGGCGCAGCCTCTATTCGGCGCTGCTTCTTCACTTGACTTCGCTCCGTCTTGAGCGGGGGCCGCTTCCTGACCAGCTTCTCGCGGACTTGGCCATCCTCAATAGCGAAGTTAGCCTTTTGGACGCTCAGCTGAGAAAAATTGTCGAATCCCCTTGGCTAAGCAGTAGCCTGAGTGAAATAAATAACTTATTGGTTATCGGCTTTGAATCGCTCACCAACCCCACTGATTCAGAGAATGGTCTAGGCCAAATAAGAGGAGAGGAGGCCACGTTCGAAAGAAAAGCGAAGAATTCCGCAGGGCAGTTTGGCTTATGGAGCCGAGTTGTTTCGCTGCGAAGGCGGAGGCAAGTCCGACGCCAACTGAAGCGGGAGGCGGCCTCGGGGCCAAGCTCGAGACTCGAGAGGCGGTTTGCCTATGCTCGAAGCCGGACTGATCCGAAAGCGAAGAGAGCAAGATTCGCACTCCGCCTCAAAGCGCTAAAGGAGAAAAGCGATGCCGAGGCTAAAGAGAAAGGTGACTCTGGTGCTTAACCCCGCTAGCCGACCGAAGTCCGGCTTAGACAAAATGCTCATGAGCCGCGCCGAGCTTGCAATCCGGGCGGCGCGCCGGAGATAATACGAACTATTTACCCGAGGTTCTCGAGAATATGTCGATGCTGTGCGGGCAAGGTAACGACAATCCTAACGAAGTGTGTCATTTGCAGTATAAGATCTAGCTAGATAGCTGAGATGACACTCTAGAGGAACCCGATTGACCCGGACTCAATACCCCAGGAGACCCGGAACCCGCCGCCGAAGTGCTCGGGTTCAGATCGGAGATCGAAGTTCTGTGAGGTACACGCTGCTGCGCTGCTCCAACAAGTCTGGCCAGTACTGATACATCCGCTATAATTACAAGTAGATGAAAGCTGAAGAAACTGGACAGGGCGGAATCGAAACACGGATTGATCGAGCGAATCTTGAAGCCGGCCTAGCGACCGCTAGCGCCTGCCGAGAGATCAGCGGCTCGGGCGCGCCGAGTTGGCTCAAGGAGTATTTATTTGGCGCTTGCACAAATTCAAGAAACGGCTTGGTTCTCCTCGATAGCGAGCGTCTCTCTGCTGCTATTTCTGAAAGTGCTGGCCGAGATGCGAGCCGAGATGCCGCCAGCTTCCTCGGTCATTGGAGCAAGATTCAATCTGATTCGAAGGCTTCTAGCCTATCCAATATCGGTCTTGAGACTTCTTTCCCAATTGCAATTGAACAGGATCTCGGCTTCCTGTGCCGCCTCCTCTGGCCGGAGACCGGGCCGGGCCAAACCTATCAGCAAATCCGCAATGCTCTTAAGGGTGTCCGAGGAAACATTGAGGCGCTTACCGACCTCCAATCCCAGCAAATAGCTAGCGAAATTGATTGTGATCTTTCGGCTTGTGCTGATCCGGTTGAGCAAAAAATCCTTCTGCTAGCCCGCCTAAGTGAAGACTTTCTCTGGCCGGAACTCGTCTATTCCGCGAGTCAGGCGGCAGTGCTTTCCCGGACATTCTTAGCGATTCGCGGCCCCTGGGCCAACGTTCCAGCGCGCGGCCTCGTTCAGGCAGTTCGCTACTGCTGCACGGGTATCCCGGATAGTAGCCTGCTTGCTGATGGGCGCGCTCTTCGCGCCGAGGAAATATATGCAAATTCGCTTTCGCTTCAGACCAATATCCAGCTTGGGCTGCTTTTAGAGATCAATAAGATTCGGCAGAATGATCTTTCAAGATCAGCGGCTCAGCACAAGCTCGAGTCAGAGCCAGAGATCCAATACATTCTCGGGGCTGGCGGTCCAGCGACGGCCTGGTGGTCTGGGGCATCGACGAGCTCGAGATTCAAGCGCTTTGAGTCCTCGAGTCAATTTCTCCGGAACAGCCTTGCCTCAATCAACACTCGCTTTGATAGCTTTCGCGAGCAGCTCGAGTAGAAGTCAAGACAGAAAGCGGCAGCCTCCATTCGCCGCGCGAAGCCGCCGCTGCAAAGAACTTATCCGAGATCGCGGCCAATTTCAGCTAGGCTCTCGGGAATGAAGTCGAATGATCGCGCAAAAAAACCGATGTCGGCCCTGACCTGGCTGCCGTTGCCCAGCGGCCTTTTCGCTGGGCTGTTTTTTGCGTTCGCATTCGGATTTGCGGTGGTCGGCGCAACGTCGGCTGGGCAGACAACTTCTGCAGAGAGCGCCGAGACTGCCAAAATAGCCAAAATCGAAACCAAAATCGAACGCCTGAGCGAGCGGGTTGACTGGGGTATGAAGTGGCTCGCACTCGCAAGCCTCAAGCTCAACTCGGCCGGGATAGAAGTCGACGCGAACTCCCTCGGCGAGCTCGGAGCGCTCAGCGATGAGATTGAAGACCTGCTCAACTCGGCGCCAGGAACGTATCTCTACCGAGATCGAGAGAAGCGGTCTTTTGTATTTGGCTGGACTGATCAGCTCGAGCAGCCTAGACTGGCAGTCTATACCCTCTTCTCGACAGACATGACCGTGGCTGCTGATGTGAGCTCGGGAGCCCGAGCTTGGGTCAACGCCGGCTCGAGGCGGGTTCCGATTAATCTCGCCAGCTATATCTCGGGGGATGGAGCGGCGCAGGAAGCTGCCTTGAATGATTGGCAGACAGCCTGGCCTCGCGCTCGGCCAGCGGCTCCAAAGCCAATCACTACTGAGCGCGAGCGCCAGTTGCCGCTAATTGTTGCGAGCATTATTGGCTTGGCCGTCTCTGCCGGCCTCTTTTTCTTTGCTCGCAGCCGGGGCCGCCGCGAGAAACAGTCAGGCCCGGCTCAGAGTTAGAGCTGGAGTCAGGACTAATTGAGGCCACGCGTCAAGTTTGCTAATTCTAGTTTTTTGGAAAGAGCAGCAAATTCACTTGAGAGAGCCGTGCCTCATCGATAAACAGCTGAGTGCCTAAGCTCAAACTCAAACTCAAGTATTTAGCCAAACCTCTCTGGACCTGCTTGCTCCTCTTGATGGTCGTGCCTTGGGCTGGATCCGCTTCGACCGCTTCGCCGAGCCGCGCAGGTACCGCTCAGGCGAATATTCAGATTCTTGGCGGCGGGCCAGCGCCAGCGGGCTACCCCTGGGTCGTTTCGCTTCAGAATCGCGGCCAAGTCGTTTATGGCGCGGCGGCAGCGCACTTCTGTACTGGATCGTTAATCGCGCCGCGCTGGGTTCTTAGCGCTGGCCACTGCCTGATCGATTCTGGAATCGAAATTGTTGCCAAAACTCGCGATTTGAGAATTGCCAAGCCGGTTCGACGAACTGTGATCGGCCGGGTCGTTCATCCTCTTTATCAAGGCGAAGAAAGCAATCTTTATGATCTTGCGCTTCTCTACTTGAATCAGGGAATCTTTCTCAGCGACTATCCGAAGATCGACAGCGAGCCGCTTGCTCCGGCCGAGCCAGTCCAGACTTTCGGCTGGGGCGCAAATCGATTCGGTTTTCCGGCTCGGCTACAAACTCTGAAAATGCTCAGTCGCGAGAGCTGTATCAACAATAATGCCCTGCTCGTTTGTGCCGAAAAACCGAACAGCAGGGCCGTTGTCTGCTCCGGAGATTCAGGAGGGCCCCTAATCAACGCTGCCGGTAATTTAGTCGGAGTAACCAACTTTGCCGGGAGCGAGCCGCTTCGCTGCTGGGACCGGCGAGTTAGCTCCGGATTTGCCCGAACTAGCTTTTATGCGGACTGGATTAAAAAAAGCATCGCTGAGAGGCCGGAGCGGATTCGGCCGCTTTCCCTTGCCCGGGGCTTTGCCACGCTTCGACTTCCAGTCAACTTTACGGTCTACGCTAGCTCGAGCCGTCAGTATGGGGGCCAACCGAAATTTTATGCTGAGATTGCCTCGACGCGAACGATTGACTGGGCGCGGATCATCGCTAGAAATAAAGACGATCGCTTCTGCACCTATCAGCCAAACAACAGTATTGGCAGCAACGGTTGCTGGTCCGGCCGGCCACCACACGGAGTCGCACCGATGATTATTGGTGACGGTCGCCGCGTCGCCGCCCAGTGGATGACTGCTGATCGCCCCTGCCCAAAGCTGAATATCATCATTAAGGTTGGCAAGAGAATCTACATCGAACCCTGGGATGCCTGCCTGTAGCTGATATCGACACTGCAAAGAAGCGAGCACTCGCCCCCCCCCCCGTCAGATCTGCTAGAATTGGTGGGGATGAAAGCCGAGGAAAGCCAGCCAGATACAATTCCGCTTCGAATTGGCAGCGGGCCAGGATTTGCGGTAGATCAGCTGCTGGCGGTCGAGCTGATTCAAGGCCGTTGGCCAGACTTTTCGGATCGGCCCGAAGCCAAGCTCTGTCCGTTGCTGAGCGGGTTCATTTTTCTGTTTTACAAAAGTCTTACTCGCCAAGAAAGGGAACGGCTCTGGGCGCTCGCCGAGCCGATGGCAACTTCTCGGCTCGGCCGCCCCGGCGACGAGCTCGACCGTTTTTGCCGAATTGCCGATTGGCTCGTTCGTCGGGCATTTCCATTTGTACTTGACGATCCGAGGTTGTTCACCAAAACGGCAAAATCGGAGCTAAGCGACAATCTCCGCAAGCTCGAGCCGCTCCAGGTAGCAGAAATGAGCGAAAACTTTGAAGCCGCCTCTTATCGCCTCTCTTTTGTCGAGGAGGCGGCGCGCGGCTTAGCTCCGAGCGAAAACCTTGATCAGGCCTGGCAGTCGGCGGTGCTGCTTCTCTCAAGAATCGAAGCTCATACCAATCCGGACAAAAGCGAAAATGCGCGCGAAACCGCCGCAATTGTCGGAATTGATTATTCCGGGACCTGCCTACATCAGCTACTCGAGAGTAGCTCGGCTGAGCCAAGGAAAGTCTTAGTCGAGATGACAATGGAGATGCTTAGCCGGGAGCTGGCCGGGCTCGATTGACGTAGAGCTGACCGGACCGATCGTTCGCGCTTGGGCCGGCTTGGGTCAAATTATCGCGGTCGAGAAGAAAGCTGCTATCCTTAGAATAGATGAAAGCAGAGAATCCAAGCGCTGATGCTGATGCTGATGCTGATTCTGATGCTGGCGATCGTTCATATACAGCTAAAATTCGCTGGCGGCGCCCGGCCGCAGCCGCACAAATAATTGCCGGAGTCGCTGAGCCCGACATTTCTGGAGCGATTCTCTTAATCGAGCAAGGCCGCTATTCCAGTTCTTCACAGATCAGCCCCTTGTGCGGAAGGCTAATCGGCAGCTTCAGTAAAGCACTCGAAGCTGATGAGCGCCAGAGTCTCTGGGTCTTGGCAAGCGATCTCGCCGACTCTAAGGTCAGCCAGCAGGAAGAGGAGCGTCGCCTCTATTATCTCGCCGACTATCTGATTCGCCAGGTCCTGCCGAAAGTCCTTTACTCTCGCGGCTACGAAGCTACTGCTGAAGAGCTGCTTCAGCTGAAACCACTCCACCACTGCATCGCCGAGCCGTCGTATCGGCCGCCGGCTCAGGCGCTAAGCCTGCTTAGTTTTATTCGTGGGATCACCTTTCGAAACACAGCGGGCTCTGGTAATAATTTTGCATACAGCGCCTCCCTCTACGCCGAAAGCCTGCTGCGCTGTGCAAGCAAATATTCGGAATCAATTGGCCAAGACGCCGTCCGCGAAAAAATCGAGCTCTATAAGGCGGGAACGCACGCTGGCATTTTTCTACGGACCGCGATTGTTAATGCCGGCGATCAAGATAGGGAGTCCCGGCGTCAAGCCATCGCCGAGAGTGTTGATTTCTTCAGTCAGCTATTTGCTCCAGCGGGCTTGGCTGCTGAGGTTGAATCTGATACTTAGGTTGAGCGCGGGGAGCGGGGCGCGGCTGAAGTTTAGCTTAGTTACCCTGGCGATTCTCTAGGCTGATCCAGACTACTCAATAGCAGACTACATCGTCGCGGCAAAGAGCTGCTACAATCAGAGCAGATGCAAGCTGATCGTTCTAAAATAGAAGTCGAACTACTTCAGAGCCGTCAAAATCCAAAGCCCAGTCGAGATCGAGAGTTCTCCCGAGATGAACCATTAGCTGATCTCGGTCAAGCGATCGGCATAGTTAGCTCGGGTTCTCTTTCCGATTCGTCGAGCCAGTCGATCTGCCCTATTCTCGGCAATTTCATTGGCAGCGTCAGCGGCGCGCTCGGCGAGCGGGAGCGGGACGCTCTTTGGCCTCTCACGACCCCCCTTGCTGTCTCGAGGGCCGCTCCTGAGATCGAGTCAGCGCGGATACAACAGCTTGCCGACTGGCTGATTAGCCCGATGCTGACAAACGCGATTAGAAGGCTGGCTGGCTCGACGGGCGCCGCCAATCTCCTGGATAGCTCACTTCAGCTTGCTCAGCTCTTGCCGATTAGTAATTTTGATTCCGGGGATCACCAGCGAATGTGCGAATTTGCTAAAACTCATATATCTCTAGGAAATGCCAAAGCTAAAGTAGGCATGGCTGGCGCTGGCCCGGTTTACTTAGCAGCTCAGTCTGCTGAGCATATTGTCTGTTCCCTTGAAAAGTATTTGAGCGAAACAAGCCACGGGCGCTGGGACCGATATTCTCAGTCAATGGCGGGCAGTAGTCTCGCTCTCTTCAGCGGTAAGTGCATGAACAGTATTGTCGAAGCCGCTGGCGCTGTGAGCACCGATCTGAAGG
>Ga0105046_10019180_pt1 | contig 10380 bp, 7 predicted proteins | sample MAT03_FD_78385 | JGI IMG/M metagenome (GOLD analysis project Ga0105046, IMG submission 78385) | Freshwater microbial communities from Lake Fryxell liftoff mats and glacier meltwater in Antarctica - MAT-03 (megahit assembly) | ecosystem: Environmental > Aquatic > Freshwater > Ice > Liftoff... | reverse complement strand
TTCGCAAATAGAGCATTCTGTTGTTCGTTTTTCAGAATTTGAGTCCGATGTACGCATCTCGACCCTTGCCGTACCAACGGCATTCGTTCCTCCGCTGCCAGCGATGGTGCCACCCGAGTCGCATTGCCCCATGCGTCGACAACCGACGCCGGTTCTCTTCTCGCCGTTTCGTTGGTCGATCTGGTCGGCGGTGATGCAGGCTTTATCAAGTGTTGTCCGCCATTCACGATACACGCTTGGGTATGAACGTGATTAAAGATGCAGTTGCCTTAGATTCGTCGCGTTCGATCATGATGACTCGAACGCGACTGTTTCTCGGTGTCATTACCGCGTTGAACACGATTGCGGCAACTTGGGTTGTTGCGGCATCAATGGCTTCCGATGGATGGACTTTCAAGGCCGTCTTGATTATTCCATTGTTTGCGTTGCTCTTCGGGCTCGTGGCGTTCAGTTTTTGGATGGCCAGTCTAGGGCTCGTTCGACGATTGCTCGCTTCACGATCTATGGGAGAAACGAAGCCTCGCTTCAAAAGATCGAAGCATGGATCACAAATAAAAACGGCAATCTTAGTTCCCGTTTATAACGAATCACCGACGGATGTCATTGCAGGAGTGATCGCGATGCGTCGTTCGCTATTGGAGTTGGGCGGCTCGGCGGCTTTCGAGTTCTTTATTCTCAGCGACACGACGAAAGAGTCGGTTTGGAAAGAAGAGGAACGACTTTGGGCCAAGGCCATCGATTCTGATAACACGAATGTCTCGATCTTTTATCGACGACGACCAGAGAACATCGGCCGTAAATCGGGCAACCTAGAAGATTTTTGCGTCCGGTGGGGGCAGCAATACGAATATATGATCGTCTTGGATGCCGACAGTTTGATGGACGCTGCAACCATGCAAGCCATGGTGGATCGCATGAACGCCAAGCCGCGTCTGGGTATCTTGCAAGTCCCTCCCGTACCGATCAACCGCTTGACGTTGTTTGCACGGCTTCAGCAGTTTGCAGCCAGCGTTTATGGTCCGACGTTCACCGAAGGTTTGAAAGCTTGGGCGAGCACAGAAAGTAATTATTGGGGACACAACGCGATCATACGTGTTGAGCCATTTATGCAGCACTGTGGATTGCCGATACTTCCTGGAAAGGCACCCCTTGGCGGTGAGATTCTTAGCCACGATTTCGTCGAGGCTGCTTTGATGCTCCGAGCCAATTGGGACGTCGAGCTCGCGAATGATCTTGGTGGCAGCTACGAAGAGTGTCCCACTAACCTACTCGACTTTGCTGTCCGCGACCAAAGATGGTGCCAGGGTAACATGCAGCACGCTCGGCTCGTGTTCTCCGAAGGCTTTCATCCAACGAGTCGTTTTCACATGGCGATGGGGGTTCTTTCGTATCTAGCTTCGCCGCTCTGGCTTGCGTTCATGATGCTGACGCTTTGGATTGTCTCCGATAATTATTGGAGCAAAGAGCCGATCGATAAAGAAAGTTGGTTCACTCGCAACGGTCCGGCTGTCGTTTTCGCCATGACGATGGTTATGCTGGTTTTGCCAAAACTCTGGGGCTGGGTTGAGACCGTAAGCAGTCGTGAACGAAGGCGGACACAAGGTGGTGGCTTGCGATTGATGGCGAGCATATTGATCGAATCGCTGGTGAGTTGCTTGATGGCACCAGCGATGATGGTATTTCACACGCGATTTGTTTTCAACACACTGCGTGGTCGCAAGATCACTTGGAACAGTCAAAACCGTGATGAGAGCCAGCTTTCGTGGTCAACGGCTTGGAAGAACTTTGGCGTTCTGTCCGTCGTAGGCATGATCGTGAGCGGAGTCGTTCTCTTTTCTGGAGTACAAAGCCTTTGGTGGTTCTTGCCAATTTCGCTTGGTTGGGCCGCGACAATGCCGCTGGCGATTGTCAGCTCGCGAGTTTCTGTTGGTCGATATCTACAGCGATGGAAACTGCTATTGATTCCCGAAGAGACCAATCCTCCGACGGTCCTTTTGTATAAGCAGATCGCCCGGAGTCTCTTGGAAAGTCTTGCGGAGAACGAGACGAACGCAGGAGCGAAGATCGTAGCACCGCACTACATCCATAGCGACAAACCGTCATCGAATCTCGAAATGAATTGAGTCTTGTATCGGTTTCGAGACGTGCTGATTAATTGGACAGCGCCACTATGAATGAATATGCCTGTGTTTTCATGGATCAATCGAATAATTAGCCGTTCGAGCGCTAGTCCCGGTTCCGCCCTGAAAAAACCGGGGCTAGCGCTGGGCTGTTATAAATTCGGTATTGCAAGAGCTACTGGATTGCGCATCTTTTCTTCCACTTCGCCTGATTGAATTGAAAGGCAAGCTCATAAGCATACGTCAGTCGGGTTTGGCAATTGATACCTGCACAGTTCGCCCTTCCAAGCAACGTTTCCACGCAAGGAATCCCGCTGGCTTTATTCAACCAGGAAAGTTGTGTAGATACGAATGGTTGAACACGACGGAAGCCTGGGCTTTCAGTTACCATTCGGCTGAATCGGTGCGGAACAAAAACGCCTTTGAAAAAACCGTTCGATTTCGAGGGCAATACCCGTTTTTTAACAGCCCAGGCTAGCGCCCAAACGGCCAATTCAAAGTGACGCTGTCCAACTACGTTAGCCTCGCGATCGACTCTCAAATAAATCTTGTGGTCTGTTGCTATCAAAGTCCTTGGCCGAGCGTTCTTAGATATTCAATGGCTTCTTCGAGTGTTGATGTGACGACGCCTGGGGTTCGGCCTCCTCGATCGCATTCCGAAAGCAGCAGCAGCTCTCCATAGCTTTCGTGCTCGCGCAGTCGACGATGAGCCCGAACTCCGATTGTACCATCGTGAATTGCATGGGCCTCCATGTGATGCTCGATCAACCAAGCCGTCCTCGGAGTGATGAAGCCAGCGAGCGCCTCTAAGCCAGCTCCGACATGATTGGTGCTATCGATCCCTTTGCCTACGTCGTGGAGTAAGGCTGCTTGTAGAAATTCTTCGTCGTACGGAAGTTCGTCACAGGCTAGATCGAAGACTTGAAGGCTGTGATACTGAACATCGCCTTCGGGATGATACTTTGGATGTTGCTTCTGATTCTCAAGCGGCAGCAGCAGACTATAGAAAACTTGATACGGATCCGGTGTTTCCGCAATTTCTTGAATCGCATCTTCGAGAGCAAGTTCAGGATATTCTTTTTCCAGAAATTGCTCCAATTGACCGATACTTGCTCGTTCGATCGGTTTGCATGTAATCGAACTTTGAAATACGTGGCTCCGCAGTTTGGAACCATACATCGTGAGTTCAATCGGATAGCTCTCGTCGATATGAATATGCGTAAAGACTTGAGTTTGTTCGTTCTTTCGAACTTGCTTTCGTTCAACGGTGTACGACATATACTCGCAATCGAGAACCCCGGTCACGGGTTCCAAGTGGTCGGAGAAAACATGGATGTCGATATCGGAACCGCTTCGTACATGTCCGGTGAGCACACTCCCGATCAAGCGTGGAGAAAAGCTTTGCAAGAGCCGCATCGTGCGAAGGGCGATCAATCGCATCTGCAAAAGATCGTCGACGCGACTGGAACCCTCGTAGATCCGGGCGAGAGTTTGAACCTCGTCGCGAATCTCAGCATTGGTTGGAAGATCGGACGGTTTTATCCAATCCTTGCAGAGCCGTTTTGCGGCCTTTTGTTTGGCCCGATAGTATTCTGTTTCTTCGCGGAAATACATCAAGCGAGCAGATTCAAACGCAATCTGGCGCCGTAGCTTTGTATTCGTCATTCATTGCGTCGCAGCAATCGCTGGGTCTCGACGCTTTACTCTAGGCGAAATAACCGTTGGAATTATTGGATTCTGCGAGTTGGCAGAAACGCAGACTTATCTCACTGTGACTCGTCGAAGAGTTTTCGTCAAGCCTTCTTGGATTCGCTCCAGGGCTCGTCATTTGTGTAAGTGGCGTAAGCTTCCAGCTTGCGACGAATCATTAACGGCAAGCTGGAAGCATACCCCACTTTTTGGTCGAGACGTCGCACTAGCGTGTGGATCGGCTCAAGCGTTTTTCCTATGGCATCACAGCGACTTCGAAACATCGGTTCGATAGGCGACGAGGGCTGGAATGAGACCCGCTAGGATGCCGACAATGACTAACGAAGGAATAACCCAAAGTTCGTTCGGGTAGTGGATACTCCAGAACGAAATCTTCACGCCGGTTCGGGCTTCGACGAATGGACTGCAGAGCGCGGCGATTGCATGGGCTCCTATCCATCCAATCGCCCCACCCAGGATTGCGATCAAACACGACTCGCAAAGAATGATCGAAAGGACTTTGTCGCGTGAGGCACCAAGTGCTCGCATTACAGCAATATCGCGAGTTCGCTCGTTCATGCTATTGTAAATACTGACCAAGATGCTGACTGCACTGACGACACAAACCAAAAGCGTCAGCACCAAAAGCGCCCATTGGACAGGTGTGATATACATACTCAAGAGACCGCCGATTTCTGCGATGGGCGAGACAGCTTGAGCATGAGGTGTTTTATTGATCTGTTTTTCGATGCTCATTGCAAAATCACTGCGAAGCAAGATCGAGGTGACTTCGCGTTTGTCGATGCTTAGCCGCTTCCTCTTAGACGTCTCTATTGTCTCGTCTGATTCTTTGGAGGAAGCGGAGGTCTTGCGTTTTTCAAGCCCCGACTCTTCGTCACGTTCAGGAGCAGCATGGTCTTCAAGCAGATAAAAGCCTTCCATGTTGACGAAGGCTGCACGATCATTGGGCGTGCCTGTCGCTCGTAAAACTCCGACGACGGTAAACGATTGTTCGTGAACGAAGTTTCCGCTAGAGCCATGCGAGGCCTGGATCGAATCGCCAACCGTCAAGTTTAATTCGCGAGCGACTTCCGCACCGAGTACGGCTTCAAAAAAGCTATTCTCGGGTGACTCTTCCACAAAATTATGGCCAGCAGCAAAGGCGTATTCTTGGTCATTGCGCTCGCCATGCCGTAGTAGATTCAGAAAGTCAGGCGTCGTGGCAACTGCACGAAACCTTCCGACGTAATCTCCAAGGCAGATCGGAATCGCAAAGCCCGTTCGCGTGAACATGGCGTAGAGTCCTGATCGATCTGGATCCTTGAGATTGCCGCCGAGTTTCGCGTACGTTTCTTGACGGAGTTTCCCCGGAAGAAACTCCAGATAGTAACTGTATTTCAAATTTTCGATCGGCTTGCTTAGGTAATAAACGCTATTGAAAACAAGTTGCGTCGAGCTACCTTTGGAGCCGACGATTAAGTTGTAGCCAACGTTGCTGTTCCGCTGCAATGATTGGTTGATGACCCCTGAGATGCTCATCACCAAGACGGTCAGGCCAACGCCGAGAGCCATCGACATCGTTGTCAAAAAACTTGCGAGCGATCGATAGCGTAGATTACGCCAAGCTATTTCGAACAAATTCACGTCGTCACCGTCATGGTTTGAGAAGCGAGATTGATCTGATCGAGTCTTTCAACCCGCTCAAATTGTTGGGCGATGAGATCCGAATGAGTCACCAAAAGAAGGGCAACCGATTCTTGACGGCAGACATCACGAATAAGATCGATAATTCGTTGCTGATTGGCCGGATCGACATTCGCAGTCGGTTCATCTGCGAGAAGCAATCGCGGTTGGTTGGCTAACCCCCGAGCGACGGCGACGCGTTGTTGCTGACCGACGGATAGTTGCGAAGGACGATAATGCATGCGATCGGACAAACCGACTTTGCCAAGTAAATCTCGGGCACGAGCGACGTTGTATTTACCTCGACCGAACGTCATTCCCAAACGCACGTTTTCGAGGGCCGTAAAGGCAGGCAGCAGATTAAACGTTTGAAAAACAAAACCAATTTTCGCCGCCCGCAATCGATCGCGGGCCGCTTCGCTGAGTTTCGTGAGTTCAATCGAATCGATCGAAATGCGTCCTTCGTCGGCTTGGGAAATCCCGGAAATGATTTGTAAAAGCGTCGTTTTTCCCGAACCGCTTTCGCCTCGCAGTACCAACTGCTCGGCCGCTGGCATATGAAAATGAGGAATATTCAGAATCTGAAGTCTTCCTCCTGAAGGCTCAGGGTAGCTCTTTCGGAGCCCTTCGATGGTTAGCATATTCCGTCCGTTCTAAACATCCTGGTCATGGAATCTCTTTACTTTCGTCGCATAGCGCGTTGGATTTCGCGTTGCGCATCGTTTTTCTTCATCACTTCGCGTTTATCGTGCATCTTCAATCCTTTGCACAATCCGATCACGCATTTCGCTCGTCCTCGGTCGTTGAAGTACAACTTCAGCGGAACCAGCGTCAGCCCTTTTTCGCTCGCTTTGCCGCTTATGCGAAGTAGCTCACGACGATGAAGAAGCATCTTTCTCGGTCGGGTTGGCTCATGATTCCAGATACAAGCTGGCTTATATTCTGGAATATCACAGCCGATAAGCCAAAGATCGCCTTGTTGAACACGGCCATACGCTTCATCGAGAGAACATTTGCTATCGCGAAGACTTTTGACTTCCGTACCTCGCAAAACCAATCCACACTCGACTGTTTCGAGCACTTCAAACCGATGCCGGGCCTTGCGATTCTCCGCAATCATTTTATGCGTCGGTCCAGCCGCAGCCGTTTTGGCTGCTTTGGGCTTGGATGCCACAGGCGACGAGGTGGGTTGTGCGTTTTTTTTGGCCACGAAGCGAAAAATCTTCCGAAGGATTGTTGTAGCGATTTTACGGATTAAACCGGTTGTCGGTTCAAATGACTATGTTACCACCGGCCCAGCCAGGGTCCCAGGCGTCGTGTCTGCTAAGAATTCCCTCTAAATGCCTGGGATGCTTTGACTCTACTCAGCCATAAACTACGTTTCAACATACCCAAAAAGGCGAAGTCGTGGAAAGAGCCTCTCTTTTCAACCGATCGCTTTTCGATATTTCGAGCGTCATGAACCATTTAGACACAACTACTATTCAACCGACCGGTCTTGGCACAACGCTTTTCGTCCCAGCGTTAGTTCGCCCAGATCGTGATGATTTTCCTGAACAGCCATCAATGACCAACCTTGGCCATCGATTGGGTGTTTATTTGAGTCTTGTCATTGCGCTGCGAGCCAAACACGCTCCGACTGCGGCCCATTGCCTTCGAGTCGCTCAGAATCTTTCAGCTTGGGGATTGTATTTTCAACTGCCATCGGAACAGATCGAACAATTTGAGCTAGCCGGATTGCTGCACGACATCGGAAAAGTCGGCATCCCAGAAAGAATTCTTCAGAAGCCAAGCCAGCTTCTCCCGGAAGAGCGAGTTCTCGTTGAGGATCACCCTCAAATGGCAGTCGAGATCCTCTGTTCCGCTGGTGTACATCCAGAAATTATCGAATCCATTGAGCACCTTGCTTGTTGGTTTGATAACAGCAATCGAAATGGTCAGTCGTCTCCCTTGCCGCTGACACAGCGTATTCTTGCGATCGTTGATGCCTTCGATGCGATGACTAGCGAGCAATCGTACCGTCCAGCTATGACGAATGAGCAAGCACTCGTGGAGCTTGGACGAATGAGTGGTCGGCAGTTTGATCCAAAGTTAGTCGCTAGTTTTGCCGAAGTTGTAACGAACTCGAATGACACATTGCGGCGCCATGTCGAAGCGCGCTGGCTCAATAGTGGCATGACCGGTTCCATGGTCCATCTTTTCCAACATCAAGTCGCTGCCGAACGTTCTAGCAACGTAGCTATTCAATCGTTGAGTCAAATCTTTCATCGACAGATGATGGACCATATGAACGACGGCGTAATCTTTGTTGATACCGAATTGCGAATCTTAGAGTGGAACAAGGCGGCCGAACATTTGACGGGTTTACATCATTCGGCCATTCTACATACCGAATGGATACCGGATTTAGTCGGGCTAAGCGACGAACAAGGTCGAGCGATTGCGACTGAGAATTGCCCTATCAAGAGCGTCTTACGGACGAGTCAGCCAGCGACACGAAGGTTTCTACTTAAACAACTCAGCGGCAAGCGGTTGTTGGTGGAAACGCAATTGATGCCGATTCTTGATGATAGCGGCACACTGCGCGGTGGTGCGATGTTGCTTGGTGATGCTTCGGAACAAGCGGGCTTGGAAGAAAAGCTTATCGAACTACATACGCTTGCTACACAAGATTCGCTAACGAAAGTCGCCAACCGCTCTGAATTGAACCGCCGGTTACCGATCTTCGTTCGAGAAGCGCAGACGACGCGTAAATCGGCGAGCGTGCTGATTTGCGATATCGATTTCTTTAAACGCATCAACGATACGTTTGGACATGCAGCAGGTGACGAAGCGCTCAAAGTCTTCGCGGCTGTGCTTCGAGACTTGTCGCGAAACACCGACTTGGTGGCTCGCTACGGCGGTGAGGAATTCGTGATTCTCTGCCACGATTGTGACTTAGTTTCGGCAGTTCGAATCGGCGAAACGCTTCGACAGCGATTGCAAGCGACTCCGGTGGCCGCCTTGAAGGGCAAGTGTATGACGGCTAGCTTTGGAGTCTCAGAGATCATCGCAACCGACGCCGCTGAAGATCCTCTCGAACGAGCCGACCAAGCGTTGCTTCAAGCGAAACAAACAGGTCGTGATCGAGTCGTCTCGATATCCGGAAACGACTCGACGACCGCGAATGCAACCAAGAAATCGAAGCCTGAGAACAAACAAGCTAACACTTCATGGTTGTCATGGCTTGGTACCGGCGAGGTCGAACCGATGGCCAAGGCTGACTTGATCAGTAACGTTCCACGCGGTATTGCAATCGAAAAACTTAAAGGATTTATCGCGGATAGCAAAGCGGAAATCATTCATATCGAAACGGAACGAGTGCACCTGCGTGTCGATTGCCGGAACGCTCCGATGACGCGACGAGATGCGGATCGCCCGACGGTCTTCGAAATCAAGATCGATCTCGAAGACATTGATGTGGCTGGAATCGGAAGGGCTGATGGCATTCAACGGCAAACACGATTAAAGCTAGAAATCTTTGCGGGCCGCAATCGCGATCGGAGAACGGATGCTCTAGTCGATCAGGCGAATCGACTTCGGCACAGTTTTCAAGCGTATCTTGTCGCTCACGAGATTTCGAACGAAATGCGTGAACGATTGATCCCAGTCTACAAACCCGGCGCAGACGGACGCTAACTTAGCCACACGCTAACGTAGCCACACGCGGCTCGCGTGTCGGCCGAACCGCCCATCGACAAAGTCCCTCCTCAATTCCAGCCGGCACGCGGGCCGCGTGCGACTACGGAGTGGCCCTTTCAATGCTGCGGCCTGCGTCTAGAATGGCAGTTTGCGTTTTCCGAACGGACACGGTTCGTTTCCCCTTGAAATTCCTGGGCTATCCCATCTACCTGCCAAATCGACAATGATTAAAAGTCCCGTTCAGTTGAAAAAAGCCGACGACCTGTTCGAGAAAAGCTCGATGAGCTTCGGTGACCATCTGGAAGCCCTTCGCAAATGCCTGATGTGGGCCTTCATTTGGCTTGGAATCGGTATGGCGATTGGACTTCCGATGGCCAACTGGGCGATTAACTATATCCAAACGCCTTTGAAAGCAGCGTTGACCGATTACTACGAAGCGAGAACTTTCAAAGAGATCGAAGAGAAGACTGGGGCACCTGTTCCCGTCGATTTCCGTGAGTGGATTAAGGCGAACAAGCTTTATCGACAAGAAATTGTAGTTGATATCGATGATCTTCAAGCAGCCCTTGCCTCCAGTGAAGATAAAGAAACCCAAGATCCGATTCAACTAAAAAAATCGATTAATAAAGTTCCATCGGTAGGTCGATTGCGTTGGTTGGCGACTTACATTCCGATTCAAACGGCCACCGAGGCTCTTGGAATGCAAGAACCCTTTATGATTTGGCTCAAGGCAGGCTTTGTACTCGGATTCGTGATTGCCAGTCCAGGGATTTTTCAAGCACTCTGGGCATTCGTCGCGGCTGGACTTTATCCGCATGAACGACGCTATGTTTACTTTTTTCTTCCGATCAGCGTCGGACTATTTGTCGGTGGAGCGGCACTCGCGTTCTTCGTTATTTTTCGGTACGTCATCGATTTTCTACTGAAGTTCAACGACTCGATGGGGATTAACGCGTCGCCGCGTTTGACAGACTACATGACGTTCGCCATGTTTCTTCCACTCGGCTTTGGCATCGCGTTCCAATTGCCGCTGGTTATGTTGGTCTTTGAACGCATCGGGATTGTTTCGATTAAGTTGTTCATTTCCCAGTGGCGAACTGCGATTCTGATTATCGCTTTTCTCTCGATGATCTTAACACCGGCAGACCCGATGAGCATGATGGGAATGTGCGTGCCTTTGGTCGGCTTGTATTTCCTGGGTATCGTC
>Ga0105046_10019179_pt1 | contig 10380 bp, 8 predicted proteins | sample MAT03_FD_78385 | JGI IMG/M metagenome (GOLD analysis project Ga0105046, IMG submission 78385) | Freshwater microbial communities from Lake Fryxell liftoff mats and glacier meltwater in Antarctica - MAT-03 (megahit assembly) | ecosystem: Environmental > Aquatic > Freshwater > Ice > Liftoff... | reverse complement strand
TTTCCATTGTCGCTTCAACGGTTGCCATTGGCATTTCCATTGTCGCTTCAACGGTCGCCATTGCAACGGTTGTGCCAACAGGGGCTTCGCTGGTGATCATAGCTGTTTCAACAGTGGCTTCCACTGTTGCGGCCTGGGCTTCAACAGTGGCTTCATCCGTCGGAACAGATTGTGTTTGAGCTGTGGCATCAACAGTCGCTTCAGCGGCAGTTGTAGCTTCGGTGGTGGCGGCGCTGGTAGCTTGCGTCGTCGCGGCGGCGGTGGCCTGAACCGATGTCTGGGTCGGGCGCGGGGTCGCCGTCGGGGAAGACGTACAAGCCGCCATGAGCATAACCACTGCCGCAGCAGAGGCGACAGGGCGCAGCATTCTATGGGACATGAAGCTCTCCTTCAATTGCGATAAAATAAAATGCGAGTGACTCAGAATTATCCGGTGATCAGATCAGGCGCGGCAAACCTAGCGTATGCTCGGCATGACACGGCCCGGTGTTCCAACGTCAGCCTCATTGTTATAGTATCTCATGTGCGCAGAATTTCACACAGGTTAGGGGCCATCTATTCACCAAGTTTTTATCCAATTTTTGTCAGTTTTGGACTAAAAACGCATTAAATGCCTCAACCGTGTCCAAATTGATCACCAACTTCTCTTTATCAATCCGCTTGAGCAGTCCCGCCAGGACATTTTTAGGCCCCATTTCGAGAAAGGTTTGGGCCCCCGCCGTGATCATGGCCTGCGTCAGGGCATTCCAACGGACTGGACGCGTGAGCTGCCCTTCCAACTCTGTGCGAATGGCGTCGGTGGTGGTAAGGGGCTGTGCGCTGATATTGGCATAGACCGGGACACGCGGCGTTTCAAAGGGTGTGGCACGAACTTTGGCGGCAAATTCGGCTTCCGCCGGGGCCATCAGTGGGGAATGCGTGGCGACACTCACGCTCAGGCGGATGGTACGCTTGATACCGCGTGCCTTGCCCATCTCCAGGGCGGCATCCAGCGCGATGCTGTCGCCAGAGATGACGACCTGCCCAGGACAGTTATCATTCGCCACGACAACCGGACGGCCTGTCTGTTCACTGGCATCGCGGCAGAGAGCTTCCACATCCTCAAGCGAGACGGCTAAGAGAGCGGCCATTGCCCCCGCAGATTGTTCCCCGGCATCGTGCATCAATTGGCCGCGCAGCTTGACGAGCGCTACACCATCTTCAAAGGACAATGCGCCTGCCACTGTAAGGGCGGTCAGTTCGCCCAGGCTGTGACCAGCCGCATAACCAGGAATCGCTTCCGGGCGAGCCGCCTGCAAAGAGCGAGCGATTGCCACCCCACAGATATACAGGGCGGGCTGTGTGTTGGCGGTGTCATCCAATTCTTCCGTCGGGCCTTCAAACATCACGCGCGAAAAATCACGGCCCATGATCCCGTCGGCCTGCGCGAAGGTGTCGCGTGCGGCAGGGAAGGCGGCAGCAAAATCTTTGCCCATGCCCACCATCTGCGAGCCCTGACCAGGGAATATAAAGGCGGTTGTTGACCAATCCATGAGGAATCCTTTTCATTGAGGATGTAGGGGGTTCAACATCAAAACACACAGGTGCACAAAAGGTTCTTTGAGGGAGATGCATCAGGGGCCAGAATCGAAAAAATCGTGCTTTCAAGAACACGATTTTTGCGTCGTTGATGAAACGGATTATTCCGCTTTGACTTCGTACACGGTCTGGCCGCGATAGGTGCCGCATTTGGCACACACATGATGTGCGACATGATATTCGCCACAGTTCTCGCACACCAGCAGGTGAGTGAGGGTCAGTGCGTCATGAGCACGACGCTTGCGCGACCGTGACTTAGACAGTTTTCGCTTAGGGAGAGGCCCCATAATATATTCGCCAGAGACTGCCTTCTTGAGTTGGCAGGAGAAGGCGAAACTCCTTTCTTGGTGCTAATCTGACAATGTAGTGTCCCAAATAGGGAAGGGAACGATTTAAGTTACCTATGGCTCGTTCCCCATAGCCTATGCCGCTTGCGCGGGTAAAGTTTTCCTCGACAACGTTATGGAGTGGTTTATGTGTGAACAGTACTGACTTAGACCCTCAGCCTGTTTAACCATTCACCGCAGAGTTCGGAGCTGGAAGGTCACCCCGAAGTGCCTATATATTCACTCCTAACGGAGCCCCGTCAATCCGAAGACTGGTGGCTGAGTCTGGTCAACACGGGCTTATAGTTTCCCACAAGCCACCTCTGGGGAGGTGGTCGTTGACGCTGGTTACTCCAAATTAATACGCATTGAATGAAGCGTTGCCAATTATAGGGGTAAGGGGGGTGAGGGTCAATACTCGGTGTCTGCATGATTAATTGAGCGCAATGATCGAAAGGAATTTCACCATGAGTGTTGAAACCCTGCTGGAAGAAATTCGCACGCTGTCACCGACTGATCGTCAACGCCTACTGCAAGAAATTATCTCGATGCAGGGAGGTCTCATCTCCGCGTCGGAAACACCCAAGACGCGCAGCATCCTGGAATTTGAGGGTGTTGGGGCAGAAATGTGGGATGGAGTTGATGCACAGGAGTATGTAAATCAACTCCGCGATGAATGGGATGAACGTGACAACCGTTAGCGATGCGTTTCGGCATGTCTCCTCAATTGGCGTCGAGACATCTCCTTTTATCTATTTGAGGGTGGGGCATAATTTTCAAGCACGGGCGACCCAGCGGATCGCCCCTACAGGCCCATGATTTTAGGAGTCGCAAACGCTCACAGAAGTGCTGACCGTTCCCTTTCGTCTCGGCAATACACAGTATGAGCGCGAGTATCGGGATATGCTTCTCAATACGATCAATATCACAACTGAACCCGTCAGCCTTGCCATTGCGGAGCAGGCCGCGCATCTACGAGTAACTGCGCCCATTCGATTGTCGAAATCATATTTCCTCCTCAATTCTATGAACAATAAATTTGCACTAGCCGATTCGGTCTGTGAGGACGACAATCGGCACGGTCTTTTCCAAATAAGAGAAATCATCCAACTCATGAGCCTTAATCTCGCGGCCCTCCTTCCGTCTGTCATTGATATTGCCCAACAAGCAGGCGCGATCATCATGCGCCACTATGCCGCCCCTATCACGGCGCTGGCCAAGTCCAACAGAATTGATCTTGTCACGGCTGCCGACAAAGAAGCGGAAATTTACATCGTGGCCGCCCTTAAAGCGCTGTGCCCGACACATCATATTGTGGGCGAAGAAGGCGGCGGGCAGGGAGTCGCGCTGGCCGACGCCGAGTATCTGTGGTTTGTCGATCCTGTGGATGGCACAACAAATTTTGCCAGCAAACTGCCGCAGTTTTGCACCAGCATTGCCCTCACCGATAAAACTCGTCAGCCACTGCTGGCCGTGATTTACGATCCTGTAAAACGTGAATTGTTCACGGCAATCAAAGGCGGCGGCACATGGATGAATGGTCGCCCGGTGCGCGTCACTGAGACAACGGAGCTTCTTGATTCGGTGATGGCGAGCGGCTTCCCGACAGATCGCGTGACCAATCCCGATAACAATCTGCGTGAGTGGGCCGCGATTGTGCCCCTTCTTCGCGGTGAACGGCGGTTGGGCAGTGCCGCACTCGATCTCGCTTATGTGGCGGCAGGTCGTCTTGATGGCTTCTGGGAAGCAGGGTTGAATCCGTGGGATGTGGCGGCAGGCGTTTTGCTGGTCGAAGAAGCAGGCGGCTGCGTGACAGATTACGAGGGGCAGCCGATGCCACAGCGCCAGGACAAAAGCCGCTATGTGGCGACCAATGGTAAGATTCATGCGGCATTTCTTGAGGCATTGGCGGCGGTGCGGGGAAGTAAATAACCCTACTTTCCAGGCCTCTCACCCTTGAAGTGCTGAGGAGAGGACATGTTTGCATTTTGAACTGAGAGTCCTCGTTTTAACCCCACCCCAACCCCTCCCCGCTCCGCAAGGAGGGGCTTTTCGGGCCCGTTCTGCACCCCTCGCCCCTTGTGGGCCGGGGGTGAGGGGTTTGAAAAGGTGTCCTCTCGTCAGCCTCTGAAGTGGGAGAGGGGCCGGGGCAATGGCACCCATCTTAATCGTCACGCCCTAATTTCTTGCTGGCGCGGCGTTCGGCCTCTTTGGCTTCACGCTCTTCTCTCAGGCGAGCATCCATCGTAATGCGTTCGGCACGCAAGCGTTCTTGCTCGGCGCGGCGCTTCGCTTCAACGGCTTCACGTTCAGCCTTCATACGAACTTCGTTCGCGGCGCGTTCCTCGCGCAGACGGGCTTCTAATGCTTCGCGGCCCGCCTTCAACTGCTCATCATTTTCTACCCGCTGCTGCATCGTCGCTTCGTTCTGGGAGCGGCGGCGGTCTATTATGGCCTGCTCTTGCTGACGCTTTTGCTCATAGAGTTCTGTGGCCCGACGCTTCCATTCAGGCTCCTGGGCCGCACTGGCCGTGTCAGGAGTCGCGGCTGCCGTCGGACTGGTGCTGCTTTTCGCGTCGGGGGCCACATCAAGGAGATCATTCAGCTCTTTATCGAGCAAGAAATCCATGACCCCCAATGAGCCTTCCAGCTTATCCGTTACCGATCCGACTTCATCAGCGGCTTTCTCAAAGGCGGCATTGGCCTGCTTGGTCTCGTGAATGGCCTCATAGCGAGCGTTTTTGGCCTGACGCACGCTGCCGCTCATATTCACCTTATCTTCGACAATCTCGGCGGCTTTTTTCTGCGCGTTGGCGACAATTTCGCTGGCAGAAGGAGGTGGGGCAGGCGTCATCGTGCCATGATCCGTTTTGGGTTCAAGCGCAGCCGTGTTTTCTTCGGGGACGCTCTTGATGATGACAGGCGGATTATCTTCGAGAGATTCTGATATCTCCGACGCAGCAGATTTTGAAAATTTCGAGCTCTTGGCAGATTTATCAGGCTTCGTCGGACGTACTGCCGCCATTTCTCCGGTGGCCTCTTTGTCGCGATTAATCGGATCGGACAGGGCGGGCGCAGGCTCAACGACCTCAAGATCAGAATGCGAAGGTGTGGGCTCACTCAGCACTTTTGTGTGCTCAGGAATCGGCTCATGCATACTCGGATCGGACACACTGGGCGCAGGCTCAACCGCCTCAAGATCAGAATGCGAAGGTGTGGGCTGGTTGGGCGTGTCAGATTCAGTATCCGCTGGCTTTGAAAGACGTATCACACGTTCTGCGGCCTGAGCATCATCGGGATTGGGAGCAGGTGTATCGGGAATTTTATTTTCGTCAGTCATCATGTCTCATTCCTCATTTTCAATGCCTCAATCGGCATCCACCCTAATACACCACTCGCCCGTTGCTTACAAGAAGTATAACTGGGATTATATCTCTGTAAAGACAATCCGTTTTATATTTTGTCTCATTCCTCTACTGTCCAGAGGCGATTACCATCTGTATAGAAATGCATTGTACCCTTCAAATCAGTACGCAAAAGTGGAATGCCGCGTTGCTCAACCAGTCTTAACACATCCTCATCCGGATCGCCGCGCCGATTGGCAGGGTCGCTTTGCAGCACAGCCACAGACGGCTGCACAAGGGCGAGCAGTTCGGGCGTGAGGCTGCGGACGGTGCCATGCTGCGGCAGCGAGAACACCGTCGATGTGAGGTCAGTTGTCTCGCTCACTTGCATGAGCGTGTCAACAGTGGCATCGCCCGTGAGCAAAAAGGACATCGTGCCATAGCTCACGCGCAGAATAAGGCCATTTTCATCCAGGCTGTCACCCAGGTTGGGGCGCTGTGTAGGATTCAAAATATCAATTGTGACGCCATCATTGGTCGTCAACTGTGTTCCAGCTCTGGCTTCGAGCAGCGGCGTTGCTCTCAACTGATCCATGAGAGTGAGAACAACATCATCCTGCTGCGGCTGGCCGTTGGTGATGGCTGTGCCGATGCTATAGCGTTCCAGTACGGCAGGCAGCGCCCCCATATCAAACGGATCGGGCTGTGTGACGATGAGAGCATCCAAACGCCGATCATAAAAGGGCAGACGATCCCCCAGTGCCGTGAGCAAACGCGACGGATAGCGCCCGCCATCGACAAGGATTTTTGCGCCGTTGGGTGTCTGAATCAAAATGGCCGGGCTGTGTCCCTGATCGAGAAACCACACATGCAGCCGCCCATCAGCGCGACTCAGGCCAATCGCCCACAGCAGTACCGCCACACACACGCCGCTGATAACAACCGTCATCCAGGCCGGACGGCTGCGGGCCAGTGTCGTCAATCGCGTCATCACATCTGGTCGAATAGCGTTCAAAAGTGCGCCTCCCCCGATGAGTCCTATCATAAGCGCCAGAAGGCGCGGATCGATATACAACGGTACATCAGCAAAGGGCAAACGCGATCCCGCCCGCACCACCCCAATCGTCATCATGAGCAGCACAAACACAAACCACAACATCGCTGCTGCCAGCGGCGGAATGATCCACGCCAGCAGCGCCCCTGAGAGACCGAGATACAAAATCAGGGGTTGCAGCGGCAAAATCAGCACATTGACGATGAGCGACACGAGCGAAAAGCGCTGAAAATACAGCACGATCAGAGGCAGCGTGAACACCTGTGCCGCCAGCGACACGGGAATCGCTTCGCCTGTGAAGCCGTTGATGAGACGCGCCAGCCCTGCGGGAAAAAGCCGCTTGAGCATGCCACCCCAGGTATGGGCAAAGGGCGTGCCAAACAGCGACAGGCCCAACACCGCGCCAAAACTGAGTTGAAAGCTAATATCCCACAGCACAAATGGATTGAGCAGCAGCATGACAAGCGCCACCCCGCATAAGGACGCCGGAACGAATGAGTCGCGCTTGAGCAACGGGGCAAGTATTAGCAAACTGCTCATGAGGGCCGCCCGCACCACACCCGCCCCTGCGCCGACAAACAGCGTATAGACCACAAGCAGACCAATCCCCAGGATTGCAGCCCCCCGCGTTCCCACAATCGGCGGGAAAAGACGCATGATAAGCCCACTCAGCAGCGCCATGTTAAAGCCGCTGATGGCAATGATATGCGCGGCTCCTGTGCGGGCGAATGCCTCGGCCAATTCAGGAGAGATATTCTGTTCGCCGCCCGTGAGAATGCCTGTCAGGAGTCCGGCAGCGGGTTCGGGCAAAATTTGGGCGATGCGCTGCTGTGTGCCGTGTTTGAAGTTGAGCAGGGCGGCGATGATGGGCGCGGGCGGCTGGGCGTCGATGACCTCGACAATGCCATTTTGCACGATGCCATACAAGCCTGTGCGGGCGAGATAATCGGCATAGTTAAAGGTGTCGATTTGCGCGGCGGTGACGAGCAGACCTGTCACGCGCACACGGTCTCCATACTGCACCAGGGTCGTGCGCGGTGCACGCACTAGAATCGCGCCGTTGGTAGGAACAGTCTGGGATTGGGTGAAGATGGTTTCAGAGTCGAGGCGAAATTGAATGCTGGTGTCGCGCAGTTCAGGCTCGCCTGTGACGATGCCTTCGATCTGCGTGCCGCCCTGATCGAGATAGCGTTGGATGTCGGCGCTTTGCGGCACAGCCATCCAGCGATAGCCTGCCAATGCGATGCCAAAGAGAAGGAGGGCAAGAGGGCGCGGCGCATGTTGGCCCAACCACAGCAGAAACACGCTTACCGCGAGGATAGCCAACCACAGGAACGACGAGACGCCATTCGTGCCCGCTGCTAACAGCAGGCCCGCCATCATACCGCCTGTGAGATACACCAACCGCATCGCGCTGCCTCCCCAGATTGAGAAGAGAATACCCGCAAAGTGGTTCGGAGCGCAAAAGACTATAGAACCTCTGGCTGGGTGCTGACACACATTACACCCGTGAGATTAAGAGGAGCGCACAAACGTGGGCGGCGGTGGAGCGGGAATGCGGGCCTTCTCCTCATGGTGTTCGGGCGTGGCGGCGCTCAAGTTCAAGTTTCAAACTCTCATCACCTTTGCGCATGGCCCAATGATGATTGGCCGCAAAAATCGGCTTGAGCAGAAATGACAAGCGCCGCAGGAGGGGTTTGGTGGCCTGAATTTTCCAGTCGTAGGTCACATTGACCCATTCGCCATCCTGAACGAGCGTCCAGATGCCGCGTCCCACAAAGTCACCGAGGGCCTCAATGGTAAAGCCAGAGGGTAATGAAGTGATAATCGTTGAGTGCCACCGAAATTTATCCCTTCCCCATCATTCCTACATCCTATTGTATGAGAAATGAATAAAAACGCGATGGCCTCCTCACAGCGTAAACGCACAAAGGCATGATTCGCCATTGCGACCATGCCTGAAAAGGGATGTATGGAATTTAGAAACTACTGACCCTGACCAGCCTGGTAATACTCGTCTTCGATCTCAACCAGGTCGAAATCATGGTCTGCCTGGGCCGGGATATGCACGGGCTGATTGACTACAGGCGTGACCTGAGTTGCTGGCGCGTCCGTCATGACATGCAGGCCGTTGCGCACTTCGGTGAGATTGCGCGTGAGAAGACCTTCCAGGCGCTTGAGCTGATCGAGCACATATTGATCGGCTTCGCTGGTAATACGTTGGGCTTCTTGACGGGCCTGCTCTTTAATTGATTCGGCACGCGTCATAGCCGCCGTAACGCGTGAATCCTCGTCCATCATGGCTTCAGCCTTGATGCGATTCTGCTGCACAATGCGCGCGGCTTCTTCGTGGGCCTCGGAGAGAATGCGTTCGCGCTGCTGCATAATGCGCGCCGATTTCTCGATCTCTTCCGGGATGGAAATGCGCATCTGGTCGATGAGTTCGAGGGCCCGTTCCTCATCGATCATGGTGTATTTCGTGCCGAAGAGATGCCGCCCCTCGTCAATAAGATCTTCCAAACGGTCTACTAAATGTTGAATATCCATAACATCCCTTTTTTCTAAATCCCTGTCATGAGGGCTAGAGTGATAATGCACTTAGGATTCAGAGTTGTGAATTACCATAGTGTTCAGTGAGCGCCGCAGCCACATGCGCGGGCACCATGGATGTCACATTACCACCCAATTCTGCAATCTCACGCACAGTACTGCTACTGATATGCATAAACTTCTCATCCGCGAGGATCGCCACTGTTTCGACATTGGGGGCCAGTTTTTTGTTGGCCATGCCCATGCGAAACTCGAATTCGAAATCACCGAATACGCGCAGCCCACGAACAATTGCCATCGCCCCCACCTCCTGCACATAATTCACAGTCAGGCCAGAGAAGTGAGTCACTTCGATATTGTTATAATCTGCAAAGCATTTTTCCGCGAGTGCGACACGCTCTTCGACAGAGAACAACACATTTTTCTTGGGTGTTACATACACCGCCACAATCACATGATCGAAGATATTGGCGGCACGCACGGCAATATCGATATGTCCGAGATGAATCGGATCAAGCGAGGCCGGATAAACGGCGACACGCGCCATAAATAGACTCCCTGTGTGGCGCTGGTGACTTGCGAGACAGTATAGAACGGCCTGATATTCCGCGCTATAGTACGCAGGGTAATGCCAACCGAACTCTAACCCGTTAACAGCCAATCTGATGACTCAACTCGTGTCCCGCTTCAATATCACCCTGCCCATTCGCATCCGTCCGTTAGAAAAGGCAGATTTGCCCAAGCTCGAATGGTTTGGAGCGTATTTGCATTACCGTAATCTCTTCAAGCGCTCATATGAAGAACGTCAAGACAGGCGGCGTGAGATGCTGATCGCTGACTGCAATGACTATCCTATCGGGAGGTTGTTCATCCTGTTCACCAGCCGCAATCATGCGGTTGCGGATGGCCGAACGCGTGCGTATCTGTATTCGTTCGCGGTGATGGAGATGTTTCGCGGCGCTGGGATTGGCTCACGCTTGATTGAGAGCGCCGAGGCCGACCTTATCACACGTCAGTTTTCCATCGCCACGATTGCCGTTGCCAAGAATAACGCGGGTGCCTTACGGCTTTATGAGCGTTACGGCTATCGCATTTTTGACGAGGAAAACAGTGATTGGAATTATGTCGACCATCAGGGCGTGACACGGCGTGTTCGTGAACCCTCCTGGCTCCTCGAAAAGAGTCTTATGACGAAAGATAAATAGTTCCTTAGCGTTATAAACGGGTTTGTAAGCTTGAGATATGCTTTACAAATCATAAAATGCTCATACAATCTCTAAAATAGAGCATGTGGTAAGCATCCCCATCCCTGAAGGGAGGGGCTTTTAGCCCCAATGCTTACCAGACTCAGGTCGCAAGACCTACGTTAGAGACGAATACATAGGCACTTCGGAATGCCTCACCCGTTCCGAACTCTGCGGTGAACGATTAAACAGGCGGCTTGGGAGCCAACAGTGTCGTTCACATATAAACCGTCTCATAACTTTGTCGAGGTGAACTTTACCCCGGAAACGGGTGTGGCTGTGGG
>Ga0105046_10019178_pt1 | contig 10380 bp, 6 predicted proteins | sample MAT03_FD_78385 | JGI IMG/M metagenome (GOLD analysis project Ga0105046, IMG submission 78385) | Freshwater microbial communities from Lake Fryxell liftoff mats and glacier meltwater in Antarctica - MAT-03 (megahit assembly) | ecosystem: Environmental > Aquatic > Freshwater > Ice > Liftoff... | reverse complement strand
CGCGGTCTTCCGGCAGGCCCATCGCCAGCGCAATCTGATTGCGATCCTGATACGGAATCTGTGAGCCGACATAGACGGTCAGCTTCTCATGTTCACCATAGCCCGCCGGGATACCAATCGCGCATTCCGGTTCAAGGAAGGCATGCTCGGTTGTGGGTGTGCGATATTCATGCTCAACGATCACATCGGCTTCGGCAAAGCCCTGCTCAATATCGCCATGCCGTACTTTGATATGCTTGAGGAGATTGCCAGTCGGGTGATTGGGATGCAGCACAGGCGCTTCGGGCGAATGCGCAAATACAGGATCACCAACCACCGTCAGCGGCTCATAATCGACTTCAATGAGGGCCATCGCCTGAGCGGCAATCTCTTCCGTATCAGCAGCAACAATCGCCACTGCATCACCCACATAGCGCACAATGTCATGGCACAACACGGGCCAATCGCGATACACGAGGCCATGCAGATTCTCGGCAGGCACATCTTTATGCGTCAAAACAGCATGCACACCGGGAATAGCTTTAGCCACCTCAGTGCGAATATCAAGAATCCGCGCATGAGGATAGGGCGAACGCAGCGTGCGGGCAAAGATCATCTCTGGGAAGACATAATCATCAGTGTATTTGGCTTCACCCGTGACTTTTTCGCGTACATCCTGCGGCGGCACAGAGCGACTGATGGCCTGCATCGGCTCATCGACAACGGGCTCGTTCACAGGCAGAGGCGCTTCACCGCGCTTGACCAGCGCTGCCGAGCGAATCGCCTGCATGACGCTGCTATAGCCTGTACAGCGGCAAAGGGTATCTTTGAGCGCATGCTTGATCTCGCCATCGCTCGGATTGGGTATTTCATCCAGCAGCGCTGCCGCATTCATAATCAGGCCGGGCGTGCAAAAGCCGCACTGCACCGCGCCATGATGGATAAATTCTTCTTGCAGCGGGTGCAGTGTGTCGCCCTGGGCCAGCCCTTCAATCGTGGTGATGCTGCGCCCCTGGGCTTTAAACAGCGGATAGGTGCAGGAATCAATGGGCAGACCATCGACCAGCACCGTACAAATACCGCATTCCGCCTCTTCACAGCCGATTTTCGTGCCTGTCAGCCCCACATCGAGCCGTAAAAATTGGGCCAGTGTGCGCGATTCTGGCACGTCGAGCGACATGGGTTTCCCGTTGATCGTGACTTCAATCCGACTTATCGCATCCATAGAGTTATGTCCTTTATCGTTTGCATCCAGGGCACAATGCATTGTGCCCCTACAATGTTCTAATCATGGTTTTGAATTACGCCCCGATTTCAGGAACAATCTGGCCTGTACGCACGCGATGTGCGGCCAGCAGCAGCGTGCGGCGCAGCAGAACGCCAATCAATTCGCGGCGATAATCCGCTGTGGCACGATAAGCACTCGTGCGCGGATTCAGATTCTCGTGCGCGACCTCGATCAGATGCGCAATCGTCTCATCGGTGGCGGGTTGCCCGATCATCGCCTCTTCCACAGATGTGATACGCAGCGGGCGCGGTCCCATTGGGGCGATACAGATGCGGGCATCGGCATAATTTTGCAGCGTCTCATCCAATCGAATCCACACCGCACAGCTTAACACGGGCAGCGCCACCCCCTGCGGACGCATAATGCGCTTAAAGGCTGTGGCTTCGTGTGTGCCTATCTTGCGAAAATGGAAGCGTACCAATAAATCACGCGATGAATCGAGCAGGGATTTGCCCGGCCCCTGGTACATCTCCAGGATCGGCACGCGCTTCTCTTCGCCGTGATGCACAATATCGACCTCAGTATCCAGCGTCACCAGCGAGGTTGTGCCATCACCCGCTGGGAGAGCATGAGCCACATTGCCGCCCAGCGTTGCCACATTGCGCACCTGCGGCCCACCCACCACGCCGCAGCCTTCGACAAGCGCGGTGGCGTATTGGATGATGAGCGGCGATTTGACAATTTGCGTGTGTGTCACACCCGCCCCGATGCTGATCGTGTCACCATGATCTTGAATCTGCATCAAATCGGGGATGCGCGTAATATCCACAAGGGCTTCATGCGGCGGGTCTTGATTGGCCCGCATATCCACGAGCAAATCGGTCCCGCCTGCGACGACGCGTGCTTGTCCGGCATGGCGCTGCAAGAGATCAACAGCTTCGGCAACAGTGGAGGGGGTGTAGTAATGAGTCCAGAGGGGCATCGGTCTAAACCTCGTCAGATGGTCGAGACCACAGGTACTTTTCGTGAGCGGGATCGCCCAACGCCGCCATTTTCAGACGACCTATGGTGGGGTATTGTCAGATGATATTCATTATAACGGACTTTGGCCCATTGTCCTCGTTAATAACCGTGTGGGCCACAATAGAGTTCATTGGAAAAGGCGTTTTTGTAGGGGCATGGCGTGCCATGCCCTCAAAATGACGCAAATAATCATTTTACTCACATGAATTTACATGTGATAAGTACATAACACAACGCAGAGATACATCTACAATAGACATCTAATGTTCAATCTGTGTGCCTGCCATAAACGCGCCAATCTGTTGCACCGTTACCTGCTCACGCGGCAAATCGGCCACAATGCGCCCTTCATAGATGACAACCACCCGATCCGACAGCGCAAGAATCTCATCCAAATCCTCGGAGATGAGCAAAATCGCTGTGCCCTTCGCACGCTGTTCCAGCAGTTGATGATGAATATATTCTGATGCCCCAATATCGACGCCGCGTGTGGGCTGCGAAGCCAGCAAGACTTTCGGCGAACGCGCCAATTCACGCGCTAGAATCAGCTTTTGTATATTGCCGCCCGACAGCGATTTAATGAGTGTTTGCGTGCCAGGCGTCTTGATCTCAAAGCGGCGAATCACATCACGGCATGCCTGCTCAATCGCGCGGAAATTGAAAAATCCCCCGGTGGCATAGGGCTTGCGGGCGTGAACCTGCAAAATAAAATTCTCGGCAACGGTAAAATTTTTGATCGCCCCATCCACCATGCGCTCCTCTGGGATATACGAGAGGCGGCCTAGAGCGTGCAGTTGATCAGGTGTTTTGCCTGCCACGTTCTGCCCAACAAGGATGACGCGACCCTGTGTTGCCGTGCGCAAGCCTGCAATCACCTCGGCCAATTCGCGCTGGCCGTTACCGCTGACGCCCGCTAGACCGACAATCTCGCCGCCATGCACCTCAAGCGAGACGCCGCGCAGACCCTCATCACCGCGATCATTTTTGGCCGAGACGCCTTCGAGCCGCAGGAGGCTGTCACCTTTTTGTATCGGTGCACGATCATATTCGAGCAGGACCGCCCGCCCCACCATCATCTCCGCCAATTGACGTTTGGTCGCGCCCTGGGTGGGAATGGTGTTGATATGCTGTCCATCGCGCAGCACCGTAATGCGCTGACTGACCATCAGCACTTCATTGAGTTTGTGGGTGATAAAAATCAGCGAACGGCCATCTGCGGCCATTTGCTGCAACACGCGAAACAGGTCTTCGGATTCTTGAGGCGTCAGAACGGCGGTCGGTTCATCCAGAATGAGCAGTTCCGCGCCCTGATACAGCGCCCGCAAAATTTCGACGCGCTGCTGTTCTCCCACAGAGAGCTGCCAGATGGGGGCGTTCGCATCAACTTTGAGGTGATACTGCTTGGAGAGATCGCGCAGGCGGTTGGCAACACTCGGCAGATCAAGCCGCACACCCCCCTGCGAGGCCATTGCCAGCGCAACATTTTCGGTGACGGTCAGGGAGGGCACGAGCATAAAATGCTGGTGAATCATGCCAATGCCCTGGCGCATCGCCTCAGCGGGAGAGCTGATCCCTGCGGGCTGCCCATTGATGAGAATCTGGCCGCTGTCCGGTTGATACAGGCCATAAAGCAGCTTCATGAGGGTGCTTTTGCCCGCGCCATTTTCACCGAGCAGCGCATGGATTTCGCCTGCCCGCACATCGAAATCAACCCCCTGCACAGCCACAACGCCGGGAAAGCGTTTGACAATGCCTTTCATCTGGACGTGTTCGATGTGGGGCATGGGGAATCCTTTATCGACGTGGGCGAGGCACAATAACCCCGTTTCATTATGAGGGACTGTAGGGGCGCAGCGTGCTGCGCCCAACATGACTGCTGTCAAGGGCGCAGCACGCTGCGCCCCTACGATCAAGATCTAACGCTTCTTCTCAGCCAGTTATGGTGCTGTCGTGGCTTCGGCAGTCGCTTCAGCAGTGCCATCCATCATCGCTTCAGCGGTTGCCATGTCTTCTTCTGGGAAGATCACAATTTCTTTGGCGATGATCTGCGCAATCAATCCATCAATCTCTTCTTGCATGGCGGCTTTACCCTCATCACTGAGCACCGTATTGAAGGGGCTGATTTCGATTTCGAGACCCTCGTTTTCCAGAGTCAGGACGTAAGTTTCGCCGCCCAATGTGCCTTCTTCAATCGCCGCAATCATGTCCTTGAGAATGACATCCCAGCGATAGATCTGGAACATGACGCCCACATCGCCTGCCAGTTCAGCCTGACTTGCCTGTGTGCCGAACCACATCAGTTCTTCTTCCTGCACCACAGCAATCGGGCCCACAACCATCTGCGCCGTGCCTGTCAGAATATCCGCGCCATTGGCAATGAGAGCTCTGGCGGCCTCTGTTGCCAGGGGAACATCACTGAACGACTGAATATAGGTCACATTGACGACTGTTTCAGGATTGGCATAGTTTGCGCCCACCTTGAAGCCATCGACATACAGCTTGGCATCGCCCACTTCAATCGGCCCCACAACACCAATGTTGCCTGTTGCGGAGAACTGCGCCGCGAGAAAGCCGTTGATGAAACCGCCTTCTTCCGCTGCAACGGTATAGGCAAACACATTATCCAGGCCAAACGTATTTTCATCTGTGCCCCAGGCAAACGAGACATCAGGAAATTCCGGGGCGAGTTCTTCGACAATCGAGCCGTACTGCGACCCGTGCGCAATGATCAGGTCATATTCACCCGACGACGCCCAATCACGCAGCGCAACCGCCGCATCATCGACGACGAAGGTGCCTTCCTGAAAGACGAACTCAAAGGCCTCTTCACCCATGTCTTCCTGAATCAGCACGAGAGCATCATACATACTCTGGCTGAAGGCGAGATCGGTCGTGGCGCTCGGTGAAACAACCGCCACACTAAACACATCATCCTGAGCATGCACAGCAGACAGGGCGGTGGTCAGCAGCAAAACCGCGACCAGAGCAAACAGACGAATTTGTTTCAACATCGGCGTGTCCTTTTAGGAATAACCGTCAATACACAAAGAGTTAGGAGTCACCGCGCACAAAGGGCTTGGTGAGGGCAGTGGGCTTCTCGGCCTGCTTAGAGGCGAAGACAAGCGCAATAATCGTGATGACATACGGCGACATGGCGGCAAACTCATCCGGCACATCGATGCCGATAGCGCTGATTTGCAACTGGAGCGCCTGCACAAAGCTGAACAGCACCGCCCCAAGCATGACACCCCAGGGCTGCCAGCGGCCAAAATACACCAGCGCCACCGCAATAAAGCCCAGGCCGGATGTCAGATTTTGCTGAAAGACATTCAGCAGGGCAATCGAGAGCGATGCGCCGGCCAGTCCCGACAGCATCCCGCCAATCGTGACTGTGGCATAACGCACACGCGTCACACTCACACCCATCGCATCGGCGGCGGTGGGATTTTGCCCCACCGCACGGATCATCAGGCCCCAGGTGGTCGAGCGCAGGATATAAGCCGAGATCGGCACTAAAGCAAAGGCCAGATAGACGAGGATGTTGTGACGGAAGAAAATCTCGCCCAGGATTGGCAGATCGGAGAGGATCGGGAGAGAGATGGGCGGAAAGCCGCTGATCGATTTGGGCGTGCCGATGAGCTTTTGAAACAATAATTCGCTCATGCCCAGGCCAAACAGATACATGCCAATACCACTGATGCCCTGCTCGGCCTTGAGCGTCACACTGATGAAGGCTGTCACGAGGCCAAGCAGCGCCCCGATGATCAAGGCCACCAGCACGCCCAGAATCAGATTCTGGGTGATGAGGACAGTATAAAACGCCCCAAACGCTCCCATGAGCATAATGCCATCCACGCCCAGATTGAGCACACCGCTGCGCTGCCCAAACATCTCACCAAGCGAGGCAAACAGGTAAGGCGTCGCCAATCGCAAAGTTGAGGCAAAGACGCTCGCCGTCAGAATATCACTCATACGGTGTCTCCCTGCGATAACGAGGTAGACGACGGTGTAGGAACGGGTTTTTGCATCAGACGTGATCGAGCACGCGCCTGCACAAATGTCTGACTGCTGACGACAAAGATCACAATCACTCCATTGAGGGCCGTAATCAGAGACGCCGACACGCCAACCTCACGCTGCATCTTCTGGGCTCCCACCAGCAGGCCACCAAAGAGAATAGAGGCCGGAATCGCGCCGAGGGGATTGAGGCCACCAAACAGCGCCGCCACAATGCCGTTGAATCCCGCGTTGGCCGTGAATCCGGAGGTTGAACCATCAGTCTGCAAGCGATACGTCAGGCCCAATACCTGCACCACGCCGCCCAATCCAGCCATGCCCCCGGCCAGCAGCATCGAGAGCAGCATATAATGCTTGACACGAATGCCCGCATAGCGTGAGGCGCGTTCATTTTCCCCCACCGCGCGAATGCGATAGCCGATTATGGTACGCCACAGCAGCACATAGATCACGATGGCAATAATTACGGCCAGCACGAGGCCAATATGAAGACGTGTTTTTCCAAAGAGATCCGTATCGCCAAACAACTGCCCAACCGACTCCGGAAGCGTAAAGTACAAACGCCCCAGCTCGGCTTGCTCGGCAATACGCGCTGTTTTGGGGATGTGATTTGCACCTGCTTCTGTCGGGTCGAGCAAGGGGCCATTGAGCAGGAAATTCATCACCTGCACAGCCACTTGATTCAGCATAATCGTCGTCAAAATCTCGTTGACATTGAAATAGGCTTTCAAAAGGCCCGCGATTCCGCCATACAGCGCTCCCGCCACAAAGCCCATGAGCAGCGACACGCTCACCACGACAATCCCTGGCGCATCCGGCAGGGCCAGCGCGGCGGCTGTACCCGCCACAGCGCCCATAATCATCTGCCCTTCGCCACCAATATTGGTCATACCTGCCCGAAAGGCCACACAGATCCCAATGGCCACGAAGAGAATAGGAATCGCTTTGACCAAGGTTTCCGCCGTGGCATTCTCATTGCCAAACGCGCCCTGGGCCAATGCGCTGTAGGCGTCAATGGGATTGACTTGCAGCACAACCAGCAGCACCGCTGAGATAAGCAGGGCCGCAATGAGGGCGAGGAGTGAAGGTGTGAGATCAAAGAGTCGCGAAAACACGCGTGCCATAAGATATCCCTGATACATAGGACAGTGTAACGTATGGCAAGAGTATTTCGTCCGTCATTTTGCACAAGAAGTGGTCAAGACATGACAACACAATGGCTAAAAATATCAAAAGAGGCTCATTGAAGGAATGCTTACAGGCACGCTGGGTCAGGACGCGCGGCCACACATTGTCGTTTTTTACTAACCAGTGGTGCAAGTTGAATAGACATCCAGGGATGTCTTGTTAATCACGGTCCATTCAACATCGAAATGGGAGGGGCATGGCGTGCCATGCCCCGCATCTCAGATCGGTTCATAGCGACCAAGCAGCTCCGACCAGAGCGCTTTGGGAGGGCATGGTACGCCATGCCCCTCTACAGTCTTTCTTTGCAAAACATTAGAGAAAGGAGTTTTCTCTGTATCCAAGCAGTTTTCTAACCCTGCTTGATATACACCTTCACATCGCTCTCAGCCAGCATATCGGCCAGCACACCGCCCTGCACCTGCACATCATATCCCTGGACGCACTCACGCCATGTACCATCCTCAAGACCGCCGCTCACCTGGAAATCGCCTGCCAAGGCATCCTTGAGATTCGCCACGACAACCACGACGTTGCCATAATCGTTCCACCGTTTGTAGGCCAGAATGCCGCGATCCTGCATACTCGCGATGGGTTGATAGTTGGGGCTGTAGAGCGCGGGATTATCGCGACGCAGACGGATGAGTTGACGATAGTGATCGTGTAGGCTGGCATTGTGCTCATTTTTGAGAAGCTCCCACTGCAACGGGCGTGCTTCCATTGATTTATCGGTGGACTGACCGAATTCCTCGCCCATCCAGATCATCGGGATACCGGGAGCTGTCAACAGCAGGCTTGCCCCCAACTTCATGCGGCGGAAGGCGGCCTCATCGAAGGTGTTCGCTGACGTCCCTAGAAGCCATGTGATACGCTGCTCATCATGATTCGAGAGATACGTAATGCCACTGTAGGGCGATGCAAAGCGCTCATTACGGGCGTCCAACATGCGCAGCACTTCATCCGTATTGAACGGCTGGCGACCATGCTGCTCAATGCCAAGCGTGGTGGCACTCAATTGACGATAAAAGCCATCGTACCACGCCGCATCCATCGGGCCTGTGGGTGATGCAATCGCAGGGTCTTGGGGGATGTGTTCGGCAATGGTGTAAAACGGCTTGAAGTTCACATCCTTATAGATTTCATCGCGAAACCATTGCAGCAGATCGAAGTACTTGAGTGCCCGCGTGCAATCAAAGCGGATGCCATCGATGTGGAATTGGCGCGTCCAGAAGTGCATCGACTCCATCACATGTTGGCGGGCCGGGAAGAGCTGCAAATTCTCGTCAAAGTGCTCATAGTTGAATTTGGGGCCGAATTGCAGCGACGCCTCATCAGGATTGTTCTCGTAGAACCAGTAACTGTAATCGATGCGCGTCAGCGGCGCTTCAGAATGCATATGGTTGTAAACGGCATCATGGATAATGCGAATGCCGCGTTCATGGGCTTCATCGACCAATCGTGCCATCTCTTCAGGCGAGCCATAGGTATTCTCAATCGCGAAAATGCTGCTTTGCGCGTAACCCCAGCTGTGCTCCCAGGGGAATTCATTCACAGGCATGATCTCAATGGCTGTAATGCCAAGATCCGCCAGATAATCGAGCTTATCAATGACTTGTAGAAAGGTGCCGCGCTTCGACTCTGCCGAAGTGAAATCAGCGACATGCATCTCATAGATAATCAGCTGATCATTGGGGAGCAGTGGCACATCATCGTGCTTCCATTTGTAATTGACAAGGACATGCTGACCGCCCCGAACACGGATGACAGAATTGTCACGGTTGCCGAGCGTATATTCAGGGGCTTTGGGATCGCTGATGACAACGGTCTCACCGGGCATAAAATAGCTCTTGGAGACAACCTGAAATTTATACTCGTAGTCACCGTCAGCCAGCGGCACATCGACGCGCCAATAGCCGCGCTCATCTTTCTGCATGGCGAGGGGCTTCCATTTATTCCAGCTGCCCATCAAATGCACAATATCGTTGTAAGGGGCAAACAGTTCAAAGGCAATTGCAGCCTTGATCGATTTTTTGCTGGCGCTGTCACTTGTTTTCGTCGTGGCCGTGCTTGTTTTGGCTGTATCCGTGCCCGTCTTGGCGCTGCTTTTGGTCTTTGGCGCTGTTTTGGTGATTTCCTTAGGCATGAAGAGTCCTCTGTGTGTTATATAGGGCGATGTGCTTGTCTCAGCATTTCAGGGGTCAGGATAACGATGTCCATTTAGTAGGGGCTTAGAATTGTGCGAATTTTCGCAAAGTGTTGTTTTAAGGCAAAGTTATGACTCTGCCGAATTTTACAATGCGCAAAACAACACGAAACGCAAAATGGGGTGAAGGACATCTGTCCTTCACCCCGCTCACAATATCGATTTAATTGATCAGGCACTCGGCTTGATGAGAACCGATTCGGTTGGGACAACAGGTGTTTCGCCTGTCTCAAGAAGAACCGCCCCATGATCGGTTTTATACTGTGTGGCAACCACCGTGTTTTGACGCGGTTCAACCACAAATCGACGCAGCAGCACATTAAAGGCTCCGATGATCGGGATGGACAGAATAGCCCCCATGACACCGTAGAGAGAGAAGCCAATGAAGATGCCGACGATGATCAGAATCGGATCGATGCCCACACTGCGCGACATCACACGCGGTGTGAGATAGTGCGTCTCAATTTGCTGTACGGCCACAAATGTGACGAATGTAATAGCCCCAAAGAGGGGATTCGCCAGCGCAGCCAGCAGCGTCGCTCCAATCCCGCCGATGAAACCGCCCACAACCGGCAGCATAGTCGTGATCCCAACAATGAAACCGAGCGTAACCGCATTGGGAACACCCAACACGCTCAAAATAATCGTATTCATTACTCCGACGAACAGTGCCACAAGGACAACGCCGCGAATGTAATTGCCCATCGATGTTTCAATCTCATTGATGGCTTCAAACACAGTCTCG
>Ga0105046_10019176_pt1 | contig 10382 bp, 6 predicted proteins | sample MAT03_FD_78385 | JGI IMG/M metagenome (GOLD analysis project Ga0105046, IMG submission 78385) | Freshwater microbial communities from Lake Fryxell liftoff mats and glacier meltwater in Antarctica - MAT-03 (megahit assembly) | ecosystem: Environmental > Aquatic > Freshwater > Ice > Liftoff... | reverse complement strand
TGTCTCCGTTGCAGTAGCCGTGTCTGTCGCAATAGCGGTTGGCGTTTCCAAAGGAAGGGGCAGATCGGTAACTGTTGGCGTAGATGTATCGGTTGCAACGGGTGGCTCCGTGGGTGTTTCGGTTGGGATAGCTGTCGGCGTCTCCGTTGGGGTTTCTGTTGCGGTTTCCGTTGGCGTCTCGGTGGGAATGACTGTTTCAGTTGCTGTTGCGGTCGGCGTTTCGGCTGGAATCACTGTTGCCGTTGGCGTTTCGGTCGGTGTTTCGGTCGGCGTCTCTGTAGGCACAGGTGTCTCGATCGGCGTCTCCGTCGCGGTTTCAATTTCTGGCACGAAACTACGCTTGAGAATTTCGCCCAAGCCAGCGCTCTGATTGCCACCACGGTCATTGACTTGGCTGATCCCTTTCAGACCAGGATAGCTCTGCGCCTGGATAGGAACAGACGGCAGCCAGCTTTCAATTAGTACGGGTGAAACGATAACGAGCAGCGCAAAGATAAATTTGATCGCAACTTGGCTGCGATGCCAAATCTGGCGCCAAACAAGCAAAAAGAATGGGTAAAGCGAGGGCTGCCACATGTCCGGCTCCCAGTGGGGTGTGAGGCGCGGACCCCGAAGAAGAGCAAATGATCAGGGAGGCGTGCCTTGGATAACAATCGTAGAAAACGGCATAAGAATTCTCTCTATTGTAGACAAATTAAATTGTTAGTCATTAGCATTTTGTCTGATTCTTTGCAAAATATTGACAGACAAAAGGAGTAAACAGAATAGTCCACCTGTCGCACTGAGCCACAGACCACGCTGCCAACTCATCGGTTGATATTGGAAAAGAACGGTGTGCTCTCCAGGTGGCAGATCGATGCCGCGGAAGAGATAATTTGTCGTGTAGATAGGGCTGGGTTGCCCATCCACTGTGGCGGTCCACCCGGGGTAGGCGCTATCACTGAGCACAAGCAGGGCGCGGTTTGTATTGCGCGTCTGAATTTCCACGCGTTCTGGCGTATAAGCCACTATTTCGGCGTGATCACCAGCCGCCGGTTGTGTGGTAAAACTGGGTAAACCTTCGACTACAGCACGACCATCTAGCCCCGCTTTGCCCTCTTGCAAGAACGCAAGTGCGGCTTGCGAGTTGTCGGCAGCGACGACATCATTGGCGAGATAGGCACGCGGTCGCCCGGCTAAATTCTCGTAGATTTTTACATCACCACTATGTACCATCTGAAAACGACCGCGGTCGCTGGGGAGGAGGGGGACAAACATCCCCGTGCGCGTATCGACCAAGGTGACAGCCTGAATGACAAGATCGAACGGGGTCGCCAAGCGTTGCACGGTAATCGAAAGTGGCTGCGTCGGCTGTGGCAGCGCGAGTTGCACCCCATATTCTTGACGTTTATTTTCAACATTCCGATAGGCAATTGTGGCGCCGCTGCTGCTGGCCAGCGCACTATCTAACGCGCCATCGGCTAGCGCTGCGCCGGGTTGTCCGCCAGCAGAGAGCGTGAAAGGCAAGGACGTGCCGTTCACCGTCTGGACATTCACCGTGGCAACGGATACGTTCTGCGCTTGCAGGGTAGCTAGCGCCTGTGGATCCCCATCGATATAGCCGATCAGCCCGATGTGGGTGGCAGCAAATGGCTGGGGCACATCAATTGCGACTTGGTTCAACTCGTTCGCTGCCAAACGTGCGCCAATCTGCCGGTCGTAATAGACATCTTCAAACCACAAATCACGCACTTTGTCGGTGATCACATATTGCACATTGAGCAAGCCGAGCAGATCAGCCGCGGGCACGGTGTCGATCTGCTCGCGCAAACGACCATCCGGCACCAACTGGTCTGGCAGAATAAATAGAGTCAGGAAATCGAGGTAGCGTTGCAGCGGCAACACGCCGCCATCAAAGCCATCCACTGCCGGGATGCGCCATAAGAGTGATAGATTAGGCGCGAGGATCTCCTGCGCCTTGAGCGCAACAAGCAGCTCATCAAAGGCTCGTTGATCCAATTGCGGCGGCGTGCCCTCACGTAAAATACGCCGCAAGTCCGCCAAGTCGCCAGGATCAAACCCTGTTGTGCTCAAACTTAAGAAGCGACCCGCCGCGGCGGGATCAAGTGTTGTGCGCGCTGGGTCGGTCAGGAGATGGGCAGGTGCCGTGCGCAGATCGTAAACAGCTTGCGGCGCAGTGGGTTGGGTATGTGGCAAAGAACGGGCGGCGAGGAGCAGATCGAACGCGAGGAGCGAGAGAAAAATGAGATTGGAGATTGGAGATTGGCGATTGGAGATTGGCATCTGAATGCGCCATCGTTTACCCAATCTCCAAGTTCCAAGCTCTAATCCCCTTCTATTCAACAAAACATCTATCCCCACCCCCGCCAAGACGGCCATGCCCAGTGTATAGAGCATCATCCAACGCGCGGGGGTGCGGAAGAGATCGAAACCGGGTACAATTTTGTAGAGCAGAAAGTAAACGGGGTTGAAGCGACCTAAGGCCAAGAAGAGGCCCAAGAAGGCGAAGAGCAAGCCAAAGGTACGCGCCGTACCACGGCCTTGCCATGCGCCCACCACGGCTAGTGCGAGCCCAATCACGCCGATATAGGCGACGAACTCGCTGTAGCCGGCCGTCCCGAAAACGACACCCAGATCAAGTAGTCCATAGGTGGGCAGGAGCGTAAAGGGCAGCCGCAGCAGTGGCAAACTGAAGCTGCTCACCTCGCTGTAGGTCAGACCACCGCCACGTAATCCTAAATTGCTCAACTCCAACGTCGGCAAAAGCTGGGCCGCACTGAGTAAAACGCCTAAAGCCGTGCCCATGCCATAAATGAGTAGACGGGGCAGCAACCCAAGGATTGATGTGCGTAAAGTGCTTGTCCGTAGACCAGCCACTAGTGGCCAGATGACCCAAACGCCAATCCCAAATAGATTAATATAAGCTGTTTGTGTATGCCCAGCCAGCAACATCAAGGCCACTAATCCAGCAAACAAAACAACGTAGGCTGCAATACCTACTACGTAATTCCGTATTCCGTATTCCGTATTCCGTATCCCATTTTCCAACACCAATACCGCCCACGGCAGCCACGCTGCGCCATTCATCTGGTTGATATGGCCAATCATGCCGCCGTAGAAACCGCTGCCGGCTAGCACCAGCCCACCGACCGCGGCAGCCCAAGAATTTAAATGCCAGCGGCGCAACAAAAAATAGCCACCCAGACCCAATATCCAAGTGTGAAGCGCCGCGCTCCAGTAGAGCTGCTTAGTAACAGCTAGCCAACTCAAGGGCCAATGCAACGGATAGAGCACGGCTGCCTGCGGATTCGCTAAAAAGGGCACACCCAGAAAGATATAGGGATTCCAGAGCGGGATTTGACCCTGGCGTAAGGCCGCCGCAGCATAATCCCGATAGGGATAAAAGTAGAGCAAAATATCACCGCTGGCCAAAACACGGTTGGTAAAAAGCAGGCGGTAGTAGAGGGCTAGCACAAAAAGCGCGAGGAGTAGCGCGATCGATAGATCGAGACCTAGCCCAGGCCACTGCCGTCGTGACGCTAGTGGATCTCCAGGGTGAGTTGATGGTATGGTCATGGGCTGCAACTCAACCCTTGCAGTTTGCTGCCTGCGCCCGCATCCACAAGTGGCCACTTGGTAGGGGGTCTACAAAGGCACCAATCACAAAACGGCTGGGGTGGTTCGTCGATAATGTAAACGATAAATTGCCCAAAACGACCGACGGTTTGCAGCGTTAGGCCGCGAATCCGCAGTTGGGATGTAAGATGAGGAATAGGGTGCCAAAGCGGTTCGATTAGGAGCCGGTGCTGATGGGGTGCTTTCACCGCATTGTCGGCCAGATAGACGGCATTGGTAAACCAGCGCAACTCGTAATCGCCGCGCGCAATTTGGTCAAACAGATAGAATTGATAATGCCAGCCCAATGTCTGATGGTAAAGTGTCACATGATCGGGAAACATCCGCTCCACTTGATTCAGCGCGCTGGTCAGCCCCGTGTAACCACCGTGGTCGCCGCCGATGGGCAGTTTGCCGGTGGTTGCCTTCCATGCGGCTGGAACCATGCCAAGCCCAATCATCACCAGCCCAATCGCAAGCCAATGGGCTGGCACATGGCTGCTCCAACGGACAACTAACCAGCCACATAACAAAGCCAACATCGGCGCCAAAGGCAACAGATATCGATCCCAGATTTGGATGTTGGTGACAATGTGAAGGGCAAGAAAGGCGATCGACCAGATGCAGAGCAGGAGCGCAGGAGAAGGAAAGCGCCGTTGCCGCCAAAATTGCAGACTAGACGGCGACAGGATGACAGGATGACGACGCAAATAAAATAGTAAATAAAATAAAGGGATCGATAAAGCAGCAAGAATCAATGCTGTCCAGACCCACCAGCTAGCCGTTAGATACCAGGCAAGGTTCAGCCAATCACGCAGATTGGGTAACCATTGAACCAATGGCACAAAGGCTAGGGCGCCATAGTTGCGTACACCCAAGTCCCACGGCGAGGGCGCAACAGCCCACCGCAGACTATCCCAATAGAGAATGGGCAGTATGATCAGCGCCAGACCAGCCAGAAAAGTGGTTGGAAACAAGTGGCGTAAAATATGAATAGTGCGTCGGGCATAGGGTCCTGGCAATATGGGGCTTGGGCTGCTGTCCTTTACAGACTGCTGCTGGCTTTGAAGCAAAAGGCCCAGTACCAGCGGCACATACAAGACGCCCTGCTGCTTAGTCATGATCGCTACGCCGAGCCAGATACCAGCCCAAAAGGCGCGTGAGGTGATTGCCATGTATAAGGCCAAACTGCTTGCCAAAACAAGCAGCGGGTCGGTATAAGCCGTCGGGGCAAAGCTGATGGCGAATGGGTTGAGACTAAAGACGGTGGCGGCGACGAGCGCGGCGCGTCGATTCCACAAATGGCACGCCGTTGCGCCCACCACGGGAATGGTAATCGTACTCAGCGCAATATTGAGCCAACGTGCAGCGGCTTGGCTGGGGCCAAGCAGTTGGAAGATGCCGCCGAGCAGCCAAATAAAAAAGGGTGGCTTGTCCGGCCAGACGGTTAAGAAGAAAGGATCCACGCGCCAGAAGTGGAGCGCCCAAAAGCTATAAATGGCCTCATCTTCGCGCAAGGGGAAGCGATCCAGCAGATAGAGCCGGAGGCTAAAGCCGAGCAGCGTCAGCGCGGTCAAACTGATGGTATAGATGCACACGGCCGAAAAAGAGGCGGCTTGTAGCCCTTGCCGCGTATGACCTGCAACCCGGAATCTGAGTCGATCGACGGCTGACGACACGGTAGTCACAACCTAATCGACAAACCGGTATTTAAGCAATGTCCGCACGGCGCTAAAGCCATCTTGCCAACTGATCTTTTTGCCTTCGTGGAAATTGCGCCCATTATAGCTGATCGGCACTTCGAAGATCGTATAGCCGCGCTTCAGAATTTTTGCCGTCAACTCTGGCTCAATCTCAAAACGCCGGCTCCGCAGCGACATGTTTGCGATCACATCACGGCGGAAGCATTTGTAGCACGTTTCCATATCACTTAAGGAGGTGCCAAACAGCAGATTGGTGAAGACGGTCAAGAGTTTATTGCCCAGGGTATGGCTCAAACTCATCGCCGAGCGAGGCCCACCGCTAAAGCGACTGCCGTAAATAACCGGCGAGCGCCCTTCTAGCAAAGGCTCCAGTAGTTTGACATAGTCACGCGGATCATATTCCAGATCCGCATCTTGGATCACAAAAATATCACCGCTGGCACGTTCGAAGCCCGTGCGTAGCGCCGCGCCTTTGCCCCCATTGCGTTCATGGAAAACAATGCACATATCCGATGCCGCCTCAGCACGCCACCGGTCTAAAATTTCACGCGTGCCATCAGTCGAACCATCATCCACAATCACAATCTCGCGGGCGAGTGTAACGGGACCAGGCAAGAGCCGGTTCGAGCTATCCCTGTTCACCGTAAGATCAACATCGCGCACCCGGCTGACAATTTCTTCTAAAGTATTACGCTCGTTGTAGACCGGCATAATGATCGACAGCTTCACAATAAGTTTGTCCCTATCTAGCCGTTCAATGGTAAGGAGTAAGTAGTAATTGGCAAATGGTAAGTAATTACTACCCACTCCTTACCAATTGCTACTTATTGTTCACTCACTTGATGTGCCAGAATGATCGCATCCGCCACGGCGCGCATCGACTTGCGATTGTTCATGCTCATCTTCTGGATTTTGCGAAACGCTTCGGTTTCGCTAAGACCCTGCGTGTCCATCAAGATGCCTTTGGCCCGTTCGACCAACTTGCGGGTTTCCAGCGCCTCTTGCAAGTTGTCCACTTCGCGTTCCATAGCCCGAAATTCGCTAAAGCGCGCCAACGCGACTTCGATGGCCGGTGTCAGATCACTTTCGCGAAAGGGCTTGACCATATAGCCAGCCACACCAGCCTGGCGCGCGCGCTGCACCAGATCTTGTTGGCTATAGGCGCTGAGCAGTAACACGGGGGCTACGCGCTCACTGGTTAAGATTTGTGCCGCTTCAATGCCATCCATATCGGGCATCTTGATATCCATAATCACAATATCTGGGCGCAGTTCGCGCGCCAGGTTGACCGTGCTGCGGCCATCCCCGGCTTCGCCCACCACCAGATAGCCCAAATTGGTGAGCATTTCACGCAAGTCCATTCGAATCAGTGATTCATCATCGGCGATGATCACGCGTGTCCGTTCCACGGTGGGGTCTCCTTCGCACAAGCTTTATGAGCACATCAAGAGTAAAGCAATTGACCAGTTGTCAGTGAATAGCTAGAAATATTTTATCGGTCATCGCTGCCGGCGTGACAGATACAGCCAGAGGCAGAACTTACTGATGACTGGTCACTGCTTTCTACCCCTAGTCTACCTGTAATGAGCGTTTCGGAAAAGTTACGATAGCGCGCGCGCCAAGATAAGCAGGATCGCCATTCGCCACAGTTGTAGCCGCCACCGATTCCATCTGAAGTGAGCCTTTTAGATCGTCGGTGACCAAAGTATGGACAATCTGCAAACCGAGGCTGCGATTTTGGACCGGATCGAAATTGGGTGGTAAACCATCGCCATCATCCTCGATTACCAGTTGCACGGCATCACCTAAGTCGTGCAATGTGATCGTAATTGTGCCGCGACTGCGTTGACCCAGGCCATGCTCGACCGCGTTGAGTAACAGCTCATTCACCACCAGCGCCGCCGGGGTCGCCTGGCTGGCCGGTAGCCGAACTTGGGGACCATGCACGCGAATTTCCAGCTCCTGTTCGGGGTTGCGCGCCACATCGGCCACTTGGTTCGCGATCCGTTGGCAGACATCGCGCAAATTGATCGACCGGTGCTCGTCCTGGCTCAAAAATTCATGAATGACCGACATGCTCAACACGCGGTTGACGGCGTCCGTCAAATGTTGTTTTGCCTCTTCACTTTTACAACGCCGGGCCTGAATGCGCAAAATTGCAGCAATGTTTTGCAAATTGTTCTTCACCCGATGGTGGACTTCTTGGATGAAGGCCGACTTGACATTCAACTCGCGCTGTTTTTGCACGGCGTCGGTGGCATTGTGCACCAATACGAGTGCCGCATCAATCCCCGTATGGCGGCCACGGGCAAACAAACTGGGCCACGAAAAGCCGATCCAGTCGTGGCGCCAATCGACCGGCGATATCCGTAAAGGAATCACTTTGCGCTCCCAGACACGCCCGTCACTGGCTTCGTGGCGCGCTTCCAAACAGATGCCGCTCTTGAAGGCCTGTTCCACCAACTCACCGTCGGCCGCCTCTAAAATGGATAGATGCTCGCCATGACCATCCGTCAGCACACCAATTGCGCGAAAAAGATTGGTGGTGATACCGCTCATGTAGGTAATGCGCCGGTCACGGTTGACCAGATAAACGCCATCATACTGCCCAAAACGGCTCAAAGCAGCGGCGCCCTGAATTTCGCCGCGCGCACACATCTCCAACAACCAGAGTACGGCGCGCCGAAAATTGGGGTTGCGGCGGCGTTGGCGCTCATGCGCAAACATATTGGTCTCGAGCACCAACGCGGCAATCACGCGGTTATCGGCATTGCGGATGGGGTAGACATCCTGGATCACGGGCGCGCCATTGCGCAGCACCTCGCGTTGGCGCCGCCCACCGCTACCACTGGTGAGAGCACGCAAAATCAATGGCTGATCTTCAGCAGAATAAGTGCGACCCATCTCTTCCTGGCGGTAGAGCGAAGACATGGAATGGGGCATGGCATGCGCCACTACGGCTGCTTTCCTTCCGGCGCCCAAACAGCAGAGCAAGATATCGGCGCGGCTAACATCGGCCGTAATGGGCAGGCTCTGCTCGATCCAGTGCAGAAAATCCCGGTCAGTTTCGGTTAGTTCAGGGTAATCCCAAATTTGAACATCCATAGGTTAGATGGTAAATGGTAGACGGTAGCCTGTCGTTCATCTACCCTCACTTTGCAGATAAAAAAGGCTCCCGTCTTCTTTAGCAGAGTGCGGGAGCCTTTTTCTATAGTGGTCGGGGCGAGAGGATTTGAACCTCCGACTTCTTCAACCCCATTGAAGCGCGCTACCAAGCTGCGCTACGCCCCGAAGCGGTCTTCTAGTATAGCACGAGCGCTTGCGGATCGCAAATTATAGGAGGAGGAAAAAGGAGTAGGGGAGATTGGGAGTAGGGGAGATTGGGAGACATATCGTCTAGCCCCTACTCCCTGTCTCACTGTCTCCCCCCTTCCCTGATTACCACTTACCAGTTGCCACCAACTTATGCTACAATAGCCGCATGAACAGTTCACCCACCACCCGCATTATCTTCATGGGGACGCCCGATTTTGCCGTGCCCGTTTTGCGCCAGTTACAGGAATCGGCGGCCAACGCCAACTGGCAGATCGTGGCCGTGCTCACGCAGCCGGATCGGCCAGCCGGCCGCGGCAACAAGGTTGTGGCTAGCCCCGTCAAGCAGTTTGCCGTTGCGCAAGGGATTGCCGTGCTGCAACCGACAAGTCTGCGCAAAGAGCCGGCCACCGTCGATGCGCTGTGTGCCCTGGCGCCCGATCTGTTAATCGTGGCCGCTTACGGCCTTATTTTACCCAAAAGTGTGCTCGAAATTCCCACCTTTGGCGCGATTAACGTCCACGCTAGCCTGCTGCCGGCCTATCGCGGTGCATCGCCGATCACCGCGGCCATTCTCAATGGGCAGAGCGAAACCGGTATTTCGATTATGCTAATGGACGAGGGCCTGGACACAGGACCGGTGCTGGCCCAGGCACGTCAACCGATCGGGCGCGCTGATACAACCGCCAGCTTGACGCAACGCCTGGCCGCGCAAGGCGCAGATCTGCTAATCGACACCCTGCCGGCCTGGCTGATGGGCGCCTTGCCACCCATCGCACAAAATGATTTAGGCGGTGAAGTTTCGATTTGCCGCACCATCGCCAAAGCCGCTGGCCAGATCGCCTGGCAGCAGCCGGCCGTCCAGATCGAACGCATGACCCGTGCCTATACACCCTGGCCTTCTGCTTTTACAACCTGGCGCGGCGAAGTCTTTAAGATCTGGCAGGCGGAAGTGTGCGCTGGCCATGCCGAACCTGGCCTGGTCATCAGTACTGCACAAGGGCCTGCGGTTGGCACAGGGCAAGGCTTGCTTTTGCTGCATACCGTCCAACCGGCGGGCAAACGCAGCATGGAGATCCGCACCTTCATCAACGGCGCGCCCGATTTTATCAGCAGCCGGCTGGGAAGCGAGTAGGGGTGTAGGGGTGTAGGGGTGTAAAAGCAAATCCACCTCCTTTCTCCCCCACTCCCCCACTCCCCCACTCCCCCACTCCCCTACTCCCCTACTCCCCCACTCCCTGCAACCTTTCCCTCAAACACACGTATAGATAGGTAGTGTTTATTTCAAGTGACAGATGAGGAGTTAGCAATGAATCCAGAAGAGATCAGACCCACAAGCGCGCCCGTGGAAGGGGCGTTGCCGGTCGAGAATATTTCCAGCCCACACACGGCGAATATCAATATGACCACCAACCCCGATCGCACACCGGTTGAGCGGGTAGCTGAAGCGGCGCGTGAACAAGCCGGCGAAGCAGCGGCAGCCTTTCGGCGGGGTGAGTTTATGCACGAAGCAACAGTCGACAATGGCGCAAACAGCGATGATCGCTTGATTGCCTTGCTGGCTTATATTATTCCAGTCTTACTGCCGGTGCTTGTGCTGTTAAGTGAAAGCAGCAACAAACGGCCTTTCCAGCGCTACCATGCCGTACAAAGTCTGGGCCTCTCCATCGTTTTGGTCATGCTCAGCGTGCTCATCAGCATCGGGACGGCCATTATCCAGGTCGTGCCATTGATCGGTACGGTGGTCGGGCT
>Ga0105046_10019174_pt1 | contig 10382 bp, 5 predicted proteins | sample MAT03_FD_78385 | JGI IMG/M metagenome (GOLD analysis project Ga0105046, IMG submission 78385) | Freshwater microbial communities from Lake Fryxell liftoff mats and glacier meltwater in Antarctica - MAT-03 (megahit assembly) | ecosystem: Environmental > Aquatic > Freshwater > Ice > Liftoff... | reverse complement strand
ATGGGCATTAGCGATGACATGTTTGACAGGATCATAAAAGATAGCTGCTTGACAATCACCATGCGTGATCATTAAACCGACATGATTCAAATGGGTCGCAAGGGCATCACAGACTGGAACCCTGTCATAGGGATAATTTTCGATAATATGAACATCTTTACCATGACACATGTTTATTCGGGTAAGAGGACTGCCAAGTATATTTTCTATTTTTTTTCGATTTAATGCGGTAATTTGCGGGTCATCCCCAACAGATGAACTGACATTCAAACTAGAAAAAGAACCTAAACTTTTCCCACCGTGACGCGTAAATACACCATGTTTGAGCCTTTTGCAATCCGCAAATAGTTCAAACTCCAGCCACTCAATCCCCTCCGCTTCCTTTCTAATCATGCGGAATTCCCTTCAAAGTTAAAGTACTTACGGTTCTTTTTAATAAGTCGACCACGCGTATGCAATGATTGTTGGTATCAGCCACATAAATCGTGTATTCGTGGCAGACAACATCTGAGGGTTCATTAAACTGCGCATCTTCAAAAGAACCATCTCGATGACCCGCCTCCCCTTGGCCGCATAATGTCGAAAGAGAAAGGGTGATGGGATCAAGCCATTTTAGGCGGTGATTAAAGGTATCTGCTACCACGATCTTTTTAAAACAAGGCAGCCAAGCAATACCTAAAGGATGCTGTAATCGGGCTTCATCACTTTGACCATCTTGATCACCAAAGCTGAAGAGATCGAGAGGATCACTACTTCCGCCGGCTAATGTCGTTGTGCTATTGTCTCGTAGATCGATCGCTCGGATACTACTGCTCTCACTATCTGCAATATATAAATGATGCTCGGCTAATGTGATGCCGGATGGTTGTGCCCAGGCTGCAAGAAGCAGATTGACGCTATTATAATTTTGCTCAGCACCTGATCCGCTAAAATTTTTAATTAAACCTGTGTCTAAATCCAAAACCCAAATCTGATGCGTTCCAGCCATGGCAATATATAAACGATGATCCACTAAGGTTATATCCCAAGGGGAACTGAGTTCTTGAGCATCGCCTAATTCTCCACCTTTATAATCGCGGCCTTGGTGTCCGGTACCAGCTAAAGTGGCTACTAACTTTGTTTGGAGATGGATGGCCTTTATGCAATGGTTTCCAGTGTCGGCGACAAGTAAGCATTGTTCATCTAAAACCAATCCTCGAGGTTGATTAAAGCCTTCAAAGTGATCCACGCAATTTCCTTCCAAATCGATAGCTAGAATGCGGTTGTGGCAGGTATCGCTGACATATAGACACCGTTTCTTTGCATCAAAAACCATTTTCTCTGGATAGCACTGAGCTTTGGATAACTTTCTGACTAAAGGAAGTTTTTCATCAGAAAAATCGGAGTAATAGTCTAAAATACTCGAGATGTAGTTGTCTACAAGCTCTTTCTGATTTTCTCCAATTAATGAGAACAGCAATTTTCCCTGGGGACCAGCAATAACAAAAGTCGGCCAGCTCTTGACTCCATACTCACTCATCATTTGCAGCTGACGATCATTTAAAACAGGAAAGTCAATAGCGAGCTTCGCTAGAGTTTCTTTTAGTGCGTTGGGTTCTTTTTCGTGGTCGTATTTGGGAGAATGCACGCCAATGAAAACAACAGGATCATCACCATATTTATTTTTGAGTTGAAGTATATAGGATAAGGCATGACGGCAGTTGATGCAGCAGGAAGTCCAAAAGAATAAGATAACAATTTTGCCTTTTAAATGCGTGCTAGGGATCAGCGGGGTGGTGTTAATCCACTCAAGATGTGTTGGAATATCGATTACTTGCGTTTGCGATTCCATTTTTTGGATGTGTTCAGAGAGCATATGTTTTTCCATTTTTTCTTTACTTAAAACTAAACCTGTTCCAAATTAGCAATCATTTCAAAAAGGAGTCAATATGTCAATGCTTGTTGATTTAAATTTAATACTCTCTCATTCGCAATGCTTACCTTAGAGTGACTGCGCGTGGTATAAAGGTTGATATGTGTTATTATATATTTTTGTTTTTAGCGCTGTCATCTCAACTTTGTTCTCAAGAGGTGTTGGATCGTTATATTTTAGTCACTGGCTGCGCACGCAGCGGAACTCGCTACACGGCTTATATTTTACGTGACTGTGGTTTGGATGTCGGACATGAATGGATGTTTCCTGATGGCTTGACAAGTTGGTTGATGGCCACTGATTGTTCGGAATGTCCCTGGGGAGCAGCTCCTAGTTCAAATACTAAGTTTCAACATATCTTTCATCAGGTACGCGATCCCTTGAAAGTGATTGCCTCAGTTTACATTAACGAGCCTCCGGAGTCATGGGAATTTATTTGCCTGCATCTTCCCCAAATTAAGGAAACCGATACTCTTTTGGTCAAGTGTGCAAAATATTGGTATTATTGGAACTTGATGGCTGAAAAAAAAGCAGAATATACCTTTCGTGTGGAAGACATTGAGAAAGCACTGCGTGTGATGAGCTTCAAGATGAAACGCGAATTAACTCCAAAAGACTTGAGTGCTTTCGCTAAGAATATTAATACGAGAGAAACCCCGCCCGATCTGACGTGGGGTACTTTAGCTGAGAGTTTACCTTATTCCTTATTTTATGACGTTCAAATGATGGCACTTAGGTATGGATACTCAATCGATTAGAAATTAAGTTCGACACAACTGGCAGCCTTCGGCGGTGACAGGAAAGGGGCATTGATGGTCCAGGCCCAGTCAGTTTGTCCTGTCTGTCCAGTCCAGTTATCAGAGCTCCAGCCCTTCAATCACCTAAACCACAAAGATTGGTGGTTTTGCCAAGCACGCAGTTTATCATAACACTGGAGTGGACAGACTGGACAGCTATTCTTTCACCTTTACAGGCGGCTTGGTCTTTATTCGATTCTTATTATGAATTCTCTGTTTTCTCCAGTCGAGCTTTGAGCCAATAAACTATATGATCCTCTAGGCCATCCCTTTGATGGATTCGTGAAATCATAAGAGATGAGGGCACTGCCATCATCCTGCAATGTTGTCGAAATTGGCGGTATACTTGAACCACTATCCAAATGTTTGAATTCCATTTCAATGCGTGTTCCCTTCACACCATTCTGGATGTATAAATTTACGTAAATATTCCCAGAATTACCCTTGAAAACTGTTTTAGGATCTTGCACAACCCCTGCCTTGTCAACTGTATTGCCGATTAAAGCTTTTACAAATTCCAGCGGCATCTTAGGACCATTATTAACACCCGTACGTCTTTCTTGTTCGACCTTTTCTTTCGGGGCTATCAACATATGTAATATTTTCCACGTCTCGTCCTCCTTAACAAAGTCATATTCCACCTTATATTCCTTGTCATCTTTGCCAATAATTGTACCCGAAAATGTAGGGGTGTTATTGTTAAATACAAGTTTATCAAAAACAACAGATTTATGTTTCTGCAAGGCAGGATATTTTTCAATGAAATCTGCGTAAACATCAAGCGGTGTCGACTGTTTAAATTCTTTTGATGAATACTTTTCGTATGCCTGTTCAATCGCATTGTCTGAAAAATCTTTCAACTGTGCTTGGATAACGGCGTCTAATACATCTGAACTAAAAGGACGCTTACCAATATCGCCAGACTCTTCAATTGGTTTTACTTGGGGCTGAGTTGCTGTACGAGCCTCTAACAAAAGATTATTGTTTGTATTTTCGGCGTTAATTTCGGCTGTATTAAGAAGTTTGACACCCCAAATCTTCCATGAAGTATCCTCGACACCTAACGTAAACAGTAGATCCATTTTCTGACGTTGATTGCTGATGGTCACCGTCACTGTGCCAACACCCTCCTTGATGGTTGGATCGAAAAAATCGATTTTCTGAAATTCCGTCAAAATGGAAAAATTCGTGATAAATTCCTGTAAAACATTGTAGGGTGTAATCTCTTGAAACTTTTTCGAGGTATATTCAGAATAGGCTTTCACCGATTGCCCTTGTTTCACCTCCTGCAAAAATTTCTGAGCAGTCAGTGTAATTTGTTGCGGAATTTCTGCTGATTTAGACAAACTAACGGTAATGTCATCAATCAGCCACTCATTATTTTCTTTAACAAGAGCGTAATTAATCGGAATGGCTCCTGCAGTGGGATCGAGAATCACCGTTATTGTTCCATGGTTGTCTTCTATGTTGACATCTTTAAAAGAAGCATTTTTAAATTTAGTCAATATAGGATAAAGCTGAACAAATTTTTTAAAATCGTCAAACGAAACACGGGATGCATAATTACTAGAAACGTAAGCATGATAGGCTTTATCATAATTTTCCAATTTAAGAGCATCTAATTGATTAGCAATAGGTGTAACAGTTGGAGAAGAACGTGGTTCCATCTCGGGCAATGAGATTGTCGTTGTAGCAGTAATCGCCGATGGCTCATTTTGACTCAAGAGTAATACATCACTATTCGTCCCAACATAAGCAGATCCTACCGGTATAGTCGGCATTTGATCTTCTAAAAGATTTAACTGAATGTCATAAATTTTCCATTTCCCGCTTACGCGATATAATTTGTATATACCAGGAACTTCATTATTTTCTTTGGATATTAAAACAAACTTCACAATGCCATAAGGATAATCCAATGTAGAATCAATAATGTTCAACGAAGCATTGTCGGCAAATACCGGCATTGCGGTCACTAATTCTCTGAAAGAATCCAAAGTGATCGCTTTCTGCAATTCTTTTGACGCGTAATTGTAATAAGCTTCTGTAATATTGCGATTTCTAATGGCATTGAAATGCTCTGCAATTGTGTTTGTCAGACTATTATGAAAACTATAGTAGCCGTACCCAATCAGAGATCCAAAAACTAATAAAACGAATAGGGTTTTAATAGGAAATGACCAAAACCTCTTTTTTTTAGGATAACTACGATTCAATCGATTTCCACATTGTGAACAAAAATCGCCGTTCCCCTCACTCCCGCACGTTCCGCAAAACATAGACATTCCTTTTTTCACAGAATGTAAATAATTTTATTTAAAATCAAGTTCTGAGCGAGGTTTCCTTCTATTTCTCTTCATGTGATCCATAGCTTTTAATGAGACTTTCTGCTTTTTTTGGATTCGATCTTTTAAGTTCTTCAAAGATTCTAAGTCCTTGAGCATTCATACCTTGCTGAAAATAAAGCGTTCCTAATTTATACAAAGTATCTTTATCATCGGGGTTGATGCGAAGAATATTTTCGTACTCTTTGATTTCTTCTTTGGGCATCTTTAGATCATGGTAGCTATAGGCTAATTGGGCGTGAACCCAGGGATCTTGCGGTGCATAATGATGAAGGATCTTAAACTCTTCAATGGCTTTTTCAGCTGTTTTACGGAAATTGCCTTCCATCACAGGGCCGTATCGATCGGGTGCAATCCATTGATCTTCAACGTAACCTTCTGCTTTGCGCGGATCAACATAGAGCTGAGATAGCATCACATAGGCATTAGCTAAAGCAGCATGAACTTGTAAGCTTGTGGGTTCGCATTTGACTAATTTGATGTTTTCTTCAACGGAAGCCATCAACAACATTTCTTTCATACGATGGATATCATTCCAATGCCACCAGCAGCTAAACTTCTCGATGGGTGATTGGTAGCTGTCTAACCATTTGGGTAGAGCGTAAAAGTCATATTCTCTACCGTGTAAGTTATCGGCAAATCGGCAGCAAGCTTTGGAAAGAGCTATATGATGTTCGGGAATCCCATCTTGGTAGTTCAGTAAAGCTTTGCATGAACGGATGAACTTATCGCGAATCTCTACAAGTTGTTCAGGCTTTTTGCTTTGATAGTAAACTCTTAAAATAAAATAGGAAAAAAAAGTTAAGAAAACGAAAGCTAGGCTAAAGGCTAAAATGGAAGATTTAGCTAAAAAAGCAAAAAAGATAACCAAAAGGACGATTTCCAATGAACCTAGGGTCAGATAGGCGACATTGAAAGTCACGAACGATTTCATATTTTTTTCAAACTGAGGAAGGATGGATTCGATGAGATGATTGATTTGTTCGTTTAGGAGTGCATGATTAGCTTGCACGTACCCATCTGGAATCGTTTTTGTTGACATGGAAGGAGCCTTTTAGCCGTAACTATAGTCACTTAAAAATATTTCCGCAACAAACAACAATGCGCCCTCTGGGCGCAGACAGGATAAAGGGCAGGAACTGTATTAAAATATCGACGCATGATTGGTTATCCTGTCCGCGCCAAAGGCGCACTCAACTTTAGGTAGCTTTAACGGGTGAAGCGGGAGAAATTTCTTGCTTGAGTTCTTCTTGGTTGAAAATAAGTAAACCAGAAAAAACCACCATCGCAGAAACATAAAACGGCATCGTGACGACTTCGCCTAAATAAAACCAACCAAACACGGCAGTAAATAGCGGTGTTGTAAACCCAGCAAAGGACATAAATGTCGCCGAATATCGCTTCAACAACCAACCATATAAATTATAACAAATCATGTTAGAAATAATAATCAAGGCAATCGCACATTCGACAAAAGGCAAATACTCCGTCACAGGAATGGGATCCCACGTTTCAACACACATAGAATGTCCTAACGCAAAGGCACCGCCTATCAACATGCTTAAACCGTTCGCCATAAATGGTGCATAACCATCATCTTTAACGAGCTGACGCAACAGAATCCAGCCATATACACTGCAGATCGCCGCTAACATGACAGCAATTTCCGGGAATGAAAAATAAAATAAACTCCCCGCTGCCTGTTCACTCGATGTATGATTGAGAAGAATTGGCAAGAAACCGCCAAATCCCACTAACAAGCCCAACCATTTCTTTCCATTCATCTTCTCGGAGAACATATAATAGGAAAGCAAAGCCGAAACAAATGGGGATAAACTATATATAAAGCAAGTTTTGAACGAGGTTAAATACTTCAAACCCCAAAATTCAAACACATTCGTCAAATAAATATTAAATGCAGCCAAACGGATAATCCGCCATAAGCTATCTTTTTTAAAGGTAAATTCCGATCTCTTAAAGAAAAATTGGTAGGCTAACATGATGACGCCAGCCACAAACATTCGCGACCCAACCAAGAAAAATGGCTGAGAATAGTCCAGACCAGTTTTAGCAATTGTAAAAACACTGGCAAAAAGGGCGAAAAGTAAAAAAACAAATAGCATGGTAAAAAATCTTTAAATAATAAGAGATTGTATAGGATTGCGAATATAAAGTTAAGGAATTATTGATTATTTTATCAGATCGGTCGTGATTGACTCTGCTTCCTTAGGATCCAATTCTTCAAGTTTTTTATATAAGGCCAGTTGCTTAGCCTTTAGCTGAGCCAGTGGACGATCTCTTCTAAGGTCGGAATTATTGTAGGTAACAATAATTAATTTGATCAAATTGATGTCGTTTGGCGAATAGATAAGAGCTTTCTCAAACGAGCTAAGGGCTTGTTCGGGATCGCTTGCCTTTAGGCGGATTTTGCCATACTTTATTAGAGCGGAGATTTCATTGGGTTTATAAGCGATGGCTCTTTGGTATTCTTCTGCAGCATCGATGAGCAGCCCCTGTTGCTCATGAACTGAGCCAAGAGTTTCCCAAGCACTTGTTGAATAAGGATCTAAAGTCAATGCTTGACGGGCTTTATCGGCTGCTTTGGCTAAGTCGTTCTGTCCACGATGGACCTCTGCTAAAGCTATAAACGCTTCAGCATAGGAGGGATCTAACTTTACCGCATGATTCAGAGCAATTTCAGCATCAACATAACGGCGTAAATCAAGAAGAGAGACTCCATAATAATACCAAATTTCGGGAAGCTGGGGATAAGCTCTAGATAATTCTGAAAGCCAATTGCTAGCTTGCTGCACCTCTAATGAGGTGTGCAAACTGCTGATTTTTTTTGCTGCCAATAACGCATTAGCATAGCGGAGCAGTGCCTTTGCATTTTGCAGTTGCTTAGATGGATTACTCTCATCGCTCATTACAGCTCCCACAGGCAATGCATTCTCATTAATATATTTGTTGACTCCCCGGCTTTTGGGATACATAGCAGCAGCTCTTTTAGCATACTCTACTGCCTCATCCAGCGAGGTTGTTTTAGAAGCAAAGTTTGCTAAAGCCAGCAAGCCGCTTGCTCTTTTTTGCATTAGCGATTTATTCGCACGGGCAATTTCCTGCGCCTTAGTAAACTCCCCTTTATCTATCCAGTAATTAATCAGGGCTTCCTTTTGGTCAATCGTTAGCTTATTAGGATCTTTTACTTGTTTCAAAATGGTTTGAGGAATAGGCGAGTCCTTAACTTTTGTGAAGAGTGCAGCTAATTTCAATTGATCGGTTAATTCAGGCGACTCCTGCAACCAAGCATTCGCTTCTTTATTGGCCTCCTCATATCGTCCTAAATGAATTAATAAGACAATTAACAGCAGTGGATCTTTCTCCTTACTTTCTTGCAGCTGCTGCTTGGCCAGATCATAGCGGCGCAATTCGGCGAGAACCTGGGCGTATTCTACCCGTTGCTTCGAATCATTAGGAACAATCTGCAAATATTTTTGATAACTTTCAGCTGCTTGAATCCAATAATGCAATGATTGATTTGACCTTGCTAAATCCAAATAGATCTGTTTTTTTAATTCTGGCGGTAAGTCTTTGTTTTGACTCAGAGATAGCAAAAGTGCATAGGCTTCTTGAAAATTTCCATTAGCTTCTAAATCATGAGCATAGCTCAGTTGATATTCAGGTGTCGGATTCTGGATTTGCTTGTAATAAGAAATGGCGCGCAACGGGTTTTTTTTAATATCTGAATAGAATTTTGCAGCCATGTAATTACGGTTTAAAGAATCTAATTTTTCCCTCTTAAAGCTTTGAAAATAGAGTGGGAATTCAGTAGTGCCAGGCTGCGCACTTCTTTTTAACATATTTAATAACATTTCTTCAGCGGCGTCTACTTTGCCTAAAGCCGTTAACGATTCAATCGTAATTCCTTGCAAACCATCTAAACTGCTATATGGGTATTCAAGTTGTGAATAATCATCGATCACTTCTTGATAAGCTTTCATCGAGTAATTCGCATACATCCTGCCTGAACGCATGATGCTATCATTAGGCAAAGTTGATTTTTCAAACCATTTCTGACTGGCTTCTGGCTGATTAATTGCCAGCAAACCAAATCCAATGCGCAGATCATCCTTCGCGTTCAATTTACCCTGGGTTTCTAATTGCTGCAAAAGAACATCCCCTTGATTTTGATTTGGGTTGCCTGTCAATAATTGGCTAATGGCAATGGCTTTGTCCACTTCAGGGTCGCTTTCTATTCCTTTCAAATAATCTAATGTTTCCTGGTAATCACCAAAATAGAAATTGGATAATCCCACTACACGCTTGGCTTTCTGATTGCGGGGATCGACTTGCAAAACCCATTGAGCCCGTTTTTTGGCATCTAAATATCGTCCGTTTCCGAACATATATTCCGCATCAACTAATTGTTGGGCGGCTTCTTTAGTATCTAATACATTGACGTTTTTGAAACCGAATTGATTCACAGCTTCAAGAAAATAGGGATATTGATCAATGACATCGGCTTCTGAAGACCGTTTCCAAAGGGATTCTAACATCTCTTCTAATCTATGGTAAAAGGCCTTTTGATCTGAACCAGCAGGTATTGAATAAGCAACCTGCATGACGGCTATTGCTTTTTGTTCCTGGTTTTCCATTTTCCAAAGTTGTTGAGAAACCATTGCTAATGCATCAGCAAATTGGAGCCGTTTGGTGTGATCCTTCTCAACTGTCTTCCAGAATGCAAAATAGGGTTGGGTTACTGTCAGTTTATTATCATCAAATGAAATCATGACTAAAATTTTTGCCGCGGCCATATCAGCAAATTGATTACTCAGTTGATTAGAATCGTCAGCAAATGCACGAATCGTTTTCCAATAAAACTCGACATGTGAAAAATCACCACTATCCAAGGATTTATTCAACAAAATTTCAAAACGCTGTTTCAACTTATCGCGCATATCGCCTTTGCCAATCGATCGACTCAATAAGTCTACGATTTCCTCCACTTGTTTCCAGTTGTTGGCATCGATTTCTTTATTTAGTTTGAGAGCCAGTGTGTTTGAAATTTGCGTCAGCTCATCGCTAGCTTTTCCCTTTTCCAGAATTTCTGAATAAAAGCCTAAGTCCTGGAAGGAATTTTCTTGGATAAGTTTAAGCGCCTTTTGCCCGATTTCATGCATAATCTTCTGACGGTCCAGCGTGTAGCGATTATCACTCTGAGGAAGCTTGTTCAAATAAGATAAGGCAATTTTATAATAAGGGATTGCAGCCTGAGGGGATTTTTCCGATGCTTCTTTAATGTAAGTCATGGCAGTCAAAAAATCATAT
>Ga0105046_10019173_pt1 | contig 10382 bp, 11 predicted proteins | sample MAT03_FD_78385 | JGI IMG/M metagenome (GOLD analysis project Ga0105046, IMG submission 78385) | Freshwater microbial communities from Lake Fryxell liftoff mats and glacier meltwater in Antarctica - MAT-03 (megahit assembly) | ecosystem: Environmental > Aquatic > Freshwater > Ice > Liftoff... | reverse complement strand
CCGAGGCTCAGTTTTTGATGGCGAAGAGTTTTTAAAGGGCCAAAGCGCTTTTGTAGGGGCGCAGCATGCTGCGCCCCTACGCCAATCCCACCTCAAATTTACGACTTGCACCATTGGTTATTATAAGGCATATGGGTCTCTAGAAGAATTTAGAATTGCAGGATGTTACAGCCTTATAACCTTATATGGTCGAATCCAAATAAAACGACCTTCTCTCTATAGCTCGACTTTGCACATCTCAATAGAACTCGCTCCGATCCGTTCGTATTGAGTTCAAAACATAAGCCGTATTTTTCGCATCTGTTGAGATGGCAGTGATATGCGAAAAGTCTGATAGGTTTTGAGAGTTCGTGCTCACCGAAGTAGATGAATCCAAACGTGTCATGTGCAAAGTCCAGTATAGAAGGTCGTTCAAAACGCTTAAAGACGCATGGGTGATTACTTCGGCTTTTTACCCGGCGGCGGCAGCGGCGGGCGCTTGACGCCTTTGTCATCATTTGTGGGCGGCTTCTTGAAGAAGATCGGGATTTTTGAGGCGAACATGACCTGTGTATCCATCTTTTTGGGCGTCTCAGGAGGTGTCTCAGGCAGTGTGGGCGGCGGAGGCGGCACGTCGGGCTTGGAAGGCTCAAATTTGGGCAGCTCTGTCGGTGGCAGATTCTGGAACATGGGCTTGATGAAATCTGTCAGGGCGATTTGCTTCACATTCGCCTTGAGAAGGTCATGCAGCACTGCCACCCCTGCCCGCTTGACACGATCATAGACCGCTGGCTTAAGATCACTGGCCTCCAGATCTTCGAGCACGCGCTGCATAACACCATCAAGCTCGGCCTCGGAGATGAGGCGTTCGCCCTGGCGCACGGCGATATAGGGAATGATATAGCCCGCGATCACGCGAATGACGTGATCTGCCTCGCCCTGAAGCATGAGGATGGGTGGCAGAAGCTGATCGACATATTCCGCATGGACGCGTGTATGACGGGGAAACAATTCTTCCACGAGAACTTCATACATGCGGCCATACAGCCCAATCCACACATTGATATTCGCCACGATTTCGCTTTGCTCTTTTCCGGCAGGCAGCCCTGTCAGTACGAGAATACCCTCGCGGGCCAGGCCGCTCGCCAGCGGTTTGATCTGCTGTTCGGGAGGCTGCTGCGTGATCAAATGCGGAGCGTGGCGGCGCGCCAGGGCCGTAAGATGGTCGTAGAGGCGCTTGAGCATGAGATGTCCTTAGGGTGTTTATGAATGCCGTTAATGGTTTGTGAGGGATGGTCATCAGAAAAGTAATCCCTCATTCTGATTATATGGAAATTTCGTTGAAATGGGGGATCAGCCTACACTCCAACGCGCTACAAGGAGAACCGCAGCGATCAGCAGCAGATAGACCCCAATCCCAATCAGGCCCATCAGCAGGCCCGCAGTGGCGGCCATCTCAAGCGAGAGATACATCCACAATGCTGCACCAACCAGCGTCGCCAAACGCACAAGAAGGGCGGCGCTTCCTGCGATTGTGCCTGTCGATTCATCAGGCAAAGCAGAGAAGACACCAAGGGCGGCTGTGAGGGCAGCATCCAGTGCACTGTAAATCAGCGTGAGGATGAGTATCAGTGGCAGCGGCCTCAAGAACTCAATGGAACGCAGGATGACAATGGCCTGTCGTGCTTCCGCCTGTCGGAAGGCATCAAGCAGGGGGGCAACGCTGGCGAAGAACAGAGTGACGAAGCCCAGGCGAATGATGGTCGCCATCACATAATCGCCATTGAGTGCTCGCAGTGACGCCCACCATTTGCCCACGACAATACGATTCGCGCCGATGTCCGTCAAGCGCAGGGTGTCCCATGTTTTGCCATCTTTTTCGCGGCGAATACTGTTTGAGGCCAGGGCCATATTAATAAATGTCACGACAAGCGACATCGCAATCATCATGGTGAGCAGGACGGCCAGCACGAAAATAAACGGTGTGCTTTGAGTCTCTGAGACAATCGGAATCAGATCCAGAGCGGGCGCATACACCAGGGCCGCCAATCCCACAATGATAAGCCCGACAGATATCAGAAGGGCCGGAATCATCAGCAGAGCCGCCAGCAAAATCCAGATGCCCCCCACACGTCCACGCGCGATCACAAACCGCTGATAATGAAATTCTGCACGCACAACAGGGTTGCGTTCAGCGGCGTGTAAAACCTGTGTCATAAAATACATCCCTCATCAACACCAATACCGTTCTCCATAATAACCGAAAATGACGAGAAGAACGTGGTGATTGTGTCATGCTTTGCGTCAGGATGGGCTTATAATGGAGAGACATGAAGTCGGAGGAACGTATTATGCTGCCAATTTTGATGATTATGGGTGGGCTGCTGGCCTTATGGGTTCAAGCGCAGCCTCAAGAGACGGAACAGCGCATTCCGAATGATGTTTTGCGGGCTGTGGGTGGCATGCTCGTGGTGGGCGGGGTGATCGCATTTTTCTCCCCGATGATTGCCTGGGTGCTCGTTGGCATTGCTGTTGTCATGAGCTTTTTGAACGCGCAGAGAAAATAAGTCTGAAGACGCACGTAAGACAAGCGTTTGGCGTGCGTCTCATGTGTGAGTCGTGATTGATTCGTGCTGTCTGTTACAGACTGCTTGCAAACCTACAGCGCATGTTTTATGATCGATCATCATTGATTATGCACCTTCGGGGCAGGGTGAGAGTCCCTACCGGCGGTAAAAGGCATTCGTGCCTCAAGCCCGCGACCCGTTTTGCGCCTGACAGCGGTTGGGCGTAAGTCACAGATCATCATTGGGTCTGTGCCGGTGGATCTGGTGTGAAACCAGAGCCGACAGTTAAAGTCTGGATGGGAGAAGGTGAATCAGCAGCAGACATCCTCCGTTTGCTGTGCGATTAATGTTGGATTCAATCTAACTGTCTTCAGTGCACATTGGTGCTGAAGATGAGTGTGTTTGCAATCTGGCGACCTGCCCCGTGTGCGATAAAGTTCACCCGTGGACGGTTGCCATGAATCTGCCAGACGCACTTCACACTTCAAGCCTCTTTATCACCAAACCCAAACGCAGGCGAACCTTCGCGTCGATTAAGGCCAAATGGCGCTTTCTCGTGCCCCTTTTGACGCCGCTGGTGATTCTGCTTGGTTGGCATACGCTGACCGCCCGCGCCCTCTATCCCGCGTTCATCATTCCCCCACCGGCAGATGTGGCCCGCGCCTTTGTCGAGGCGATGCAGGATGGCACGCTGCCGAAAGCCTTCGGTGTCACCTTCAGTCAAGTCATGATCGGTCTTGCGATTGGGAGCATCCTCGGTCTTAGCCTGGGCTATATATTGGGGCGTCTGCCTGTCCTCGAAACGCTTTTCGCCCCTCTGATAATTGCCTTCCAATCGACGCCCGTCGTCGCCTATGCGCCGCTGCTGCTGATCTGGTTTGGCAGTGGACATACCAGTAAGATTTTCACCTGTGCAGTGATTGTCTTCTTCCCTCTCTTGATGAACACCCTGGTCGGTATTCGCCAGATTCCTGCCTCATTGAAAGATGTCTTTCGTGTGCTGCGTGCGAGTTGGTGGCATACATTCACGCGCCTGGAACTCCCTGGCGCTCTGCCTGTCATCCTCACGGGCTTTAAAACGAGCGCCACACTGTCCGTCATTGGGGCAATTGTGGGTGAGTTTGTGAGTGCAGGCGATGGTCTGGGGACGCTGGTGACCAAAGCTCGTTATGACTACAACACGCCCCTCGTCTATGTGGCTATTCTGACGATGACCACGCTGGCCCTCTCGTTGTATAGCCTAGTGTCGCTGCTGGAATGGCGGCTTTTGCGCTGGCAGCGGGCCGCACGCGGATAAATCGCGCTGACTCTGTTTATCAACTTCCCACACAGGAGATTCCTATGGTTACAGGGTTTCGTTGGCTGGCAGGCGCAGTCCTGCTGCTCAGTCTGGGTTTGATGGTGGGTGCGCAGGAGCCGCAGCCCGAACGCTTCTTGCTCACCTTCATCCCAAACATTCAATTTTCGCCGATGTATACAGCCATTGAGCAGGGCTATTTTGCTGAGGCGGGCTATGATGTGACGCTGGAATATTTGAATGAGCCCGATGTGATCGATCTTGTGGCGGCAGGGCAGGTCAATTTTGGCGTTGCAAGCGGTGAACAGGTGATTCTCGCCAACGTGCGCAGTCGGCCTGTGAATTTCGTTTACAACTGGTTTCAGCAGTATCCCGTTGGCATTGTGACATCAGCTGACAGTGGCATTACGTCGATGAACGATTTCAAAGGCAAGAAAATCGGCATTCCGGGGCGCTTTGGGGCGAGCTATACCGGATTGGTGGCGCTGCTCAACATGGCTGAACTTACGGAGGCTGATGTCGAACTGGTTGAAATCGGCTTTAATGCCCCGGAAGCCCTGTGCATAGGCCAGGTGGATGCGGCGGCAGTCTACAGCAACAATGAGCCGCTGCAAATTCAACTGCGGGCGGCAGATGGGGACTGTGGCGATATTCGCGATGTCACCGTGATTCCGGTGTCGGATGCTGGTTCATTCGTCTCCAATGGTCTCATCACCAATGTTGACTACATCACGGAGTCACCGGAACGGGTGCAGGCGTTCGTGAGTGCATTCGATCAGGGCCTGAAAGACACCATCAACAATCCGGCGCGGGCTTATCTCCTGAGCGCCCCCTACATCGAGACGCTGCCCCTCACACCGGACCTTGAAGCACGCCTCACTGAATTGGCCGACATTCAAGATACCTTTCTGGCCTTAGAACCAACACGGGACGATGTTACGGCTAGCCGCGAAGAGCTGCGCAGCCTGCTGCACGAAGAATTTGACGACGCGACTCTGATCCAATTCGATATTCTGCTGAACACGATTGAGATGTGGGATGCCGATGTACCGGGCTTCTCTGATCTGGATGCCTGGGAAAACATGGTCACGACGCTCACAGCTATGGGTTTGCTCGATACGGATGTTAACTTAGATCGGATTTACACCAATGAGTTTGTCCCCGAACCTCCCGCCTCTAACGGTTGATCGGCTGTCGGTGCATTTCACCACGCCCGCCGGGGAACGCCTGGGGGCGCTTGGGCCACTGTCGTTCGAGGTGCGAGACGGTGAATTTGTGTGTGTGCTGGGGCCGAGCGGCTGTGGTAAGAGCACACTCGTGCGCGTGCTGGCGGGGCTTCTGCGCCCGTCAGCTGGCACAGTCCTGCTGTCCGGTCAGCCGATTGATCGCCCTTCACCGCATGTGGGCATGATGTTCCAGGAGGCGAGTCTGCTGCCCTGGCGCTCTACGCTGGATAATATCGCGCTGCCATTAGAGCTTAAGGGTATCTCACGTTTGGAACGCCAGACTCAGGCGGCGCGTCTCCTTCCTATACTGGAATTAGAGGGTTATAAGACTCTCTATCCGGCGCAGTTATCGGGAGGGATGCGTCAGCGGGTGGCACTGGGCCGTGTGCTGATTCAGCAGCCGCAGGTGCTCCTTCTCGATGAGCCGTTTGGTGCGCTGGATGCTCTGACTCGTGAGACCCTGCGGGATGATTTGCTGCGTATCTGGGCGGCGTATCGGCAGACAGTCGTCATGGTGACGCATGACATTCATGAGGCCGTGCTGCTGGCTGATCGTGTGATTGTGCTGACGCGGCGGCCCGGACGCATCAGCGAGGAGATTCCGATCTCTTTCTCACGTCCTCGGCGGCCTGAACTGGTCTACAGCCCGGAGTTTGGGGCGGTCGCACAGCGCATACGGGCGGCCATCGATATGGCATCCGTAGGGCTAACGCCAGAAGGATAGGGCAAAGACAGGTCAAACGGTGGATTCGTCTATGTGATTTTCGGTTATCATAAGAAGGTACTCAACTCTACAGACAGGAGACTTTTATATGTCAAGTGCTCGTTGGCTCATTGCAGGTCTTATCGCTGTGGTCTGTGCACTGGGCGTCGCCGCCCAGGACATAACCCCTATCGGTCAGCCTGCCAACCCCAATTTTGCAATTACCTTTCCGCCGCCCGTCTACGTGCTCAATGGCACGATTGATATACGCGGTTCGGCCAATGTGCCCAGCATGGGCAGCTATTTCATCGAATTTCGTCCGCTGGTTGTGAATCCGGGAACGGTTCCGCTGCCAACCCCTGATCCCGACTCAGAGGCTCCCTGGTTCCCTGCCACACTCCCACAGACATCCGTGATGCAGGATGGTGTGCTTGGCCGCTGGAATACCATGACTGCGCCCGATGGCCTCTATGAAATGCGCCTCACCATCAATATGGTGACTGGCGAGCAGCAGTATTTTCGTGTGAGCCCGCTGCGCATCGATAATACGACGTTTGCGCCGGTACAGCCGCCTGCTCAAGTGACCGTCATATCTCGTCCGACACTCGCGCCGACACCCACATCACCCACAGGTGGAGTCCCCTCCGGTGCGCCGCGTGTGACGGCTGTGATGAATGCCAATGTGCGTGAAGGCGACAGCACGGCTTATAACCGCACTGGAACACTTCTGAATGGACAGTCAGCCGATATTATCGGTAGAAGCCCGAATGCGGGACGCTGGTATTACATCCGCTTGAGCAATGGACAGCAGGGCTTTATTGCCCCAAGCACTGTTAGCATTGAAGGTGATGTGAGCGGTGTGCCAATCATCAACCCGCCACCGATGCCAACAGCGATCCCAACAGCGATCCCGACGCGCATTCTTGCCACTACGATTCCGACAGCGCTGCCGACCACTGTCTCGACAGGGTCAAATCTGGCGATCCAGAGTGTCACAGTCGATCCGGTTCAGCCCGTTTGTAATCAATCGACACTTGTCACGGTGAAGGTCGTTAACAATGGCACAGGTGTAAGCCCGGCCTTCTCCATTGGTCTGACAGATCATCGCAGTGCTGACGGCTCAACCACTTCCTCCACAAGAGGGTCTGTGCCAGCGCTGAATCCAGGCGCGAGCTTTACCTCGGAGATGTATCTGACGATCAACACCTTCTACAGTGAAGCCCATACTCTGACGATTGCGGTTGACTCCGGCAATCAGGTGATTGAGACGAACGAGGGCGATAATGTGACGACCTACGGCTACAATCTGGCCCAGGGTACATGCTAAAATAATGATATAGATCAAGCCAGCAATTACTGTTGGCTTGATCTATATATATTATCCATTTTTAACTACAATACTTGACACCGAATCGAGTGCAAAGTGTAGTGTATGAGTGCTAAACGAAGAATCGACAAACTAACAATAAAAGGCTTTCAATCCATTAAGTCTTTAGAAGATTTTCAACTCACTGATCTCAATATTCTGATTGGTGCTAATGGCGCTGGAAAAAGTAATTTTGTGACATATTTTCGCATGCTGCTTGAAATGGTTGAGGGGAATTTAGGAACATGGGTCGAAAAACGTGGCGGTGCAGATCGCATTTTGAGCTATGGAGTTAAAGAAACACAACAACTTGAATCAACAATATTTTTTGGAACGAATGGTTATAACTTTGTACTTGAGCCAACAAATGATGGTAAATTCGTATTTATTGAGGAAAAAGTATTTTTTAGTGGTAGTTTCGCGCCTGCTCATTGGAGAATCATTGGATCGGGTGATAAAGAATCAATCTTGAAGAAAAAGGCTGATCAAGATAGAAATGCCTATAAATCAGATATTGAACGTTACTGCTATGAAGCTATATCTAACTGGAAAGTTTTTCATTTCCATGATACCAGTGATACAGCAGGTGTTAAGTGGCCCGTTAATTTACCTGACAATGCCATCTTGCGAGAGGACGCACGAAATTTAGCAGCTTTTCTCTATAAACTCCGTGAACAATATAGACAGGTTTATGAGCAAATCCGCAAAATTATTCAACTCGCTATTCCTTTTTTTGATGATTTTGTACTCAATCCTGAAATACTCTCTACTGGGTTGGAACAAATACGTTTGTTATGGGTACAAAAAAATAGTGATTATCCCTTGTGGCCGTCTCAACTTTCAGATGGTTCAATACGGTTTATTTGTCTGGTGACAGCCTTGCTTCAACCATATCCTCCTTCCACAATCATAATTGATGAGCCTGAACTTGGTCTGCACCCCTATGCTATTACCTTATTAGGAGCATTACTTCGCTCTGAATCGCAACGAATGCAGGTTATTGTTTCGACTCAATCCGTTCCTCTGCTCAATGAATTCGACATTGATAATTTGATTGTTGTAGAACGTGAACAAGGAGGATCAACATTCAAACGACTTAATAAAGACGAATTTGAAAGTTGGCTCGAAGAATATTCAGCTGGGGAATTGTGGGAGAAGAATGTACTCGGTGGGAGACCACGTTCATGATACGAGTTCATGTCCTTTGTGAAGGTCAAACAGAAGAAATGTTTGTTAACGAACTTCTTCTTCCTACTTTTTTATCTCTTCAGATTGAACTTGTTCCTACAGTCATTGGCAGGCCCGGCCACAAAGGAGGTAATGTAACATTTGAGCACTTATTTAAGGATATACGGCTTCGTTTGAAACAAGAGCCACAAGCATACTGTACCACTCTATTTGATTTTTATGGAATGTCAGCTGGTTTTCCTGGTAAGCAGATGGCTCAAAAATATGCATTAATAAAAGATAAAGCCCAAATTGTTTGTAGCGAATTTACGAAGGCTCTTACAAATAAACTTGATGCTGACGCTATGTGGCGTTTTATACCATACGTTCAGATGTATGAGTTTGAAGCCCTCTTATTTAGCAATCCAGCAAAATTTGCTGAAAGCATATATCGTGAGGATTGTGCTTCTAAGTTTCAAGCAATCCGAAGTAAATTTCTCTCACCTGAAGAGATTAACGATAGTTCTTCAACCGCACCTAGTAAACGGATCAAACTTATTGTAAAAGAATACAATAAACCTGTTTATGGGACACTTGCGGCCATTGGTATTGGTTTGAATAACATTCGTCAAGAATGTCTATTGTTTGATGCGTGGCTAACAAGTATAGAACAGTTATCCGTTCCTGATAAGCCATCTCAGCCTTGACGAACCCGCGCTGTCCCGCTATACTGCCATCACTTGCCGCGATAGCTCAGCTGGTAGAGCAGGCGACTGAAAATCGCCGGGTCGTGGGTTCGAGTCCCTCTTGCGGCATGAAAGACCCACCTAAGACGTGGGTTTTTTGCATTCTCCTGCCTTTAGTCTCACGCTGTTCAAGCCAATCATGAACATTCCATCGCAATTTCTCCGATTTCAGCGGCTTGGCTTGCAGCGCAATCCCTTTGGATCGCTGACACAGGCTGAAGAAGACGCGCTGCTCCTTCCCATCCCAGACATCGACATATGGGCCAACGCCTCTGAAAGCCTGCAATTGATGGGTGAGAGAGGGCGCGGCAAAACAAGTCTGCTGCGAGCGACCCTGCATCAAATCGTGCAGCAAGGCCAACACTTGGCTTATGAGAGCCTGCCTGAAGGACACAATCGCATTACAACCTCACTCAATCATCTGGATGGCTTTGCGCTCGATGAGGCACAGCGTCTCTCGTGGTGGCACAAACATCGCCTCTTCTGGCAGATGCGCGGACGCCGCCTGCTCATCACCACACATGAGGATTTAGGAGGATGGTTTTGGCTGTATGGCCTGCCGTATCGAACGGTGCAGGTCGCCCAGTTCATTACGCCGACTCGTGTTGCCAATATCCTGGCGCGGCGCATCGACTTTTTCACACTGGAAGGGGGGCCGCATATCTCGCTGTCCAATGAGGCGTTGGCGTGGCTGTGGGCCTGCTATGGGGATGATGTGCGCGGCACAGAACAGGCGCTGTATGAGGTGTTTCAGCAGGTCGATCAACCAGGGCCTATACCATCGGCGACCCTGGTTGCGATCCTTGCGTAGAGATTTAGACTGGTAAATCGGAGGGCAGCATGAGAAAACGCGCCTCGCGGTTGATGTCCGGCGCGAGGGAAATATCGATTTTGACGTGAACTGCCCACACGATATTGATGAAATGACCTGCATAGCTCCAGGGCGCACTCGGCAGCGTGCAGCTAAACGCCTCAGTAAAACCCTGACCGGAGCCAATTTGCTTTACATCATAGCGCCAGGATTGCACAATCCCTTCGTTACGCCGCCCTTTGCCTTCCGTATACCACAGTACCTGTATTTCAACGCCCTGGCAGCGAATAGACTCCTCAGGAAAAATTTCGACCATTCCGGTGATTTGCTCGCCGGGAGGAAAACGAGATGTTCCCTCGTCGCCTTTAATGCGGATCAGAATAGGACTGTCTATAGTTTTCATCGAATCGGCGCGGGATACCCCTGCCTTTAGGCATGGGGAGGGAGAGCGCCTTGTCCTCTCTTCTAGGTGTTGAATAAACGGGACATTTGTGATATACTACAAGCATGAAACTAACTG
>Ga0105046_10019171_pt1 | contig 10383 bp, 8 predicted proteins | sample MAT03_FD_78385 | JGI IMG/M metagenome (GOLD analysis project Ga0105046, IMG submission 78385) | Freshwater microbial communities from Lake Fryxell liftoff mats and glacier meltwater in Antarctica - MAT-03 (megahit assembly) | ecosystem: Environmental > Aquatic > Freshwater > Ice > Liftoff... | reverse complement strand
TAGAGAGTATTGAAAATATTAAAATTAAGCGGCTAATTGGTTTCTTCATCTTGCTGTGTGTAATTTTCGGAATTTTAAGATGCAATGTTTTGTTGACATCATTATTCTAAAGCGTAATTATAAACGCAAAAAAACTGTTTATAATACATTCTCGGATTAATCTGTTCTCTGTTTCATGAGTAAACGTTATAATACAATCCGATGTTAAGTTATTGACCGGAGCCTTTTGCAACAGCCTGAAATGTTTTTAGTATCAGAATAAGGTCCATTCTAAATGACCAGGAATCAATGTATTGAAGGTCAAGCTTCATCCATTCATCAAAAGTTATATTATTCCGGTTGGGCATTATCTGCCAAATGCAGGTAATGCCCGGTCTCATCGAAAGCCTTCTGAGTTGCCATCTCTCATATTGTGCTACTTCACTTGGTAAAGGAGGGCGTGGGCCAACAAGCGACATGTCACCCTTGAGTACATTAAAAAACTGAGGGATTTCATCGAGGCCGGTTTTTCTGAGAAACTTTCCGATTGTTGTAATCCGGGGGTCTTTTTTTATCTTAAAAACTGGTCCATCCATCTCATTCTGGGATTCGAGCAGATACCTCAGTTTTTCGGCGTCCTGAACCATGGTTCTGAATTTATATATATTAAATTCACGGCCGCGCAGTCCAACCCTTTTTTGACTGAAGATAACCGGACCCTTCGATGTTAGCTGGATAGCAAGCATGATCAATAATAAAATAGGTGACCATATCAGAAGAATAAAAAATGAAGCAACAATATCAACAACAAATTTCCATTGATGAGCTACCTTGTTGGCCGGGGTATTGATAAATGTCAGGAATGGAACATCATCATAATAACTCAGAAATGTTTTAGTTGCTGACATGTGGAAAAAGGCCGACTGAAGTCTGAAGATAACTCCGATTTCTTCGCAGGCATATACAAGTTTTCTAATTTCTTCCTGATTGATATCATTCTTACAATAAAAAACTTCATCCACTACATGGGTCTTAATTAGGTATGGTAAACTTCGGGTTTGCTCTATTACCTTTACCCGGCTTCCAAATACTTCAGCAATTAATTCTGCTTCTGAGATAATAGCCACTATTCTGAAGCCCCATTCATTGTGCAGAAATAATCTTTCAATAAAGTCAACACAATTCTGATCTGCAATAAGAATAATGTTATGGGTGTTCAAGCCTTTGCTCATCAGGCTCTTATGATAATTATAGGAAAGGATAATAATTGTGCTTAGAAGGGTAAAATCAAGTACGGCATATATCAGAAGCACTTTTATATTAACCATGTCAAGGTTAAACAACATAATAAGCAATGCAAGGCTTCCAGTACCCGCAAGAACAAATAAAAGGCTCTCAGATATAATAATGACTGTATCCTTAGCCCTATAGAATTTGGTCAGGTTGGTTTTGTTGATACCTATATACCAGATGGGAATAAGAAGCAAGAGCGATGTTAAATACTGGCTGTTATAGATTAGGTTGCCATCATGATACCAGCGAAGCAGCATAAATGCCGCAAAAAATGCCAGCATTGATACTACCGTTACGATAATACCAAAAATTCGGCTTCCAAGATCTTCACGTTCGCGTATCATTCAGTAAACATAGAATGTGATTTGTCACCTTATTGTCAAATATGTATTGAATACACTTGCTGAGGAATAACAGATCAGTAGCTCAAATTGTTCGTATGATATCATGTGATCATTCTCTATTCAATCAAATTTCAAATTAATAAGAATGAAAAAAGCTCCTATCAACAAAATTAACAAAAGTTATTAAACAGACAAACTAATTTAGTAAGTAAGATAATTCTGAAAAGATCAAATCATTTACCTGAGATTTCGGTTTTGAGAAATTCTAATAAAATTTCTGAGGCATACGGTCCGATTTGCGGTGCAGGTTTCATTTCTGAAGCCTTATCGAGTGCTTCATAAAGTTCATCCTCACTGTAAACATCTTTAACGATGTTTAGTTTACCAAAACTTTTGGCAGTGGCAACCTGATGGTCATTGCGATGCTCATGATAGCGCGCTAGTCTGGGCATTACAATTATCGGCTTTGAGTGCAGCAGTGCCGAAATAATTGTTCCCATACCAGCATGGCTGACTATTAGTTCCGCTTCTTTGAATTTCTGATCAAATATTTCCGGAGAGATAAAGCCAGTTGATTCAAAACCCTTCGGAATGTAATGGTCCTTTGATATTTGCGCAAAAATATCTGAAAAGTTATTTTTTAAAGCCCACAAATCAATTGCCTTAATCATTCTGTTAAAAGGTTCCTGTGTGCCAACAACGACAAATATTTTCATGATATTACATTTCCTTTATAAAAAGTTTTGATACCATCAGCCAGATGTTCCCATTGAGTGATGTGGAGGCCTGAGAATGGCTTTGCAAGCCGACCACTCAATGAAATACGCTCTACATTTGCAATACTATCGATCCACAGTGTTTTTTTTCTAACCAGATTGCCTAAAAATATTGCCACCAGGCCAGGTGCTGCACCGGTAGAAATAACAATATCCGGATTTTCTTTAATTATGATTAAAAGCACCTCAAAAGCCATTTTGATCAGTTTTAATTTATTCCATCGATTGGCATCTGTTACAGAATGGAAAACCGATCCATGAACCTGATTATGATATCCTTCATGTGTGGAAACATAAACAACTTTACAACCTTCAAATGCAGGACGAAGCCGCAAGAGTTGTATCCAATGTCCTCCGCCTGAAGCAATTGCAAGTACCTTTGGTTTCTTCTTTAACATTTGTTGAAAAACTACTTCTGTAAAAACCTGAAAAAAAATGTTTTGAAGATGGAGCTGTTGAGTTCGTAAAAATGCCAGATAAGTTCAAGTTTCATTTTTATTCTCATCATCAAAGGTTTTTTATAATTGTATTCTTTTTTACAAAAATCAATTAACTTTTCCTTTTCAGTTTGAACGATTGCAATTACTTTCAAATCTTTCTGTTGCGAAAATAAGTATTTTGGTTTATTTATTGGAAAATTAAACCTGCAAACCAATCCTTTTTGTGTAAGTTTTGAAAAGTTCTGGTCAAAAATAAAATTCCCGTGACTATAAACTACTTCAGTTACTCCAATCTTATCAACAGGTTGAATTACATGTGGATGATGTCCCAGGATCAGGCCGAACCCTGCTTCGCTTAATTTTTTGGCAAGTGCCCGTTGTTGTTCATTTTCTTTTGTATAATATTCTTCACCCCAGTGAATGCTGATAATCCAAAATTCATTTTCCAGTTTCGGCTCAGTATGTATATCACGCATTAATGACTCGTAGTTGCTTTTAAAGTATGCTCCACACGCGTTGGTGTCTTTTATAAGGCTAACTCCCCATATTTTCAGGCAGACACCGTTTTTGACAATTGTAAGAGGCTTATTGTCTTTTCCGATAACCTGAATTCCCTCATACTCAAGCTTTTTAATTGTATAAATTGCCGATTCAATTCCGTGTTGGCTGAAATGATTGTTGGCAACGTTCGCAATAATGTTGTGATTAAGCTCTTTAATGAGTCCAATCGACTCTTCAGGAGCAACATAAACGCCATTTTTTATGTTCCTTGTCATGAAAAATTTATCCGGGGCCAGGCTGGATTCAAGATTGATCAGTACAAAATCTGAGAACATGAAAGAATCCTTGATTTCCTTAAGAATAAGTGAAGAGTAATTATTCCTGAATTTTTTAACGATTCCCCGCTGAAAATGATGCACATTTTCGCCAAGCATAACATCACCAATACTGATCAGGCTAATTGACATGGCTTTCAATCAGTTTAAATTTGGCGTTGGTCGGATTTCTTTCTTCCAGGCTTTTGATCTCAACCTTAAGTTCAGGTATTTCACTTCTTAAAACTTGTATAATCTTAGCCGATAAGGAATCGAATTCTGACAGATTTCTGACGTGCATAAAAACGATGATTGAATAATCCGCTTCCTGTAGAATTCGATAACCGTCAATTGATGGATATCTGAAAAACAAATTATTAAAAAATGCACCGTGAATGGCTTTTCCATCGGGCGTTTTAATGAGATCGCGCGCCCTACCTTTTAAGTCTGTAATTTTTGGTAAGTTCAGTCCGCAATCACAGGCATTATAGTCTATGCTGCCGATGTCGCCTACCCTGTACCTTACGAAAGGAAAGTTAAGGCTATTTAAATTTGTTAACAATATTTCCGACATCCCAAATTCATTCTGAATAGTTTCTGCAAAGCAGTTTAATGAATTAAAATGGTAACCGTTATGATGACTGCATTCACAACCTAAAATACCTCCATCATTGGCACCATAAATGTCATAAACCGGTTTGCCAAAGGCTGATTCAATATGCTCACGGACATTAGGTAAAAGCTGTTCAGATGTAGTGAAAATTGCTTTTATATTCCTGAAATGTGTAGGAAAATCAGGCTTTGATTTCAGAATATTTTCTATTGAACTGGGGTAGCCATATATCAGCTTAGCTTCCCCGAGCTTTTTAAAGTTCAATTTGAGTTCAGGTGTAATGATGTCCCCTTTGATAAAATAATTGTTTTGCAGCAGATGGTAGAATTTTTCCGTAACCTGTTTGTTTACAGTTCTGAGGGAATTCCCGGCTATAGTAACGAACGGATCACCTGGTTTGTAGCCACTGTAAAGGTTCCAGAAAAGATAATTGTGTGCCCACATCCACGAAAGATGCTCTTTGTCAACTATATAATAAAATGGCTCTCCGGTGCTACCACCGGTTTTTTTGCTTTGATAAGGTCTTCCGCTGATGGGTGTAAAAATCTCGTTATAATGCGTATTTATTGTCTTTTTATCAATATCCGGTAGTGATAAGAGGACTCTTTCCGGATTTGCTTTGATTTCGTTAAGACTGATATTTTCCAATAAGGGTTTGTAATATGTATTGTTCTGCTTCAGCGTAACTAGAAGATTGATCATATTATTAATCCGCAGATCTTCACGGCTTTTGAAGTCTTTTATCAGATGCTCAAGTTTATCGTACCTGGCGAGAATTTGAGTGCCTCTATACTTATCTATTATTTTAATTCTCAACCTCATAGGATGGTTTTTTTTATGATTTCAAATTTGCTTATCCAGGTGTGGGCAGATGCTGCTTTTATTCGTTTAGTTTCCATTTCAGTATTATTTTCATCCAAAGCCTGTTTTGCTTTTTGCAGATATTCTTCCGTCGAATCAGCAAAATATATCAGTGGGCCAAACAATTCTTCGACACTCGGAATGCGGCAACTTATCACAGGCTTTCCCATTGCCAGATATTCAAGTGTTTTAACAGGATATGAATTACGAATCCAATCAGCCATTATCCAATTTAGTAAACAAATATCAAAGGCTTTGGCATAGAAAGGGAGTTCTTTAAAATCAACAGGCCCCATAAAGTGTATATTCCCGTTTGCTTTCAACATGGAATAATCACCTAGCACTTTACCAATGACAACAACTGAAAATCCATTATTGGCAAGTATTTCAAATGCTTTTTTATCATTGGCATCAGAGAGTGTACCATAATAACCTGCAATTGGCAACCCCTTGTTTTGAATTAATTTCATACTGGGGTGAATATGGGTTTCGCGGTTAAAATGATCAAAATCGACCCCATGAGTTAGCAAAGTGACTTTCCGGCCGGAAAGTTTCTCCAGTTTAGCTTTAATATTTGATGAACTGGCAAAGAGGTGGTCAACATGCGTACTCAGGTAGATTTCCTCCCGTTTGAGGTTCTGAAGTAGATTCTGATCAGTTGTTCTGAAATCGGAAATAAGATCTGCTGCCTGATATACTTTTGATTTGAAATGTTTACCCAATAGGGACGAAAGCGTAAAACTCCCTGATATCCATAGGATTGCGTCACTATACCTTATCCCGAGAATCAAAGCCATCAGATTGATCTGAAATTGAATAAGTCTGGCATTGAACTTATCCCACCCGGGTTTGAACAAAGGAATGTAAACCGGGACGAAAACGTAAATCCCATCTTCTGGTTTTTTAAATAGTTTCAGGTGGGTTTTAAGCTTGTTGATGATCTTCCTGTTCTTAGACTTTCTGTTGTCTGAGTTTACCGAAGGTGATTTAAAAGCAATTGGATTAACCCATAAAATATGATAACCTTGACTTCTGAACTGAAAAATGATTTGCCGGGTGCTGGTGACAGATGGCCGGAACCAGTCTGTTCCACTGCAGATAATCCATTTCTTCATTGCTGTGTTAGTTTTCTGAGATAGCTGGTATCAAGGAATGTAGGATTCGGCATATCAATATTCCGGAAATCTTTTCAAGTGATTTTTACAAAGATAAGTTTTATCATGAAAAGTCAGAGGATGGGATTTTGAAGTAATTCACTTTTTTTTGAATTCGTAAATATTGAACTGTTACCACAAGGATAACCCGGATAGTTTTAATAAAATTGATTTCCGGTATTTTATGGTAAAGTATCATAAAGAGTTTTTATTGGTGGTAAAAAATAAACCGACAGCGAAAAAAGCCAGATATGGTTTAATATTTGCCTAATGCTTAAAACAAACGCCAGGACGATTAAAAGTATGAATTACTGGTTTCATATTAGTGTCTGTTAGATTAATCCGGCAAATGTTGAAAAACGAAATCTTTCATCTTTTTTAAGGTAGATGATTAGATCGTTAATCAGGTTTAGTTGATCTTCGTGAAACCGGTGATGAAAAAGTATTCCTATGGTGTCCGTAAACTTCAATGCGAGTTTTATCTGTCCCCTGATTTCTTCCAGACTGTAATGATCAGCAGTAGCGTAACCGGTGTATTTCTTTATCAGGTTCGCTGAAACTGATATCTCTTTAAAGTTGTAACCATTTCTGATTCCGGGGTGGTAATTGATTTTCTTCCCCATTATCATATCTCTGCCCAGCGTTCTTCCGATCAGATTTTTAATCCGGGACTTAGATGAGTATTGTATTTTGGATGAAATTGCTTTGTACCCCGAATCATTTATTGCTCTGAGCGTTGCCTGATTGTAAGAGCCATAAGGAAAAGTAAAGACTGGTGACCAGTTTTGGAGGAAATATTTATCCATAATTTTTTTACCCTCTATAATATCCCTTAACTGATCATGGTATTCGCGGTTGCCCCCGAATTCCATTTTTACTTCAGGATTACTCAGGTTGTGGTTGTATCCATGCTGAACGATTTCAATAAGGTCGGGATGTTCATTCTTTTTTGAGTTCAACCATGCAGCTACTTCGTTTGTGATATTTCCAGGCTCAACAGCATGGGAGATTGGTAATCCGTGACTGATTACCAAGTCAGTAAAGTCAATTAATGAATTGTCAAGTGTATCCCTGACATCATCATTTCTTAAAAAAACCAAAGGTTTATTTTCGTTCATTCAAATAAATGCTATTGTGAAAGAAATGACATGGCAAGGATTTCATTTTTAATTTAAACAATCGAAACTGAGGCTTGTTTTAATTTTTGGATTGATATTAAGTATCTGGATAAATTCAAAAAACATGCTTCAAAGTTATGCAATATTGTGATTTTTACGCACATTTCCAGGGTTCAAAATGTTTTAGAAAGTTTTGAATTTTGTTCAGGCCTTTAAAGTATAAGTGAGGGAAATCGTAGGGAAACCAATCTTTCTTTTAGTCGGTCAGAAGTGATAGACTTATTTAATTATTTCATGAATTTTCTCCCATCGTTTTTGCCATGTATGTTGTTCAATTACCGTCGAATAATTCTTTTCAATTAATGGAATGCAATCTTCGAAATGATCTAGTAAATAATCTAGCTGCTTAACAGGGTCATCCATATTTATTTCAATAACTGGATTATATCCGAATAAATTAATCATTTCTTTGGGTGCTTGTCCTAGGATCAAACATTTTGAAGCCATAGATTGAAGATACCTAACAGTCATCGTTTCAATGTTTTCTGAACGTTCAGGATGCGTTATTGATGATGGAAAACATATTGATATTTTCGTTCTGGCCAGACCAAGGATAAATTCTTCTCTGGTTGGAAAGACTATAATACCTTTTATTTCTTCATAAAGATAACTTCGTTGATTATTCTTCAATCCATTAACAATTTTATTGTGATAGATGTCGAATTTTCGTCCCAATGCAAGTACATCAATATCTTTATTTTTATAATCATAATATCTGTAAAGTGCTGGATTAATAGCTTCTGGGATCCAGGTAAAGACTGGCTTTGGGGCAATAGATTGGAGTGCTAAAGCAGATTGAGAAGATGAAACAAAAACATGGTCCAAATTCATTGAATTAGCAAACCGGAGAATATTCTTATGTTGGGTTGGCCACGCGTCAAATAAATATATGCTTTTTTTGCCCGAAAGCATAAAGTAAGGGAAACATTTCTCCCAATTAGGCCCCATTAATATACAAAAGTAATTCGGCTCTGTTTTTCTGGTTTTTGAATAAAGTGTGTTAAATATTGTTACTAATTTCATGGTTGAATAATGCTTCTTCATTTTCTGCCAAAACAAGTAACTGGCTTTATAAATATATCTATGCGTTTGAACAGTTGTTAAGCTATTAATTTTATCAGAAGTAATTGTTTCTTCAAATTCCTTTACAGTATCAAAAGAAACGTGGTATCTTTTTCCAATATTTATAATTAGTTTCATTGATCAGTTCATTTTTGAATAAAGGGAATTGCTGGATTCTCCAGGTCAACTGCGATTTGTAGAGATATTTTCCCGATATTTTTGATTGTGGAATGGATGATAATCATCTTTTAAAATGGTTTTAAAATAAAAGAATTTCAGGTTTCAAGTATCTGATTGAAATGTAGTAGAATCAATGGAAGAAAGGCTCAATTATTAAAAATTAGTAATCGTAAAATCAATAAATAATTGTAATAACAAAGATAATTAATGCCAACGAAAGTGAGTGTAAAAATTCTAAATATTGATAAAATATTGAGGAAAACCGATTATCTCTATATGGATTAGTACAGCTACCTAGGGTTTGCTTAAAAATATCTATATCCTTGGAAATATAACAATTAAAAGGTTAAAAAGAGTTCTAAGTGCATGGAAATATGGCAAAAACATCAACAAACCTTGCATCAGGATTGAGAATTTCACCCCTTTTTGGTATGGAATAGCCACAGAGTGGCGCAACATTGGTATCAAATTGCAGACTAAGTGGATTTTAAGGCTTGTCTGTTTGTCACAGACAAACAGGCCTGCCTGCCTGCGTCAAGCATACAGGCGCAGCGCACCGTAACGTAAAACGTGGAATGTTTTTATTGAGTTTTTCAGCAGACCCTACCTATGGAAACTTCTATATTGAACTTAGCACTCCCAAAGCAAAATTTTAACACATTTAATATCAGATAGATTGCTGAGGCACTGCAAAAGCATGGAGGACATATATGGTAACAGTGGTTATCTGGCATATTAAAATGGTCGGGTTTATAAGAGCGATTCATAAAGCCTTCTTGTTTCTACTCCGATTGCATCCCATGAATAGTTTTCCAGGGCCCATTTCATAATTATCTCCCTTGTTTCAGGTAGTTTTTGGTAAAGCCCGGAGTTAAAATAGCTGATTATTGCTTTGCTTAATTCTTCCGGAGTATTGGATGGGAGTAGAAAGCCGGTTTTACCGTCGATCATGTCATTTCTGAAATTTCCGATGTCACTTACAATGATCGGAAGTCCAAAAGTGTAGGCCATAAAAATTACGCCTGACTGATAAATACTCCTGTAGGGGAGAACGATGCAATCCGCCGCCATAAAATATTGCTCCACTTCATCATCGGGAATATGGCTGATCCTGGATAAAATTTTAGTTTTCAGGTTAGATTTTTCAATCATCTCTAAAATAGAATTGGTGTATTCAGCACTTTTGGAATTACCCGCAATTAAGAGTCTGAAATCATTTCTAAATTCTTTCGGCAGGAAATCCAAACTCTCTATCAGCAAGTCAACACCTTTATAGTAATCAATATTGCCAAAGAACAGAACCACTTTTTCTGCTGAGCCAATATTTAGGTCAGTTCTTGACTGAGTGGTTGTAATATCCTTTCTGGAAACCCTGTTGTTCATTCCATGCCTTATTATAGTCACCTTTGATTCACTGATTGGAAACTCTTGCAATAGTTCAATTTTACTTTGAGAAGTATGAACAATCAAACGGTGAGCAATCTTATATAAAATCCGAAGGCTGAGCCTGTTGAACCAATGGTCACGATTGTCGCGCTTTCCGGCGTTAATATTATGAACGGTAAGCACAACCTTGTGTCCGCGCAACCGGGCTAACCCTGGCATAAATATTCTGTCGATTATAATAAACCGGTCAAGCCATTGAAAATGAACTACCCTTGGTTTATGGCTAATGATGTACCATAACT
>Ga0105046_10019168_pt1 | contig 10384 bp, 9 predicted proteins | sample MAT03_FD_78385 | JGI IMG/M metagenome (GOLD analysis project Ga0105046, IMG submission 78385) | Freshwater microbial communities from Lake Fryxell liftoff mats and glacier meltwater in Antarctica - MAT-03 (megahit assembly) | ecosystem: Environmental > Aquatic > Freshwater > Ice > Liftoff... | reverse complement strand
CGTCGACGCTCCAGGTCAGGTTGTATTTCAAGGCGTTGGTGGGGAAGGCCGGCAGCGCGCCGACGCGCATCTTCACGTCGACCAGCGTGTCGAAGCCCTGCGCCAGATGGTGCGCAACGATGCCGATGAAACCGGGTGCCAGGCCGCACTGCGGCATGAAGGCCGTGCGCGCGCCGCGCGCCAGGTCTTGAATCGCCTTGGTGGCGGCGATGTCCTCGGTCAGGTCGAAGTAGTGGCAGCCGGCTTCACGCGCCTGTGTGGCGGCCAGCGTGGCCAAGTGGTACGGCAGCGCGTTGATCACCGCGTCCTGACCGCGCAGCACGGACAGCAGTTCCTGCGGCTGCGACGTGTCGGCCACGCGGACGCGAATGTTGGGGCTTTGCAAGCGCGCCAGGGCGGCTTCGCTCTGGTCGATGACGGTGACCTCGTAGTCGCCGCTATCGGCCAGCAGATGGGCAATGGTGTGGCCGATGTGGCCGGCGCCGAGCAGGGTGATGCGCATGGTGCTTCCTTCAAGAATGGACCGACCGCCCCAAATGGGCAGATCAAACAGAGATCCAGTCTAGGAAACAACCTGGTCGAAAGACAGCTTTGATTTGTCAGAACCGCCCAATCTTCCGCCGAAGTGACAGAACGAACAGTCGGTTCGTCAGCTCATCACCTGCGGTGAAGTGCGGTGCGGGTCAGGCTTCGGCCTTGGCGGCTTTCAGTTGCTGCTTGTGCGCACGGGCACCGGCGCGGCGGGCCTTGGTGGTGGCCACCTCGTAGGCTTCTTCGGCCTCGCTGCGCATCAAGATGGCCTTGGCCAGCGCGGCCTCGAAGCGGGCGCTGCTGTAGGTGTTCTCGGTGCCGATATACACGGTGCGGCGACGCGGCTTTTCGCCAAAGCGCGGGATCAGTACCGACAAGCTGGCGTCGCGCGTGCGACCACCACGGCGGATGCGCAGCACCGGGCCAGAGATGCCCACGGGCAGATCGCTGGTCTTGCTGACGCTGGGCGCGCGCTGCAGCAGCGACGGTGCCGGCAAGCTGGCGATGCGCTTGAGCAGTTCCTTGGTAGCCAGTTCCAGCGACTTGACAGCGCCGCTGCCGTCGTTGCTGTGGTCAGAGTACAGCTTCGTTCCGCCGTAACGCAGCTGCCAACCGTGGGTAGCGCGGTGGTCGATTCGCTGGATGCATTGGGGCACGTCAAAAACAGCCCCGTTGAAGATTTCGATGGTCCGGGTTTTCATCCGATTCCTTGCACGATAGTCAGGGGTTTCCTCCGGCATGTGCTGGTTCTTGTGTCACTGACGAACCCTGGGTCAGTGCAGAACACAGACTGTAGGCCAGGCCGCTGCACAGCGGCGCAGCACCTGACAAAAGGCCGGTTCAGCGCGCGACAATCTGTGAAATTGCCTACAAACAGCAACAAAGCGATGAAGCTGCGTGGCATTGCTGTGAACTTAAACCTGATACGAAAGCCCCATGAATCTGGACCCCCTGGACCGTCGGGTGCTGGCGCTGCTGCAGGCCGACGCGCGCTGTTCTGCCGCTGACTTGGCGCGTCGGCTCGACGTGGCGCGAACCACGGTGCTGGCGCGCATCGCGCGGTTGGAGCGCGCCGGGGTGATCGTGGGCTACACCGTGCGGCTGGCACAGCCTGAGGGTGAGTCGGGAGTCGAGGCTTACGTGGGCATCACGCTGGCACCGAAGGCCGCGCCGCTGATCACCCAGCGTCTGTCGGCTCTGCCTGAATTGCGGCAGCTGTGTTCGGTAAGCGGCGAGTTCGACTATCTGGCGCTGTTGCGAACGGCGTCCACCGCGCGACTTGACGCGCTGCTGGACGAGATCGGGGTCATCGACGGCGTCTTGAAGACCACCACCTCAGTGGTGTTGGCGCGACGAATCGACCGGACTTAGTCGCGCGCCAGTTCTTGGCGCATCGCATCGATGACCGCCTTGTAGTCGGGCGTGTTGAAGATGGCGCTGCCGGCCACGAAGGTGTCGGCACCGGCATCGGCCACGCGGCCGATGTTGTCGACCTTGATGCCGCCATCCACTTCCAGACGGATGTCGCGGCCGGTCTGCTCGATCAAGTTGCGCGCCTTCTCGATCTTGCGCAGCGCGCTGTCGATGAAGCCCTGCCCGCCAAAGCCAGGGTTTACGCTCATGATCAGGATCAGGTCGACACGGTCGATGACGTACTCAAGAACGTCCAACGATTCAGCCGGGTTGAACACCAGGCCAGCCTGCTTGCCTTCGGCCTTGATCAACTGCAGCGTGCGGTCGACGTGGGTCGACGCATCGGGGTGGAAGCTGACGAGGTCGGCACCCGCCTTGCAGAACGCCTGAGCCAGCGCGTCCACGGGCTGAACCATCAGGTGCACGTCGATGGGCACGCTGCAATGCTTGCGAAGCGCCTGGCAAACCATCGGCCCGAAAGTCAGGTTCGGCACGTAATGGTTGTCCATCACGTCGAAGTGAATCCAGTCGGCGCCGGCGGCGATGACGTTGCGCACCTCCTCGCCCAGGCGGGCAAAGTCGGCAGAAAGAATGCTGGGGGCGATGCGGTAGGTCGTCATGGATCAGATTCTAGATTCGACCGCCCGCCCAACAAGGCGCGTTCCGGGCCGCAAGCAGACGCGCTCCTAGAATGGCACGCATGGCCAAACCCCAGTTCAGTTGCGACGTTCGCGTGCAGTACCTGCCCGAGCAGTCCAATCCCAGTGAAGGTCCTTATGCCTTCGCCTACACGGTCACCATCCGCAACACCGGCGACATAGCCGCGCAGTTGATCGGCCGCCACTGGGTGGTGATGGACGCCGATGGCAACGGCGAAGACGTGCGCGGCCTGGCCGTGGTGGGTCATCAGCCGCTGCTCAAACCCGGCGAGCAGTTCGAATACACCAGTTGGACCCGCATCCCCACACCGCACGGCAGCATGCGCGGCACCTTCTTCTGCATGACCGAAGAAGCTCATCCTTTCGACGCCGAGCTGCGCGAGTTCAGCTTGGTATACCCAGGCGCTCTGCACTGATGCGAAGTACCGTCTCGCGACCTGGCCCGCAGGCAACCCTGGGGTAGACATGCGCCGCACCAAAGCATCGCCGTGGGACTTGACCGCCTTGTTCAACGCCGCCGATGCCAAGGCACCGCTGCCCGAACGCCACCTGTGGCTGGTGCGCATGACAGAGTGGCTGCGCCACGCGCCGGTCGCAGCTTCGGGGCTGGAACCTTCGGCTGAGAACGCCCGCACGCCGCGGCCGGTGCTTCGCCTGAAGCACCTGCTGAAGCAGTTGGACAAGCAAGACGCCCTGCGTGAGCGTGTGCAAGGGCTGGGCCGGGCGTTTTGGCGAGACATCGACGCCGCGGCCCTGTTTGCTGACCTGGGTTTCTGCGCGCGTCGTTCTTTCTTCAGCGAACTCTTGTTTCGCGTTCAGATGCGGCTGCTGCCGGGCACGCCCGAAACCCGTGACCTGGCGGACCTGTTCAGGTTGTTGTTCGAGCCCGCGGACAAAGCCTGGATCGATGCCTTGGACGCGCCCACGCTGGCGCAGGCTGCGGCCTTGCTGGGTCCGGGCAAAGAAATAATGCGGGCCGCCCTGCTCGACGCCATCACCATTCTTGTCAGTTCGGTGCACGCCACGGGCTACACGCCGGCGCTGCGCATGCGCATGGATGGACAAGCCCTGCAGAACGAGCCTTTCCGCCAGATTGCCCCCGCCGCGGCGGCGCTGCGCCTGGCGATGCTGGACGGCCGGCAGGACGACGCGCTGCAGTCCGCTGCCTATCTGCGCGCGGTGCTGCAAGCCTGCTGCGATGCCGCTCGCAGCATCACACCGCACCTGGAAGAGTTCGGCATTTCGGTGGACATCGTTTTCGATCTGCAGCAGATGCTGGCGCGCACGGCCCGTATCGAGCAATTGGTGAACTGTGTGCTGGCTCCCGACCCCGTGAGGGAGGGGCAGGCACTGATGCTGGCCTTGCTGGACGCGATGCAAGAACAGCGCGGGGTGCGCGCCCTGTTTGCGCAGCACTACTCCTTGTTGGCACGGCAGGTGGCCGACCGCAGCGCCGAAACGGGCGAGCACTACATCACCACCACCCGCAGTGGGTACCGCGAGATGCTGGTGAAAGCCGCCGGTGGTGGCGCGGTGATTGCCGGCACCACGTTGGTCAAGTTCGCGATCGCAGGGCTGGGCATGACGGCGTTCTGGACAGGTTTCTGGTCGGGTACCAACTTCGCCATCAGCTTCGTCATCGTGATGCTGCTGCACTGGACGGTGGCCACCAAGCAGCCCGCGATGACGGCCCCGGCCCTGGCCGCGACCCTGCCTACGGCACCTGTGGCCAATGCCATCGAAACCGGCGCACCCGACCCCGAGATGGACGCTTTTGTCGACCGCGTGGCGCAGCTGATCCGCTCGCAAACGGCCGGCATCATCGGCAACGTGGCCATCTGCGCGCCGCTGGTGCTGCTGCTGCAGGTGGTGTCTTGGCAGGTCTTCGGGGCGCCGCTGGTGGGCGAAAAAGACGCGCATTACGTGCTGCACAGCATCACGCTGCTGGGGCCGACAGCGCTGTTTGCCGCCTTCACCGGGGTGCTGCTGTTTGCTAGCTCGCTGATTGCCGGCTGGGCTGAGAACTGGTTCGTGTATCACCGCCTGGACAGTGCCATCGCCTGGAATCCGCGCATCGTGGCGCGGCTGGGTGCCGCCCGTGCGCAGCGCTGGGCTCGCTGGTGGCGCGCCAACGTCTGTGGGCTCGCTGCGAACATCTCCTTGGGTCTGCTGCTGGGGCTGGTGCCAGCCATCCTGGGCTTTTTCGGTGTGCCGCTGGAGGTGCGGCACATCACGCTTTCCAGTGGTCAATTGGGTGCGGCCCTAGGCGCACTGGGCCCCGACTTGTTGCTTGAGTCGGCTTTTTGGTGGTGCGTGGCCGGTATTGCCGTCATCGGGGTGCTGAACCTCACCGTCAGCTTCGGCCTGGCGTTCACCGTGGCACTGCGCTCGCGCGGCGTACGGGTGAAGCAGAGGGATCGTATCTTTGCGGCTATTTGGCGCCGCCTGCTCACGCGGCCCAGCAGTTTTCTGTGGCCGAGCGATGCCGTGCTTGCAGCACCGTCAAGTACGAAACACTGATGCCACGGGGCACGGGGCACGGGGCACGGGGCACAGGGCGCGGGCGCGGGCGCGGCCGCAGCGACCTCAAGGTCCGCGAGGCGGCTTGTCGGAAGGTTCAGAGGGCTCCTGGCTGGCTTGGGCTTCTTCGGGAAGCTCACCCTTGCGGCGACCCGAGAACATCGTCCACCAGATGAAGAACACGAACAGGAGCAGCGCCAGCAGCGCTTCCAGGATCAGCAACCACATCGACCTTGACCTCGCAGGCTGTTGTTCATTCGACCATGCCCGGCGCGGGCCGCAACGCCGCCGCAATGCGCGGCCACAGCAGGTTCAGCGCCAGCCCGGCCATCACCAGCCCTGCGGCCAGCAGCTTCCACGGCGGCAGGGACTCGCCCAGTATCCAGGCCGACGAAGCCATGCCGAAGACCGGTACCAGCAGGGCCATCGGCACCACCGTGGCCGCCGGATGCCGGGCCAGCAGCCAGCCCCAGACGGCGTAGCCAAACAGGCTGTTGCCCACTGATTGCCACAGCACGACGGCCCACACCGTGGTGTCGGCCGCTGCAAGCGCCTGAGCAATACGTGCCGGGCCGTCCAGCACCAAGCTCAACAGCAGCAGAGGCGGCAGCGAGAACAGGCTCGACCAGACCACGACGCCCAGCATGTCAACCCGGCCCATGGTGCGCGCCACCTGGTTGCCACCGGCCCAGCACAGCGCAGCGGCCAAGACCATGGCCAGGCCGAGCGGCGTGGTCTGGCCGTCGGTGCGCGCGGCGATGACGCCGATGCCAGCAGTAGCCAGCAGCAGCGCCACGACCTGAAAAGGCCGCAGCCGCTCGCCCACGGTGAACATGGCCAGGCCGATGGTGAAAAACACCTGCATCTGGATCACCAGCGACGCCAAACCTGGCGAGATGTGCCCGCCCACCGCCAGATACAGCAAGCCGAACTGGCCCGAACCAATCAACACGCCATACCCCGCCAGCTTGCGCCAAGGGACATCGGGCCGTCGCACGAAAAACACGGCGGGCAGCAGAACCAGCGCGAATCGCAGCACCGCAAGCAGCAGGGGCGGCAGTGTGTCAAGCGCGATCTTGAAGATAGGGAAGTTGGTGCCCCAGACCGCCACCACGGCCAGGGCCATCAGCGCGTGTCGAGCCGGCAGGGGCGCATCGCTCAGGGTGCCACCACCACGCGGTTGCGGCCCTGCGCCTTGGCTTCTTGCAGTGCGTGCAAGGCACGTTCGAGCGTCTGCACCACGGTTTCACCGGCATGGTGTTCAGCCAGACCGCCCGACATCGTCACCCCCAGGGCCGCCGAACCGTTCAGGATGCGCAGCGCACCCACCTTCTCATGCAGGCGCTCCAGCCCGCCACGCGCCAGCGCCGAACGGGTATCGGACATCATCAGCGCGAACTCTTCGCCGCCCCAGCGCGACAGCACATCGGACACCCGCACATGGCGCAGCGCTTCCTCGGACACCGCGCGCAACACCGCATCGCCCACGGCGTAACCATGCGCTTCGTTGACCGGCTTGAAGTTATCGATGTCCATCACTGCCAGGCAAAAAGTCTGACCCGAGCGGATGCAGCGCTTGTGTTCCTGCTCCATCACCGTCTGCATGTGGCGGCGGTTGATCAAGCCCGTCAGCTCGTCGCGGGTTGCGTGTTCCCGCAAGCGCGACAAGGCTTGCGTCAACTCGGCGCGCTGCAGGCGCGAGCGATGCCGCCTGCGAGCCAAGCGGCCGGCCAGCAAGGAAACGCCGGGCACCATGGTGGCGATAAGCAAGAAGTGGCCCGCTTCGATGCGCGGCGCGTAGACAACAGGCTGGGCAAGTGCCATGACCACCATGGTGGCACCGAACAGCAACACGGCGTAAACGCTGACCCACCGCACCTGCCCGGGAGAGGCCACGAAGATGCCGAACATCAAGATGACCATCACCATCGGGAACACCGCACCGCGGCCTTCACCGACCAGCGCGTAGGCTGCAGCCGCGCTGGTCAGCGCGAACACCATCTGCGACACGGTCAAAGAGGGTTCAGCGTGCCGGCGCGACCAGCCGCTGCGGATGAGAGCGAAGAACACCGCCATGCCCAGCAGTGTCGCCACCGCCCACAGTGCCACAGGCAACACGGAAGCCACACCGATCCAGACGAAATAGGCCATCGAGACCACGCCACTGGCCAGCAGCAGCATGGCCAAGCCGGTCTGCGCCAGACGGGCGCGTTGCAGTGGGTCGGTGCCGAGCAGCGTATCGAGCAGGCGGCTCATTCAGGGGTGGTGCTTCGCCGTGAAAGGCGCGAGGGTAGCGCAATCCGGGCACCAGCCGGACGCAACCTCGGCGCAGACAGCCCGGCAACGCTTGGCGGTTCGATGTTCAGCGGGCGCGGATCAAGTGGCCCAGCGGCAGGGCAGCGCCAGCCTTGACCTCGCCCAGCGAAAAACTGGTGTGCAGGTCTTTCACGTTAGGCAGCTTGAACAGTGTGTCCATCGACCAACGGGAATACGCGTCCAGGTCGGTGCACATCACCTGCAATTCGAAAGTACCCGCACCGCTGATGTAGTGGCAGGCAATCACCTCGGGCAAATCGCGGATGGCGGCTTCCAGCGCGCGCGTGGCGTCGGCGTTGTTGCGCTCGGCGTCGATGCGCACGAAGGCCAGCACGCCCAGGCCGATCTTGCGGCGGTCGATCTCGGCGCGGTAGCCGGTGATGTAGCCCTGCTCTTCCAGCCACTTCACGCGTCGCCAGGTGGGCGCAGCACTCAGGCCGATGCGCGCTGCCAGTTCGGTGTTCGACAGCCGTGCGTCGGTCTGCAAGGCCACCAGAATGGCCACGTCGTAGCGGTCCAGCGTGGCGGGGTGGCTATCCGGCACCGCATCGGCAGAGTCTGACGTTTTCCCTGCCTGCGACGTTTTGAGCACGATTGGTTTTTTTATGATCATCTTTGCGCAATATCCTTGCGGTGATCATCGTTCAAGGGGCATCAAAAGAAAAGACACAAAGAGCCGGTTTCCCTAAACTGCCACAGCGACCCGAAGCCTGTGCCGGCCCGGGTTCAACAGGAGTTAACGCCATGAATGCCCCGCTGCCCGAGTCCGTTCGCAAGGCCCTGGAAACCGTCACGCTCGAGGACAAGTACAGCTTGTCGTCCGGTCGCGCCTTCATGAGCGGGGTGCAGGCCCTCGTGCGGCTGCCCATGCTGCAACGCGAACGCGATGTGGCGGCCGGCCTGAACACGGGCGGCTTCATCAGCGGATACCGAGGCAGCCCGCTCGGCGGCTATGACCAGGCCTTGTGGGCCGCGAAGAAACACCTCGCTGACAAGCACATCGTTTTCCAGCCGGGCGTGAACGAAGAGCTCGGTGCCACCGCCGTATGGGGCACCCAGCAGTTAGACCTGTACCCGCAGAGCAAGAAGTACGACGGCGTCTTCGGCATCTGGTACGGCAAGGGCCCGGGCGTGGACCGCAGCAGCGACGTCTTCAAGCACGCGAACATGGCCGGCACCGCGAAGTACGGCGGCGTGGTGGCCATTGCCGGCGACGACCACGTCAGCAAAAGCAGCACCGCGGCCCACCAAAGCGACCACATCTTCAAGGCCTGCGGCCTGCCGGTGTTCTTTCCGTCGGACGTGCAGGGCATCCTGGACATGGGCTTGCACGCCATCGCCATGAGCCGCTTTTCGGGCGTGTGGAGCGGCATGAAGACGATTCAGGAGGTGGTGGAATCCTCCAGCTCGGTGTCGGTAGACCCCGGCCGCGTGAAGATCGTGATGCCCGAAGACTTCGTCATGCCGCCGGGCGGACTGCACATCCGTTGGCCCGACGCGCCGCTAGAGCAAGAGGCGCGTCTGATGGACTACAAGTGGTATGCGGCGCTGGCCTATGTGCGCGCCAACAAGCTGAACCACAACGTCATCGCCACGTCGAACGACCGCTTCGGCATCATCGCCAGCGGCAAGGCCTTCAACGACACGCGCCAGGCGCTGGCCGACCTGGGCCTGGACGACGCCACCTGCCGAGCCATTGGCGTTCGGCTGCACAAGGTCAATGTGGTGTGGCCCCTGGAAGCGACCATCACGCGCGACTTCGCGCAGGGCCTGCAAGAGATTCTGGTGGTCGAGGAAAAGCGCCAGGTCATCGAATACCAGTTGAAGGAAGAGCTCTACAACTGGCGTGCCGACGTGCGGCCGAACGTGCTGGGCAAGTTCGACGAACCCGAGGCCGACAGTTCGGGCGAAGCCTCGGGCGGCGAGTGGAGCAGGGCCAACCCCAGCCAGAACTGGCTGCTGCGCGCCAAGGCCGACCTGACGCCGGCCATCATCGCCAAGGCGATTGCCAAGCGCCTGAAAAAGCTGGGGGTTTCAGCCGACATCGCCGCGCGCATGGACGAACGGCTGTCCATCATTGCCGCCCGCGAACAGCAACTGGCAGCGTTGACGGTGGACACCGGCGAGCGCGCGCCCTGGTTCTGCAGCGGCTGCCCGCACAACACCAGCACGCGGGTGCCTGAAGGTTCACGTGCGCTGGCCGGCATCGGTTGCCACTACATGGCCACCTGGATGGACCGCAGCACCAGCACTTTCAGCCAGATGGGCGGCGAAGGCGTGGCCTGGGTCGGACAGTCGCCATTCACCACCGACACCCACGTGTTCGCCAACCTGGGCGACGGCACCTACTTCCACAGCGGCCTGCTGGCCATTCGCCAGAGCATCGCCGCGGGCGTGAACATCACCTACAAAGTGCTCTACAACGACGCCGTGGCCATGACCGGCGGGCAGCAAGTGGGTGAACGCGCCGAAGGCCACACCGTGCTGCAGATCATGAAGAGCCTGGTCAGCGAAGGCGTGATGAAACTGGTCATCGTGACCGACCAGCCCGAGAAGTACCAAGGTGTGGCGCTGGAAGCCGGTGTCACCGTGCACCACCGCGACGAACTCGACACCCTGCAGCGCCAGTTCCGCGAGATCAAGGGCACCACGGTGCTGATCTACGACCAGACCTGCGCCACCGAAAAGCGCCGCCGCCGCAAGCGCGGCAAGCTGGCCGACCCTGAGAAGCGCGTCGTCATCAACGAGGCGGTGTGTGAAGGCTGCGGCGACTGCAGCGTGCAAAGCAACTGCCTGAGCGTCGAGCCGCTGGAGACCGAATTCGGCCGCAAGCGCCGCATCAACCAGAACAGCTGCAACAAGGACTTCTCGTGCGTCAAGGGCTTCTGCCCGAGCTTCGTCACGGTCGAAGGCGGGCAGTTGAAGAAGCCGAAGAAAGCGAGTTT
>Ga0105046_10019167_pt1 | contig 10384 bp, 7 predicted proteins | sample MAT03_FD_78385 | JGI IMG/M metagenome (GOLD analysis project Ga0105046, IMG submission 78385) | Freshwater microbial communities from Lake Fryxell liftoff mats and glacier meltwater in Antarctica - MAT-03 (megahit assembly) | ecosystem: Environmental > Aquatic > Freshwater > Ice > Liftoff... | reverse complement strand
GTCGCCAAGTCGGGCGGCCTGCCGGTGCTGCTGCCACCGTTGCCGACGGCGATGAAGATGGTGCACACCTACCTCGATCGACTCGGCGGTCTCCTGCTGCCGGGTGGTGGCGACGTGGAACCCCATCGGTACGGCCAGGAGGCCACCACCGACGCGTTGTACGGCATGGTCGGGTTGCACGACGAGTTCGATCTCGCGTTGGTGCACGCAGCGATCGAGCAGGATCTGCCGGTGCTCGCGATCTGCCGTGGGATGCAGGTGCTCAACGTCAGCCAGGGCGGCACGCTCATCCAGGATCTCACTCGCGGGGGGCACTGGATGAACGAACACCCCGTGCACATCGCCGCCGACTCACGCCTCGCCGACGCCGTCGGAGTCACTCACCTGAAGCACTGCTACTCAGTGCACCACCAGGGCCTCGACTCGCTCGGCAACGGGCTGGTGCCCGTCGCCCACGACGAGCACGGGCTGATCGAGGCGGTGGAGTACGACGATGCCACCTGGGTCGTGGGGGTGCAGTGGCACCCAGAGGACACCACGAGCATCGAGCCCCCTCAGCAGGCGCTGTTCGACGAGTTCGTCCGCCGCGCAGCGGCCCACCGGCATTGACCCGAGCGGTCAGGGCAGGGTGCTGCGGGCGATCGTGGTGGCGTTCTCTGCCGCCGAGATCAGCCAACCGGGTGCCACGCCGACCACGAGCGTGAACCCGACCGCCAACACGACCGCCAGCGCGGTCGCGAACGGCACCCGGACCGCCTCGAGTTGTTCGTCGCCGGGTTCGGGGTCGGCGATCCACATGCTCACCATGATCCGCAGGTACAGGAACGCTGCGATCACCGACGCGAGCATCGCGATGACCGCGATCGCGTAACTCTTCTCCCCGACGGCCGCCTCGATGACGCCGAACTTGGCGACGAAGCCCGACGTGAGCGGCACCCCCGCCTGCGCCAGTAGCAGCACGGTCATCGCCAGCGCCAGTGCCGGACGGGTGCGGCCGAGGCCTCGGAACGACGACAGATCGGTCTCGTTGTCGCCGGTGCGGCCGACGAGGGTGACCACAGCGAAGGTGCCGAGCACCAGCACTGCGTACAGCATCACGTACAGCAGCGATGCCGAGACCCCGAGGCCGGCATCGGGTTCGCCCGCACGATGGCCCGCGGCCTCGACGCCCACGAGGATGAACCCGGCGTGGCTGATCGACGAATAGGCCAGCATCCGCTTCACGTTGGTCTGCACGACCGCGAGCATCGAGCCGACGACGAGGGTGATCACGGCGATCACCCACACCACCGGACGCCAGTCGTCCTTCCAGTTCGGGAGCGCCTCGGTGAGCACACGCAACATCGCAGCGAAGGCTCCGACCTTGCCTGCGGACGCCATGTAGGCGGTGACGGGTGTGGGGGCGCCCTGGTAGACGTCGGGCGTCCAGAAGTGGAACGGCACGGCCGACACCTTGAACGCGAGGCCCACCAGCAGCAGCGCCACGCCGGCGAGCACGAGTGCGTCGTTGCGCTCTGTGGACACCACCGAGCCGAACGAGGCGACGATCTCGTCGTAGCGGGTGCTCCCGCTACCGCCGTACAGCAGCGCGACGCCGTAGAGGAAGAACGCCGATGAGAAGCCACCGAGCACGAAGTACTTGAGGCCGCTCTCCTGACTCTCGATCCGGCGCCGGTTCGAGGCGGCGAGCACGTAGAACGAGATCGAGAGCACCTCGAGGCCGAGGAACAGCACGATCAGGTCGTTGGCCATCGCCATGACGATCCCGCCGATGGCCGCCGTGAGGTACAGCGCGTACACCTCGGGCCCGTCGTTCTGTTCGCGACGGAGGTAGTCGTCGGTGATGAGGCACGCGAGCAGCAGGCTGATGCAGATCGCGATCGTGGCGAAACTGGAGAAGCCGTCGAGGACGACGGCGTCAGCGACGAGTGTGCGCGCCCCCTGATCGGTGACGTCGTCCCACAGGACGAACGACATCACCATCGATGCGCCAGCAGCGACGGCGGTGAACGCGGCGTAGAGACCCCGCGGCCACTTCGGCGTCAGCGCACCGACGACGAGCAGCACCAGCGCGGCGCCGAGCAGGATCAGCAGCGGGCTGAGGTCGAACCATGCGATCGATGGACCCGTGAACCTGTCGACGTTCACGGCTGACCCTCCTCGTGTGCTTCGACCTCGATCGGCTCGGGGACGGTCGGCTCCTGGTAGCCGGTCTTCTCGCTCACGTGGGTGATCAACGCCTTCACACTCGGCTCGATGCGGTCGAGCATCGGCTTGGGGTACACGCCGGTGAACACGATGAGGCCGATGAACGGCAGCAGCACCGCGGCTTCCTTGGCACGCAGTTCGGGGAACGTACGGTTCGCTTCGTCGGGCTCACCGTGGAACACACGCTGGTAGGCCCACAGCATGTAGAGGGCAGCGAGGATCACGCCGGCGGCGGCCACCACGGTCCACCACCGGGCGGTGAGGAACGAGCCGATGAGGATCAGGTATTCACCGACGAAGCCGTTGAGACCGGGCACGCCGATCGACGACAGCATCACGATCATGAATGCGCCGGCGAAGATGGGGGCGACTTTCTGGATGCCCTTGAGGTCGGCGATCTGGCGAGTGTGACGACGCTCGTAGATCATGCCGACGAGGAGGAACAGTGCGCCGGTGCTGAGCCCGTGGTTGATCATCTGCATCGTGGCGCCGGTCATCGACTGCGAGGTGAAGGCGAACGTGCCGAGCACGATGAACCCGAGGTGGGCCACCGACGAGTAGGCGACGAGGCGCTTGAGGTCCTTCTGCATCGTGGCCGCGATCGCGCCGTAGATGATGCCGATCACCGCGAGGGTGAGGAACAGCTCACGACTCCACAGCGCCGCTTCGGGGAACAGGTACACGCCGAATCGCAGCAGGCCGTAGGTGCCGAGCTTCAGCATCACGCCGGCGAGGATCACCGAACCGCCCGTGGGCGCCTGGGTGTGTGCATCGGGCAACCACGTGTGCAGCGGGAACATCGGCACCTTCACTGCGAAGGCCACCGCAAAGGCGAAGAACAGCCATCGGGCCGTGCTCGTCGCGAAGTCGGCCGTCTCTGCGATCTCGACGAGATCGAAGGTCAGGCGACCGATCTGCTCACGGGCGAGGATCGCCGTGCTGACGATGCCGACGAGCATGAACGCCGACCCGACCATGGTGTAGAGGAAGAACTTCGTCGCCGCGTACACGCGTCCCTCGGAGCCCCAGCCGCCGATCAGGAAGTACATCGGCACGAGGACGATCTCGAAGAAGACGAAGAACAGGAACAGGTCGAGGCTGAGGAAGCTGCCCATCATCCCGGCTTCGAGCAGCAACAGCCAGGCGAGGTAGCGCTTGTGGTCGTGGTGCGGGTCGACGCCCACGATCACGAGCGGGAACAGCACACCGGTGAGCACCACGAGGAACAGCGAGATCCCGTCGACACCGAGGTGCCACGAGATGCCCCACGGTTCGATCCAGCTGTGTTTGCTCACGAACTGGAAGCCGGCGTCGGCGGTCTCGAACGACGAGAGCACCCAGACGCTGAGTGCTCCGGTGAAGACGCTGGTGAGGATCGCAACGAGCTTGATCCACTCGGGACGTTTCTGCGACAGCACGGTGACCAGCAGGGCGCCGACCGCCGGGACCGCGACGAGCGCTGTGAGGATCGGGAACGACATCAGAGGATCCCCCGGATCACCACGAACCACATGAGCAGCAACACGACGCCGACACCGAGTGCGGCGGCGTACTGACGCACGTAGCCGCTCTGCGTCCTGCGTGCCTGCCCCGCGGCCCCTTGCACGAGTTTCGCGACACCGTTCACTGCGCCGTCGACGACGTTCGCATCGACCCAGGCGACACCGTCGAAGGCCTGACGGCCCGGGCCGCCCATGAACGCGCTGACCGCACGGTCGTAGTTCCAGGCCTGTTCGAGGATGGCGGGTTCGATCGCCTCGATCTTCTTCTTGCCGTAGACGAGTACCGACAGCGCGATGCCCGTGAGCGCCACCACAACTGCGACGCCGAGCAGGAGGTACTTGTTGTCGTAGGGCCAGGTACCGCTGATGTCGGCTTCGCCGAACTCGATCACCGGCTCGAGCCACTTCTCGAGGAAGTGCAGATCCTTCGAGAACGGCAACTGCATCGCTCCACCGACGATCGACAGACCCGCCAGCACCACGAGCGGCATCAGCATGATCTTCGGGCTCTCGTGCGGCTGGAAGTCGCCGTGGGCGCCGTGCTCGTCGGCCTGGTCCGCCCAGCGAGCCTCGCCGAAGAAGACCATGATCACCTGACGGGTCATGTAGTACGCGGTGAGCAGCGCGGTGATGAGTCCGAACACGTACAGCACCGGGCTCTTCGCGTAGGCGTAGAGCAGGATCTCGTCCTTGCTCCAGAAGCCCGCGAACGGAGGTACGCCCGCGATCGCGAGCCAGCCGATGATGAACGTGATCGCGGTGATCGGCATCAGCTTGCGCAGCGCGCCCATCTTGCGCATGTCCTGTTCGTGGTGCATGCCGTGGATGACCGACCCGGAACCGAGGAACAGCAGCGCCTTGAAGAACGCATGGGTGATCATGTGGAAGATCGCTGCCACGTATGCCCCGGATCCGACGGCCAGGAACATGTAACCGAGCTGGCTCACCGTGGAATAGGCGAGCACCTTCTTGATGTCGTTCTGAGCAACGGCGATGGTGGCCGCGAACAGCGCGGTCGCACACCCGACGATCGCGATCGTCCAGGTGACCCATTCGGCCGACACGGCGATCACGGGGTTCACGCGAGTCATGAGGAACACACCGGCCGTCACCATCGTCGCGGCGTGGATGAGGGCACTCACCGGGGTGGGGCCCTCCATCGCGTCCGGCAACCAGATGTAGAGCGGGAGCTGGGCGCTCTTGCCGCACGCACCGATGAACAGCATGATCGCGATCGCCGTGGCCGTGCTCTGGCTGAGGGCGCCGCTCTCGGCAGCGGCGTTGAGGCCGCCGTAGCTGACGGTGCCGACGGCCTGGAACGCCAGGAACATCGCGATCATCACGCCCCAGTCACCGACACGGTTGGTGACGAACGCCTTCTTCCCGGCCGTCGCTGCGCTCTCGCGCTCGTGCCAGAACGAGATGAGGAAGTACGAGCACGTGCCCACACCCTCCCATCCGAGGAAGGTGACCAGCAGGTTCTCGCCGAGCACCAGCACGATCATGCTGAGCGCGAACAGGTTGAGGTAGAGGAAGAACTTCGAGAACCGCTCGTCGCCGTGCATGTAGCCGACGGCGTACAGATGGATCAGTGTGCCGATGCCGGTGACGAACAGGCACATCGTGATGCTGAGCGGATCGGCCAGGAACGCAAGGTCGATCTGCAGATCGCCCACGGGCACCCACTGGAACAGCGTCGAGATGTGACGGCGCTCCTCGGCGCTCTTCGACAGCAGGTCGAAGAACACGCCGACCGTGACGAGGAACGATGCGCCGATCATGGCCGATGCGAGGTAGCCGGCCGTCGGGTCGCCGAGGCGACGACCGAACACCAGGATGATCAGGAAGCCAGCGAGCGGCAGCGCGGGAATGAGCCAGACGAAGTCGACCACGATCAGCCCTTCAGCTCCGCCATGTCATCGGCGGTGGCATGCGGCCGGCGACGAAGGATGGCAACGATGATGCCCAGGCCGACCACGACCTCGGCGGCAGCGACGACCATCACGAACATGACGATGGTCTGACCGCGGATGTCCCCGAGATCGCTCGCCAATGCGACGAAGCTCAGGTTGACGGCGTTCAGCATCAGCTCGATGCACATGAACATGATCAGTGGGTTGCGGCGCACCATCACGCCCACCATGCCGATGCAGAACAGCGCCGCCGCGAGCACCAGGTACCAGGTGGAGGTGACCTCCACCGCCAAGACGGCGGCGCTCACTTGCGGCCCCCGCTGCTGGCGACGGCCTTGTCGGGCCGACGGGAGAGCAACACCGTGCCGACCACGGCCACGATGAGGAGGACCGCGACGAGCTCGAATGCGAAGACGTGATCACCGAAGAGGTCGCGGGCGATCTGGCGGACATTGCTGTCGGGATCGCCGGTGATCGTGGCGTCCTCGATGCCGGCACCGCTGCCGGAGCGCACGGCATCGCCGCCCTGGACGATGGCCGTGATCAGCAACGCGAGCGTACCGATGCCCACCACTGCGGCGAGCGGCCGCTGCACCGGGATCGGCTCGATCCGGAGGTCCTCGGAGTTGTCGACACCGAGCAGCATGATCACGAACAGGAACAGCACCACGATCGCGCCGGAGTACACGATGACCTGTACGGCGGCGAGGAAGTGCGCCTCCTGGGCGACGAACAGCACAGCGACGCCGAACAGGGTGAGCACCAGGCTCAACGCGGCATGCACCGGGTGGTTGCGGACGACCACGCCCACCGCACCCACCAGCACCATGGCCGCGGCACAGACGAAGACGAACAACTCCATCGTCAGTGACCCCCGTGGCCCGTCGACGAATCTCCGCTGTTCGCCGGACCGGGCCCGCGCGAAATCGTCTTCACGGTCTTCGGCGCGTCGGCGACCGCCTGTGCAGGCTCGGCGGCACGGAGGCCGTACCCGAGCTCGTTGCTCCAGCCGACCTCGCCGACGAAGCTGGCATCGCCCGACGGCGACGTCGCGCGCATCCAGCCGCTCGTCAGCAGATCCTCGCCCTCGCGCCAGTCCTCCCACGGGAGCTGACGGGGCTTGCCCGAGTCGTCGACGACGAGCTCGGTCTTGGTGTAGATCGCGTCCTTGCGGTTGGTGAAGCTGAACTCGAACATCTTGCTCTCGGTGATGGCCTCGGTGGGGCAGGCCTCGACACACAGGTCGCAGTGGATGCAGCGAAGGTAGTTGATCTCGTACACGAACCCGAAGCGTTCGCCAGGAGACGTCGGGTTCTCGGGATCGTTGTCCTTGCCGCGCACATAGATGCACTTCGCAGGACACACACCGGCGCACAGCTCGCAGCCGATGCACTTCTCCATCCCGTCCTCGTAGCGGTTGAGGACGTGACGGCCGTGCAGGCGCTCGGGCTTGTCGATCTTTTCGTCGCTGCCCTCGGTGGACTTGCCCTTCTTGGCACGGCGACCACCGGAGTACGACGTCGTGACCCGCTTGCCGCCGAACAGGCGGTGCTGGCGCATGGTGATGCCGAATCCCTCGAAGTAGCCCATCAGAACATCGCCCCTTCTCGCTCGCGGTTGCGAGTACTCACCCTCGTGGCAGCCGTGAGCAGCGCAGCGCCGCCGCCGATGATGGCAAGCCCGATGGCTCCCACCAGCACGCGGTTCCAACCTTCCTGCTGGGCCAGCTTGAACCCGGCGAGCAGCATGAACCAGGCGATCGCCGCCGGGATCAGGATCTTCCAGCCCAGGTCCATCAGCTGGTCGTAGCGCAGGCGAGGCAGCGTGGCACGGAACCACACGTACACGTACAGGAACACGACCAGCTTCAACAGGAACCAGACGGTGCCGTTGAGCGGGCCGAGGAACAGGTCGCCGTCCCACTGGATCGCTCCGATGTCGATCGACAGCGGCTGAGGACCGCCGAAGAAGAGGGTGACGATGATCGCGCTCATGGTGATCGTGTTCATGAACTCGGCCAGGAAGAACAGCGCGAACTTGATGCTCGAGTACTCGGTGTTGAACCCGCCCACCAGTTCCTGCTCGGCCTCGACGAGGTCGAACGGTGGACGGTTCAGCTCGGCGGTCGCGGCGATGAGGAAGATGACGAAGGGCAGCACGCCTGTACTCACGACGTGCCAGTTGAGGAAGCCCTCCTGGTTCGCGACGATGCCACTGGTGCTCATGGTCCCGGCGAGCAGCAGTACCGCTGCGAGACTCGTACCCAGGGCTGCCTCGTAGCTCACCATCTGTGCCGAGGCACGCACCGAACCCAGCAGCGGGTACTTCGAGCCCGACGACCAGCCGGCGAGCATGATGCCGTACACGGCAACGCCGCTGAGGGCGAGCAGGAGCAGCACTCCGACCTGCGGGTCGGCCAACTGCAAGCGGGTGACGTGATCACCGGGAAGCGTGACGAGCCCGGTCTTGTCGCCGGTGAAGTCGCCGCCGAGCGGGATGATCGCCCAGACCAGGAACGCCGGCACGAACGACAGGTACGGCGCGAGCTTGAACACGAACCGGTCGGCCCTGTCCGGGATCAGATCCTCTTTGAAGAACAGCTTGATGCCGTCGGCGAGGGTCTGCAGCAGGCCGAACGGCCCGGCCTTGTTCGGGCCGATGCGGTTCTGCATACCCGAGATGACCTTGCGTTCGAACCAGACCATGAGCATGGTGCTGACGAGGCCGACGACGAAGACGACCACGACCTTCACGAGGACCACGAGGATGACGCCGAGGTCGAGGTCTCCGATCAGGAGGGGGTCGAGCGCCAACATCAGAGGTTCTCGATTCGGACATCGATGACTGGTGCGGTGCAGTCGATGAGGTCACCGACGTTGCCACCCGGCTGGTTGAAGGGAACCCACAGCGTGCCGCGCAAGACGGTGTCGTCAGCTTCGACGCGCATGACCACGGTCGCCTTCGGACTCGAGACCTTGACCTCTGCACCCACGGCGACACCGGCACGCTCGATGTCGAGCGGGTGCAGATGGGCCGACTGGCCCGGCGCCAGGTGCGCCATCGACGGACTGTTCGCCGTGCCCACCGCGGCGTCGTAGAGCTTGCGGCTCACGACCAGGCGGAAGTCGTAGCTGTTGCGTACCGGGATCTCGATGGTGACCGGGTTGATCGGGTCGATCGCAGCCGGTGTGTGGCTGAGCACACCATCGGGCGACGCAGCGACGGCCGCGCGGGTGACGCCGTCGTGTGCCGCGACCTTGGAGGCGATCGCGTCGGTGATGTCGTCGACAGTGCGATAGCCGAGATCGGTACCGAGACCCTGTGCGATCCCTACGGCGATCATCCAGTCGGGACGACTGGTGCCTGCGGCGGTGACCTTGCGTCCGAGTGCGGTGACCCGTCCCTCGAGGTTCGTCGTCGTGCCACCCTTCTCACCGTAGGCCGCCGCAGCCAGCACCACGTCGGCTCGTTGCGAGGTGGACGACAGGTTGGTGTCGACGGCGATCACGCGACGGGCGCCGGCGAGTGCTCGGCGGACCAGGTCGGTGTCGGGGAAGTCGGCCAGCGGATCGGCGCCGACGAGCACGAGGCATTCGATGCGTCCATCAGCCGCCGCCTGGAGGATGCCCCTGGTGTCGAGGCCGCCCGCACGCGGACGCATGCCCACCTGCAGCGCACCGACCACGTTGCCGCGGCGGAACGCCGGCAGCACCTTGGCCTCGGGCACAGCGGCGAGCAGCGCCTGCAACGCCTGCACGGTGGCCGCTGAGGTCTCGGCGAGGTTGGCGCGACCGGCGACGATCGCGACGCTGCCGGATGCCAACTGTGCGGCGACGGCCGGATCTGCGAGTGCATCGCGCACAGCCTGCACCTGGGTGCCCGGCTCGTAAGCGATGCTCCGCCACGCGTACTTCGTGACGCCACCCTGCTTCGGCGTGAACTCGATCACCTTCGCCTTGCGCCGCTCGGTCGCATCGCGGACGCGCAGGTACAGCACCGGCAGCTCTTCTTTGAGATCCGGGGCGAGCAGCACGATGGTCGTTGCAGATGCAACATCATTGATGGTGGCTCGCGGAAGACCCAGGACGCCGACGGGCAACCCATCGCCCATCTGCGAGGACACGTTGGGCGTGTCGATCACGTCGTGCGCGAGCTGCGCCCACGCGAAAGCGTCCTCGTTACTGCCGCGAGCGCCACCGATGACGGCGACCGACTCGGCACCTGCGGCGAGCTTGGCGTCCTCGATCAGCGACACGGTGGCTGCGATCGCGGTGTTCCAGCTTGTTGGCACGAGCCCGTCGGCTGTGCGCACCAGCGGTTGGGTGAGGCGGGTCTCACTGTTCACGGCCTCGAAACCGAAGCGGCCCCTGTCGCACAACCATCCCCAGTTCACCGGATCGCTGTCGACGCCCTGGTAGCGCAGGAGTTGGTCGCGGCTCGACTGCACGACGGTACGACAGCCGACGGCGCACGTGGTGCAGGTGCTCTCGACCTCTTCGAGGTCCCACGGACGGGCCTTGAAGCGGTACGGCTTGGCAGTGAGCGCCCCCACCGGGCAGATCTGCACCGTGTTGCCGCTGAAGTAGCTGGAGAACGGCTCGTCGGGGAAGGTCATCACCTGGGTGGTGTTGCCGCGACCGATGAAGTGGATGAGGGCGTCGCCGGCGACCTCGTCGGCGAAACGCGTGCAACGGTCGCAGAGGATGCAGCGCTCGCGGTCGAGGAACACGAGGTCGCTGATCGGGATCGGCTTCTCGTAGT
>Ga0105046_10019165_pt1 | contig 10385 bp, 8 predicted proteins | sample MAT03_FD_78385 | JGI IMG/M metagenome (GOLD analysis project Ga0105046, IMG submission 78385) | Freshwater microbial communities from Lake Fryxell liftoff mats and glacier meltwater in Antarctica - MAT-03 (megahit assembly) | ecosystem: Environmental > Aquatic > Freshwater > Ice > Liftoff... | reverse complement strand
TTTCTGCCCCGCAAATTGCCCAGGCCGCATGGCTCCATCGGAATTGTGAACGCAGTCGCGTTCACTCCTGATGGCCAAACGATTCTTTCTGCGGGAAGCGATAACAACATCACTTTATGGGATGTTTCGGGCCAGGAGCAACCGATCAAGCTCATGGGTCACGGGAAGGAAGTTTTTTCAATCGATGTTTCTCCTAATGGCCGAACGCTCGCTTCCGCAGGCGACGACCGGACAGTGAAGCTGTGGGACATTTCCTCCCGCTGGAGCAAGAAGCCAAAGATGTCGCACGGCGTGTGGATGTTTGCGGTCGCCATTTCACCCGACTCAAAATTCGTCGCTTCTGTTTCTTTTTCGGCGAAACTAAAATTGTGGGATGCGGCGACTGAGGAACTACTCGCGGAACATTCGACACTTCGATCTCAAGACGGTCATCTGGTCTTCTCGCCTGACTCCAAGATCCTCGCGGCGGAAGATAACGGAACCGGCACGATACGCTTGCTGAAAGTTCCCTCGTTCGAGGAGATCACAAACTTCCGCGGCCGTTGCCCCCAATTCTCATCGAATGGCACCGAACTGGTCTCTTTTCTTCGCGACGACGAGCGCTTTGGGATCCATTGGCGCAATCTGAAGACTCAGGAAGAACGAGTCTGGAAAACCGAATGGGATTCGGTTCGGTGCCTGGCGATTGCACCGGACGGACGAAGCGTTGCCGCCGCAAATGGACGAAGCGTGTGGACCTGGAACGTCAATGCCCCCGATCACCCGGTCGAGATGGGAACGCTTGCGGAAGACGAAAAACTAAGCAACCAGATGGTCTGGGATGTGGCCTTCTCGCCCGATGGCCATTGGCTGGCCAGCGCGAGTTGGGATGGCAACGTGAGCCTTTGGAATCTCGACAACCCGCGCGAGAAAATCCGGCCCTTCAAGGCGCTCAACGGGGCCGCCTGGGCCGTGGCCTTTTCACCCGATGGCCGCACCCTCGCCACCGGTGGAGACGATGCCACCATTAAGCTGTGGAACCTGGCTTCTCGTCAGCAGACCGCCTCATTGCGCGGGCACACCGGACCGGTCGATGCACTGGCCTTTTCGCGTGACGGGACACTTCTGGCCAGTTGCAGCGGCGACGGCACAGTGCGCCTCTGGCGTGCGCCAAGCTTCGACGAGATCAAGAACAAGGAAAGCCAAAGCAGGAGGCAGCCATAAACAGAGCTTCGTTCACGGCGACGTTAATTGACTCTGCCGTCTAAGAAGCCTCCCGCCGAATTCGATGCCAACACGGAGCACGGACACAGAACTGCGCTGATCTGAGACGACCGTACGGATTTGGCGCTTCTGTCGCCTCCCCAGATCGGCTATCGCTTATGACGTGAGTGAGTTCACGCGCGTTCTTAACCAGATCGAACAAGGCCATGAAAAAGCCGCGGACGACCTGCTGCCTTTAGTTTACGAGGAACTCCGCAAACTGGCCGCGCACAAAATGGCCAGCGAAGCGCCCGGCCAGACTTTGCAGCCGACCGCGCTCATACACGAGCGCCTGGCTGCGGTTGACGGGTGCTGAATCCAAGACCTGGGACAACCGGGGGCATTTCTTCGCTGCCGCCTCCGAAGCGATGCGGCGCATCCTGATCGAGCGCGCCAGCGCCAAGAGCCGACTCCGGCGCGGCGCCGGTGCTGAGCGGGTGTCTTTAGACCATGTGACGGTCGCTTCGGACGATCCACCTGACACTGTGCTGGCGATCGATCCGGGTTCACCAACCGAAAGCGGCAGAGGGCTGCCGCACTCCAAGACGCTGCCGCGACTTCTCCAGCCCCTTTCACCACAGGCGCGCGCCAGCTTTTGGAGTGCGCCAGCCGTCAGTGGGCGATTGCGCGCGCCTGGCTCTATGCGGAAATGAAAAACCCGCCCAAGAAATAATTGCAAATGGTTGAGCGCTTTCCCGGATGGACGGCGCATTGATCAGTAAGCCGCAACAAACGGTGAAACTGAATAAAATAACAATAAATCAAGCCCGTCATCCTTGGGTCGCTTCGCAACGATCGGGGGATGGGGCACAGAGAAAGAACAGCAAATGAAAACACGAATCAGTCAAACAATTAAGAAACGCCTCGCCATGCTCCTGATCCCCTTTTTGGCAATGGGAGCGCTCACGGTGGCCGCCCATTCGGACGATCGGACGGCGAAGGTCAAGGGTCAAGGAACCGTCGATATGCTAGCAACGGCGGACGACACGGTGTTTGGCGTCTTCGCGGAAGGAGACTTGTTCGTCGACAACCACTTCGCGATCAAGGCCGACGTTCATACTGATGGCTCCGCAAGTGGCAACGCAACGTTTCGCTTTGGCGCACAATTCTCCAACGCGTGGGGTGCCGACATGATCACGCTGAAGTGCGAAATCAACACCGGGACCGTGGGCGAAGACGGCACCATCGTTTTGCAAGGTATCTCGTTCGAAGAAGACTTCGTCGATGGTATCGTCACCTTCGAGGAACTCAGTCCTGTCGAGATCGTAATCGACCCCGAAGGATGGTTCACTTTGCGTTGGTGCCAGACACCCAGTCTCGCGCTGGAAATAACCAAAGGACACCTCAAGGTCAAATAAACGCCCGATTGGACTATTGAAACCCTCCACGACCGGGAGCGCATGCATGTATGGCATGCGCTCCCCATTCCTGGAAAACAAACCCACGCTCTCCAAAAAGAAAAAACCAACACTGAACCCGGCGCTCGCCGCCTCAAGTAAGAAAGAAAACATCACATGAAAACTACCAAACAACTCACCCTCACATTCGTCTTTCTATCCCTGCTCGGCAGCAGGGCGCCCGCGGACATTATTTCCACGGACGAAATCTTCACCCGCATCACCACCGGCCGAATCGTCACGGATGGTGGACTATCGGGCTCTGCCACTGCGGTGGATTACGACGGCGACGGCTGGCCGGATATCTACGTTGGAAACGGCGGCGGTGGTTCGGACGCCGTCAATTTTCTTTACCGCAATAACGGCGACGGCACTTTCGCCCGGACCAACGTGGCCGGGGTCGCGACGGATCTTGGGAAAACTGTCGCGGCGGCCTGGGGCGATTACGACAACGACGGATTCCCGGACTTAGTCGTCGCCCATTGGCCCAATCAGAAAAACTTTCAATATCGCAACAATAGCAACGGCCAGTTTACGAAAATCACCCAAGGCCCCATCGTCTCGGATGCGGGATCGATCGACGGATGCGTTTGGGGAGATTACGACCGGGATGGATGGATTGACCTTTTTGTAGCGATGGACGTTGGCAACCATCGTCTCTACCACAACCAGCGCGATGGCACTTTTTCACGAGTCGCTGATTTGCCTGCCGTCGGAGCGGCGGCAAACCCAGCGTGGGTGGACTACGACAACGACGGTTTTCCGGACCTGTTCGTCCCGGCCTGGCGGGGAGTCGGCAAGAATGCTTTGTACCACAACGATGGCAACGGCACTTTCACCCGCATCACCAACAGCCCGCTCTCGAGCGAGGGCGGCCTGTCGCTATCCTCAACCTGGGGCGATTACGACAATGACGGATTTCCCGACCTCTTCGTGGCGAACGGAAATTATGATGGCGGCCAGTACCGAAACTTTCTTTATCACAACAACGGCGATGGCACGTTCACGAAGATCACCACGGGCGCGATTGCCACCGGTAACGGGGATTCCGCAGGCGCCGCATGGGCAGACGCGGACAACGATGGCGACCTCGACTTGCTCGTTATCAATGCAGCGGGGCAAAATGAATTTTTCTACCTGAACAACGGCGACGGCACGTTCACCAAAATCACGCAGGGCAACCTGGTCAATTCCGGTGGGCCAGGCAACGGTGCCGTGTTCACGGACTATGACCGGGACGGCTTCCTCGATCTATTCGTGGCGAATTGGAACGCGAACAACTGGCTGTTCCGGAATAAGGGTAATTCCAATGGCTGGCTCACGGTGAAGTGTGTCGGGACCGCGTCCAATCGTTCCGCCCTCGGCGCCAAGGTGCGGGCCAAAGCGACGATCGGCGGCAAAGCTATTTGGCAGCTCCGCGAGATTTCCAATGGCGACGGCCTTGGGAACGGCACCTTGATCGCACACTTCGGCCTGGGCGATGCGACGAATGCTGAGACGCTGCGCATCGAATGGCCCTCCGGCACCGTGCAAGAGTTTCGAGATGTCGCCGCCAACCAGATGCTCGCCATCCAGGAATCCATCGTGGACATTTTCCCGGCCAAAGCCGATGTGTCGTTGGGTGCCATGCTCACCTTGAGCGTCACCAATGCTCCGCCGGACTCGACCCTGCAATGGCGTCTCAATGGCGTGGACATTGCCGGAGCCACCAACGTCACGCTGGAATTCAGCAGCGCGACCACCAACCTGAATGGCGCTTACAGCATCGTGCTCAGCAACGCGACCGGACTGATCTTCCCCCGGCCCTCCGTCGTGCGGGTCTTCGATCGGCCCCTCATCATCGCCCAGCCTCAGAGCACCAACGTGCTGGCCGGAACAAACGTTACTTTGAGCGTCACCGCCTTCAGCCCCTCTCCCATCACCTATCAGTGGCAGTTCAACGGCGTGGACATCCCTGGACAGACTAGTCCCACGCTTACCATCACCAACGTGCAGTTCGCCCAGGATGGTCTCTACACCGTCGTCGCCACCGACTCGGTTGACTCGATCACCAGCCAGCCCGCAGCGTTGCGCATCCTAATCAAGCCGGTCATTGTGCAGGGGCCGATCAGCCAGAGCGTCGTCACCGGAGGCAACGTCACCTTCAGCGTCGAGATCACCGGCAACCCCGCGCCCTTCCTCTACCAATGGCGGCAGGGCTCCACCGTCCTCGCCAACCTCGTGCTCACGGACAAAACCGCGTACTTCACCTTGAACAACGTCCAGCCCGGCCAGGCCGGCCTCTACCGCGTCGTCGTCACCAACGCGGCCTTGCCGACGCTGACTTTGAACGCTTCGTGGAACCTCACCGTGCTGCCTGACACCGACGGCGACGGCCTGCCCGACACGTGGGAAACCGCCCACGGCTTGAATCCGGCCGATGCTACCGACGCTGCGCTCGACGGCGATGGGGACGGGCAAAGCAACCTTGCCGAATACCGCTCCGGCACCAGTCCCACCAATGCCGCGAGCCTCTTGAAACTCGAAGGCGTGACCCGCGCCAACGGTCAGGCGCATGTGAGCTTCAATGCGGCCTCCAACCAGACCTACACCGTCGAATGGTGCGTACAGCCCGAGGGCGGCACATGGTCCAAGCTGACCGATGTGCCAGCCCGCGCGAGCGATCGCCTGGAGAGCGTGACGGATGGCAGCGCCAGCGAACCGGCCCGTTTCTACCGAGTCATCACTCCGCGCCGGCCCTGAGCAACTGGCAAGCATTCCAACATTCCAAGTCTCCGCGCGTGCGGAGACCGCGAGTCTCGGCGGGAGAACTGTGTGTCCGCCGGGACTCGTGCGTTTGCGCAGGCCAAAGCGCCCGAGGGTCCGAGCCGGACTGGCCCATGGCGCAGTCCAAGACCTGGCGGACTGGCCGGCCGCCTCGGTGAATGCGGAGTGTCTTGGAGAGCGATAGCGCTGTCCCGCATTTCCCTCGGGAGCGTGATGAAGTTGATCGCGTGTTCTTTTCAGTCCTCATCTCACGTCCGTAGCTAGAATTCCGGATCGACTAAATTGTCCGGAACCGGGATCTTCCAGCATCACTATGAAACGAATCGCGCTCCTCGTGTTGGCCGTACTGGCTGTTTTGTCGCTGATGTCGCTGCATGCCGCCGACGCGCCGCGGCTTTGGAAGATCCCGCCTATCTGGCCCGCGCCCACTCTCGCCGAACTCGATGCCGGTACGGAACTGCGCTGATCCGAGACGACCGTACGGATTTGGTGCTTCTGTCGCCTCACAAGAGCGGCTATCGCTTATGCCGTGAGTGAGTTCACGCGCGTTCTCGACCAGATTCAGCAAGGCAATGAAAAAGCCGCGGACGATTTGTTGCCATTAGTTTACGAGGAACTCCGCAAATTGGCGGCGCACAAGATGGCCCGCGAAGCGCCCGGCCAGACTTTGCAGCCGACCGCGCTCGTGCATGAGGCCTGGCTTCGGTTGACGGGCGCCGAGAGCAAGGCCTGGGACAGCCAAGGGCATTTCTTCGCTGCCGCCGCCGAAGCGATGCGGCGTATCCTAATCGAGCGCGCCCGCGCCAAAAGCCGACTTCGGCGCGGCTCCGGTGCTGAGCGGGTGTCTTTAGACCAGGTGACGGTCGCTGCGGACGATCCACCGGATACGGTGCTGGCGATCAATGAAGCGCTCGAGCGGTTGGCGGCGCGCGATCCCTTCAAGGCTGAAGTGGTGAAAATGCGCTACTTCATTGGATTGAGTCAGGAGGAAATTGCCCGCGCACTCGGCGTGTCCGAGCCGACCGTTCGCCGGCACTGGGCGATTGCGCGCGCCTGGCTCTACGCCGAGATGAAAACCCAGCTCAAGAAATAATCCGCGATAGGTGATCGTTTTCCCGGACGGACGGCGCATTGATCAGTAAGCCCGAACACGCTGCCATCACATCTATGAAACGAATCCGCGCTTCCTTCAACATCGCGCTGCTCGCCGGAGCCTTCCTCCTTCATTCCTCATCCCTCCTCCCCCTCCAGGGCGCGGAACAGTCCGGCCCGCTCACCGGCGACAAAGCCATCGAACATCTCAAGCGTGCCGGACAGTATGACTCCCTCGGTGCCGCCATCACCGGCGCGCGTTATGGGGTGAAGACCGAGCGGGAGCACATCGCCACGGCGATGAACCCGGCGCACGGCATCTTCAGCACCTTCACGCCCGCGGGTCTGCGGCTGGAAGTGCGCACTGGCGGCGCGGCAGACGCACCCGTTCACAGCGTGTCCTGGCGGCTGGAAAGCCTCGGCTATGGCGCGGCGCAACGGCCGGTGCCTGTGGGCGCATTGAAGACTGAAGGTGCGCGGGTGGAACTGGTCCGTGCCACCCCGCGCGTCACCGAATGGTTTCAGAATTCTCCCGCCGGGTTGGAACACGGCTTCACGCTCGCCGAGCGTCCGTCCGCCAATCCGCAGGGAGAGCCGCTCCGCCTGGTCATGGCCGTCACCGGCGATCTCGCGCCGGAGGCAGACGCCACGGGGCAGAGTCTCAGCTTGCGCGACGCGGCGGGGCGCTCGGTCGTGTCGTACGCCAGGCTCAAGGTATGGGACGCGACGGGCGCTGAACTGCCCGCGACGATGCAATCCGGCGCGGGCTGCGTCACCTTGACGGTGAGCGAGGCGAGCGCCCGCTACCCGCTCACCATTGATCCGACCTTTACCCAGCAAGCCTATCTCAAGGCCAGCAACAGCCAGGCGGGTGACTTTCTCGGTCACTCGGTGGCGGTGTCGGGCGACACGGTGGTGGTCGGGGCAGTTCTCGAGGACAGCAACGCCACCGGGGTTAACGGCAACGGCAGCAACAACAACGCGACTAACTCCGGCGCGGCCTATGTGTTCGTGCGCAATGGGACCACGTGGACCCAGGAGGCGTATCTCAAGGCCTTCAATACTGGGATCGATGACGCGTTCGGCGTCTCGGTGGCGGTGTCCGGCGACACCGTGGTGGTAGGGGCGCCTCAAGAGAGCAGCAACGCCACGGGAGTCAACGGCGACGGCAACAACAACAACGCTTCCGGCTCCGGTGCGGCCTATGTGTTCGTGCGCAGCGGGACACTCTGGAGCCAGCAAGCCTACCTCAAGGCCACCAACACTGGGACGTTTGACTCATTCGGCGCGTCGGTGGCGGTGTCGGGCGACACGGTGCTGGTGGGAGCAACTGGCGAGGACAGCAACGCCACCGGGGTTAACGGCGCTGGCAGCAACAACACCGCGACCGACTCCGGCGCGGCTTATGTGTTCGTGCGCAGCGGGACGAACTGGACCCAGCAAGTCTATCTCAAGTCTAGCAACACCGGGCTCGGTGACCAGTTCGGCACGTCGGTGGCGGTGTCGGGCGAGAGAGTGATTGTCGGGGCGCCGTCTGAGGACAGCGGCGCCACCGGGGTCGACGGCAACCAGAACAACGACAACGCACCGGACTCCGGGGCGGCCTACGTTTTCGTGCGCAATGGGACGACCTGGACCCAGCAGGCCTATCTCAAGGCAAGCAACACCGGCACCGGAGACCGGTTCGGTCACTCGGTGGCAGTGGCAGGTGGCACGGTGGTCGTCGGGGCTTTCCTCGAGGACAGCAGCACGACGGGCGTGAACAGCACGCCCAACGAGAGCGCCTTGAACTCCGGGGCGGCCTACGTGTTCCTTCTTCAAACCGGTCCATTCGCCTTCGGATGGATCCACAAAGCCTATCTCAAGGCCAACAACACCGGGGAAGGTGACAATTTCGGCGAATCGGTGGCGGTGTCGAGTGACGGCACGGTGGCGGTCGGGGCATGGCTAGAGGACAGCAACGCCACCGGAGTCAACGGCAACAGCAGCGACAACAGCGCCGACGGATCAGGCGCGGCCTATGTCTTTGTGCGCGGCGGCGGAACGATTTCAAACCCGACTTGGCTCTTCCGGGACTATCTCAAGGCCAGCAACACCGGGGAAGGTGAGCAATTCGGCAAATCGGTGGCAGCGGCAGGTGACGCGGTGGTGGTCGGCGCTAGCGCGCCCGACGGGTCAGGCGTGGCCTCTGTCTTCAAAACCACGACCCCCGAAATCGCTGTCGAACAGCCATTGAACACGAACCTCGCCGATGGCAGCGGTCAGGATTTTGTCGTGATTAACGGGGGCAGCACCGATCTCACCTTTACCATCAAGAACACCGGCAACGACCTTCTCACCGGGCTGACCCTCTCGGTCGATGGCACCGACGCGGCGATGTTCACGGTCACCGCCACACCCGCCGCGCCGGTCCTGCCGGCAGGGAGCACCACCTTCACCGTGCGGTTCGCCCCCACCAGCACCGGAACGAAAACCGCTGCTCTGCACCTCTTCAATAACGACCCGGACGAGGCTCCCTTCGATATCACCCTGAACGGTTACACGCTCAACTTCACTCAGGACACTGATGGCGACGGGCTGAACGACGCGGCGGAGTTCCGACTGGCGGCTTATGGCTTCGACTGGAAAGTGAGCCAGCCCGCATTTGTGAATAATCTCTTCTCCACCGCCAATGGCGCCGGGCTATTCACCCTCTCCCAAGTCCAGGCCCTGCACGTGGACACGCCGCTGCTGACCAAAGACCCGATTATCGGCCTCTTCAAGCTCACCATCGGGGTGCAGAAGGCCACGCAACTGACCAACTTCTTCCCGTTCCCCATGACCGCGCCGCAGACGACCATCAACGCCGAGGGCAAGCTGGAGTTTCAATTCGGCGCGCCGGACAACGCCGCGTTCTTCCGTCTGGAATCGCGGTAGGAGCCATGAGCGAGATGACACTGGGCGATTGCGCGCGCCTGGCTCTACGCCGAGATGAAAGCCCAGCTAAAGAAATAATCCAGGACAGGTGAGCGGTTCCCCGGACGGACGGCGCATTGTTCAGTGAGCCGCAAAGACGCCTGAAAAGAATCGATACAAACTATTTGACACTGCGATGAAGTGAAAAACTCACTTTCTAACAATAGGAACTTCGCCGATGTCCGCGATGATGGTAAGGCATTGAGCATCTCGACACTATGGACACACTAAAGTTATTCCTCTCAGCATTCTGGCCGGCGTTTATTGGCGCGTTGATCGGCAGCTTAGTCGTATGGTTTGGGCGCCGGTCTCGTTACGATTCGCGCTTGCTCCCGTCTTTGAACCCGAAAGGCTTTGCCGAGTTGGCCGGCTACTCGAAGGAAGAACAGAAGCGTTTACTGGATGAGGCGAGCACAGAGGCGTTCCGACATTGGCGCGGGTATTTTCCCGTTTCCGCTTTCCTCTTCGTTATCGCCACGGGCCTAGCAGTCGCGCACACGCTTCCGAAGATCAAAACGATTCCAAATTCGCTGTGGTTGAATTTGGCAGTCGTGACGGTGTCTATAGGTTTGGGTGGTTGGCTCACTGGCATCTTGACGACACGCTACGTCCGACCATTTTTGCGGACCTGCATTGAGAGGTCACGCGAGGCCTCCCCCCGAAGGAACTAAACGGTCACAGTCTGGGAAGGAAAGAGTAAAAGCCCAGGCTGACATGAATGATCTGCACATTCCGAGGTCGGCGTGGAACCCGCTCGCCGCATTCGGGATCGCACTCGGCGTCTTCGGTGCCGCGTTTTTCGCGGCGAGGGCCCTGCCCGAGTCGGTGACGACGCATTATCCGTGGGCCCGGTAAGCAGTGGTCCAAGGGCTGGTGGCGGCAGTCGCGCTTGGGACGATGGCCTTGTCGAGGCTGCCCTTCGCCGAGTTCGGC
>Ga0105046_10019162_pt1 | contig 10386 bp, 6 predicted proteins | sample MAT03_FD_78385 | JGI IMG/M metagenome (GOLD analysis project Ga0105046, IMG submission 78385) | Freshwater microbial communities from Lake Fryxell liftoff mats and glacier meltwater in Antarctica - MAT-03 (megahit assembly) | ecosystem: Environmental > Aquatic > Freshwater > Ice > Liftoff... | reverse complement strand
GCAGCGGCGGCTGGTCGCCCAGTTGGTCCAGGCCGGGCGCCTGAGCGCGCTCGGCGAGGTGGTCGCGGGCATCGCCCACGAGATCAAGAACCCGCTGCACGCGCTCGCCGGCACCGCCGAGATCATCGATCCATTGATCCCGATCGACGCCGACGAGCGGCGGCTGTGGGAGATCCATCGCAAGGAGATCGCCAGGCTGTCCCGGATCTGCGAGCGCTTCCTGTCGTTCGCGCGGCCGGGCCCGAGCGAGCTGGTGCCCCTCGACCTGCGCCGCGTCGCCGAGCGGCTGGTCGAGCTCATTCAAGCCGAGGCCGGACAGAAGCAGATCCGCCTGATCCTCGACGTCTCGGCGGATCCAGTGACAGTTCGCGGCGACGCCGACCAGCTCGCCAGCCTGGCGCTCAACGTCGCCGTCAACGCGTTCAAGGCGCTCGGGCCCGGCGGCGGCACGCTGCGGATCGCCGTCGGCGGCGAGGTCGGCGGCGAGGCGACCCTGACCCTCGAGAACGACGGACCACCGCTGCCGGAGGTCGAGCGCGCCCGCCTGTTCGCGCCGTTCTACAGCGACAGCCAGGGCACAGGCCTCGGCCTCTCGATCGCCGCTCGCATCGCCCAGCAGCACGGCGGCAGCATCATCGCCGAGAACGCGGGCCTCGGCGTGCGCTTCACGCTCAGTCTGCCCTGCCTTTAAACGCGAACAGCCGGCACATGGCCGGCTGCCGTGCGGTCCGCGACTACTTCAACTTCTTGACGTACGCCGCGACCGCCTCGATCTCCTCGGGCTTGAGCTTGTCCTTGAAGGACTTCATCTTGGTGCCATCGATGCCATTGCTGATCGCCTTGGAGACCACGGCCTTCGAGTGCTTGCCCTGCCAGCCCTTGTCGGACATGTCGGGGATGTCGTTCTTCTTCATCGCCTCGGTGCCCTTGCCGTCGGCCGCGTGGCAGACCTTGCACTTCGAGTCGTAGAGCGGCTTGCCGTCGATCGCGGGGGTCTTGTCGACGGGCGGCTTCTTGACGGCCGCCTTGGTGTCCGTGGCCTTCGTGTCGGCGACCTTCGTGTCAGCGACCTTCGTGTCGCCGGCTGCCGTGTCGCCGGCTGCCGTGTCGCCGGCTGCCGTGTCGCCGGCCTTCACATCCCCTGCCGCGGTATCGGCGGCCTTGACCTCGCCGGCTGCGGTGTCGGCGGCCTTGACCTCGGGCGTCGGCTCGACCTTCGCGGGCTCGACCTTCGCGGGCTCGACCTTCGCGGGCTCTGCCTTGACGACGACATCGGCCTTGACCGGCTCGGCCTTCCTGGAGTCGCCGTCACAGGCGGCGATTACACCGACGAGGCTGAGCGCGGAGAGGAGACCGACGACGCGAAAACTGCTGCGGAGGTTCATGGATGGTTCTCTTTCGTGGCTCGAGGCCAGCGGGCCGAGTTTAGGGAAAGTGGCCCGGGACGACAAGGATCGCGGTCTGAGCGGAGCCGCCCGCGACACCCGGGGTTACGAACGACGGCGACGCCGGGTCTGCGCCTCCGGGTTCGCGCCGGCAAAGCCGGCCAAAACGAGAAGCGCCACCGCCGGAAACCGACGATGGCGCTTGCGGATCCCGGGCCCCTGTAATCGGCGGCCCGGGTCGTGCTCACTGCCCTCTATTGGATGAGGATCGTGAACTCGATGCGGCGGTTCTTGGCGCGACCGGCCGCGGTCTTGTTGGTGTCGACCGGCTCATCGGGGCCCGCGCCGCGGGTCTCGATGCGGGCGGTGTCGATGCCGTGCTCGACCAGGTAGTTCTTGACGGACGCCGCGCGGCGACCCGACAGGTCCTTGTTGTAGGCGACCGAACCCGTGCTGTCCGTGTGGCCGCTGACCTCGATGCGGATCGTGTTGAACTCGTTGAGCACCGCGACCGCGCGGTCGAGCACCGGACGCGACTTCGGCTTGATCGTGTCCTTGTCGAGGTCGAAGTAGATGCCCTTGATCGTGCCGGTGAACTTGGCCAGTTGCAGCGGGATCTCGTCGGGGCAGCCGTCCTCGTCCTGGAAGCCGTTCTTGGTCTCCGGCACCGTCGGGCACTTGTCGTCGGGATCGAGGATGCCGTCGCTGTCGGTGTCGGGGATCGGGCAGCCGTCAGGCTCGACACCCGGGTCATCCGGGCACTTGTCGACGCTGTCGAGGAAGCCGTCGCCGTCGCGGTCCTTCTCCGGGCAACCATCGGGCGCGATGCCAGGTACGTCCGGGCAGGCGTCCTGGCTGTCCATGAAGCCGTCGCCGTCGCGGTCGCGCTCGGGGCAGCCGTCCGGGGCGATGCCCGGCTCGACCGGGCAAGCGTCGACGTTGTCGAGGAAGCCGTCGCCGTCGCTGTCCTTCTCGGGCTCCGCCGCCTTCTTCTTGCGGTTGAGCGTCAACGACAGGCCGAGCAACACCTCGGGGTAGTTGGTGGCGCCGGCGTCGACGCGCAGCTTGGCGGCGACCACGTCGCGCACGTCGAGGCGCATCATGAAGCGGTGGGTGATGTAGAACTTCACGCCGCCGCCGAAGTGCGTCGCGGGGTCGATATCGGAGCCGAGCGCGCCGCTCGTGCCGAGCATGCCGCCGCCGACGAGGATAAACGGGGTGATCCGCCAGAACGGGATCTGGCCGATGAGGTGACCGCGGAAGTTGAACAGCGTCGCGCGAGCGGCGGTCTTCATCGACCCCTCGATCGGGTCGGTCATCGTCGGCATCACGCCGCCCTCGATCTCGCCGCCGAGGAACGCGAGCGGATACCAGGCGAAGCGCAGGCCGATCTCCGGGGCGACCTTCTTGTACGGGGTGTAGAACTCCTCCGTGCCGGTGCCGTTGTTAATCGCCTGGATCGACTCGAGCTGCCGCTGAGCATCGAACAGCTCGTGCGAGCCGACCGGGTTGTTGAAGCCGCTGACGCCGCCCTTGTTGACCACCAGACCGGAGGCCGGGAAGATGATGCCGCCGAAGACGCCGATCTCGAACATGCCGCGCTCGGGCCGGCAGCGACGGATCCACTTCTCGTCCTTGCGGTCCTGACACTTGTCGCCGCTGGCGCGCTTGGTGCCGCCCATGCCGACGCCGCCGCTGCTGCTGCCAGTCGCGTCCGCACCGTCGGCGCCCACCGAGATCGTGCCACCCGCTGCGGGGCCCTCGGGGGTCGCTCCGGTGCCGTCGGGCGCGGGAGCAGCCCGGTCACCTGCCGGTGGGGCGCTGGCGTCCGGAGCCGGTGCAGCGGGCTCCGCCGCCGGAGGCGGAGCCCCACCCGCGGCGCCGGGCGTTTGCGCCGCCGAAGCCGGCAGGGCGACTAGCCCCGCGAACAGTGAAGCTCCAAGTCCAACACGAAAGCTGCTCATTGTCGTCTCTCCTCGGGGAAAAGTCGGAACACGGGACGCGACCCGAACGTGTGCTCCGTGCGTGGGTCCGCGGGAAGGCGGGTCGGTGATGTGCGTCGGTTCAAGAAAGCACCGGGGGTCAGGTCAGGGGCCAGTCAGTGAACCTGGTCAGGGGGCCAGGTTAGGGACCGAAGTCCAGATCCCCGCGGCGGCGCCGCGGGGCGATGCGCGCCCTTTATGGCACAGAGGCGCGCGAAGTGAAACCTTCGCGCGTCTCGGCCGCGCAGGCCCGCCGAGCGTCGTCATGTCTCGCTTCGCATAAACTTCTGCCGACCGCGAGGATTTGACGAAAACCCCGACCCGCCCAGCTCAGCTCGTCCACCAGGTCCCCAAAACCGCGTTTCAACGGCCACAGGGCCTCCTGTGCGTCGATGGCCGGTCAGCCTCGACGGCTCTCGGAGCCCCCGAAAGCCGCGGTCGGAGGCCTCGCCGGTGACGCTCGTCGCAACGAACTTCGGTTCGTCGCTGCGACCGGGAGACCGCCCGGGGGGCCCCGGCCCCGGCGAATTCCGGAGATCCCGCGACGGCCTCACAATCACCAAGATATATCCACGGTGCCCGCACAGGGAATCGATGCGCAACCCGCACGGTGGTCCAGCACGTCCTCATGGATCGTCATGCCTTCGATCGCCGTGTCGCGGACATGGCGAAGGGTGCCGCGACGACATCACGACATCACGACCACGAGGTCACGCGGCACGTCTCGGCCGCCCCCACTCCACCTGTCCCTCAGGACATGTCGCGGATCACCACCGAAGAAGGCGTGCAGCATATTTCGCCCCCCGGATTCGGACATTGCATCGTACGGCCAGCCGGCTGTTGGGGTCGCGTGGCTTCGCTGTAGATCACGCGACCGCGCACGGGTGTTCGCGATCGCGGTCGCTCATACGCAGGCGCTCGTACGAAGCCCGCGGACGCCGCGGTGCTCCACGGTGCTCCACGGTGCTCCGCGGTGCCCAGGCGGTACTCCTCCAGTGGTTCACCCGGTGCCGCGCCGGCCCGGTTTGGTTCGCCCCGGCCCACGTGAGCCGTGCTATTGAGGCGACATGCGCCGTCTACGTTACCTCCCCCTCCCCTCGTTGTTGGTGTCGTCGCTCGTCTCCACCTCCGTCTTTGCTGCGCCGTGGGTCGAGGCCGATAAGGCGTTCTTCACCGAGGCGGCCAATGCCCCGTCGAGCAAGGTCGACGCCGCGGACCTCAACGGCGACGGCCTCATCGACCTCGTGTTCGCCAACGGCGGCGGCTTCGACAAGGGCGACGACATCTCCGACTACCCGCAGCAGGCGTTCATCAACGAGGGCGGCACCGTGATGAACGACGTCAGCGCCTCGATCTTCGGGCAGACGCCCTACGTCGGCCGGGCGGTCAAGCTGCGCGACATCGACTACGACGGCGACAACGACATCATCCTCGGCACGACCTGGGTGACGCAGAGCCAGTTGTTCCTCAACGACGGCGGCGGCAGCTTCAGCAACGTCACCGCAGACAACTTCCCCAAGGTGCTGGCGAGCGTCGGCGACGTCGAGGTCGGCGACGTCGACTACGACGGCGACCTCGACATGATCCTCGCCAACTGGGGCACTGGCGAGGGGTCGGTGGCGCAGACCAGCGGCGGCATCACCCTGCTCTGGACGCAAATGGGCGACGCGGGCTTCGGCGAGCCCGGCACCGGCATGTTCGAGGAGGCCACGCTCGGGCAGATGCCGAACCTGCCGGTGCGCTGGTCGTGGGACCTCGAGTTCGTCGACGTCGACAACGACTACGACCTCGACATCCTGGTCTCCGCATACGCCGGCGACAAGGCGAGCCTGTTCCTGTTCACCAACGACGGCAAGGGCAACTTCACGGACGCGACCGCGGGCAACATCCCCCAGGGCCGCTTCTCCCTCGACGTCGAGCCGATCGACCTCAACGGGGACGGCTTCGTCGACCTGCTGACGCTGCACGACGGCCTGAGCGGCCGCAACCGCCTGCTGATCAACGACAAGACCGGCAAGTTCGTCGACAGCACCGACCTGCTGTGGCCCAAGCTGCAAAACCCGGCCAGCTTCGACTTCATGGCCGCGTTCTACGACGAGGACTCGAACGGCAAGCCGGACATGGTGATCGGCGCGATCCAGACCGCGCAGATCAAGTACCCGGACCGCCTGGTCTACGAGAAGGCCGGCAAGTACGAGTCGAACACCACCGCGTTCACGGAGCTCAAGGCCTCGGCCGGCACCTACGCGCTGGTGCTCGCCGACCTGACCGGTCCGGGCGGCGTGCCCGATCACCGCCTCGACGTGGCGATGTCGCAGAACGAGAACGCGTTCGACAAGAAGGTCTTGATCGCCACCGAGGAGGTCCCGCTCGACACGATCGCGCCGTTCCTGACCAACGTCGAGAAGCTGGGCGCCATCCAGTACCCGGGCAACGAGGTCATCCGCCTGCGCTGCAACGACAACAAGTCGCCGCTGATGCTGCACGACTTCAAGCAGACCGGCAACAACGAGGGCTTCCCGTACATCGAGACCTGGGACATGGAGCCCGCGGATCCGGACAACATGCCCGGCGAGAAGTCGGAGCCCGGCCAGTGGTACGGCGAGTACCTGTGGCGCATCCAGTTCGCGGTCCCGGACGCCGATGTGATGTGGTACCGCCTGTGTGCGATCGACGCGGCCAACAACAAGCGCTGCACTCCGCTCGAGATGACCGTCGTCGAGGGCGGCAGCGCCACCGAGAGCGACTCCAAGACGGACACCGACACCGACTCGGACACCGTCACCGATAGCACCGACTCGCAGGTCTCGGCGACCGACAGCACCGTGTCCGCCACCGACTCGACCGTGTCCGCCAGCGCGTCGATCTCCGAGTCCGACAGCACCGTGTCCGAGAGCGCGACCCAGCCGACCGACAGCGGCGCGTCGGTGAGCATGAGCGGCATCCCCACGGACGCCGAGAGCAACTCGGACACCAAGTCCACCATCAGCGACAGCGACACCTCCGCCACCGCCTCGAACAGTGACACCGCGTTCGAGACCGCCAACGGCACCGACCTCGACGACGACGGCTGCGGCTGCGACGCAGACAGCTCGCCCGCCGGTGGCACCCTCGCCTCGCTCGCGCTGCTCGGCCTGCTCGGCCTGCGCCGCCGTCGCAAGTAATCCGAACCGGCCCGCCCAGGCCCTCCCCCGCCCAGGGGCCGCTCCCATGTCGTTTGGCATGCGGGTCGGCCCCTGCGGTCGTTTCAGCCGCCGGAGTCGTCGTCCTCGGCGGCGGGCGGGGTCGGGTCGTCGAGGTCGTCGAGATAGCCGTGCGGCAGCGCGACCGCGGCCTGGGCCTCGCCCTTGCCGCGGACCGCCCGAAGGGAGGAGGCCGGGAACGGCTCGTCGCGGTCGATGCGGCGGCCCAGGCCGCGCAGCACCTCGAGGTCCGCGACCTGCATCAGCGCCGCGCGCTCGAGGCCCACGAGGGTGAAGCCGAGGGTGTACCAGTTGATGTGCTTGCGAAACGCCCGCATCGCCGCGGCCTCGGGCATGCGCTCGCACAGGGCCGCGGCGTGGGCGAGCATCGTGTCCCACACCTCGCCGAGCGCGGGCGGGTCTGGCGGGTGTTCGCCACGAAACACCGCGGCGAGCTCGCGAAACAGCCACGGTCGCCCGAGACAGCCGCGCCCGACGATGACGCCGTCGCAGCCGGTCTCACGCATCATCTTCAGGGCGTCGTGGGCCTCCCAGATGTCGCCATTGCCGAGCACGGGGATCGTCGTGACGAGCTGCTTGAGCCGGGCGATCGCCGCCCACCGGGCCGCGCCCGCGTAGCCCTGCGCGGCCGTGCGAGCGTGCAGACCGACGGCCGCGCAGCCCTCATCCTCGCCGATCTTGCCGGCGGTCTCGAAGGTCAGCAGCGAGTCGTCGACGCCGATGCGAAATTTCATCGTCACCGGGACCACGCCGGCCGCCTGCACCGCGGCGCGGACGATCGCCCGCAGCAGTTGACGCTTGAGCGGAATGGCCGCGCCACCGCCCTTGCGGGTCACCTTGCGCACCGGACAGCCGAAGTTGAGGTCGACGTGATCGACGCGCCCCTCACCGACCAGCCAGCGCACCGCGGCGCCGATGTCCGCCGGGTCGACGCCGTAGAGCTGCAGACTGCGCGGGGCCTCGCCCGGTCCGAAGTCGGCGAGGCGCCGGCTCTGTGGATCGCCGCGGACCAGCGGGCGCGCCGTGATCATCTCGCTGACGTAGAGCCCCGCGCCGAAGCGGCGACACAGCGCACGAAACGGATAGTTGGTGACGCCCGCCATCGGCGCGAGCACCACCGGCGGCCACACCCGCAATGGGCCGACCTGCAACGGCGCGAACTCCCCCGGCCGCGCCGGGCCTTGCTCGCTCGCCTCGGGCACGCCGAGGCGAGTAGCACGAACGCCGCAGCGCGAGCCAGCGTCGCGCCAAACCTGTCCCCCGGGACAGCTCCTGGCCATCGAAGACGTCGTCTGCGTGTATCCGCAAGCGTCGGGCGCGTTCGCCCGGGGGGTCGTTACCCACGCGGCGCGATCGAGCGATCGCATATGCGTCATGTTCGGAGTAACGACCTCCGGCGTTTCGATCACGCCGAGCGTCGTGAGCTCACCGCAGCGGCCCCCACAAGTCCTGTGATTCGCCCCGGCACATCCTCCTGGCGCCGCGAATTTCGCATAATCGATAATTCGTCGCGCGCATCTCGCCGCTTGCAACGCTTGCAACGCTGGCGAGCCTGGCCTTATGAGTGATGGCATCTCATGTGTGATCGGGGGACTGCGCTCGCGGCGTCGCAACCCCTGGATGTTCCTGGCCGCGCAGAATGAGGTTGAAGATCATGCAGCGTCCGACCTACCTGTCCCTCCCCTCCGGCCTCCTCACCGCCCTCGCGCTGCTGGCCCCGGGCTGCTTCGAGGCCGAGGATGCCGACCTCAATGCGGACCTGGTGGCCGACGAGGCCGTCGCCGTCGAGGACATCGCCGCCCCCTCCGAGGACGCCGACCCCCTCGACCCCCCGGCGCGTGACCCCGGTCTGGCGCTCAGCGGGATCAATGCCGACTTCACCGACGCCGCCGACGAGTTCGACGTGCCCGCCCAACTGCTGCAGGCGATCGGCTACGCCGAGACCCAGTGGCAGATGGTCGAGGGCATGAGCGAGTTCGAGGGCCAGCAGGCCGCGTTCGGCGTCATGGCGCTACGTGGCGATCGCCTCGAGCTCGGCGCGAACCTCATCGGCGAGTCCATCGCCACCGTCAAGACCGACCGTCGCGCCAACATCCGCGCTGGCGCGGCGCTGTTGTCTTCGGACGCCGACGCCCTCGGCTTCGACCGCGCCGACCTATCCGCGTGGGCCCCCGCGGTCGCCATCTTCAGCGGCATCCCCGAGACGCTCCCGGAGATCCAGGCCAACTACGTCCACAACGAGGTCTACGAGGCCATGCGCAAGGGCGCGGTCGTCAACGACTTCGCGGGCCAGCCGATCGCTCGCCTCGAGCCGAGCGAGGCGGTCGCCGACTTCTCCGCCGCGCCGCGCCCGACCGCCGCCCCCGGCCCCGACTATTCCGGCTCGATCTGGCGGCCCTCGCCCAACTACAGCGCCCGTCCGGGCAGCGTCAAGATGGTCATCATCCATAGCTGTGAGGGCGGGTACTCCGGCTGTTGGAGCTGGCTGGTCAACAAGTCCGCCGGCGTCAGCGCCCACTACGTGGTCAAGGAGGACGGCAACGAGATCTCGCAACTGGTCAAGGAGGCGAGCAAGGCCTGGCACATCGGCGCGACCTACCAGTGCAACCTCAACAGCAGCAAGCAGTGCGGGCTCAACGGTCAGAGCAGCAACAACTTCACCGTCGGCATCGAGCACGCCGGCTACGCCAAGACCACCAACTGGAGCGCCAACCTGATCGACAAGTCGGCCAAGCTGGTGTGCGACATCACCAAGGGTCACAACATCCCGCGCGACAAGTACCACATCGTCGCGCACGGCCAACTGCAGCCGTACAACCGCATCGACCCGGGTCCGAACTGGCCGTGGGCGACCTACCTCGCCAAGGTCAACACCCACTGCGGCGGCGCGCCGCCGCCCCCGCCGCCCCCGCCGCCCCCGCCCGGCTCGACGATCATCATCGACAGCAACAACGCCAACAACAACGCCGCGGTCGCCAAGATCGCCGTGTCGGGCAACTGGACCTCGACCGCGGGCACCCCGGGCTACTACGGCAGCGGCTACTTCTTCGCCAACACCGCGGCCGTCTCGGACGCCGCCGAGTTCTCGTTCTACATGCCGGCCGCCGGCACCAAGACGATCGACGCCTGGTGGACCGCGGGCACCAACCGCTCGACCACCGCCCCCTTCGTCGCCTTCAACGCCTCGGGCACCAAGCTGGCCACCTTCACGACCAACCAGTCGGTCAACGGCGGCAAGTGGGTGCAGCTCGGCACCGCCAAGTTCACCGCCGGGTGGAACAAGGTCGTGCTGTCGCGCTGGACCACCGCCGGCAAGGTCGTCATCGCCGACGCCGTCCGGATCCGCTGATCCGCGGATAAGCCAATCGGCTTATCATCACGATCGTCCGTCGGCCTTGCGTGCCGGCGGGCGATCCCGCATTTAACGGCCCCTATGCATCGCGCTCTCCTCCTGCTCCTCGTCCTCGCGGCCTGTACCAATTCGGCGACCCCGCCGGCCGACGCCACGAAGCAGGCCGAGGTGGCGAGCACGGCGGTCGGGTCGCTGCCGGCCCTGCCCGGGCGCCTGGTCTTCCTCGCCGAGGACCCGCAGACCGAGCGCAGCGGCGCGATCGTGGCGATGCTGCCCGATGGTAGCGAGCGCAAGGAATTGCTGCGCGGCCCGGGCCTGTACCCCGCGGCCGTCGAGCAAAGCGGCGCCGCGCTGGCCGTGATCGCCGTCGACGAGCAAAACGGCGGCCACAGCGAGGTGCTCAAGATCCTGCCGTGGACCGCGAGCGGGCTCGGCAAGCCGATCTGGGAGAGCCCCCCGTCGTC
>Ga0105046_10019161_pt1 | contig 10387 bp, 8 predicted proteins | sample MAT03_FD_78385 | JGI IMG/M metagenome (GOLD analysis project Ga0105046, IMG submission 78385) | Freshwater microbial communities from Lake Fryxell liftoff mats and glacier meltwater in Antarctica - MAT-03 (megahit assembly) | ecosystem: Environmental > Aquatic > Freshwater > Ice > Liftoff... | reverse complement strand
TTGTGGTGCTGAAGCCGGTAATCTCGTCGTGGCCAGAACCCTTGGCAAAGACGAAGCGGTCCGCGCCTTCGCCGCCTGACAGCAGATCATTGCCGCTGCCGCCGTCCAGCACATCGAACCCCGCCCCGCCCATCAGCGTGTCGGCCCCCGCATCGCCCATCAGGCTGTCGGACCCATCGCCGCCGAACAGCACGTCACTTTCGGACCCGCCATAAAGGATGTCGCGGCCATCACCGCCGAACAGCAGGTCCATGCCGCCGCTGCCGTACAGCAGGTCCATGTCAGCACCGCCATAGACGGCGTCATTACCCGCACTCGCCTCGATCGCGTCAATACCATCGCCGCCGGACAGCCGGTCATCGCCTTCGCCGCCGATCATCTGATCGTCGCCCAGGTCGCCCTGCACGCTGTCGTTGCCCAGGCCGCCATAGATGATGTCATTGCCGGAACCGGCCAGCGCGGTGTCATTGCCATCGCCCGCATACAGCCGGTCATCGCCCGACCCGCCGGACAACTGGTCATTGCCGGCCTCGCCGAACAGCTGGTCGGCATCGGCATTGCCGATCAGAACATCATTGCCCAGACCGCCATAAAGCTGGTCAGTGCCGCTGCCGCCATCAAGCCGGTCATGACCATCGCCGCCAAAAAGCTTGTCATTGTCCGAACCGGCCGCCAGCAGGTCATCGCCCGCCTCGCCCAGCAGCGTGTCGTTGCCCGAACTGCCCGCAAGCTGATCGTTGCCCGCGCCGCCATACAGCGCATCGCTGTCGCTGCCGCCGTCCAGCCCGTCGGCGCCAAGGCCGCCATACAGGATGTCATTGCCCGAGTTGCCGCCGACGCTGTCGTCGCCGGCATCGCCCGCCAGCGTGTCACGTCCCGAGCCGCCGGCGATGCGGTCATTGCCGTCGCCGCCCAGCGCGACATCGTCGCCGGTGTCGCCCAGTACGGAATCATCGCCCTGCCCGCCATTCAGCACGTCATCGCCCCGGCCGCCGTCCAGCACGTCGGCGCCGTCGTCGCCCCACAGCGTGTCATCGCCCGCGCCGCCGAACAGCCAGTCGGCGTCCAGTCCGCCGAACAGCCGGTCATCGCCCTTTTCACCAAACAGCGAATCAGCCCCGGCCAGCCCGATCAGCGCATCATCCTTGCGGGTGCCGATCATGATATCGGCCAGCGCCGTGCCCGGCGGCAGCGGCACGGACCGCTGGGTGACGATGCCGACCAGGTCGCGCAGGGTCAGCGGTGCAAACAGGTGCTTGGCCATTCTGGCGGGGTGCTTTCATTCTTGCTTGCCACTGTGGTTAATGCGGGAAAGGGACCATATTGTGGCGCAACGCAGGACAATTCCGGCCAATGGTCATCCGGGCCTTGACTGAACAACGTTCATGAACTATGTTCATGCCATCAACAGAGGAGATGAGATGAACCGACTTTTGCCCCTGGTCTTGCTGGCCGCCAGCCCCGCGCTGGCCGAAACCGATGTGTCCACCCTGATCGCCACCAACGGCCTGCGCGCGGCCGAGGTGGAACTGGCCGCGCTGGCGGCGCCCACGCCTTCGGAGCGATTTGCCCTGGGCGGCGTGCGGTTTCTGGGCGGGGTCGAGCGTGCGTTGCAGACGCGCTGGCGCACCGGGCTGTCGGACGGGCTGGTGACGCTGGTCGATCTGCCGATCCTGCGCCTGCCCATTGCCGAAAACCCGAATCCGGCCCCGTTCGAAGGCGCGATCATTGCGGCGCTGTTCGCCGGCGTTGGCACCGACATGGCGGGCGCGATCCCCCTGCTGGAAGGGATCGGCGCTGACGAGGCTGTGGGCCTGATGATCGACACCGGCGATATCTGGTTCGACATCGACATGGACGGCAGGCGCAGCGCCGGCGAAGGGCTGGTCGATCTGGTCGGCCTTGGCCTGACCGGCGGCTTTGGCGATGCGCTGCCGGGCGCGCAGGTGCGGTTCGACACCGCCGATGCGGCCTGGCTGGCGGCCTATGCGCATCTGCTGGCCGGTCTGGCCGATCTGGTCACCGCCTTTGACCCCGCCGCGGCGATCGACGACACATTGGCCGCGCGCCGGGCGATGGCCGATCTGAACGCCGCTGTCGGCCAACCGTTCGGCGCGGGCATGGGCTATGAATTCGCCGACTATGCCGATCTGGCCGTGATGGTGGTGGGCGCGCTGGAGCGTCAGCCCGACCCGGCGCTGACCAGATCCGCGCAGGCGCATTGGCTGGCGGTGATCGGCCAGAACCGGCTGTTCTGGCAACGTGTCGCCACCGAGACGGACAATGCCGCCGAATGGATCCCGAACAAGGCGCAGGTTTCCGCGCTGAACCTGCCGTTTCCGCCCGATACCGGGCAGGCCTGGTTGAACGTGCTGAAGGATGCCGAAGATCTGCTGACCGGGCGCAGTCTGCTGCCGCATTGGCGGCTGGGCGATGGCGCGGGCGTGGACCTGAACGCGCTGATGCAGGATCCGCCGGTGGTGGACGTGCTGGGCATCGTCCATGGCATGACGCTGGTGCCATACATGCGGCAAGGGCGGCTGATCAACGGCGACAGCCTGTGGCGGTTTGAACAGATGGTGCAGGGCGATGCCGGGCTTTACATGGTGCTGCTGAACTGATTCGCCCGTTCGCTGGTCACGTTAAGCACCTGTAAATGCTCGCACGCGGCTTGGGCGACAGTTTGTGATCACTGCTTTCAGGGCTGTGATCACAAATGCCCGATTTTCCGTGATCTGATCGGTTTGCCTGTTTTTCAGGCCGGTTGAATATGCTTTGAGTGCGCTCAGCACGGTGCGCCGCGACGGCGCGCCACGAGGGCGGTCATGAACATCCACGAATATCAGGCCAAGGCATTGCTGCGCAGCTATGGTGCCCCGACCAGTGACGGCCGCGCGGTCCTGCGTGCCGAGGAGGCGAAATCGGCGGCAAGCGAGATTGACGGCCCGGTCTGGGTGGTCAAGGCGCAGATTCACGCCGGTGGCCGCGGCAAGGGCCGGTTCAAGGAACCCGACGCCGGCGACAAGGGCGGCGTGCGCATCACCCGCTCGGTCGAAGAGGCCGCGCAAGAGGCGCGCAAGATGCTGGGCCGCACGCTGGTGACCAAACAGACCGGGCCTGCGGGCAAGACGGTGAACCGCGTCTATATCGAGGATGGCGCAGGGATCGAACGCGAATTGTATCTGGCGCTGCTGGTGGACCGCGCCACCAGCCGCATCGCCTTTGTCGCCTCGACCGAGGGCGGCATGGATATCGAGGAGGTCGCCGAACAGACCCCCGAAAAGATCCTGACCTTCAGCGTCGATCCCGTCACCGGCTATCAGTCGTTTCATGGCCGCCGGATCGCCTTTGCACTGGGTCTGACCGGCAATCAGGTGAAACAATGCGTGGCGCTGATGGGCACGCTGTTCCGGCTGTTCACCGACAAGGACATGGAGATGCTGGAGATCAACCCGCTGATCGTGACCGATCGCGGCGATCTGAAATGCCTGGACGCCAAGATGAGTTTCGACGGCAACGCAATTTACCGCCACGCCGACATCGCCGCCCTGCGCGACGAGACCGAGGAAGATCCCAAGGAATTGGCGGCCTCGAAGTTCGATCTGAACTACATCGCGCTGGATGGCGAAATCGGCTGCATGGTCAACGGCGCGGGCCTGGCGATGGCAACGATGGACATCATCAAGCTGTACGGGGCCGAACCGGCCAATTTCCTGGATGTGGGCGGCGGCGCGACCAAGGAGAAGGTGACCGAAGCCTTCAAGATCATCACCAGCGACCCGCAGGTGAAGGGCATTCTGGTCAACATATTCGGCGGCATCATGCGCTGCGACGTGATCGCCGAAGGCATCATCGCTGCGGTCCGCGACGTGGGGCTGACCGTGCCGCTGGTGGTGCGGCTGGAAGGGACCAACGTGGAGTTGGGCAAGAAGATCATCGCCGAAAGCGGGCTGAACGTGATCGCCGGGGATGACCTGAGCGACGCGGCAGAGAAGATCGTCAGGGCGGTCAAGGGGTGACGCAATGCCGAGTGTCTTGAAAGCCGTGGCGCGCGCCGATCCCTATTCCGAAATCGAGTTCGTGGAGTGGTCATATGGCGATTGGCGGCCGTTCGAGGGGCAAGCTATCGTCTGGTTTACACCGGAGACCGGCGGTGGAGTGGGCCTGTTTGCGATCGGCATGGTGAGATCTGACGCCGCCGATGCCGGCCGAAATGCCAAAGGAAACAGACTTGTGAGTTTCACCGCCGCCTTCACCCGATTTAATCCACGGGAACCGCTCAAGAAGGAGCATTTCCGATCACTTCCTCGAATTGGTGCCGGCTCTCCAATGCAGTTTTTGAACCGTTGCCTCTATATCAACTCACACGCCAAGGTTGCCGAGATCGACGCCGCAACTTTTGGTTTCCTGGAAAGTCGGTTCTGATAGGGGCACCATGTCCATACTCGTCAACGAAAACACCCGTCTGATCTGCCAGGGCTTTACCGGCTCTCAGGGCACGTTCCATTCCGAACAGGCCATCGCCTATGGCACGATCATGGTCGGCGGGGTGACGCCGGGCAAGGGCGGCAGCAGCCACCTGAACCTGCCGGTGTTCGATTCGGTGCATGAGGCGATGGCACGCACGCAGGCCAATGCCTCGGTCATCTATGTGCCGCCGCCCTTTGCCGCCGACAGCATCCTCGAGGCGATCGACGCCGGCATGCCTCTGGTCGTGTGCATCACCGAAGGCATCCCGGTGCTGGACATGATGCGGGTCAAGCGCGCGCTGCAGGGGTCGGCGACGCGGCTGATCGGGCCGAACTGCCCGGGTGTGATCACGCCGGGGGCCTGCAAGATCGGCATCATGCCCGGCCATATCCACCGGCGCGGCAGCGTCGGCGTGGTCAGCCGGTCGGGCACGCTGACCTATGAGGCGGTCAAGCAGACCACCGACCTGGGCCTGGGCCAGTCCACCGCTGTCGGCATCGGCGGCGATCCGATCAAGGGGACCGAGCATATCGAGGTGCTGGAGATGTTCCTGGCCGACCCCGAAACCCAGGCGATCATCATGATCGGCGAAATCGGCGGCGCGGCCGAGGAGGACGCGGCCCAGTTTCTGGCCGACGAGCGCAAGCGCGGACGGTGGAAGCCGACCGCAGGGTTCATCGCCGGCCGCACAGCGCCCAAAGGGCGGCGCATGGGCCATGCCGGGGCGATCGTGGCGGGCGGCAAGGGCGATGCGGACTCCAAGATTGCCGCGATGAAGGCCGCAGGCATCGTGGTGGCCGACAGCCCCGCCACCCTGGGCCAGGCGGTGATGTCCGCGATCAACGGCCAATCGGCGTGATGGTCCGGCGGCATCGCCTGTCAGGCCGCCGCCGGACGGACGGCCACGCCAGACAGACAGTAGCGAAACGTTGACTTTTCAGAGGCAAGGATAGGCCGCTCGGCCCCGAGCGGACAGGACCCAAACCCGCCATGGCACGGCACGACCCAGATCTGACCGGCACCCCCTTTACCAGCGCCGCAGTGCGACGGCAGCGCTGGTGCGGGATCTGGCGACCGACCCCGCCGACCCCGTCCGACCTGCCGCTGACCAAGACGGACGGTTTGCGGGCGCGGATCACCTTTGCCCTGCCCGAGGCGCGGCGATGATGCGCGCACTTGCCCTGACCATGACCCCCGCCCTGGTCCTGAACCTTGTTGCGCCTGCAATGGCCCAGGACGCGGTGAACGCCATCGCCTTGCTGTCGCCCTGCCAGGTGGCACCGGCAGACATCGCCGCGCCGGTGGACCGTTTCATGCCGGCCGGTTGGGTGAAGCTTTTGCCACAGTCCGAGGCCGGCGCTCCGGACTGGTTGCCGATGGCGGCACTACCGGTCGGCCCGGCGGTAGCCGACCTGACCACGGCATCGGCGCAGACCGAATGGGTGGCGCTTTGGGCTGCGCTGGGGGAATTGAGCGACCGTTTGCTGCTGGACAGCCAGGCCACCGGGCAGGCCGAACAGGTGGGCCTTTTCCACGACCCGGTGCAAGGCAGCCTGCTGGTGGTCGTCGCCGCAGATGAGGGTCGCGAGGCGAATATCCGCTGCACGCTCGTCGTCCCGGCCGCAGCCGCGCGGGACGCGATGTTTCGCCCGGTGCTGGCGCCTGCGACGCCCGGCGGTTTTGCACTGGATATCTGGCGCGCAACACCGCCGCTGGCCTATGGCGGCATCATCAACATGACGATCATCCCTGATCCGGCGGCCTTTCAGGCCCGGCTGGGCGTGACGCCGGACGTGGGCGCGGCGTTCTGGACGCAGTACCGGTATCGGATCGGGGATGTGGTCCGATGACGACGGCCGCCCCGTTTCCTGCCCTGACGCCCGACGCTCCGGGCGTCGTGCGCCGGGCGCATCTGTCGGCGGACTGGCGCCGCCCTGCGGTTGCCGGCGGCCATGACATCTATTGGAGCGCTGCCGAAGGTTTCGGCCAGATCCTGCCGCGCCCCAGCCCGGCCGAGGCTGCCGCCTTTTATCAGGTGGCCTATTACACCCACACGGCCGATCAGGATGGTGCAGCGCAGCGGGGTGGCCTGTTCTGGCGGATCTTGATGCATCTGGCCTGGCGCCGGGATGCCGGGGTCGAGGCTGACCGGCAGTGGTGGGCAACCACCTTGGGGTCGGCGTCGCTGGATTGCCTGGAAATCGGCTGCGGCGCGGGGCAGACGCTGGACCTGCTCTGCGGCCTTGGCCATCGCGTCTGCGGGGTCGAGCCGGACCCCGATGCCCGCCGCGTCGCGCAAGAGCGCGGGCTGGAGGTGCTGGACGGCACCGCCGAAGACCTGCCCGCCGCCATCACGGCCCGCCGCCATGACGTGGTGGTGCTGTTCCATGTGCTGGAACATTGCATCGACCCGGTCCTGGCCCTGCGCAACGTGCAGGGGCTGCTCAAGGACGGCGGCATCGTGTTGATCGAGGTTCCCAACAACGCCTGTCGCGGCGCGGCGCTGTTCGGCACTGCCTGGGCGTGGCTGGATGTGCCGCGGCACCTGAATTTCTTCACCCCGCGCAGCCTGGAGCGGATCGTGACCGCCAGCGGGTTGGTCAGCGAAGGGTTGGAATATTCCGGCTATACCCGCCAGTTCTCGACCGGCTGGGCCGCCATGCAGCGCCAGATCGCGGCCGTCGTTGCCGATCCCAGGGGGCGGCAGACCTGGCGCTATCCGCTGCTGCTGGCGCTGACCGCCTTTGCCGGGTCGGCGGTAAAATACGATTCCGTACGCATCCGGGCGCGCCGTCACCCGGCTGTGGCACCTGCCCCGTCCACTCTCGTCACCCCACCGGCCCGGGTCGCCCGATGACCCCCGACCGCCACATCCGCTGACCCAGCAAGGGACCGCCATGACCGACCAATCCCCCACCGCCGCCTTTCACGCCTCATCCTTTCTGCAGGGCGCCAATGCCGATTATGTGGAACATCTGGCCGCCCGCCATGCCGCCGATCCGGGGTCGGTGGATGCCACATGGGCCGCGTTCTTTGCCGGGCTGGGCGATGCGCCTGTCGCGGCGCAGGCCGCCAGCGCCGGGCCGTCCTGGGCGCGCGCCGACTGGCCACCGCAACCATCCGACGATCTGACAGCCGCGCTGGATGGCCAATGGCCGACCGATCCGAAACGGGCCGCCGAAAAGATTGCCACCAAAGCCGCCGAAAAAGGCCCCGGTTTGACCGAGTCGCAGTTGCGCCAGGCGGTGCTGGACAGCCTGCGCGCGCTGATGATCATTCGCGCCTATCGCATCCGTGGCCATCTGATCGCCGACCTTGATCCTCTGGGCCTGCGCGATATCTCGGACCACCCCGAGCTTGATCCCGCCTCTTATGGCTTTGCCCAGGCCGACATGGACAGGCCGATCTTCATCGACAATGTGCTGGGGCTGGAAATCGCCTCGATGCGCCAGATCCTGGATATCGTGCGACGTACTTATTGTGGCACGTTTGCATTGCAATACATGCATATCTCGGACCCCGCGCAGGCGGCCTGGCTGAAGGAACGGATCGAAGGCTATGGCAAGGAAATCAGCTTTACCCAGAATGGCCGCAAGGCGATTCTGAACAAGCTGGTCGAGGCTGAGGGTTTTGAAAAATTTTTGCATGTCAAATACATGGGCACCAAACGGTTCGGCCTGGACGGGGCCGAGACGCTGATCCCGGCGATGGAGCAGGTCATCAAGCGGGGCGGTGCGCTGGGGGTGCAGGAAATCGTCATCGGCATGCCGCATCGTGGGCGGCTGAACATTTTGGCCAATGTGATGGGCAAACCATTTCGCGCGATCTTTCATGAATTCCAGGGCGGAAATTACAAACCCGAGGATGTCGACGGCTCGGGCGATGTCAAATACCATCTGGGCACCAGTTCCGACCGTGAATTCGACGGCAACAATGTGCATTTGTCCCTGACCGCCAATCCCAGCCATCTGGAGGCGGTCAATCCGGTGGTATTGGGCAAAGTGCGCGCCAAGCAGGACCAGCGCCGCGATGCGGAACGGATCAGCGTATTGCCGATCCTGCTGCATGGTGATGCCGCGTTTGCCGGGCAGGGCGTGGTGGCCGAATGTTTCGGCCTGTCGGGGCTGAAAGGCCATCGCACCGGCGGCACGATGCATATCATCGTCAACAACCAGATCGGCTTTACCACGTCGCCCAGCTATTCCCGATCCAGCCCCTATCCGACCGATATCGCGCTGATGGTCGAGGCGCCGATATTCCACGTCAATGGCGACGACCCCGAGGCTGTGGTCCATGCCGCACGGGTGGCGACCGAGTTCCGGCAAAAGTTCCACAAGGATGTGGTGATCGACATCTTCTGCTATCGCCGTTTCGGCCATAACGAAGGTGACGAGCCGATGTTCACCAATCCGGCGATGTATACCCGGATCAAGAAACAGAAGACGACGCTGCAATTGTACACCGAACGGCTGGTGCGCGACGGCCTGATCCCCGAGGGCGAGATCGAGGAGATGAAGGCCGCGTTTCAGGCGCAATTGAACGCCGATTTCGACGCAGGCAAGGCGTTTCGCCCCAACCGCGCCGATTGGCTGGACGGGCGCTGGAAAAACGTGACGCCAAAAAATCTGGACAATTATCAGGCCGGCGATACCGGCATCGCGCCCGACACCATGGCCGAAATCGGCCGTGCGCTGGTGCGCGCCCCCGAACCGTTCGACCTGCACAAGACGATCGTCCGCCAGTTGGAGGCGAAGGCGAAAATGTTCGCAACCGGCACCGGCTTTGACTGGGCCACGGCCGAGGCGCTGGCTTTCGGCAGCCTGGAGCTGGAAGGTTATCCGGTGCGGCTGTCGGGGCAGGATTGCACGCGGGGCACATTCAGCCACCGTCAATCAGCCTTTGTCGATCAGACCACCGAGGAACGCTATTACCCGCTGAACAATATCCGCGAAGGTCAGGCGAAATACGATGTCATCGATTCGATGCTGTCGGAATATGCCGTGCTGGGGTTTGAATACGGCTATTCTCTGGCCGAACCCAACGCCCTGACCTTGTGGGAAGCGCAGTTCGGCGACTTTGCCAATGGCGCACAGATCATGTTCGACCAGTTCATCAACTCGTCGGAAAGCAAATGGTTGCGGATGTCGGGGCTGGTCTGCCTGTTGCCGCACGGGTTCGAAGGCCAGGGGCCGGAACATTCCAGCGCCCGGCTGGAACGGTTCCTGCAACTGAGCGCCGAGGAAAACTGGATCGTCGCCAATTGCACCTCGCCTGCCAATTATTTCCACATCCTGCGCCGCCAGCTGCATCGCGATTTCCGCAAGCCCCTGATCCTGATGACGCCCAAGTCGCTGTTGCGCCATCCGTTGTGCATCTCTGACGCGGGCGATTTCCAGACCGGGTCGATCTTTCACCGCGTATTGTGGGACGATGCGCAAAAGGGCCATTCGCAGACCGTACTGAGACCGGATGCCGAAATCAAGCAGGTGGTGATCTGTTCGGGCAAGGTATACTTCGATCTGCTGGCCGAGCGTGATGCGCGGGGGATCGACGACATCTATCTGCTGCGGCTGGAACAGATCTATCCGGTACCGACGAAATCGCTGGTCAAGGAATTGTCCCGCTTTGTCGGCGCCCGCTTTGTCTGGTGTCAGGAGGAGCCCAGGAATCAGGGCGCATGGTCGTTCATCGAATCCAATCTGGAGGAGTTGCTGATCCGGATCGGTGCCACCATGACCCGCGCGCGCTTTGCCGGGCGCGATGCCAGCGCCTCGCCCGCCACCGGGCTGGCCAGCAAGCACAAATATCAGCAAGAGGCGCTCGTATCCGATGCGCTGACGATCAAGGGGAATTGAGACATGAGCATCGAGGTCCGTGTGCCCAGTCTGGGCGAAAGTGTCACCGAGGCGACTGTGGC
>Ga0105046_10019160_pt1 | contig 10387 bp, 6 predicted proteins | sample MAT03_FD_78385 | JGI IMG/M metagenome (GOLD analysis project Ga0105046, IMG submission 78385) | Freshwater microbial communities from Lake Fryxell liftoff mats and glacier meltwater in Antarctica - MAT-03 (megahit assembly) | ecosystem: Environmental > Aquatic > Freshwater > Ice > Liftoff... | reverse complement strand
TCCTCCTGCGGCGTCGGGGTGCGCCCGCCTTGCGACTGACGCGAGTCGATCGAGACGACCAGCGAGCCGACGCGTACGCCATGGTCGGTCGAGCCCTTCGGAACCTGGCCGTGCACTCCCCGGCGGCGCTGGGCGCAGCGCTGCTCGACGAGTTCCCGTGGACGTCATTCCTGCCCCCGTCTGACCGCGAGGCGTTCATCGACGACTTCACCCGAACCGTCGTGGCCGCCGCAGAGCTCGACAGCTTCGGCCCGCTCGCGCAGATGGTCGAGGAGTGGCGCTCGACTGCGGAGATCCACGCCGATCCCAAGCTGGCCCGCCGCCTGCACGAGCCGATCGCGACGAAGAGCAAGCCCGTCCCTCGCCCGGCGAACTGACGGATGGCCAAGCGCAAGGAGCGGGTCGCCCCACCACCAGGACCCGACGGTTGGAACTTCCGCTTCGCCACCAACGACGCCATCAAGGGCTGGGACCAGGTCTGCGCTGCCGCGTCGGCGAACGCTCTCGGGCCTGGGATCGGATCACCGCCGACCCGCGGCAGCGTGACGACCGGCAGCACCTGCTCAAGGGTTCGCTCGGGACCTGAAGCGTCGACGGCAAGGACCTGGAGCAGTGGCAGTTCGAGGTCACCAGCGCCGGACGGATCTGGTACTGCATCGACGACGCCCGTCGGGTCGTGTGGATGACGGACTGCTCGATCGGCCATCCGAAGGCGACCGAGTAGAAGGTCGGCCTCGGCCGGCGCCACGGCGCCCAGAGCACGCGCGTGTCGGACCCGGGAGTCGAGAGGACCCGTCGACAGCCTCAGTTCCGAGCCGGTGATGACAAGGTCGACGGCGACCGCGAGATCGGCGTGATTTCGGGCCGAATCGAGCCGATTCGTCGGTTGCACTTTCCCTCGTCCCACCTCCGACAGGGCTGTCGCTTGTCATCAAAATGACCGCGAGACGCCCCGAAACGGGGTGGTTCTGGGAGGTACGGGCTGGGATGAGCCGACGAGAAATCCGGTCCTGACCTGCACGTATTGGGACGCGTTGGTACCGCTTGGCAGGCCACGGACACGGGTTCGAGTCCCCCTCCGCCACTGGGAACAACTGAGAACGTGCAGCTAGGATGAGGTGCCTGTCCAATCAAGTCTGCGCCCGGATCCCAGGGTGGGTAGTGGTCCAGTCGCTGCGGGATTGGCGTGAGGCGCTCGGCTGCGCCGAGTGGATGGTCGTTGGGTCCTTGCGACCCGGTACCACCTAAGGGCTCCCGGCTGGGATCAACGAGTTCTGAAGAAGTCCCAGATGGTCGTGGTGGCGTCGATGCTGGGGCTGGTGGGTCCGAGGAGATCACCATCGGGTTGTTCGGCGGCTCCGGGCCAGGTGTGGCCGCCGCCGCTGATCTCATAGAGCTGATGGTCGGCGCCCTCCTTGCATCCTGTCCAGATGCTGAGCGTCACGTCTTCGGTGACGGTGTTCCGCTGTGGAGTTGCGTCACAACCGGCTGCGGCGGCGGACTTGGCAAACTGGGGTTCGGCGCCGCGAGCAAGGGCCTCGGCCAGGGCGGGCAGCGGCTGGTCCGCGACAAGGATCGATGTGCCGCCTTCCTCCCAGGGCACGACGGGGTCCTCGGTGCCATGAAGGGCGATCACCGGGACGGTGGGGGTGCAGTCATGGGGGTGATCGAACCCGGCGACGGTCGCGATCGCTGCGATCTTGTCCGGGTGGGCGCACGCGTACTCGGCTGCGAAGAAGCCGCCGTTCGAGTATCCCGCCAGGTAGACGTGAGATGCTTCTGCGCAGTGCTCGGAAACGAGGGTGTCGATGAGCTGCGTGAGGTATTGCGCATCATCGCGGGCGGGCTCCTCGAGCGCTGCGACCTCCCAACCGGTCGCGCCGTCGATCGGTCCGACCTGACCGGTCGGCTCGACGACGAGGAAGCCGTCGCCGCCCGCTCCGGCGCGGTCGGCCAGCTCCGTGAAGCGGCTGAGCGCTGCTTGGGTCGGTCCGTCGGAGTACACGCCGTGCAGGTCGATGACGACCGGCAGTCGCTCGTCCTGCGGGCCGCTGGAAGGACGGTGGAGGTCGGCACCGTAGGTGTGGCCAAGCACGGAGTGCTCCAGGTGGAGGGGCTCGTCGCTCACCGTGCAGCTGGCGGGTTCGGTCAAGTCGGCGACGTCAGTCGGATCGTCTCCGGCGGGTGTGGTGCTGGTCGGCTTGCCGGGGGCTGCGGACGGCGAGGAGCTGTCGTTGCACGAGGCGAGCAGCAGCGAGCTCGTCGCAATGACGAGCGCAGCTGCTGAAGCGATCCGGCGACGATGACGAGGGGCGGGCTCATTGTGCATGGGGTCGACTGTCAGCCCAATTGTTCCCGCAGTCACCGGTCGGCGATCACCGCTCTTGGGGACCTCTGTCCCGAAGGGGTGCGTGACCCTGGTCCCTTACGCTTGGGACACCGTTGGTGGCAGCGTCGTTGGTATCACCACCACGATGGAGAACACCGATGACACAGATGCGGCGGTTCGGTCGAACATGGTTCTGGCGGGTTGCAGCGATCGTGTCGACCGTGGTCGCGCTCCTGGGTATGGCCATCTACGACGTCCCTGGGCTCATCGATGGTGCCTCTGCATCTGGGGACCCGTACTGGTTGGTGCTGGGGAGCTTCGCGAGCGACGTTGTGGCGCTTGTCGCCGCCTTCGGAGCGTGGCGTAGGCAGGTCTGGGGGGTTGTCCTGTTGATGGTCGTGAACATGTTCTGGATTGTCCAAGCAGTAACCACGTTGTTCGACCCGTCGAACGACGGGGATGTCGTCTTTGCGTCGGTGATGTTGGTCGTTCACATCTTCGTGTTGTGGTGCTGCTTGGGTCCCGGACGGGCAGGGCGGAGCGTGGTTGACGACCGCATCGAAGGGCAGATTCCCGCATGACCTTTGCGCCACACGCGCCTGGCGATCGATCCCTCTCGTGGGGTCTGGTACTGATCGCAGCGCTGCTGGCCGCCCAAGGGTTCGTCGTCGGTGCCTTGTTGCTGTGGGTGTGGACCACCATCGCGAGCGATTCGACCGGACGCGGCGAACCGAGTGCGTTCGCTGCGGTGATCGCCGGTGCCGGTGCCGTGGCGACGCTGCCGCTCTCGTTCCGGTGGATCCGCGATGGAGTCGACGCGCTCCTCGCCCAACCGTCGGGGCTGGACGCATCGCCGTTCGCTGCGCTGTCGACTGAGTTGGACGGTCCGGTGGACGTATTGGCTGCAATGGCCGGGACCATTCGCGATGCGCTCGACGTCGGTGCGGCGCAGATCGAGACCTACCCGTCGCCCGGCCGCCCATCGTCCAGCGGGTCTGCGCTCAGGGGATCGTGGTCCGCGGGGGTCACGGCCACGGTCGGCGCATTGACGGGCTCGTGTACTGAGGTGCCGCTGACCATCGCCGGCCATGACTACGGGATCCTCCGGGTGACGTCGCGACCTCAGACGAGGCGCTCGGGTTCCGAGAGCGACCTGCTCCGAGATCTGGCCCGTCAGGTCGCGCTGGTCGTGTCCTCCTCGGTGCTGCGTGAGGAGCTCGAGGACTCGCGGGAACGACTGGTCCTTGCACGCGAGGAAGAGCGCCGACGCATCCGTCGCGACCTGCACGACGGGCTCGGTCCGAGCCTCGCCGGCATAAGGCTCCAATTGAGTGCGCTCCGTCGCCAGCGGGGCCAGCTCGACAGCGACCTGGAAACAATCGACGAGATCCATCGTGCCGTCGGCGAGGCGACGGCCGAGGTCCGGCGGGTGGTCGAGGACCTTCGCCCACCGCTGCTGGATGACTGCGGTTTGGTCGACGCCATCCGGAACCTGCACATCGTGCCCGCGACGCTTGTATTGACCGTCGACGCGCCGTCGGACATGCCGCCGCTGCCGGCAGCAGTCGAGGTGGCGCTGTACCGGATCGCTGTCGAGGCGGTGCTCAACACGGTTCGTCACGCGGGGGCGACGCGCTGCGCGGTCCAGCTGCATGTGGGCCGATCATCCGCGACGCTGACGGTGACCGATGACGGTTGTGGGCCGCCCGGCGACGCACGCCCGGGGGTTGGAACCTCGGCCATGGCGGAGCGGGCCGGCGAACTCGGCGGGACCGTGTCCATCGAAGGCGCGCCGGACGGTGGGACCCGGGTGTATGCCGCGGTTCCGTTGAGAGCCGAGGGGACAGTATGAGTGAGGATGTGTGGGTGTCCGAGCAGTCGCCCTTGTTGCGTGTGATCATCGCCGATGACCACCGGCTGTTCCGACACGGCCTCCGATCGCTTCTCGAGACGGCGGACGGGATCGACGTCGTGGGCGAGGCGGCGGACGGCACCGAGGTGATCACGCTCGCACGCGAGCTGAGCCCGGATCTGGTCTTGATGGACCTGCACATGCCCGGCGGAGGCGGACTCGAGGCTACGCGGGCCATCACCCGTGATCACGCTGAGGTCGGTGTGCTGGTGCTGACCATGTTCGACGATGACGACTCGGTGTTCGCAGGATTGCGTGCGGGGGCGCGCGGCTACGTGCTCAAGGATGCTGATGAGGCCGAACTGATCCAGGCGATCCGGACAGTGGGACACGGCGGCGCCATCTACAGCCCGACCATCGCAGATCGGATCTCACAGTTCTTTGCACTGTTCGACCAGGTCGCCACCGCCCGGGACCCGGCGTTGGCCAGTCTCACCGACAGTGAACACAAGGTGCTGGCCGAGATGGCAAGAGGACTCAACAACGACGCGATCGCAACCAGCCTCGGCTACAGCCCCAAGACCGTCCGCAACTACGTGAGCATCATCTTTGCAAAGCTCCACGTAGCGGACCGCTCGCAAGCGATCGTCTTCGCTCGGGAACGCGGCCTCGGATGACGGAGCTCCACGGCACACTCTCGAATCCTGAAAAGTTTGCATCACCCGTGACCTCTCGGAAGATTCCTGCGAGGCTTTGGACATGACGGGAGGCCGGATGGGCAAGGTCATGGTCTGCGTGGTGCTGCTGGCGACGCTGGTGGGGGGGAGTGGGGCCGAACGCCGTGTCGGCGCCGGGGCCCGATTCGCCGGGAGTCGATCTCACCGACGTTCGACCGGCCGAAGTCGGTGATGTCGAGTCCCCGGCGAGGGGCGACGGCGTGGACGTGTCCCGGCTCGGTAGCGGTACCGATCCGGCCACCTACATCGTTCAGTTGGAAGAGCCGGCGGCCCCGGCGTACGAGGGTGGCGTCACCGGCCTCGCGGCCACCGCGGCGGAGTCGGGTGAGCAGCTCGACGCCGAGGCGCCCGCGGTGGCCGCCTACGAGGCCCATCTCGAGGACGGGCAGGCCGAGGTACGTGCGTCGATCGCTCGGACGATCGGGCGCGAGCCCGAGGTGTTGGCGACGTTCCAGTTGGCGCTGAACGGCCTGGCGGTCGTGCTGACGCCGTCGGAGGCGCGCAAGGTCGCGGCCCTTCCCGCCGTCACCGCGATCGAGGTCGACGCGAAGGTCGAGACGGCCACCTACGGCGGCGTCGAGACGATCGGGGCCGACCAGGTGTGGGCCGGGACGACCGAGCTCGGCCTCCCGATCGATGCGCGGGGCGAGGGCGTGGTGGTCGGCATCCTTGACACGGGGGCGAATCCGTATCACCCGTCGTTCGCCGACGTCGGCGAGGATGGCTACGACCACACCAACCCTCGCGGCCGCTTCTACGGCGCCTGCGATCCGGGCAACGCCGAGCAGTTCGACCCGTCGGTCCCGTGCAACGACAAGCTGATCGGCGCCTACAGCTTCCCGGCGGGGCAGGCGATCGACACAGTGAACGGGCACGGCGCGGCGGTCGGCTCCATCGCGGCTGGCAACGTGCTGACCGACGTCGAGATCCCCTTCGTGAGCGGCGCGGGTCCGCCGCTGGACATGGCCGGCGTCGCACCGCACGCCAACGTGATCTCCTACGGCGCCCCCGACCCGTACCGGACCACGGCCTGGCTGGCCATCGCGGTCGAGCAGGCTATCGAGGACGGCGTCGACGTCCTCAACGTCTCGCTCACACCCTGGTTATCGTGGACCGCCTGGCAGAACTCGTGGATGCTGGCGATGCTCAACGCGCGTGCCGCCGGCATCTTCGTGTCCGGGCTCCTTGGCAACGACGGGCCGACGCCGCCGGACCCGGTCGCCGCCGGCGGCCCGCCGTGGGTCAGCGTCGCCGCGGCGACCAGCCACCGTCTCGTGGTGACCAACGGCCTCGCCGGCATCACGCGCGATGACGGCGTGGGGCTGGCGGACATTCCCGGTGTGGGGTTCGGGCCGGGGCTGGGGGGTTCGGCGCCGGTGGTGCTGGGCGAGGCGGTTGGTGACCCGCGGTGCCTCGATGGCTCCGGCCACGAGGCCGAGTACGCCGGCTCCATCGTCGTCTGCCGCGCGGTCGAGGACCCCACCCTCAACTGGGTGCCCTACCAGGCGTTCCAGGTCTCTGTGCAGGGCGCCGTCGGGGTCGTGGTGCTCACCGACCCACTCGATGACCCCTTCGCCTACGCCAGCTTCCTCCCGGTGTTCCCCGGCATCGAGGTGAGCCAGTCGGACGGGTTGGCGCTCGTCGACTGGCTCTCGACCGGCAGCGGCCACGTCGCGATGATCGCCGGCGCAGGCGTGACTGACGACCCGTCGCACGAGGACGCGCTGGCCAGCTTCTCGTCGCGAGGACCCAACGGCGAGGTGGACGTCATCGTGCCCTCGTTCTCGGCCCCGGGGGTCGACATGGCCAGCGCCTACGTGGCCGCCGGACCGAACCCGGCCGAGAGCTTCGGTGTGTTCTCCGGCCAGTCCGAGGCTGCCCCCGTCGTGGCGGGCGCGGCGGCGCTGCTGACCCAGTTGCACCCCGACTGGACACCGGGCCAGCAGCAGTCGGCGCTCATGACCACGGCGACGCCGACTGTCGTCGACTTCGACGGGACGCCGGCGACGCCGTTCGAGCAGGGATCGGGCCGGATCGACGTCGCAGCCGCGGCTCGCGCCGGGTTGCTCTTCGACGAGAGCAACAGCGCGTTCCTGGCGGCCGATCCGGCGTCGGGAGGCGACCCGTCGACGCTGAACCTGGCGTCGTTCGCCGACTCGTCCTGCGTGGTGCGCTGCTCGTTCGAGCGGACCGCCACGGTGCCTGCCGGCACGCCGGCGGGGGTCACCTGGAGCGCGTCGGTCGCCCCCGACGCCGGCCTCGAGGTCGATGTTGTCGTCGACCCGGCGCCCGTCTCGCCCGGCGACACCCTGACCATCGACGTCGCCGCCGATGTCCGCGGCGCGCCGCTCGGCGAGTACCGCTTCGCCCGCATCACGTTGACGCCCGACAACCCGGCGGTCCCCGTGGTCACGATGCCCCTCGCCGTCGTCCCGGCCGCGTCGGTCCTGCCCGATGCGGTCGACCTGACGGTGCGCCGCGAAGCCGGGAGCGACGTGCTCGACGGCCTGCAGTCGATCGGCTTCGACGAGTTGGCGGCGACGGTCCACGGCCTCGTCTCCCCGACGGAGTCGACCGGTGAGCTCGTCGGCGACCCGACACCAGACCCGTTCGACGGCTCCGCCGGCGTCGCGACCTCGACCCTCGACGTGGCGGCGGGGACGGAGCGGCTGGTCGTCGAGACGCTGGCCTCAGAAGCGCCGGACCTCGACCTCTACCTGGGCACCGGCCCCACGCCGGGCCCGGACACGATCGTCTGCACGAACTTGACCCCGTGGGCCATCGAACGGTGTGACCTGGACGATCCCGAGGCGGGCACCTACTGGGTCCTGATCCAGAGCTTCAGGCCGTCCGCCGGCGCACCCGACGCGTACACGCTCGGGACGACCATCGTGGATGGGTCGGTCGGCACCGCAGGCAACGCCGGTGTCGTGGGACCCGCCGGGCCGGTTGCCGACGGCGTGCCCTACGACCTCACCCTGCACTGGGACCTGGCCGATTCCGAGCTAAGCGACGTGTTCTACGGGTCGATCCAGCTCGGCACCGCAGCCGACGGACCCGACGCCCTCGGCGAGGTCCCGATCCGCATCCGGCGGGGGCCCGACGACGTCGCGAAGACGGCCTCGTCGGCGGCGGCCGTCCCCGGCGAGAAGGTGACCTACACGATCACCGTCGACCCGGGCCCTGCCCCGGCGAGCAGCTACCACCTCGTCGACACGGTGCCCGAGGGCCTGTCGATCGACCCGGCGTCGGTCTCGGGCGGTGGGGTGCTCGACGGCGACACCATCACCTGGGATGTCGCGGTTCCCGGGCCGCCCGAGAGGGGCCGGTACGTGCTCTCCTCGAGCGAGGACGACCCGGTGTGCGCGGCACAGCAGTTCCTCGACCTGTCGGCCTTCGGCTGGGCCCTGGTGCCCCCGCTCGACGGTGACACGGCCTACGCAGGCGTCAGCAACGGCGGTGCCGGAATGGCGATCCTCGACAACCCGCGTGAATCCCACCTCGTCGCGTCCGTCGACGGCTTCCTGGTGGTGCCGAACGGCGCGGCGGGGATGCCGTGGCTCCCGCAGGTCATCCCCGATCCGGCGTTGCCCAACGGCGTCATCGCCCCGTTCTGGACCGACCTGGAGGCCGACGTCGCGGCCGGCTCCGCCGTCCATGCCAGCGGCGGCCACGGGTTCATCGTCGTCCAGTGGGAGAATCTCTTCGCCTACAACGGTCCCGATCCCGCGGTGGGGCCGCCGGTCGGCGACTTCGAGGTCATCTTCCTGACCGAGATCGACGAGTCGCTCCCCGAGATCGTCTTCGCCTATCGCGACCTCGATCTCGACGCCATCGGAGGCCCCGTCACCGTCGGCATCGAGAACCGCGCCGGCACCGAGGCCAACTCCGTGCTCGGCGCCGGGGACCCGAACGGGGTGTTGAGCGGCGGCAACCTCTGCTTCGACTACGTGCCGCCGACCGCAGACCCGCTCGTCCTCACCTACACGGCCACCGTCGACGGCCGCGCGGACGGTGTCCTGGTGAACGTGGTGACCCACACCACCGACGACCCGCATGGCCGGCCCGAGCAGGCGACGGCATCGGTGACGGTTCCGGACCAACCGTCTCCGCCCGACGTGGTCCTCGTCGGGACCGCCGGCACCCGCCACGAAGGCAGCCCACTCACCGTGACGGGCACCGTCGCCGATCCCGATGCCGACGGGCCGCTCGCCCTCACCATCGACTGGGGCGACGGCACCACCAGCGAAGGAACGGCGCCGGCCGGATCGTTCGAACGCACCCACACCTACACCGATGACGGCGCCTACACGATCACCGCGACCGTCGACGACGGCACCGACACCGACACGGCCACCCTCGACGACATCGCCATCGCCAACGTCGCTCCCGAGGTCGCGCTCGATACCTCGGTCACCGACCTCACGCTGACCGCCGCGGTCTCGGCGGAGGATCCGGGAGACGACGAGCTCGCCGGCACGATCGACTGGGGCGACGGAACCATCGAGGACCTCGACCTGGTCGGCGACCAGCTCCAGAAGCCAGGCGTCGCGGCGGGAGCGACCACCGCCCACACCTTCGCATCGGCGGGGACCTACACCGTCGAGGCGTGCGTGCGCGACGACGACGGCCCGACGTGCCGACCGAGCGTGGTGACCGTGGGGGAGAACCCGGGCCCGCAGCCGGTGGCCTCGGCCCCTACCCCTCCACCCGCAGACCTCCGCCCCGCCAGTGCGAGCCCCCCCACTCCCGGCCAAGGAGGGCTCCCTCGGACCGGCAGCGATGCCCTGCGGGCGATGGCGGTGGCCGCCGGACTGATCGGTCTGGGAGCCCTCCTGCTGGCCATGACCCACCGCGCCCGACGGCGACGCCGCTCGACCACGCGCATGGACGGCCTCTGAAGCTGACCTGACCTTGACGAGCGGTTTTGCAGAGCCGGCACGCCCGAGCGCTTCGACGAGCTGCGCGCCGTGGTCCGGGACCAGTAGACACCCGAGCGCAACCTGATCGCACTGCTCGCCGAGCGACCCTGGCAACCAGCGCATGACACGGCCGTGCCCCCGCCGGCCCGATTCTCCGCTCGACGCCCACGCGGTCGGCCTCAGTTGAGACTGCGGGACGACCCAACGGCGACTTGTCTGACCAGGACGTTTCGGCGGCCGCCTGGTACCGGCCCGGCCGGACGGCGCGTGGGGTAATCGTTCAAGTCCCCCCTTCGGCACGAGCTTCAACCCAACGGGGTTGGGCCCTCACGGTGCACGCGGCTTCAGGGCCAGGCATGGACGGTCGGGGCTGCTGGGCCAAGCACGGCGGTCAGTGTGGTGACATCGTCTGGGTCGCCGGTGAGTCGGCCGGTTCGGACGGTTCGATCCACGACGCGGTCCACTCGGCGGCGGCCGGATCGGCGGCAACGTGGTCATGGCTGTGCTGCTGGCGGGTTCGGCAGGTCGAGGACGGAGCGGTCGAGAT
>Ga0105046_10019158_pt1 | contig 10388 bp, 4 predicted proteins | sample MAT03_FD_78385 | JGI IMG/M metagenome (GOLD analysis project Ga0105046, IMG submission 78385) | Freshwater microbial communities from Lake Fryxell liftoff mats and glacier meltwater in Antarctica - MAT-03 (megahit assembly) | ecosystem: Environmental > Aquatic > Freshwater > Ice > Liftoff... | reverse complement strand
GTTCCATGTGAACGGACAAGAGAAGAGAAATTCTTTGGAGAAGAAAAGGGTGGCCAAGAAAAGGGGACATTCTACTTTCTCGCTTGGAGCCATTTTGTGTTCCTCGATAATCTCGACATGCCTCGCACTCGTCGATCTCAGGGCAGCTATTGCTACCACGTCTTGAACCGTGGCAACGCTCGCCGCACGGTGTTACACAAGGAGGGAGACATCAAAGGGGTCAAGTCTCTTTGTTTAACGTAAATAGACCTGACCCAGTTGATGTCTCACACCATGCTTGGAGCACTGTTTCGTCTCGCTTGTGATGAATCATTGCCTCTGCCCAAGAACTACGGAGCGAGCGGCAAAAAACGTAGCTACGACTGCAATGAAAAAGACCACAATTCCGATTGCCAAGATCGCGAGGTCATGCATTGGATTTTCCGCTCAGTATGAGCGCTCCTAAACTCAAAATGGAAGGGACCCAGAGCCCGACAAAGACTCCTTGCTCCTTGCTTCCTGAAAACCAGAGAGATACCGACAGTACAAGCGAAACACCGGCGGCAATCAGATACATGATCTTCGCAATTCGAAGTTGGCTCACGGCTTCTCCTAATGTCAGTGTTCAAGTAAGTATGAATCGAGTTTGGTTGAAGCCCTCGGTGGACCCCTGTGTCAAACTGCGTTCCGAGCAACCGACTCATGGGTACGACCAAGACCGAATAAGTGTGCCTCGTCATCGTTGCCGATTCATTGCACCATCTGGCGCGAGAATGCGCTTTTTCAACAGAGTGTCCGCACGACAATGACACCCCTCCGTAGGTGGAGGCCTATGAAAGTCCCCATACGTTTCTTGTCGAGGCTGGCAGGCACAAAGCGACGTAGTCCTCATCGCTGTTACATACCGCTGCGAGGGAGAACTTTTTGCGGAGTTGAATCCGCCCGCCTTACCGCTGTATCTCGCTGCGATTCGGACTCCGCGACATCGGCTCGTGTCAAAAAAACCTATGGGAACCTACTCAGCGTCCGAGTGGCTTCAGTTCGGGATGAGCACGGTGCCGATCACATGGATCACGCCGTTGGTGCACTCGATGTCCGCCTTGGTGACGGTAGCCCCGCCGATCTTCACCCCTTGGGTGGTGTCGACCGAAAGCGTGCCACCCTGCACGGTGGTAGCAGTCTTCCCGTTCAGCCCGACCACGTCCTTAGCCATGACCTTCCCGGCTACGACGTGGTACGTGAGAATGGCGGTAAGCTTCGCCTTGTCTGCCAGCACGGCGGCAAGCGTACCGGCCGGGAGTTTGGCGAACGCCTCGTCCGTCGGGGCGAACACGGTAAATGGTCCGGCGCTCTTCAGGGTGTCCACCAGACCGGCAGCCTTGACGGCCGTGACTAGGGTGGTGAACGAGCCGGCGGCGACGGCAGTGTCAACGATGTCGTGCATTAAGATGGTCTCATGGGTGATGACCGCAGCATGAAGTAGACCCGGAGAAACATTCTCAACGGGTTAGTTGAAGCGAGTCATCGTCTCATGCATAGACAGCTCCTAAAGGTCGCCACCAATTATTTAAAAAGAATTATTTGCCTGTTATTTTCAGGTCTGCCGTGCAGTTATGGTCTAAAAGACAGGCGATGTGCCGGCCCCCAGAACGCCTTGTTGGCATCCCCACGAGACATCTGCTCATAGCGGGTCTATCAATCAATTTGCCAACCGTGTTTATGGGTTAATGATGACGCAGACCACACTGCACGAGCACCTCGCCTAGGTTGTTTTGGTGAAGAAAAGGGGACATTCTACTTTTTGGACGGCCCTCCATGTCACATTGGAAAAGTAGAATGTCCCCTTTTCTTCCCCCCTTTTCTTCCCCTCTCCCTTTTCTTTTCCCTTTTCTTTCTTCGTAGAAACAAGAAGCGGGCGGATCGTTGTTCGACGACGAGGAGCGTGATGATGGCAAGAAGGAAAAATAGAATGTCCGCTCTTCTTTCCGCCCTACTTTGATGGTGGATGGGATTGGAGGCGAAGAACATATTCGCTTCCTTAGCCGTTCGCGGTCAGCAGGTACCGGCCGGCCGGGAGCGGACTCCCGACCGGCGGCTCGAAATTCATGGATGATTCTCGGCTCACTTTGTGACTCGCTCGTCGATTCCCGCTTCGAAGTCCCATTCTCGTTCAACTTCCGTATCGATTGTGATGCCGAGGAGGGTGTCCTTGAATCGAACGAACGTATCGGAACCGACACCGCCGATCAATAGGTCTACGGTGTTGTCCTCGCCACCGTCGAGGTAGTCGTTCCCGTCGCTCCCCTTCAGCGAGTCCCGACCGTCTCCGCCATAGAGGCTGTCGTTTCCGGTTCCGCCGTCGAGCATATCGTTTCCGTCGCGGCCTTTCAGGATGTCGATCCCGATCCCGCCGAAAAGGTTGTCGTGGCCGGTGCCGCCATCGAGCGAGTCGTTCCCTTCAAACCCAGAGAGCCAATCGTTCCCGTCCCCGCCCAGGAGCGTGTCGCTACCGATGTTTCCGATCAACGAGTCATTGCCCGATCCGCCGTTCAGGATGCTGTTCCCTCGACCGGCGTAAAGTGTATCGTTCCCCGAGCCGCCATCCGCAATGACCGATGCGTCCGTAGACACCGTGACCATGAACCGATCGCTTCCCTTCCCGCCGTTGAACTTTATCGTCGAGATTTCGCTCGTGAACTGGTTCATCGAGTTGAAGCCCGGAGTCGCACTGTCGTCGAGGGTGTAGTTGCGAAACTTTCGGGCCGTGCCGACAAACCATGCCGTTTGGATGGTCCATTCGCCCGGCGCTGTTTGAGTGACGACCGCTGAGTCGTTGTAATCGCTACCCTGGATCGTCAGTTCGCCCGGCTTCAGAATGGCGGCCCAGGGGAGCTTCGAGGCCCCGAGCCTGTCGGTCAGTATGCGATGCTGGTTCTGGGTACCGGTGCTCAAGGTGGGCAGATTGGTCCCCCAAAAGCCGGTGTTGCGATCTTCAAGAAATGGGTCCATCAAGTTCCGATCGTCGGCTGCCGGGGTCTGCGTGACATCGACGTGTTCCAGACCGAAGGAATGCCCGGCTTCGTGTGAGACAAATGTGCCGAGCATGTTCAGGAACGCGTCCCGTGCCTGGGCAACGGAGTAGACTCCACCGCGAAGACCGTCGGCCATTCTGTCCGCCACGCCGATAGCCCCGCCGGCTGCAGCGGCACTGTCGATACGACCGTCCAGGTCGAGCCTGGACTGACCTCCTAAAGCGGTGTCACCTCCCAAAGGAACGTACACATCTTCGCCGCTGTTGCGTTTCATTTGGTCGAGCGCGGTCGTCGTCGAATCCACTCGTTTAACGTTGACGTTGTATGGGGCGAAATCGTCCCGCACGCGATTCACGATCCCCGTGGCCGCCAGGTTGCCGTCGATCGCATTGATCCGACCGTTGCCGTTGAAATCGAGAAAGCGGTAGCGATTGTAGTCCGCGTTAAAGCTTGCAAATGCTCCGACGAAACTCGCAACCGGCTGGCCCGCCGCCGCCGGCTCGGACAGAGCCCGTGGGCTAGAAACCTGGGACACGGTCCGTTGAAGATCGCTGTTGGTCACACCATTGAAATCCAGGATGATCATCGTTGACATCAGCGAGCGATCGCCCAGGGTTTCGACGTTCAGGCGGGTGCGGAATTGACGGTTCGTGTTCTTGACGGACATGACTGGACTCCGGTTTGGAAGTTGGTTGTTTTTGGCTCGTCGGCTACACATCGCTCGACTTGCCTCTCGCGGTTCCATTCGGGGCAGTCCGGAGTTTGTGACACGCATTCTCAAAAGATTTTCTTCGCGCCACCAACGAGTAGAACGAAATGACATCCGAAGGAGCAGAGATGACCGATCAACCTTCACTCGGCGGCGTGTCCACGTTGTGGACGGTCGTGCTCAACGCACGCGATCAAGATGTGTCTGCGCGGCAGGAGTTGTGTCGCCGGTATCATCCGGCCGTGGAACGCTAATGCGTTGCACAGAATCAGATTACAGGATTCGAGAACGCGATCGGAACAGCGAATCTCGAGAGTGCAGCGGAGCCCGAAGCGAAGCGAGGCTTTGAAAGTCAGCCTCGCTTCGCTTCGGGCTCCGTCACTACTTACAGGAGACAGTCGGCAAGTTTTTCTTGCGCGGATCCTAAATGCGCTCGGCCATTCGCGAGCCCCTCCGTGGCGGGGGAATTGGCTCATGAGATCGCGATCAAGGTGCCTCGCGGCACGTTAAACGGCGTCGCACTTGAACGCAGCCGTTTTCGCGACTTCGGTCATCGCAGGCGACCTTAGAATCAGATCTTGCGAATCCAGAAGTCGACAGCGATCGGATTCACGGAATCTCCCAAATCCTGGTTCACCGGAAGATTTGAGTCATCACTCGACTTCACCTGAATGCTGCCAACGCTGTTCCTGGCCTTGATGCCGAACGAGACAGTATTGTTAGACGTCCGAACACCCGAAAGCCTCACTTTTTGAATCGTGTCAGCGACGATCGTGCCATTGGCGAAGCCATAGTCGTTCGCGTTGCCCGGAGAGTTGAGCGTGGCGGCCGTAGTGTTGAAGCTGCCAAGAGTGAAGACGGCGTTGCTGTCGAACGTTCCCGTAGTGGCGAAGTCCGCATCCGGCGAATAGTCAAGCAGCAGATGACTGTTGCGGAATCGGCCAACGCTGAATTTTCCGACGTTACCTTCCTCGACGTCGAATAGGCTGCCGACCACGTTGCCCGTGATCTTGGCGGACTTCAGTCCGAAGCTACCGGCATTTGCTCCGCTATTACCGGTCAACGTGAAGGTCGAACCGATCACGTCCCCAACCAGATCTAGCGGCTTGTTGCCACTCACGGTCAGCACGCCCAGATGCACTGCGTCCAACGTGAAGTTTGAAATGCGGGCGGCGGTCAGGGATGTGATCCCACCGCCCACATTCCAGTTGCCTGAAAGATCTCCCGAAATTTTGGCAGTGCCGAGTGCGGCCACATCAAGTGCGCCGGTCAGATTTCCTCTCACAGTGAGCGACAAGAGCGTGCTATCGGATGTCACCGGTCCCGAGAGATTCCTGGCGATCAGCTTCGTCTTGTCGGCAGGCGCACCACCGAGATCGATCCCTCCGGCGCGGATGTCACGAACGGTAATCGTCTGAATCGTTCCCGAGGAGTTCAAGCCGTTCAAAATGTTCGAGGTCTTCGCGGTGAATGCTTTGAGCGAACCTCCGATGCTGATCCGATCGATTTCGGCAATCGCGTCCGATGTGTTCGCTTTTGTGGTTAAGGTGAGCGAAGAGGACAAGGTCGTTCCTCTTATAACGAACGATAGCCCGCCTGCACCGTCCACGACGACGAGTTCGCCCGGCCCCTTGAGCTTGGCCGAAACGCCCGTGCCATCGGCTTCAAAACCCGCAAAAATCCCACCCGTCTGTGAGTCTACCTGAGCCACAGTCACGTTCGGGCTATAGCTCGTCACTTGGATTGCGTCCAAGCCGATAAGAATTGGCACGTTCAACGGTGCGTTGGAAAATTGGCCGCTGGAAGCTCCCGTATTCTTGACAATGACGACGTTACCCGGGCCAGAGAGAGTGCCATTTCCATCGAGAAATCCGCCGAAATTACCGATCGACAGGCCTTCGACGTCAAGCCGATCCATGTTCGCACCCAAATCGACTTCGAGCGTGCCACCTTCGAACGTGACGCTTCCGGCAACGGCTAGAACTCCTGCTGTTCCAGAGCCAGCAGGACTGATGCGGCCGCGACCGAGCACAAGTACATCGGCATCCAACAAGCCAGTAACGGTTGAAAGTGTGGCCTCTCTTGTCTCGACACCGCTGCCAAGAACCAGTTGGCCTACTTTCACTATCGGAGCGGCCACGATGAGTTCTCCTCGTTCGACCTCCAGGCTCGAAAGTGGAGTACCGGATCCGATGGATCCTTGAGAGATTTGCGTACTGGCAGCGGCTACCGTCAATGAGTTCGCCCCGTTCACGTTTGCGAAAATATCGATCTCGCCATCGCCCTCGAATGTCGAGAGTCGAACATTCGAGCCGAGAACGACCGAGCCCTTCAATTCGACTAAACTGCCTCCCTGAAGATTCGCGCTCAAATGCATATTCCCCGAGTTGAGCTTGACTTGCCCGGCCGAGATGCCCCCTGATGGCAGAATGTTCATTGTCGGTGCGCTGGCGGAGAACACTCCAGTGATCGCGGTAGCAGCACTCGCCGCATCGGCGTATGTGAACGAGCCACCCGAGACAACGCTCACGTCCCCCAGGCTAGAAAATCGTACACCCGGCTGATTCGGCAACGCGTTGAACAAGATGTCGCCACCCGAACTGGAAGTATCAAACGAAAAGCTTAATTCCCCGAACTGTTGATTGGAATTCATCAAAGTGTCGGTCAAAATGATGTCCCCTCCGGAGTTGGCGGCGGGACGAAGCTGCAATGTTCGAGCGGACTGTATGAAAGTCTGCAGATCTCGTCCCACAACAGTTCGGTCCCAAATAATGTCGCCCGCCTCCCCGCCGTCGGTGCCGTTTGGATGCACATCGGTGACAACGCGAATCACGGTAATCCCGGGCAACGCGAAAGCGGCTTCGATGTCTTTGATGTCAAGTAGCGCGCCGGGCCCGGTAGTCGAGAAGACGACTTCGCCCGTCTGCTGATCGGGCTGGGAGATGATATTCGTCGAGGCTAGCGCATCGACAACATTGATCGTGTTTGCCGGAGCGATGCGTGCTTCCAGCGATTGCAGAAAGAGGCCGCGGTTGCGGCGGAGGGAGAACGCGGGCATGATGAAAGTTCCAAGAGAGGGTTTTGCGAGAAGAGTATTCTAGCGCAATTTGAGCGCCAAGTGCAAGAGAATATTCTTGCAGTTTGCTGCGTTCGATTGCTCTTCACTGGTTCTATTCGGGGCAGTCCGGAGTTTGTGACACGCATTCTCAAAAGATTTTCTTCGAGCCTTCAACGAACTAGAACGACACTACAGACGTGGAGTAACTATGAACGATCAACCTTCACTCGGCGGCGTGTCCACTTTGTGGACGATTGTGCTCAACGCACGCGACAAAGACGTGGCCGCGCGGCAGGAACTGTGCCGCCGCTATCACCCGGCCGTCGAGCGGTATCTGCGCTCGGCCATTCGCGAGCCCGGCGTGGCGGGGGACTTGGCCCAGGAGTTCGCGATCAAGGTTCTTCGCGGCGATTTATCCGGCGTCGTTCGTGAGCGTGGCCGTTTTCGCGACTTCGTGAAAGGGGTTCTGAGGCACCTGATAACCGATCATTACCGCAAACGCGTCCGTGAGGTTCAGCCTGGCGAAAACGCACCGGAGCCCGCCAGCCCGCACGACGATCTGGCGGCCATGGACCAGGCCTGGGCTCGCGGCTGGCGGCAAGAATTGCTCAATCGAGCCTGGAACGCCTTGGCCGATTTTCAGGCAAAGAGCGGGCAACTCGTGTTCGATGTGCTGCGTTTCCGAGCGGACAATCCCGAGCTGAAATCGCACGAGATGGCGGAACGATTGACGCAGAAACTCGGCAAGCCCGTGACCGGCGATTGGGTGCGGCAAAATATCCACCGCGCCCGCGAGCGTTTTGGGGATCTGCTTCTAGCGGAAATTGTGGACACACTTAATGATCCAACGGCCAGCGACTTGGAAGATGAGTTAATCGAGTTGGAGCTGTTGCAATACTGCCAGCCGGCTTTTTTGAAGTGGCGGAGCGAACGCACGGCGTGAAATCAAACGCTACGTGGCGGCGAGATTCCGATCTTGCCGGGCTGGCCATCGGCAAGATGGGAATCTCGCCGCCACGACTTCTCGGCGGCTTGCCGGTCAAGGCTTCGGCCCGGATTGAAGACGAATCACGTAGCCGGTGCCGTTGCTGTTCGCGGTCACCAGGTGACGGCCGTCGGGGGCGAACTGGATGGAATTGAGCGTGTGCGGGAAGGTCCACTCCCGCCGCTTGGTGCCGGTGGTCGTGTCGTACAGCCCGTACCAGTAGCGCGTTGTTGAATTCTGACCGCCGATCACGACCTGCCGACCGTCCGGACTGACGGCACTCGTCCAGTAGCCGCCGATGACCAGGCCATCCACCTTCACAAGCGATCTTGGTTCCGGTCCGGTGATGTCCCAGACGGTGAATCCTGTTCCCGTCATGGTGCCGAGGCGTCGTCCATCGGCCGAAAGATCCCAGTTGGCGATCCCATCGAAACCGGCGGGGAGTTTGACCTCTTTCGGTTGTGGCCCGGTCAGATCCCACTTTTGGAGATTCCCGCCGTGAAGGGTCGCACTATCGCCGAAGTACAAGACTCGACCATCAGCCGAGAGCCGAACTCTCCCGATGATCTGCGGCTTCTTCTCGACCCGAGCCACTTCCTTGAAGCCCTCACCCTCGGGGCGGAGCACTATCACAGTCCGCTCTTCTCCGGTTGAAGTGAGAACGGCAAACGTGGAACCATCCGCCGAGCCGTGCAGACCCCAAATCTGTCCCTTCGCATTCACCTTGCGAACCGGCGGCGAGTTCGGCGGCTGGCTCAGGTCGTACTGCACCAACTCGGTGTTATTCAACGTGGCGTACATGGCTGTGCTTTTCGGGCCGCGCGGAAACCAAACGGATTCCGAATCCGGAAAGAAGATTCGCGGCTCCGGTTTGGGGCGTCCAAATGCCGACCCGAGCAAGGGATGCCAACAACCGTTCTCGTATTGCAACGAACCGTTCATCCGTTGGCCGAGCACGGCTCCGCTCGGGGCTATTTTGAAACGATAGTACCACTCCCAATCCGGCAGCAGAGGGTTCCACGTCGGTGTGGGCGCGGCCATGTCCGCCACCCCGATCGATCCGAGTTGGCTCGCGAACAGTGTCTTCCCGTCGGCCGTCAGTGCCACTCTCGAACTGGAGGCGGAGAACTCGGCAATCGGACGTTCGCCCGGGTCCGGAAGATTCCAGACCTGGACCGAAGAGTTCCGACCCAGCGCGAACCGGCTGCCATCTGCCGCGACGAAAGCCGATTCATAGTTCTCGGTCGCCTTGAATCGAAGAGACGACTCCTTCAGCTCGAGGTCTCGCAGATCCCACCGCCGCACCGTCCCTGCCTTGTCGATCCCCAGCAGGGTGTGCCCGTCGCCCACACGGTGCAGGCCCATGGGATGCTCGTATGGGCCGAACGAGTGGACCGCCTGTCCGGTCGCCGCGTCCCAAATGCGGACAGTCTTGTCGGCACCGGTTGTGGCGAACTGCCGATCGCCGCGGACGTAGACCGGAGTCCAAAGGAAGCCCTTGTGCCCCTCCGCGGATTTCACGATCACCCGCGGCTCCCCACCCGAAATGTCGAACACGCGGATGCCGTCGTCCGAGGCGACCAGGATCAGGCGTTTCCCGTCGGGGGAGAGAGTCGAGAAGGACGCCGGGCCGAAAATCTCGAAACGGTGGTTGAGACGACCCTCGACAATGGCCCACACCTTGGAACCCGATCCATCGCATGACACGAGTGTGCGACCGTCCGAGGTAAGAACAAGCCAAGTGATCGGCGAGGCATGGGCTTGAACGACCGCGAGTTCCTTTTTAGAAGCAGGGTCGAACAGGCGGACGAATCCGTCCAAGCCGCCGGTGGCAAGGAGTTTGCCGTCCGGGGTGCAGGCGATGGCGTTGACGCCGCCCCAGTGTTTTCCGGCGTGGCTGCCGATCACAGCGACCGCGTCCGCCGGCAATTCCGGAACCAGCTCCGCTTTCGGAATGGCCTCACGCTTGAGCGCGTCCAGCGGGGACGCAACGACCTTCGGTGCCGCGGCCAGCCGCAGCACATAGCCGGTCCCGTTGGCGTTCTGCGTGAACACGTGCCGGCCGTCGTTGGCGAGCCAGAGGCCCGCCGCGCCCGGCCACTTCCATTCCTTCTCGACTTCGCCGGTCGCCACCGTGATGAACTTGATGAGCCCGCTGTCGTCGCCGACCATCACGGTCTTCCCGCCGGGGAGCAGGATCGCTCCCGTCACCCGCCGCGTGAACGGCTGCATCTCGACGGCGTCCTTGAGTTCCCCGGTCGAGTAGTCGAGCAGCTTTACTTTTCCGTCGAGGTACCCGACGACGAGCGTCGGTCGATCGATCGCAAACATGGCGCTCGAACCCAACGGCAACGTACCGATGTGCTTCGGCTTTGGCCCACGGAGATCCCAGACCCACGTCCCCCACACACCTTCGACGCTACCCCCGACGGCCGCAACGAATTGCTCCCCGGGTGAGAATTCGAGGCGCTGCACCGCTTGCCCGTTCGTCGGGTACTCCTTCAGATCCGCCACGAGTACGGGCTTCGCTCCAGCAAGATCGAACAGCTTGGGCGACCGCGATGTCTGGACGAGAATGGCAGCGCTGAGCCAACGGCCGGACCGAGAAGCGCTTGCCAGGTGTAG
>Ga0105046_10019152_pt1 | contig 10390 bp, 12 predicted proteins | sample MAT03_FD_78385 | JGI IMG/M metagenome (GOLD analysis project Ga0105046, IMG submission 78385) | Freshwater microbial communities from Lake Fryxell liftoff mats and glacier meltwater in Antarctica - MAT-03 (megahit assembly) | ecosystem: Environmental > Aquatic > Freshwater > Ice > Liftoff... | reverse complement strand
CGGCCGAACGCGTCGTCAATCCGAACGCGCCTAAACCGGTGACCACCCGCGATCTGACCTCGTGGGAAGTTTTCGGTCAGCACGACCCGAAGTAACGACGTTATTGGCAAGAGAGATCACATCCAGAACCGAACGGGATGTCTCGACTTCGCTCGACGGGAAGACATCCCCATGTTCCGCTCCCTCTCCCGCTACGGTAGGCGAGGGGGTTACGGGACTCAGATCGATGTGTGATTCGCGCGAAGTGTAGGCAGCACATCAGTCGCGATGCGTTCGAACATTGGGAGCTGGGCCGGGGTGAGCGGGTAATAAAGCCCGATGTCGCTCATACCTAGTTCGATCAAGCGGCCAGCCTGTTCGATAGAGGCGTCAGATAATTCGAAGGCGGCAATCTTTCCGCCTTTTTGGTTCCTATCGTATCGAACACAGTGTATGAGCAGCGCGGCATCCCTGCTTCGCGACGTAGGATCAGCAAATGGAGGCTGTAGGAACGAAACCTCTTTGCGCTTGACAAAGGACACAGGGTCGGCTAAGTAGTCAATTGTGGGTATGACGTCTGATGTTTCTGGACGTATGGGCCTAGAATGCGCTGGAACTTGAGGTACGAGGGAAATGAGTGAAAGAATAGCTGAACTTCCTCGCATTTCGTTGGTGAAAAACTCGCTACTGAGTATCGAGATTCAAGCAAGGTATGATTTTGCAGAGTCGGTGGTTAATGGTCTGCTAAAATTGTCGTCTCAGAAACAAAATGGGAACATCGTTTTCGGTGGACTCGCGACCTATTCGATTGCGAAGACAAGCTATTTCATTCGCGCAACTGTGCGGACACTTGAAACAGCAGAGAAGCTTTCCGTTTCAATAAAATACGCTTTCTGGGGCGGCTCGAGTCGGCGAAGATCGCTGCAAGATCGAGAGCGTGAGGCAGGATTAATTCACGCGCTGGCCGAATTGGGAATTCCCCTCAGTTGCAGATATAGCTTCCAATTCGAATACCATCTCGACAGCGTTGAGCTTTGGTTCCCACTTCCAACACAAATAACAGGAAGCGGTGACAATATTTACCAAATCGAAGGGGTTGCAGTATCAAAGCTGTCTATCGAAAGCCCGAATGAGTCTCAGTACAGATTCTTTTTGAGCACAACAGCCGAAAATGCACATGCTAATTTGTTCTTTGGTTCCGACAATGTGATTCAACCCGACACAATCCTTGTTGAACTCGGACGGGCCAAGACGAACGTTTCAGAAGTCATCTCGGTAACTAACAGGAGCTAAGCATGGACCTTGCACTATCTCACTATGAGATTGCGACAAATCAGCGGACGCTAGACGGTTTGGACAATGATTGTTCAAACCCACTATCAGCGCAGTTGACGGATCAGGATGAGGATTTCAGTGAAAGCTTGTCTTCGAGAATCACGTATCTTGATGCGTTCAAATTACGAAACTCCCTCGTCGGCACTGACAATACTTCGAGCCTAAACACTGAGGGAGTTTATAGAGGTGCAGTGATACGAAATACTAGGAGTCTTGCCAAGATACTTCAGAATCCGATCAGGGTCTTTGGGTTTATCCTTCCACATGACTTGGCTGATATCGCAAACAGAGTTGCCAGCTCGCATAATTTTCTGGAACTGGAAGAAAATTGGGATGGATGCGGAGGGCCGAAATATAAGTATTCAACTTGGATGACGGCAACAGGTGTTGTCGTGAACGCCGCAATTGATTACTGGTCCGTTTCAAAAAAAGTGCCGACTTCACCCGCAATTTTGCAAGGCATTGATGGCGACATTGATGTCATTTGGCGCAGTGGTCATCGAAGCTTGTTAATCAACACTCCTGAAGAGGAGAGTCTAAGGCCCAGCTTCGTCGGGAAAGACTCACGCGATTCGGATATCGAAATCAATGGTACGTTAAATGTCCGCGAAGGTAATGGATGGCTCCTTCAATGGTTGAACTACTAGAGGATTGCTCCGGATGGGAGATTGAGGACATCCCTGATCAACATCTTGTATTTATTCGAGTGCACATTGACCACTTCAACGAACAAAGCGGAGAGTTTATTCCCTTGGCGTTTAAGAACCGAGATGATGACCAAGGCGTAACCGCTATGTCTTCAGATTGGTCTAAATACGGTGATCCGGGCAAAACACAAGAAGCAGGAGCGCAAGAGCCCCAATCTGAGAAGTATCACGTTATTTCATTGGGCGTTCAAGAAATTAGAGAAATTATCCCTTTGCAATTCGTTGTTCATGCACCCGTATGTGATGACCCGAAACTACCTAACAATCAGGCACACACAAACATACTAGGTCCGAAAAGTAGAAAGGAATTCGTGGAGTTATCGAAGAGCGACGATAAGCGATCGGGTACCAATTGGGCTAGGCTCGAAAGCGACCGGGTGAGGCTAGCCTTCGCAAATGCGATAAAGACTTGGGAGATCCGAGCCACAAAGCCGAGCCAACTCGCATAGCGCAATCGGCATTTTTAGGAACCTGTATTTGTTAATCTAAATGTATTTCATCGATTTTTCCTCGACTAACGACCCGACGAGACTGGCCGAATTGGTACGAACAGGGAGCTTCGACAAAGGACGAGCCGAAGAGCAATCATCCGATGCGTTAGCTTCAGATCCGCTGCCGTTTCTTTTCACTCCGAGACGACAGTTGTTGTTACTCATTCAAGTTCTTTCAATGGCCACCATTCTGACCGCCGTGCCAGCAGCTTCACTTTGAGTGCGGGCAGCACATCAGTCGCGATGCGTTCGAACATTGGGAGCTGGGCCGGGGTGAGCGGGTAATAGATGCCGATATCGCTGATCCCGATCTCAATGAGGCGCGAGACCTGATCGATGAAGATCTCCTCGGAGTCGTAGTAGCCGATGGCGCCGCCTCGCGGCCTGGCCTGGGTGTCGTACATGGTGTAGGAACGGCGAAGCGTCGAGGGATCGCGTCCGATGGCGATGCATTCCGCGTCGACTGTGGCCGATCTCGCCTTTGTTTCCGCGAGTTGCTCATCAAATGTTGGCAAGAAGGAGAGGCTGTTCCAGATATCGGCATGCCGGACGGCGTGCCGGATCATGCGCGGACCCAGCGCGGCGACCAGAATCGGCGGGCGTGGTGATTGCACCGGTCGCGGATTCATCACCGACCCTTCGACCTGATAGAAGCGACCATGATAGGTCGTCACTTCGTGCGACAGCAATTGCTCGACCAGCTCAACATACTCGCCGAACCGATCGACCCGTTCCCCGAGTTCCCAGTTTGGCAACCCGGTCATCGCGTACGAAGGATCGATCGTGAGTCCCGTGCCGAGCCCGATTTCGATTCTGCCATTCGAGATGTGGTCGAGCGTCAGCACCTGGCGAGCCAGCATCGCCGGATTCCGCAACGGGATCTGTGTGACAACCGTGGTCAGCCGGATGGTGCTGGTCACCTCCGCGAAGGCGGCAAGTGCGGTCCACGATTCGAACCAGGGCACAGACGGGTTGGTCCAATCGACAAAGTGGTCCGCGATTGCGGCGGCCTCGAACCCCAGTTCCTCAAGGCGGAGAATCCGCGCCCGAAGTTCGCTCCATTCCACACTCGGGAGCATTTGCACGTGAAATCGAAGTGGATAACTCATGGCTCTCTCCCGGGTGGAATCGCGAGATACGTCCCGTCAGTTTACGCAATCCGGATTCGCCCCCTTGATCAGCCGGCGTATACGGACTGCCTGCGGAGGAGTGAACTCCTCCTCTCGTGCCCGCAGCGTAGCAATGAACGCCGCACGATTACCGGCGGTAACCGCAACGAATGTGCTCTCGGCATGCTGCGGCACCTCTTTGGCACGACAGTTCCGGAGGTGATCGAGCAGCACCGGGAAGAGAATGAGATTGCGATCGGATGAAGTCGAAGCGATTCCAGCCAGTGTCTTGACCGCATGATCGACTGTGATCACAGACCCACCATGCATCGCCGCAACGATCTCATCGACTCTTGGAAAGAGGATGTCGGCGGCCCGCGGCGCGATCGTCGAAAGCGCCGTCATACCGCCCCAGACCAGTCGATTCTGTTTGTCACTCAGCAGCGCCAGGAATTCTTCGACGTACGGTGCGATCAAATCAGGATTGCGGTAACCGATCTCGTAGAGCACCTTGATGCAATCGCTGCGCACCGCCCTGTCTCGGTCGGAAAGATGACCCGCGATCTCAGCAATTCCCGCCACATCCACCGTTTCTGAAAGTTCGAGCGCCAGTTCGACGTTCGGAACCTCTTCGTCCCGCCTCAATTTGCAGGCAATCCGAACAATCAGACCCATTGATTATCCCTCCAATGCTCTCGTGTGATTTCCACCGACCATGGGGAATGGAGTCGGATTCCGGCAACCAGGTGATCCAGAGCTCGTTGCGCACGCTCTCTTGACTACCCTACAGGGGTATCCTATAATTTGGTCCATGCAATCGCTTTTGCGCGGTCCATGACCCGGAGTTTCGGGGATCGAATCGAGTCCAACGGAAATACCTACACTTCGCATGTCAACCAAAGATCTCGCTGCAATCAATTCGAACCGTCGACCGGGCGGTTCGAGAACGTTACGAAGCGGGCCACGTAAGCGGCCTGTTTTGCCAGGAGTCTTGTTGTGATTCTCGATCGTGTCTTTACCCCAGGGCTCGCCCAGGTTGCCTATCTCGTCGCAGATGAAAAGGCAGGCGTCGCCGCCGTCATCGACCCACGACGTGATATCGATACCTATCTCGATTGGGCGGCTTCGCGCAATCTTCGGATCGTCGCCGCGCTTGAAACACATGTGCATGCGGATTTCGTTTCGGGCGCCCGAGAGCTGGCCGAGGCAACCGGTGCCTCGATTTACGTAAGCCGACTGGGTAACCAGGAATTCACTCACCAGCCACTCGATGACGGCGACACGATCACCATTGGCGAATTGATCTTGCAAGCCTTGTGGACCCCAGGGCATACACCAGAGCACATGTGTTTTCTGCTGACCAACCCGGAACAACGTTCCGGTCCCATCGCTTTGTATTCCGGCGATCTTCTCTTTGTGGGCGAGGTCGGACGGCCAGATCTCCTAGGAAGTGAACAGACGCAGAAACTGGCGAAACAACTCTACGAGACCTTTTCAGAACGTCTGTCTGATCTGCCGGATGATCTGATCGTCTACCCCGGTCATACGGCTGGATCGTCTTGTGGAAAGAGCATAGGTGCCGCACCACAGACCACCCTTGGTCAGGAGCGTCTCTTCAACTACGCGCTGCAGCCCGACGTGATAGCAAGTCAGGATGCATTCATCGCCGCCGTCATGACTGGAATGCCGGCACCGCCGGCCTACTATCCAACCATGAAACGGGTCAATAAGGTCGGCCCGACTCTCGTGAAAGATCTGGCGCCAGGAGCAGCCCTGTCTGTCGACGAGGTCGAAAGGCGAGTTGAGGAAGGTGCGCTGATAGTCGATGTCAGATCGATCGACGCGTTCAACAATGCGCACATTACCAACTCCTTCTTTGCCGGGCCGGATGACGATCTGGTCAATTGGACCGGGTGGTTGGCCCCATATGATCGGCAACTGATTCTTGTGCTCGATGATGAGTCGCGCTATGAGATCGTTCGCACAGCTCTGCGTCGAATCGGACTGGACCTCCTGGCGGGGTATCTTTCTGGTGGAATCGCCGCGTGGCAGCAGGCCGATCGCGCAATCGAATCCATCCCGACGATCACCGTCGAAATGCTGCGCGACCGGATGTCGAGAAAGGACGGACTGGTTGTGCTCGATGTCCGCAGCAGAGATGAGTGGAATCGAGGACATATTGCCGGAGCCGTTACCAGGTTCGCGGGTGAAATCGCGAGTGGCGCCGGTATTCCAGTCGAATCTGCGCCTGATATCGCCATCATTTGTGAGAGTGGTTATCGCTCCACCGTTTCGATCAGCTTGCTGGAAGCAAGAGGACACCACAACCTCATCAATGTGTCCGGCGGCATGGACGCCTGGCAGGCCGCGCGACTTCCACTGGAGGTCGCGTGATCGCCAATTGTGTCCACGTTTCAATCGTTATCAGGCGTCAATTCCAAATTGACCTTCGCGTCAAACCGGGGTTTCGACTCACAGGCGCCTGATTCCTGTCTCGCAAATCCCGCCTATCGCGCAACCACATTGCCCCGTTTATCGGGAACTTGGACCCAGTCATGATTACCTTGCTGGCGTTGCTCTTTGGAGCAGTGATCGGGCTACTGCTTGGCACCATTGGTGGCGGTGGTTCGATTCTGACTGTTCCTATTCTGGTGTATGTCCTCGACCAGAGTGTTCACGAGGCAACAGCGACCTCCCTCGTCATCGTCGGTCTCACCGCCTTGTTCGGAGTGATCCCGCATGCCCGCTCGGGCCGCGTCGATACCAGGACCGCGCTGATCTTCGGCGCTGCCGGAATCCTGGGTGCGTTTGGAGGCACCTGGCTCGGTGCCCAGATTTCCGGCCCGGCCATCCTGCTGCTCTTTGGGGTATTGATGGTTGTAGTTGCCGTGCGCATGGCGTTTGGGAAACGGCAAGACGCCGGTTCACCTCCACTTGCAACATCCGGTCTCACGCTGCCGATATTGGCGACTGGTTTGGCAGTTGGCCTGATGACCGGTTTCTTTGGGGTCGGTGGTGGCTTTCTGATCGTTCCGGCGTTGGTCCTCATTCTGCATTTGCCGATGCGACTCGCAGTCGGGACCTCCCTGGTCATCATCGCAATCAATTCCGCCGCCGGCGTCGTCGCGCATCTGGGGAGCGGTGGGGTGGATTTCCGCCTCGCTGGCATGTTCGTTGCCGGTGGAATCGTGGGCACGTTGATCGGCAGCCGCTTTGCAGGTCATGCGGACGATGCAAAACTCACACGAGCCTTTGCAGTGCTGGTGGCACTGGTCGGTATGTACCTCATATTCCGCAACACCGGGTCCCTGTTTTGACAAAAGCCTCAAGGTTGGTCAGAGCAACGAATGAATCGTTGACGCAGGAAGTTCGGCGGTTGCGCTGAAGTCTGTGACACATCAAGCGTTTGCGTCTCGCCATTGGAGCAGTATCTCGACTGCCGTCATGTCAAAGGGATCTCCCAAACCGAAGATGAAATCGTTCACTCCCACGGCAACAAACTCCTCGGCTCGAGCGATCAGCGTCTCATGATTGTTGTCCGGGGGATCGAAACGGTGGTCCGAGATAGACGCACTTCGACGAATTTCGCCGGGATCACGACCGACTTTCGCGCACCACTCATTCAGGATCGCGTTCTTTCGGCCCCACTCCTCCGGTGGAGTAGAGGAATGCCAGAGATCGGCATGCAGAGCCGCGATACGCAGGGTCACCTTCTCACCACTGCCGCCGATCATGATCGGCACGCTGCCTCGGGGAGGTGGCGGTTGATCGATCTGCCACCGCGTCTTGATGGTTTCGACTCCCCGCTCGAGATCCTTCAATCGGCTTTGCGCGGTTCCATACTCGTACCCGTATTCCGCGAAGTCCCGTTCAGTCCATCCCGCGCCGAGACCAAGAATGAGGCGGCCACCAAGGAAGTGATCCAGCGTTTTCGCCATCGCGGAGAGCAGGGCGGGATTGCGATAGCCGATTCCATGCACCAGACATCCGATATTTGCGCGCTCGGTTTGCACCCCGCACGCCGCGAGAATGGTCCAGGCCTCGAACGAAGAACCATCCAGATCCCCGGTTATCGGGAAGAAGTGATCCCAGGTCCAGATCGTATCGACACCGAGGGCATCGGCTCGTTGAAACGCGGCGAGCAAATTGGCTGTGGTGGTGTGTTGCGGATGAAGTGTGATTACGATCGTGATGTTGGTCATTGGTGACTCCGATGATCGCGATGGCCATACGAGTTACTTTGCCGGTAATCGCCGGGCAAACCTGACTCAACGCTGGTGTCGAATGTGCATCTACTTTATTCGGACTCAGCAGTCACGTTTGCACATTGTAAGGACAGAAATTCATGACCTCGAATCAGGCTCCACGGATCATCATCATTGGCGGTCCGCCGGCCAGTGGCAAAAGTACCCTCGCCGAATGGCTCGCACGGGAGTTTCATCTCCCGCTCCTGTCACGCGATCATTTTAAAGAGACCCTGATGGATACGCTTGGATCTCCTGATACCGACCGATCGCACGAACTCGGCGCCGCCGCGTACGCAATTCTGGCACTGATGCAGCAGCAATTGATCGATGCCGGGGTTGGCGCGGTGATCGAGAGCAACTTCCAGCGCGGAATATCGGAGAAGGATCTCCTGCCGATCGTTCCGCGCACGAGAATGGTTGCGATCTACTGCCAGATCGAAAAGGAAGTGGCAAAGGAGCGCTTTGTCGAACGAGCGGAGAGTGGAGATCGTCACCCCGGTCATCACGATACCAAACCGGAAAAGGTGGAGGAACTGGAGGAGAGTCTGGATACGGGTCAGTACGATCCGTTGGAACTGGGCATTCCATATCTGATCGTTGATTCCACGAATGGCTACAAGCCAGACGAACATGAAATTCTCCAGTTCATCGTAGATAAGACCGGCGTCTAGCCCAGCGCAGAGGACGCATGAAACAATTGCTGGAATCATGGGACTCTTTTGCGAAGGAACAACGGAGTCGGATTGTCGGGTGGAAATCAGAAGTACAATCGGCGTCTCAATCCGTTTGGCCCTGATGCGGAGATGCGTTGTGCCTCTTTGACCTCGTCTCTTCGTGTACCAGTTGTCCCTTTCGAACCGATCTTCGCAACAATTTGGAGCGGAGACAGGTTCAGCGACTGCAAAGCGGATTAAGCTACGGCACCTTCACCTGTGTTGAGACCACCATTCCCGATCCACACTACGCCGCCGAAGTCGTCGATGGTCCGAATGCGCGCCACTGCGCGGGTGCGCTCATTCTCCTGACGAAGATGGGCACACAGTCGATCTCGATGCGGATTGCGGAAAATCTCGGCACATTTCAGTCAGGCATACTTGATATGGCTGCACCGGTGTACGACTCGTGGCAGGAGATGATCGACGCGGCCACGATCGCGATTGCCGAGTCGCCTGAAGAGATTGCTCCTGTTGACAGTCGAGGGACACTGGCGCTCAAGGTGTGGCTGGTTATTGGGTCGCTCATCGTCGTCCTTCTCTTCTCAAGAATTGCATGGGAGCTCGTCCCAATCATCTAAGCCTACTTTCGCGACCACGGTTTTATGAGAGAAGGTTTCAACGGGACGTGGAAGACCGCGGAGTCCTGACCCGCGAATCAGGCGCCGTCCCGGTGTTCTGCCAGCACCGTTTGGACGACGCGACGCCATTCATTCGCCATTTCCACATTGCCGTCCCTGGTGCCAACGATGATAGATATCAGCCCTTTCCAGAACGCCCAGGCGCGACCACGACGCCAGGTCTCTCGATCAAGTGGAAGGGCAGCCTTGAAACATTCCCGGCCCTCACCGGAGAGCAGCGTCCAGGCGACCGTCGTATCACAGGCAGGATCGCCGACACCGGAAGATCCAAAATCGATCACCGCACTGAGACGACCTTCGCGAACCAGCAAATTTCCTGATGCGACATCACCATGAACCCACACCGGCGGTCCATCCCACGTTGTCGCGAGTGCCGATTCCCACAGATCAATTGCGGCAGCGGTATCGATCTCTTCTTCGAGAAGCCTCACCGAACGGCGAGTTTCTTCGTCGTAAACGGAGAGTGGACCGCCGCGGAAGAAGTTATGAGACCAGCCGCTGCACCGCCGGTTGCATCGATTTCCTGCAAGGCGACCAGGAACTGTGCAAGATCAGTCGCGAACTGGCGCTTGTCACCGATCCGCTCCGATGCCGCAGTTTCACCTTCGAGCTATCGATAGATCGACCAGGTGCAGGGAAAACCTTCAACCGGTTCTCCTTTGCCAAGCGGAACGGGAATCGGGAGCGGAAGCAATGGCCCCAGCACGGGTAACCAACGATGCTCCTTTTCGATCTGCGCGGCGTACCTTTGCTGGCTCGGCAATCGGATCGACATCTCCGTGCCGAGCCGATAGGTCCGGTTATCCCAGCCACCGGGTTTGACTGCAGTTACCCTCAGGTGCGCCCACCGGGGAAACTGCACTGCGACCATCCCAGCGACAAACGATGCATGCGGTCGCACTCTGTCGTCTGCCAAGAACACCCCCAGAACTACCTGAAGCCGATGAACTCTACTGAAAGATGAACTGCCCGAACCGTCGCGAGCGCCAAGTATCCGGGAAGTTGGTAAACGGGTCCACGCAGTCTGAGTCAGTGCTTCGTCATTGGCACAAAGACATTCGACGGTGGAACAGTTGTACCGTCGCTCTGTACGAAGGACGATGTGCGATCCCAGATCGGCATGCGTAACCACCGACGCCGGTGACGTCGCCTCTGCTCCAGCTGCTGG
>Ga0105046_10019150_pt1 | contig 10390 bp, 6 predicted proteins | sample MAT03_FD_78385 | JGI IMG/M metagenome (GOLD analysis project Ga0105046, IMG submission 78385) | Freshwater microbial communities from Lake Fryxell liftoff mats and glacier meltwater in Antarctica - MAT-03 (megahit assembly) | ecosystem: Environmental > Aquatic > Freshwater > Ice > Liftoff... | reverse complement strand
CTCGACGATGCTCGCGATCGTGACGAACTCCACCTCGAACGGATTGCCGACCAGCGTCTCGTACAGCAGCGTGGTCCCGATCGGATGGTTGTGCGTATCGATGAAGCCCGGAACGATCGTGTTTCCCTTGGCGTCGATCACGCGCGTTCGTCGACCGGCAAGGGAGCGCATCTCCGACGTGCTCCCGACCGCGACGAATCGCCCGGCGGTGACCGCAAAAGCCTCGGCGCGCGGCAGCTTTGCGTTCACGGTGTGGACGCGCGCGTTGATCACGATCAGCTCCGGGTCGATCGCCGTCGCTCGCGTTGGCATTGCACGCGCGAACGCCGGCGTGAGACTGCCAGCGGCAGCGACTGCGGCAAGGCCCATGAACTCGCGGCGGGAGGAGCGCTCAGTCATGTCCAGGGACCAGGGTGAGAGGTGTGCAGGAGCGTGAGAAATGCGCCGGGGCGCGAGAAATTCGACCCCGAGATCACGTCAGATATCCGAGGATCCGAATATCGCGCGGTACACATCCGAACCTACAGCTCGCCGCAGGACAGACCAATCGATCGTGCGGTTTTTCCCCCATCACCGTTTAACTCCGGCCAGCCTTCCATTGAGCCGTAATGCTCCGATGCGCCGCTCGTGAACGCTAAGCAGATTGCCCGCTGCGGAAGGCTGAGCTCGCCATGTACTCGAACGGGCTGCATACTTCCTTCGCCGGACGGCCTCCGCAACGGACGGTTACGCAAAAAGTTCCCGCTTCGCACCGCTCCACCGACCAGATTAGGGAAGCACCGCGATCACTCCGGCCAGCCGAACGTCCGGGCTCCCAGCGCGCCCTGCTACGCCCACAACCAAGCCCACCCCCAGTGTGACCCTGCCAGCGGACGTCGAGTTCACAACGCTTTTTCAGAATGCGGATGCTGGTGACAGCGCCGCCGCCGCGACGTTGTTTGCCGCGATGTACAGCGAGCTGCACACGCTCGCCCAGCGACAACTGGCACGCAACGGCGGGCAGCTGACACTCGGCGCCACTACACTGTTGCACGAGGTGTACCTCAACATCGCCGACCGGGCGACAGTGAGCTTCCCCGATCGCGGCCATTTCATGGCATACGCCGCGCGCGCGATGCGTGGCCTCATCATTGACTACGCGCGCAGCCAGCGCGCCGAGAAGCGCGGTGGCGGGTTTCACATTACCGGTATTGGCAACACCGACCCAGGCAGTCCTGAACCCAACGCATCCACAGCGCTCGACGCGCTCGGTGAGGCGCTTGATACGCTCGCCACTGGAGCGCCGGCACTCGCCGGTCTCGTCGATCTGCACTTCTTCTGCGGCTTTTCATTCGTTGAAATCGCTGAAATGCGTGCCGTGTCAGAGCGAACCGTCCAGCGTGACTGGCGTAAGGCGCGACTGCTGCTCCACAACTTCCTGGGCGAGTCCGGCTGAATTACGCTGAACGCGTGTCGCCTCAAGACCGCAGAATCCGATCAATCCGGTGTCCACTCACTCCTTACACCGGAGCAGCACATGAACCGCCCCGCCCTGACCTTTTCGCAGGCGTTGCAGCCACTCGTTGACCGTGCGGAGGAGCTGGATTGCCGCGAGCGGCAGGCATGGCTCACAGAGCTGCGCCGCGACTGCCCGACCGTCGCCAAGGAACTGGAGCAGCTGTTGTCGCCGCACCTGATGATGAACTGGCTCGAAGATGCAGAGCCGATGCACGCGCTCGACATGCTCGGATTGCGACGATAGGTTCGACACCAATTTTATCAACCGGTTTATGCCCGCCTTCGACCTCGCTCGTTGGAAGACCCTCGAACCGTTCGTGGACGATGCCCTGAGCCTGACCGGGGCGGAGCGCGAGCAGTGGCTGGTGGCACTTCGCGTGAGCAACTCCGGGATCGCGGCAGAACTGGACGCGCTCTTTGCCGGAGCGACGTCGCTCAGTCGCAACGACGTTCTGGACCGAGCGCAGATCGACGCGTTGCTGCTGTCACTTCAGGTGGATCGATGTGGCGAGGTCATCGGACCCTGGACGTTGGATCGGTCGATTGGCGTGGGTGGCATGGGCACAGTCTGGCTGGCACACCGCTCGGATGGCCGCTTCGACGGTGTCGCGGCGGTCAAGCTGCTCAACGTGACCGTCACCACGCCGGATTCGATGCGACGATTCCGGCAGGAAGGCACCGTGCTGGCACGGTTGTCGCATCCCAACATTGCGAAGCTGCTCGATGCCGGCGTCAGCGCCAACGGGCAGCCGTATCTGGTGTTGGAGTATGTCGACGGCCAGCGCATCGACACGTATTGCGACAGCCGCGCTGCCGATGCGACCGCGCGCGTTGCACTCATGATCACGGTGCTCGGTGCGCTGGCCGACGCGCACGGAAAGCTGATTGTGCACCGCGACCTCAAGCCGCACAACATTCTGGTGACGAAGGAGGGAGTCCCCAAGCTCCTCGACTTTGGCATCGCAAAGCTGCTCGAGGACGATGGTGCCGATGAAATGACCACGCCTGGCGCACGGGCGATGACGGTCGCGTGGGCGGCGCCCGAGCAGGTGACTGGTGGGGTGATCACGACGGCCACGGACGTCTACGCTGCCGGTGCGATGCTGTATCGCCTGCTGAGCGGCCATCATCCCACCGCACACGGTGCGTCGACGCAGGCCGAGTTTCTGCACGGTGCCCTCCTCGGCGAAACACTCGCGCTGAGCGAGGCCGTGACATCCACGCGCTTTCGATCACCGACCGAGGTTGCGACGACGGCGGCGGCGCTCGGCAGCACGCCGACCGCACTGGCATACCAGTACCGCGGAGATCTCGACAATATTCTTGCGCAGAGCCTCAAGCGTGATCCCGCCGAGCGATATGCATCGGCAACGGCGATGGCTGAGGACCTGCAGCGAAGCCTGGATCATCGACCAATCCGTGCGCGACAGGATTCCTTCGGCTACCGCTTCAACCGGTTTGTCCGTCGCAATCGCGCGGCGGTGTCACTCGCCGCCGTGGCGATGGCGGCGGTGGTGGGTTCGGCAGGAGTGGCCATGTCGCAGGCGCGCAAAGCGACGCGGCAACGCGACATTGCCATGCTCCAGGCGGCCAACGCGCTCGCGACCAGTAACTTCCAGAAATTTCTCATGTCGCAGGTCGGGTCGGAACCCATCACGCTTCGTCAGATGCTGGAGCGTGGTGAGCGGATGTTGAGCCGCTACGATGCTCCGCCGTCGGTGATCGCTGATCTGTTGTTGCAAATCCAGGATCGCTACTACGAGCTTGACGATTCGACATCGGTGGCGCGCGTGTTGGTGCGTGTGGATTCGATTGCACGTGCATCGCGCGACCCGGCGATCCTCGCCGACGTCGCTTACGGCAAGGCACACGCGCAAACGCGCTTCGGCCCTGTGACGATAGCCGACAGTCTCGCCCGGGAAGGCCGCCGCTGGTACACGCAGGTGCGCGATCCAACTGCGACACTGACGGCGGCGGCGCTACAGGTGGAGGCAGACATCGCGTCGGTACAGCACCATCCCGACTCCGCCGTCGCCCTGCTGCGCCTGGCGACTCGCACGCTGGAAACTGCCGGTCAGGCGAGCACCATGCAGTACATCACGATTCTCTCCGGGCTGGCAGATGTCGAGCATGAGCGAGAGGATTATCGCAGCGCGTCGATCAGCTATGGGCGACTGAGACCGCTGTACGCGCGGGCGGGACAGGACAGCACCATCAGCGCCATCATTGCGCAGCACAACGAAGCGTTTGCGCTCCAGTTGCTCGGCGAAATTGCCACCGGCGACAGTCTGTTGCTGGATGACATCCGGCGGATAGGGAACGTGGATCGTTCCGGTGAACTCCCTCGGCCATTGGTGATCACCAGCGCGAACAGCGCGATCCTCATGCATCGCTTCGACGAGGGGATTGCGCTGTGGCGGCGGCTGCTGCCGGGCGAGTCGTCGTTCATTACGCATCGCGTGTGGACCGGTATTACCCGAAGTTCGGCGCTCGCGGGACGTCCACGCGAGGCCGCCGCAGCGATGAAGGAGTTCCAGCGCGCCAATGCGAAGCAGGCGAAGCCTAACACACGCGACAGCCTGGTCCTGACGGGATTACTCAAGCTGACGTCGGGCAACCCCGCTGGTGCCCTTGCCGACTTCGATACGCTCGTATCGAGACGGCTTGCAATGGGGGAAAGCACCGATCTCGACACAGTGCAGGTGAGCCTCTGGCGCGCAGAGGCGGCGGTGGCTGCAGGGAACGGCGCCCGGGGGCTGACGCTCGCACGCGAGGCACAGGTCACAGCCGCGCGCGACACCGTCTCGCGGCACCGGAGCGGATATTATGGTCGAGCCCTCGTCCTCGAGTCCGAAGCTCTTGAACTGACCGGCGACCGAACCGCAGCGAAGCGGCGCGCCGAGCTGGCCATGGAACCGCTGACCATTGGCTTTGGCGCAAACCATCCGCTGGTGCGCCTTGCACAAGCACGGCTTACGAAGCTGCCACCGCCCTGACCGAATGCTACGCAGACAGGGGCGTGTCGGCTCCAGGCCGCGAATCCCGATTCCATGTGCAGAGGACCGACACACGCATACGGAATCAGGGTCATCATGGCACACCTCGAGCTGATCACCATTGGAGCGGGAACTTCACTCGCGCTCTATCTCGCGCTGATCGTGTTCATCGCCCATCAATTCACGACACCCCGGCGCGTGATGCCGTCGCCACCGCCGTCCGAACTCGGCACATCCGAGTTTCAGACGGTCGGCTTTCCGGCGCGTGATGACGCATTGCGACTCATGGCCTGGTACACTGAGACGCCGAGCGCCACGGGCGCGATCATTCTCGCGCACGGTCGCAATGCCTGTCGCGGCGGGGAGTTGCGTGGCAACACCTTCGAACTGGTCGCGCACTTCGTCAGCCTCGGATTCAGCGTCCTGCTGATTGATTTGCGTGGTCATGGCAGCAGTGCGAGCGCACGGCTGACTTTTGGCCGGCGCGAACAACGTGACATTCTTGGCGCAGTCGATTTTCTGCACGCGCGCGGCTACGCACAGATTGGCGTGCTCGGTGCGTCCATGGGTGGCGTGAGCGCGATCAGCGCGGCGGCGCACGAGCCGGCCATTGGGGCCATCGTCACCGACAGCGCATTCTGTACGCTGCATGACGTACTCCACGCGCAATTCGCGCGCCTGACGCGACTGCCGGCGTGGTGCCTGTCCGGCGCAACTCTCGCGGCCAGCGTGCTCACCGGCGAGCGCCTGCGTCACCACACCGCGGAACATGACATGACGCAGCTCCGCGGGCGTCCGACCCTGGTGATCCATGCACAACACGATCCATTCGTACCGGTGGCTCACGCGCATGCACTGGCGCAGGCGGGAAACGCGCGCCTCTGGATCACGAATGGCAACCGGCATCTGTCGTCGTATACCGACGGGCGCGCCGAGTATGCGCGCATCGTGGGTGGATTCTTCCAGACGCACCTGTCGGTACCGAAGGTGAGGCTCGCCGTCGAAATAAACCCGATCGGCGTGCTTCGTGCGGTGGAAGAAGTCGATCGAGGCGAACATCGTCCCCGCCAACGGCAAGATCGACGCAGCCGGTTACAGGAAGGTCGACGGGATGACGCATATCGTCAGCAGTCCGCTGTCTGACGTATGGTGTTTGGTTGAATTGGCCTCGCGCTGTTCATCAATGACTCCGTCCGCGAATGCATCGCGACATGCGAGGCGCGGCATGGCGGTTGTGAAGAGATGCGTCAGACCTGCCTGGATACAACCGCAGCCGTGAACTCCGCTTCATTCACCCTCGGGGGGAAAACCACTTGTACGACTTCTTCTCGACCGTGGACCCCGGCAAAGAAATTGCAGGTCCGCTCTAAGTAGACCGCCGGCCTGAAGCCCACCGTGACCGCGCGGGCGAGCAGCGCCGGTGAGCGCCCCATCGACTTGGCCGCCCGAGCGCATCGCCCAAATCAGCCCGGAGCACCTTGAGCGCAACCTCACGCTCGTGGCGCAGGTCGTGGGCGCGATACACGATGACCATCCCGCCGGCACCAAGTTCCGCACCGAGGCGGTGGCGGTCGGCGAGGGCCGAGGTGGGATCAGCCAGGTTGGCGTGCATTCGGACCACCATGCGCGGCTCGGCGAGGAAAGACGACCCCGCCAGTGTTCACAGTTCTCACTGTTCGGCTGTCGACTCACCGCACTCCACCACGTGTGGACCAGCCGCTCGGTGTCAATCCGGACACCGAGCTGTTCCTCTCAACGTCATAACGGGCCGCAGGTTGATTAAGGACAGCTTTCTACTATCGTTGACTATTTTCGACAGTTCCACCCGAGGGCGCAGACTCCCTGATGCAAACTACCTCGAGTGGAACCCAGTCAGCCTTATGGTGTGGTGCTGCGGAGACGCCTGCAGCATCCAAATCAATTTGCAACCCTGCGGAGCAGCACCACTCTGGACTGGGTCGTCGTTGCGCTGACCGCCGGAATTTCAACAAGTACGAGATACAACTCCCCTCCGATCGACACCAGTTTCGATGAATTCGACTGGACGTCGTTGATCACGCCAGGCGTGAATTGCGCGACTTCACCCAGGCCTGCGCCGATGGAAGTCCACCCGGACGCCGTGTTGCGTTGAACGATGACGCCGTTACCGAGGCTCCGCTTGTTACTGGTCCAGCTCACCAGGGCGTCGCCATTGACGATCGCAAACCCGAGATCATTCGGACCACTCGCCGCCTGGTTGCCACCAGCCTGGTACCCACCTGTGGTTGACCACGCGCTTCCATCGTAACGGTAAACCGCGACGCCGGGAGTCGAGGTTCCACCGGTGCCGACACCTGCAAGCCACGCGATGACTGGCAGCCCGGCTGCGTCAAATCGCAGCCGCGGTGTGCTCAACCCGGAGGTGGTGGTCTGCGGCAGGGCACCACCGATGGTTTCCCACGAGGGCGTCGCGGCGTTGAATCGGCGCACGAACGCGCTACCGCCAAACGTCGGCGTTCCCGTGACGAGCCAGACACGCCCCGACACGTCAACTTTCAGGTCGGGCGTGGTATTCTGGAGCGCGAAGACGTCGCCGGTGGAATCCGGTGTGACAAGCCCCATCCACCGTGTGCCGTCAAAGCGCTGCACGACGGTGCCGGTACCGGCACGATAGGCCGCGATCGGCGCACCGTCGGATCCGATCGCGAGTGCCGGGAAGGGGCTGCAAGAGCCACCAGAGCCGGGGCCGTTTCGTGCGGGAAGTGTTCCGTTGTTCGGTCCGAGCGCCTGCCACACACCGCCAATGAAGCGCCGCGCGGAGACGAAGGTCGACTCCGATGGAAAGTTCGCATTGCCGGAGAGGACGACCGGATTGTTCGAATTATCGAAGGCCACGGCCGTGACGTTGCCGCTGCCGCTGCACGCCTGAGCGATCACGAGATCGGGTGCCACCGCTTCCCAGGACGTTCCGGTCCATCGTTGCAACTTGAGTCGATTGAAGCTCCCGACTCGCTCGGTGTACGCAACGACGACCTTGCCGTTCCGGTCCGCCAGCGCATCGGCGAGTTCGAGTGGACCGTCCGGCGTGCTGGCATTGGCGATCGACGGCGCGATCTGTAACCAGAGTGTCTGCTCGGCCGTGAACGCGACCGTTGGCGCACCGCCGACGACCCGAGAGCGGATCTCGATGGTGTACGTGCCCGCGGCGGGGAACGTGACCGAGGCGTTGCGCGCCGCGTCGGGAAAGTTCGCGCTGTCGAGCAGCACGGCGCCGTTCGCCGCCAGTACACGGATAGCTGCCTGACCACCGAACTGCACCCTTCTCACGAACGCGATCGTTGTCGGCGCTGTGACGGTCAGCGTTCCATTGAAGGTGAAGAACGGCGCCACCGTGCGCGTGATACTCAGCGGGAGCGCCAGTGCCTCAGACTGCACGCCGCCGAGCAGGCTGGCCTGCAGCCGGAACGCCGCCGCAGCGTCGCCGGTGACTTCGATGGTGTATCCTGTGCTTGCGTTGACGGCAGCGGTGAGTTGCGCCGCGCCGTTCACGAGCGTCGCCGCTCCAAGGACGGTCGTCCCTTGCAACAGACGCAGACGTCCGGTGAGCACCGAGCCCGTCGCCGGCAGTACTTGCACTCGCGCGAAGCTCGACGCGACGCCCGCGAACGTGAAGAGCGCCGTCGGCTGCAGTGGCACCAACGCCCTCGTGGCATCGAACGGAAGCGTAATGGCCTCCGGCGTCGGACCCACCGGTGTAAACAGCGGGCGCATCCTGATCAACGCCTCGGCTTCACCGCGGAATGGGCCGTTGACGATGGTGATCCCGCCCCACGTGCCGTTCAGCGCCGTCGCTCTGAGCAGCACATTCACGTTTGACGGCACGGGAATGATCAGGCCACCACCCACTGGCAACGAGAACCGAAGTGCAAAGCCGACGATTCGCGGGTCCAGCGCGGCGCGCGCGCCTGTGGCGAGTGCACGCGACGACGCGCCGATCACCCGTGGTGACGGACCACCGCTGGATGGATCTATTTGAACTAACATATTACAAATCGTGGCGGTGGCAAAGGTGTCGTTGCCACCGGGAACACCGCTGTCGGTATCGTACACGCACTTCGGTTTGGGACCGTACGGGTCGAAACCAATGTCGGAGTTCCACCACGAGAAGTGGCTCACCGCTGCGCGCAAGGCGAACCCAGACGGCGAGTTGGTGGATACCACCACCGTCCCCGTCCCTTCCTGCACCCACGCGCCCGTGCTCTCATCCAACGACCAGAGCGGTGTCGTGTCACCGACGGCGAGGACCGTACCGTTCAATCGCTTCGTCGCGTAGAGCGGGAGTTCGATCGTGGCGCTCTTGCCCGGTGCAACCTGCACCGCCTGGCCGGCCGATGTGAGCACGTACTCGGTGGTGCCGAAGCTCACGATCGGCGTCGCGATGCCGTTTTGAGCGAGCCCGTTAAAGCTGCCCGGGAAGCCGCCGGCAGCGTTCTGTGTGACATCCACGGGTGTGATGGCGATCTGCACCGCACCGGTAACGGCGACGCCCGCACCATTCACGAGTGCGTTTGGCGGGAGTGTCAGCAGTGCGCCGTCGCGACCCGTGAGGCTGCCACCCGCGACGGCGTCGGGCAGCGTGAGCGCCGCGTCGCGCGCGCGCATGACGACATCGAAGGCGGCGTCACTGCCCACCGTCGACGGCAGTGTGAGGCTGAGAAATTGATCGGCGAGACCGGCTTTGCTGAACTTGAGCGTCAATCGCGATGCAGTGCCAATCGTCACGCGCGCCTTCCCTGCGGTGTCGGTTGTGCCGCTGGCGGTGCCGTTCACCTGCGAAATCTGCACGCCCGCGATCGCCGTCCCATCCACGGTCCTGACAGTGCCTTGCGCACTGATCGTCCCCGCCGGTGCCGGTGGCGCAGCGATCGCAATCGACCAGCTCGCCGATGCAGATCGATTCGCGCCATCGAACACCGTCAGTGTGACGCTCTGCGTGCCACCGGTGCCAAAGCTGCGCGTGATGGTCTTGCCGCCGCAACGCTGGCCGTTGCCGAAGCTCCAGACGTATTGCAGCGCGCTCCCATCGGTGGATGTCGAGGCCGTGGCGTCGAAGATGATCGGATCGAAGGCATTGGCACTGGTCACGGCGGCGAACACCGCTGTCGGCGCGCCGGTGACGACGGGTGGTGTTGGCGGTGTGGGTGGTGTCGGTGTCGGACCCGTCCCGCCGTTCGACGCATCGCTTTTGCAGCCTGCCGCGCCCAAAGACAGCGCGATTGCCAGCGCGCCTGCGGAAAATACCCTGATCCGGTTGCGATACATGGACATCCCCCATGGAGAATCTCAGGAACCGGTATTTGCGCGTTCGCTCGCACCATCCCGATTGGAATCACCTCAAGACGCGGGATTCCTGTCCGAAAGTTGCCAACGTCGCAATCTCGATCGCCGTGGCTTGGTGTCCGATACGTCGAACGACGCTGCGCCGATCGCCCAGCCGAGTCGAATTCAGCGTACGGGCCCACGGCTTGGTGGACCGACCACGCTCGGACCACCGCTCTCGACAGAAGCTGGAATGACGGGCCTTCCGGAGGGTTTATTTCATGACGGGAGATCTTGCGGGAACTACTCAACGGTTTGGGGGGGAGATTTCTGGTGCGAGGTAGTTCTTGGTTTCGATGGGAGATTCCGAGGGGACGAGATTTCAAGAGATTTCAAGAGAGATTTCAAGGGGACGTAGATCTTGATTTCATGGATTTCAAGGGGACGTAGATCTTGATTTCATGGGCAGGTAGATCGTGATGCGTTTGCGGGTTTTAAGGGGACGTAGATCTTGAGGTTTCAAGGGGACGGGTTTCAAGGGGACGGGGTTTCAAGGGGACGTAGATCTTGAAACCTGATGGTGATCGGGTTTCAAGGGG
>Ga0105046_10019148_pt1 | contig 10391 bp, 6 predicted proteins | sample MAT03_FD_78385 | JGI IMG/M metagenome (GOLD analysis project Ga0105046, IMG submission 78385) | Freshwater microbial communities from Lake Fryxell liftoff mats and glacier meltwater in Antarctica - MAT-03 (megahit assembly) | ecosystem: Environmental > Aquatic > Freshwater > Ice > Liftoff... | reverse complement strand
GTTCCATCCGAAATGCGCTGAAAATGGCGACAGAAATTGACAATCGTCATATCAACTCGCAGATTACAGAACTTCTGGGTCAGCAGAATCCGTAGTGCTTTGTCAGGCCTTAAAAAGGGGTCAGGAACCAATAGCCAAATGGCCCGGAGGGTGCTCCGCACTATTGGTTCCTGACCCCTTTTTTAAAGCGCTTATTACTGTTTGGTGAATTCATGTCCAAAATCGCACTTTTCTTCCCCGGTCAGGGTGCCCAGCATGTGGGCATGGGACGCAAAATCGCCTCCCGGTATCCCAAGGCGCTGGAGCTCTATGAACGGGCCGAATTGATTCTTGGGTTTGACCTCGCGAAGTTGTGTTTTGACGGTCCTGCGGAGGAACTTGATTCCACCGTAATCAGTCAACCCGCCCTTTTTGTGACAAGCCTTGCCGCTTTGGAAAAGCTGCGTGCGGACTCACCGGAAATTGTACTGGGATGCGAATTCGCGGCGGGCTTGAGCCTTGGTGAATATACGGCTTTGGTTTTTGCGAGCGCAATGTCTTTCGAAGACGGTCTGCGTGTGGTGAAGCGTCGCGGCGAAGCGATGCAGGCGGCCGCCGATGCCACGCCTTCCGGCATGGTGAGCATACTGCTGCTTGAGCGTGCACAGGTGGAACAGATCTGTGAAGAAGCATCGGGGCACGGTTCCATTCAGATTGCCAACTATTTGTGTCCTGGAAATCTGGTGGTGAGCGGTGACAATGCGGCGTGTGAGCGAGCTGCTGAACTGGCTGTTGCGGCCGGAGGAAAAGCCATCCCGCTGGCGGTTGCAGGTGCCTTTCATACTAACATTATGCGGCCTGCCGATGAGGCGCTTGCTGACGTGCTGAACGAGGTGGAAATTCGCACGCCTGAGATTCCGGTTGTTTCGAATGTCGATGCTCAGACGCATTCAGATCCCGAGGAGATCCGTCAACTACTCATTCGACAGGTCGTCAATCCCGTGCGTTGGGAAGACTCGATGAACCTGATGCTCGGCGAAGGCTGCACGGACTTTTATGAAGTCGGTCCGGGAAAAGTCCTCAAGGGGCTGTTAAAACGCATCAGCCGCAGGACGGCGTGTGCGACGATCAACGATTCATTCGACGAGACCGGCGGAATGTGATTCACGGAAGTTTCACCACGAGTATCGAAACGACCGGTTTTCTGATACACTCGCCAATCAGGAGCCATTGATGCAGTTCTGGCGGGACCGAAGAGGTGCTGCGTTCTGTTGTCCATGAAGCCCCTGAATTTCATTCGGAGCCTACGATCGCAAAGAATCAGAACACCTACGCCAAGCGTCAACGAGAACAAGAGAAGAAACAACGAGCTGACGATAAGCGAGCAAAACGCGACAGAAAGAATGGCGGCGGCGGCAACACTCCAGCGCCGATGCATAGATTCTTTACTCGACCCGACGACCAGACCGCAGACGACTAAGGTCATAGACTCAGGCCGTTCGGCGGGAAATGCCTGCAATGATGGGCCAGCGTTCGCTGGTCCCATCCTGCAGCACAGCAGCTTTCCGAAAGATGTACGCAAGTGCTTTGTCAGGGCTTAGTTTTGGGTGGCCGGAGTTGGAGAGCGCTAGCTCGAAACCCCGGCGCTTCGCTCAGTCCAGCCCAAGGCCGCCCAACCCAAAGGTTTAGGTCTGACAACGCACTAGTTCGGTGCAGCCGGGGTCTCTGGTTTCTCGTCTTCCTTGGCGGGCTCGGTTGTCGCATCCGGCTCAGACGGGGTTGCTTCCGTTGGCGTTGCTTCCGTTGCTGGACGAGCACTCGGTTCGCCCTCGGTCTTTGGAGGATCTGTGGCAGCAGGATCTGTCGCGGCATCTTCAAGCGGAGGTCGGCTGGCATTGCCACCTTTCCGACCGCCACCAGGAGGTCCGCCACTTGGAGGTCCGCTACCTGGAGGACTCATACTCATTCCCCTCGGTCCGCCTGGAGGCATTGTTGAGTAAGGAGGAGTTGCCGGTGGAGCATTTGGATCGATCGGCGAATTGACCAATTCACCTTCGGTCGAAGTGTAAAAGCTCACGGCGTTTGGCGGACTACTATGATCTGACGACACGAAAAGCTCCGGGTTTTTATCACCCATCAATGGACGCAGCAGGCTGTACCAATAATAGTGATGGACATCTTCGGAGTCACCAACCTCGACAGGGGATTTCGACGGGAACGCAGCGACCATTCCCTGTGCGTCAACGAGTGATACGTTTTTAAATAGGCTGTTCTCCGAAACTTTGTTAAACGAACGCAGAGTCAGAAACTGTCCCAGTCCGGCTCGAAGTTCAATCCCGCAGACGACGAGCACGACGACCAGGAAAACAAGTGAAACGATCGTGCGGGTGCCCGAGACTTTCGGGCCAGTGGGTGCCTTGGCAAGCGGCGTTTGAGCCATGAACATTTTCCCCTCAGAAAAGATGAATTCAGAACAGCCGTGGTCGGAAACAGGATCAGTCCACGGGATCTCAACGATCATGCAATAAAATACGCTGAATCACGGCCGTTGTCACCTGATGAACGAATCTGTCTGCCAGAATCTGCCAGCATTTTGCGTGTCACGTGGCCATTCCGGGCGCAATCCGGGTAATGCGTGTCTCCAATCCACTACAAACTTCAGATCCCCGGCTTGCAAATACGTTGAACTTGCGGCGACAATCAGGTTTCTGACGCCTGCCTGTCGTTATCCGGAGTTCATTGATGACTGGAACGGTTCTGGAGCGAAGCCTGCGCAATGTGATTGCTCGGTTGCAGAAATTACGAATTCTTCGACGACAGACTGTCTGCTGGCTGTTGTTGATGGTGCCGGCGATAGCCGCGACATTATGGCTGCCTTTGTCGCTCGGATACATCGGCCCCGAATTGCCTGTACTCCTGGGGGCCACAATTGTCGGCACCACATTGTCGCGCCTGTTGACAAAAACTCCATCAGTGAACGATGCTGCGAGACTGGTTGAACAGTCGCATCCGGAATTGAATGACGTAGTCCTGACTGCGGTGCAGGTCTCGCAGCATCCCGGTCGCCGACCGTCGGTGCTTTCCGCAATGGCACTGGAAGAAGCCGATCACTTCGCCAAACAACGCGACTGGTCATGCGCTGTGCCTGGTGGAAAACTGGCGAAGTGGACACTGCTGAGTTTTCTGTCGTTTGTGGTCATGGTGTCGAGCGTCATGGCCGCCAGCCGTTACGGTCGTGATCTGATCAAGCCATCGGGCAGAACTGCCACCGGCTCAGAGCAGAAGCAGAGCACACAGGTTACGGAACTGGTGATCGAACCGGGCGACACCGAAATTGAACGCGGCTCGGCACTGACTGTAGTGGCCAGATTTCCAGGCATCATGCCGACTCGCGCCGTGCTGGAATTTATTGATGCACAGAATGTTGCTCGTCAATTGGCAATGACTGAGACTGTCGATGCCGGAGCCTTCGCCGCACGCATGGAAGAAATATCCAGTGACGGCGTCTATCGAGTGCTCTATGACGATGGTGAAGCTCAATCCATTGAGCCACGGATGTCAACCGATTTCAAAGTGGCAACCTATGTGCGACCGGGACTGGAGCAGGCAGATGCAGTCGTCACGCCGCCGGCATGGTCGGGCCGACCTCAGGAAACGATCGAGGATGTCATGCGGATGACTGTGACAGAAGGCTCCACGGTCGTGCTGAAGCTGCGACTCAACAAGCCCGTGGCGCTTGCAGAGCTGCATCCGAAAGATGGACCTGCAATTGTCCTGGTGCCCACCCTCGATGATCCGACGATCGTGGAAACAACGATGATCCTGACCGACAGCAAAGCGTGGACAGTGGAGTTACAGGATGCAGACGGGCGAACGCCGACGGATGAAGAGCAGATTTCGATCAAGGTGAGTCGCAATCAGCCGGCGCAATTGAAAGCCACGTTTCCCGGCAAAGACACGAACGTCTCGCCGTTGCAGGAATTTCTGGTCGAAGCCAAAGCGACCGACGATTTTGGCATCGTGGGTTTTGGAGTGCAGTATTCTCTGTCGGGCGGTGAGCTGAAAGATGTGCCCCTGAAGCACGATGAGGGCACAGCCATCGCAAATGCCGACTCAACCGCCGAGACCTCAACCGCCCAGACCCCAACCGCCGATTTTCAGTCGCCGCTGCTGAACGCCGTCATTTCACATCACATCGAACTGGAACCGCTCAAGGCGGCCCCGGACGACCTCGTCACATACTCCTTTTGGGCCAGCGACATCGCACCCGACGGGACGGAACGTCGCAGTTACAGTGACATCATGTTTGCCGAAGTACGCCGATTCGAAGAGATCTTTCGCGAGTCGCAGCAGACCGACCAACAGCAGCAACAGCAACAACAGAATGGGCAACAGCAGCAGGGGAGTGCAGTCGATGGCGTCCTGAAGTTGCAGAAGGAGATCATCTCCGCCACATGGAATACGATTCGCGTGGAATCAGAAAAACGCAGGGACGGTACATATGCTGACGACCTTGGAGTCATTGCAGAATCGCAGGGCAAGGCGATTGAGCAGCTTGAAGCAGCCATGGAAGAGCTTACCAGCGATCCAAAAACGACGGCATTGGCTGAGAAGGCTAAGGCGGACATGACGTCCGCTCGACAAAAGCTGGACGACGTTCGCAACGGCACAGAATCCGCACGACTTCCCGACGCGATGTTGATCGAACAATCCATCGTGCAGACGCTGCTGAAAATGCGCGCGGCAGAGTTTCAGGTGCGCCAGCAGCAACAGCAACAGGGCGGAGGTGGTGGCGGAGGTGGCAGCAGTGCATCTCAACAACAGTTGCAGCAACTGGAATTGGACAACACCCGTAATCGCTATGAAACCGAACAGCAGGCACAACAGCAGCGGGAGCAGACTCAACAACAACGTGAACAGGTTCAGGTGCTGAACCGTCTGAAAGAACTGGCGCGCCGACAGCAGATGGTGAATGAACGACTGAAGCAACTTGAATCCGAACTGCGTGCTGCAACAACCGACAAGGAGCGTGAAGAAATCGAACGCGAACTCAAACGCCTGCGTGACGAGCAACGTGAAATGCTCCGCGACGTGGACGAATTGAGCGAGCGTATGGATCAGGCTGCGGATCGCCAGAAACCGGAAACGGCTCAGATGCAGCAGCAGATGGAACAGGCTCGCGAAAATGTGCAGCAGGCGTCACGAGCGATGGACGAAGGCAAACTTGCCGAAGCAATTTCCGAAGGAACCCGGGCAGAACGACAATTTGAAGAGTTGAAGGAAGATTTTCGCAATCAGACGTCATCGCAGTTCGACGAAGCCGTGCGTGACCTGAGAGATCAGGCTCGGGAGTTGAGCGAACGTCAGCAACAACTGGCTCGCCAATTGGCCGGCGATGAGCCGGCCGGCGATAAACCGGCAGGAGAATCCGGCAATGCACAGAAGAAGCAGCCATCACTGCGAGCAGATCGCGATCGCGAACAATTGCAAAAAGATGTTGGCGAGCAGCGGGACCGACTGGAACGTGTTGTCGAACAAACAAAACAGATGGTCGAGCAGGCCGAAGAAAGCGAACCGTTATTGTCGAACAAGTTGTACGACACGCTTCGTGATTTGAAGGATGCCAAGCCGGACGAGGCATTGCAGGCGACTGAGTTGCTCACCAGTCGCGGCATGTGGTCACAGTCGCAGGAGGCCGAACAGGTGGCACGTCAGGGCATTGAGCAACTCCGTGAAGGGATCGAACGAGCGGCGGATTCTGTTCTCGGCAGCGAATTGGAATCTTTGCGACGTGCCCAGTCGCAGCTTCAGGATGCGACCGAGAAGCTCGCCGGCGAAGTCAAAAACGCCACCGGTGAAAATCAGGCAACCAGCCAGGGCGAACAGCCGGGTGAAGCTCAACAACCGGGCGAAGGTCAACAACCGGGCGAAGGTCAACAGCCGGGCGAAGGTCAACAACCGGGTGAAGGACAGCAACCGGGTGAAGGCAAACAACCGGGTGAAGGTCAACAGCCGGGCGAAGGTCAACAGCCGGGCAATGGACAACAAAAAGGCGGCTCACAAGGTGGTGGCCAACAGCAATCATCATCACTTCTTGGCGGCGGACGTGAAAGCAACAATGGTCGAGCCGCCGACAACGGCTCCCGGCCATTGACGGGAAACGAGTTTACCGAATGGTCGGATCAGCTTCGCGATATTGAAGAAATGCTCGACGATCCGGAACTGCGCAACCGAGTCGCCCAGGTTCGTGACCGGGCGCGGGCGATGCGAGCGGAATTCAAGCGGCATGGCGAACAGCCTCAATGGGATCTGGTGAAATCCCAATTGCTGGGGGAGATGCAGTTGCTTCAGCAACGCATCAGTCAGGAACTGGCCAAGCGCGATTCTGATCGCGCGATGGTACCGATCGACCGAGACCCAGTGCCGGAAGAATTCGATTCACTTGTGCAGAAGTACTATGAGCTTTTGGGCCGCGAACGGGACAAATGATGACCGCGACAGCTGACTTGATGAATCCCGGTGTCGTCATGGCGATTCGTTCGCTTGAAATGCGCGCGAAGCTGGTTGTCGATGGATTTCGCACGGGTCTGAACAAAAGCCCTCGGCACGGATTTTCGGTAGAGTTTTCCGAGTACCGTCCATACACTCAGGGTGACGATCCGCGATTCCTGGACTGGAAGCTCTATGCACGCACGGATCGCAGCTACATTCGCCTGTTTGAAGACGAAACCAATCTGCGATGCTATATCGCACTTGACATCAGCCGTTCCATGTCATTTGCCTCGGGGCAGTACTCGAAACACGACTATGCACGCACGATGGCCGCATCCCTCGCATGGCTGCTCAATCGCCAGGGTGACGCTGTGGGACTGACATTGTTTGATGAACATGTGCAGTCTGTTGTTCCGGCACGATTTCGTCCGGGACAATTACGCAGGCTGTTTATCACTCTGGAACAGCCACCGACCGGGACAGACACGCAACCCGCGATCGCCATGGAAGACCTGGCTCAGCGACTTCGCAAACGTGGCCTTGTCGTCCTGATTTCAGATATGCTGGCTCCCATTGATCAGATTACAGATGGCCTGCAGTTACTGCGCGGATGTCTTCATGATCTGGTCGTCTTCCAGGTGCTGGATCCTGCGGAAAAACTGTTGTCGTTCGACGGGCCAAAGTTATTTGAAGATCTGGAGAGCGGTCAGAAAATCTACAGTGACCCGGAGACCGTGCGGTCTGCGTACCTGCAGAAACTGTCCGCGCACAATCAAGCCGTCCAACACGCCTGTGAATCCGTCGGTGCGGCATTTCGTCAGGTCACGACTGACGAACCGCTCGAACTGGCCCTTGCCGAGTTCCTGCAGGCGCGTCGCCAACGGCGTTCATAGACGGGAGTGGCTCTGCTCTTTCGGTGACGTGCTGGAACCTTGTTGTTATACTTGCAGGATCATGTCATGCGACGTTTGACTTCGACGCCATCTGCGTGAGCGCCGTGTGCCAGGATCGCACAGGGCTGGCGGACCAACAATCTTACTTATTCACAGGAACTCACTCGTGAAACTGGCACGTATTCGGCTCAATGATGGTTCACAGCGCGTCGCCGCTGTCCATGACAACACAGTCCAGCCGCTCGATCTGACACAGATCGATGCGTGTCATTCTTTGATGGATATTCTGAACTCAGCCGATCCTGCGGGGCTCGCTCGATTCCTGCTCAAGCCCGATACAAAACTGCTGGACTTTTCTGACGTGCAGTTTCTGGCACCGATCGATCTGCAGGAAGTGTGGGCTGCCGGCGTCACCTACAAGCGCAGTCAGGTCGCGAGGATGGAAGAGTCTGCAGCGGCTGCGTCGCATTATGATAAAGTCTATACGGCAGACCGTCCGGAACTTTTCTTCAAGGCCACACCAAATCGCGTCTCCGGCCCCGGTCAGCCGCTGCGCGTCCGCTGCGACAGTCACTGGTGTGTCCCGGAACCGGAATTCACACTTGTGATCAGCAAAGACGCCAGGATTGTCGGCTATACGATCGGCAACGATATGTCCGCGCGCGATATTGAAGGAGAGAATCCGCTCTATCTGCCGCAGGCAAAATTCTACAGGCAATGCGCCGGACTTGGGCCATGCGTGTTACTGGCAGAAGGACCGTTGCAGCCGGATGCCATTGACATCCAGCTCGAGATCCGCCGCAACGGGCAGGTTGCATCAAAAGACGGCACTCAACTGAGCCAGATGAAACGCACTCCGGAAGAACTTGTCGCGTGGCTGTTCCGGGAAAACGAATTGCCGAACGGTGCATTCCTGATGACCGGCACCGGCGTCGTTCCTGACGACAATTTTACACTGGAAGACGGCGACGAAGTCTCGATCACAATTTCGGGCATCGGTCGCCTGACGAATCCGATCGTCAAAGATCGCGCACCGTAGGATGGACATTCATGTCCGTCGCATGACCATGACGCTTCGGGTTACGATCCAGTGCGCGAAATCGTCAATTTCGACTGCGCGGTGCAGATGCATATCCGGACGTCATGAATTGCAACTCACCGGCAGATTTTGCCGATGAAGTACCGAAATCAGCCACACTCAAGAGTCTTTTCCGGCTGATTCGGTTTTTCCGATTTTGACGTCAACGAAGCAAGTCCTCGTTTTCCGATAAGGGATGCGGGGCGTTGCCTTTTGAAGGCAGTGCTGTTGTCCTGCCTTCACGTTGTGAGTCACGGAATGTCCGCAAACCTGAATCGACGCCTTGCCATTTTCGTCCTTGCAGCGGCAATGATTGTCTGCAAAAGTGGGATGGCCGCCGAAATTCCGTGGTCTACCAATATCGACGACGCACTTCACAAGGCCGCCGTGAATGGTCAGCCCGTGCTGATGGAGTTCACCGCTGATTGGTGCGTATTCTGTAAAAAGATGGAAAAGACCACATTCACAAACGCGGACGTTGCTCAGCGAATCTCCCGCGACTTCGTGGCTGTCAAAGTCGATGCGGATCAAAACAAGGATCTGGTGAAGGATCTGGGAATCAAGGGTTTGCCTGCGATCCTGATCGTTTCACCGGATCTTAAGGTCATTGCACGAATCTCCGGCTTCCAGACGCCGGAAGCACTGATTCCGAAACTGGATGCCGTCACAGCAGCTCATTCGACTCTGGGTACACCAGCAACAATCGTGAATGCACCGAACCCGCCGCAGCACCCAAAGAATCGCGCGTCCCGGCAAGAGTCGTTTGAGCCCGAAGCGGCCAAACCTTCGCGTCCTGCACGTAAAGAGCTGGAATTTGAAGCAATCACGCAGGATGAAGCGCCTCGCGCTGGAAGACGAACCTTGGTTGATCCCTCGAAGACTTCGTTCGTCGATGTTCCAGACGTCGGTCAGCCACAACCTGCCAGGTCCGGTGCCGCCGACACAGATCCCGAGTCGTTTTTCAGGACCATCAGTCGCGAACAGGAATCCGATGACGCAGAACCTGCACAGCCTGAACCTGCATTCGACGGGCTCTGCATTGTCAGTGCCGTGGACGGACGTCAACTGGTGAAAGGCACGGATCGCATTCAAGTCAACTATCGCGGCCAGACGCTTTATTTTTCAAGCGTCGAACATAAAGCACAGTTTCTTGCTTCGCCTGTGACCTACTGGCCGATGCTGGACGGTGCCTGTCCGATCACGTTGATTGAAGATGAACAGCGCGTCGCGGGGCGTCTGGAATTTGCCGCCGTGTTCCGAAAGCGCATCTGGCTCTTCGCAAGTCAGGAAGCGATGCAGGAATTTCTGCGCAACCCAGCCGATCTGGCTGAAGATGCAACTGAACTCGCTGCCGAACTAAAACGCTGATTTTGAGCCGCCTTGACTAACCGCCCGTCCAATCTGTCGATGATCCTTGTGATCTCGTGTACGCACGCCATGGTCCACCTGGCGGAGCAGTCGTTTTCCAGCGTTGAACAGATTGTCTGCGGCGAGTTTCATCTTTCGATGGAGCAGTCCGGACAGTACGGTTCGTTGCTGCGAATCCCTTTTGGCTTCGGTGCATTTCTCACAGGTATGCTGGCAGATCGACTCGGAGCTTCCCGCGTGTTGACGCTGTATCTGGCCGGGACAGCGATTGTCTGTCTGTCGTTCGTATTCACGACAACGACTGAGATTCTGGCGTTGCAGTTGTTTGCCATGGGCGTCTTTGCCAGCATGTATCATCCGGCTGGATTGTCGCTGATGACTTCGATCACAACACCGGAAAACCGCGCGCGAGCGTTGGGAATGCATGGTGTTTTCGGCTCGCTGGGATTGATGGGCGCTCCGCTGCTGGCCGCCTTGATACTGCTCATTCCTGACGCGACATGGCGAAACTTTTTCATGACACTGGGTGTGATTGCAGCCGTGCTGGTGTTTGTGTTCCGCTGGGGCGTGGCAAAGTTCAG
>Ga0105046_10019146_pt1 | contig 10392 bp, 6 predicted proteins | sample MAT03_FD_78385 | JGI IMG/M metagenome (GOLD analysis project Ga0105046, IMG submission 78385) | Freshwater microbial communities from Lake Fryxell liftoff mats and glacier meltwater in Antarctica - MAT-03 (megahit assembly) | ecosystem: Environmental > Aquatic > Freshwater > Ice > Liftoff... | reverse complement strand
TCGTGGTCGTGGATGGTGTTCCGCCCGTGGTGCTCACCGAGATGGGCGAGAGTTGTCCGGCGTCGAGCGTGCTCGAACGATTGGCAAACAGGCTGTAACGCCCGAAGCGCAGGTCGGTGTTGTTCTTTTCCGCCATCTGACCGCGCCACCACACGCGCGGATTTCCCATCGCCCAGGCGGTATCACGGGGATCGTGACCGGTGGCATCCTCACCATCTGCGACCGCTCCCGGCCAACTGACCGAAAACTTGGTGAAGGGCATGCCCCTCTCGGCACCCCCAGCCCGCAAGCCTTGTCGACCGGTGTCGTTGGGGTCATCAACGTTGGTCCAGAAATCGAGGTCACGATGCGCCAATTGGTAGCCGGCGCGCAGCACGGCGTTCTCCATGGAGAGGCGGTTGGCGGTGGTCACCGATTGTGAGGCGACCCGGAAAGCTGCGGTCGCGGTATAGACGATCATCATCCCCAAGCTGATCGCGATCATCAACTCGATCAGAGTGAAGCCGCGGTGGTTGAAACGGTTGGCGCGCATTGGTCACCTCAACGGATGGTCATGGGGAGGCGGGGATCATAGAAATTGAAGCGCGCAACGGTGGTGGCGCGCAGACGCACCGATCGTGGGACGCTGCCACGATCAAGGACGCGGTTGAAATTACGGTCGGCACCGTACAGGCCGGAGAAACGTTTGCGGTTCTCCAGTCCGTCGCCTCTGTCCCACTGGTCGCCCATGCGGTTCGAGCCGATAATGGAGGAGACATCAGAGCCGGTGGCGCGGGTGGAGACGTCCACCATGAACGACAGCACCTTCTCCGGATTACGGAAGGTATAGAGCTGCTCATCGCGGAAATCGACGCGGTTCATGCGGCCGGCGAAGTCGCGATTCCGCAATGGTCCAGGCAGCGGATACTTGCTGGCATCAACCGGTGCGCCTGGGGCGGTTTCGCAATCTTCGTAGGACTGCCAATCCACTGCCCAGAACACTATCTGGCGACAGCGCTCGGCGGGCTTGAATTCTTTGGTCAAGGTCGAACGCGCCAGATCACCCCAGAAGTTCGTATAGTCCGCGGTGCCCATGACGCTGCCATCGGGCAGGAACTTGCTCGGGGTGGCACTGGTATGTGGCAGCGTCGGCACCGGGTATTGATAGCTGACCCCCAGGTTGTGGATCGGGCGTGCAGGGATCGGTTTCCATTGCGCTGCCGCGACCGTACCGATGCCAAAGTAGTTTTCGAAGTGCGTGCCGGTGAGTGGCGGTTGGAACAGGTCGAATTCGATGAGTGGAAAATCCATCATCTGTGAGCGCTGCAATGGTCGTGGCGCGCCCCAGTCATAAGGAAATGACGCGGCGTAGCGCATGATCAGATTCATGCAGCGTTCGTGGTAATAGGTGATAAGATCGTGGGTTAGGTTGATGGCGGGCGAACCTGACATCGATGCTCCGATCGCCACGCCACTGCCGCTGGCGGACGGTTGGCCCCCGAGTTCGGTCAGACTTTTCCAGCGCGTCATGCAGGTGGCGGCGTGCGACAAGAAGCGCATGGCTTGAACCTGTTTCCAGGCGGTGTGCTGATAATCATCGCCGCTGGCATCCAGCGTTCCCGGCTCAAACGTGGGCACGATGGTTGGAATGGGATTGGGCTCATAGAACGTGGCCGCCGACAAACCTTTGAGAGCGCAGTATTTCAATGCCGATTGAAGGTACGCGATGGCCAAGGCTTCGGTCGGGGCGTTGTCGTAATTGTAAGCCTTGTACGCATCGAAAATGCCACGGATGTCAGAGTCCGCGCCAGGGATCGGCGTGCCAGTCGGAGAGGTCGCCTCCCAGCAGTAACTCTCTCCACCGAAGTTAAAGGTCGGCGCGTTTGTGGGCAGAAACTCGCTGAGTGCGCCATTGTTGTGGGCTTTGTGATAGTGTAGGCCCTGCATTGGCGCGGAAGGATACGGCATCAGGTACGGCCACGCCTTCCACGGGAAGATCCCGATGGCGTTGTGTTGGGCGAATCCAGTGACTGCGATGACCATTTTTTGAGTTTCATTCGGCGGCGCGATGCGCATGCCCTGTTCCTCGGTGTTCGAGGTCGCCATCGGTTGCGAGTAGTAGAGATAGCCGCCCTGGGCAAGAATGCCTTGGATCTCGTCGGCGTCGCTGTCGAGTCGCCGCGCGATGTCCATCGGCAGTGGGATCAAACCAAAACGATGGGTCGCGATGCGCGATTCGAGATCCCACGCCTGCGAACGGTAGGCCACCGGCACGTCCCATGGACCGATGCCTTCGGCATCAATCGCCGGGTTGGCGTTGTGCGAGGCATTGAAGCTCTCGACCATCTCCTCGGCCTTGGCGGAAGCGTAGAGTTGGTAACGCGCCAGCAGCTGGGTCTTGATGCCCATTGGGTAGACCATCATCACGCTAATCACGCCGATCGAGACCAGCACCAGCGAGATCGCGACTTCGAACAAGGTGAAGCCGCTGCGCACACGACGACCGCTCGCCCGGGTGCGATCAACAGGATGAGGAATGGTCGATCCAGACATGGCCACGCTTCCCGATCACCTGGGTTGGGATCGCGGATCAGACGTGGCGAGGAATTTGGTTCCGGACACTCAAGTATTTTACAATTACTTACGACACAAAGAGATAGGACTTCCGTGTGGTTCTAACCCAACAGATAAGCATGGCTGCCAGGTGCTGTACATGGCACTTTTCCAACCTTGCTCGCAGCAGGTGATACGCAGGACGATTCGTGCGGTACCACCACCATGAAACGCCGCACCCCGCTGGATCTCCAGCGGGGTGCGGCGCGAACACGAGCACGTGCACGGGGTGTCAGATCACTTGGTGAACATCTTGTCCTGCTCATTGCCACCCGAGATCAGGTAGGCAACTAGGTCGAGCATCTCGTCCTGATTGAGGCGGTTGAACAGGCCGGGTGGCATGGTCGACACCGTGATCGGGATGGTGGTGGTGACGTCGGCCTTCTTGACCTTGGTGGTCTGCGAGGGATCCAGCGGGCTGGTGGCGATCAGAAGTTCGCCGTTCTCCTCGCCGACTTTCTTGCCCATCACCGAGGCACCGTCTTTGGTTATGAACATGGAGGTCTGGTATTGGTCGCTGATGACCTTCGACGGATCGATGATCGATTCGAGCAGATCCCGCGGGCTGAACTTGGTGCCGACGGTCGACAGATCCGGACCCACACCAGCGCCTTCACCAGCGAAGCGATGGCAGATGGTGCACTGGGTGGCGTTGAACATCGCCTTGCCGTTGGCGTAGTCGCGTTTGCTCAGGCCTTTCTGCGTGAGCGCGGCGGCAGCGTCGACGGTCCACTCACGACCTGGGCCCTTGGGCTGCACCAGCGGTGCGATCACCGGCTTGGGGCCGCTCGCGAGTTTGTCTGGTGCCAGTTCCGCACGTTCCGCTTCGGGCACGTGTTGCCACGCGGCGTCGCGGATCATGCGCAGGAAGCCCTTGAAGCTGTTGCCGCCCTTGGCTTCGTTCTGCACGCTCTCGAACCAGGTGAAGTAGGTGATGCGCTGGTCCTTGGTCCAGCCGTTCTTCACCACGCTTAGCGCATCGGCGTAGTGCATGCGTTGGCTGATCGGCTTCGACGCGATCATCTGCGCGATGCCACCACCGTAACCGCCATTGCGTTCGATCAGGCGATCAAGGTCCTTGTTCGGTGGCAGCGATTCATCCTTCAGCATCTGGTCGAGGACTTTGGTCGTCACCGTCGGTGAACCGAGCACCGCCAGCAAACTGGCAAGATCGCGGTTCAGGCGGTAATCGCTGGAGGGGAACAACGGGTCGATGCTCGCGGCCATGCGCAGCGCCACCGTTAGATTCGGCTGACCCCAGCGCGAGACCATTAGCGACGCGGCGCGCAACGCCTCCAACTGCGTGTCGACGTCGAGCTTGGCGAGGTCGAGACCGAGCCACGCTTCAGCAGCGCGGTTCTGCAACGACTTGTCACCGGTGCGGGCGAGTGCGATCAGCGCAGTGATCAGCCCTTGCTGCTTCTCGCCGAAGACTTTTTCTTGCCACGATGCGACCGGCTGGGTTTCGATCACTCCACGCGCAGCGAAGCGCACGAAACGGTCCGCGTGTCCCAGGTGTGGCCACGCAGCGGCGACGGCGGTGGGATCCTGACGGCCGAGGAAACTTTCGAGTTTGCGACGGATGGTTGCTTCGGGCGTGAGCGCAACGGCCTTGATCGGCGTGGTCGATTCCGTTCCGGAATAGGTCAGGCGGTAGAGCCCCGACTGCGTACCACGACCACCGACCGCGACGTACATCGCACCGTCGGTGCCGATGGTCGCGTCCGTGAGTGGCCAGGGTTTGCCGAAGGCGAACTCCTCTTTCACCGTGGTATAGCTGGCCCCCTTGGGCTCCAGGTGCAGCGCGTACATGGTGCCGAAGGTCCAGTCGAGGACGTAGACCGCCTTCTGGTATTTCGCGGGGAACTTCGCGCCGGTGGCGACCAGCACACCGACCGGGCTGCCGGGCCCGATGTCCATTAGCGCCGGCAGGCTGTCGGCGAACCAGCCCGGAGGATTACCGGAACCGCTGCGCCAACCGAAGTCGGCGCCGAGGGTGTTGTGGGTGGCGCGGGTCGGCCGGTACCACGGCGTGCCCATGTCCCATTCCATGTCGCTGTCCCACGAGAACAGGTCGCCCTCCAGATTAAAGGCGAGGTCATACGCGTTGCGGTAGCCGATGCCGACCAGATCCCACTTCGTGCCGTCGGCGTTGAAGCGCGCAACCCAGCCACCCGGAGCCATGGTGCCCTTGGCGTGGCCGTTGGCGTCCCAGTGACGTGGCAGCAGAATGTCTTCCTGCCAAATTTTCGGCGGCAGATAGGTATCGAACGGCTCGGGCATCTTGGTGAAGTTGCCAGCGGTGAAGTAGATCATGCCATCGGGGCCGAGTGCCAAGCCGTGTGGGCCGTGCTCGCCATTGCCATCGATGGCCTTGAGCTTGGTGACCTTGTCGAACGAGTCGTTGTTGTCGGTGTCCTGCAGGCGGTAGATGCCGCTGCCGTTGTTGCGGTAGCTGCCACTGATGGTGACGTAGAGGCTGTCGTGCGCCCACAGCAGGCCCTGCGCCGAACCGGCGGCGACATCGAGCTTTTCGACCTTGGTGGTCTCGGGATCCGCGCCTGGAGCGCATGGCGTGATGCGGTAGAGCGCGCCGTTCTGATCGCTGGCGATCAGGCGGCCCTTGGGATCGGCGCACAGGCTGACCCACGAACCCTGTTCGCCTTTCGGTACGTGGTAGATGACTTCGGCTTTGAAGCCCGGCAGCAGCGTGAGCTGATCCGCCGGCGTGACGCTGCCGCCACCGCCGGGTCTCGAACCGGCGAACACGTCGCCCCAGGGATCCTTGCCGAGTTTGCCGAGATCCGCCGAACCCTTCCAGGCGGCGTCGTTGAAGCCGGGTTTCTCCCAGCCATCGGCCTTGTCTCCGCTCTTCCACGAGGCATCCGACACCACTTCGACGGTCTTGCCGGCCTTGTCCTTCATCACCAGCTTGGCCACCATCGCCGCCTGTCCGTCATCATTGCGCCCTTCGACTGCGATGACGTTGGCGCCGGCCTTCAGGTGTTTGGCCACGTCGACGTTGACCGGTTCCTTCCACTCATCCGACTTGCCGACCTGGACACCGTTGACGAACACCGTCGCGTGGTTGTCGCAGGTGACCATCAGCTTCGCCGACGCGGGGACCGTCTCGACGGTGATGGTCTTGCGGAAATACACCGACTGGTTGGCGCTGGCACTCGGCGAGTTCCAGATCCACAGCGGGGTATCCGCCGCCTGGGCAGCGCCGCCCATGGCCAGGATCGCGAGGGAAGTAGTCAGGAACGTACGCAGCATGGAGTGGTCCAGGTAGGTTGGAATTTGTTGCAGGATCGTCAGTGCGGATCCACGTCAGCCGCGACATCCACGATGTCGCGGCTGACGCGTCGCATTACGGCATCACTTCAACGTGGTCAGCTTGATGTCCTTGAACTGGATCTTCATCGGCGGGCCCTGATGGAGCTGGAACGCCAGGATGCCTTCCTTGACTGCGTCCTTGGCCGATTCATCGATGGTCTCCGACATCAGCGTCCCGTTGATGGTGTGGGTCATGGTCGCGCCCTTGGCCACGACCTTGTAGAGATTCCATTCGCCTTTGCCCTTCACCGACGCCTGGAGCGCCTTGCCGTCAGCGAACTGTTCGGTCTTGGTCTTGGTCTTGCCGTCGCCGAGCCACGCACGCTGGCCGCGCGCAGCAAGGATATCGCGGCCGGTTTTCTCGCCGTAGTTAATGCCGGTGTAGGTCTGGCCTGCTTCGATGTCGGCCTGGTAGCCGGCGACCACGAAGTTGCCCAGATCCTTCGAACGGTATTGCAGGCCGGAGTTGGCCGAGTCGCTGAGGATGCGGTACTGGAACTCGATCTCGAAGTCAGCGACCGTGCCTTTGCGCCAGATCAGGAAGGTGTTGCCTTTCAGCGGTGCGGCAGCGGTGGACTCGCCGGTGATGGCGCCGTCTTCAACGCGCCACAGACCTTCAGCACCTTCCCAGCCGTCGAGGGTCTTGCCGTCGAACAACGCGATGGCATCAGCAGCGAAGAGGGGAGCGGAAGCAGCGACGAGCGCGAGGGCAGCGTGACGCATTAAGGACAGGGCCATGGTGGGTTCCTAGAATCGTGGGGGATAGGAGTGGTTGGATATGCAGAAGCGGAGTGATGTCGTGATCGTGACGCAGAACAACCCGCACGGCGCAGTTGTCAGAGATACGGGATCACACGTGTTGCGTTCGCTGATTTCTCCGCGTTTTAGCAGACGAAATCCGGCACAGGAAAATAGCACAGTCGCAACACGACAATCCCCACGCAGTCGCTCAGGCGAGTGACGGCGTGGGGATCAGATCATCGTCAGGTTATTTCTTGTTCTTCCGATAGTCGCCAACGTTCGGCGCATCCGGATTGGTATCCGGTCCGAAGTAGCGCAGCAGCACCAACGGCTCGGTGGTCGAGGTGTTCTTGAACGTCACGCCCTTCATGGCGGCGTTCTCGGTGATGTAGACTTCGTCTTCGGTCAGCTCGGTGAAGCCGATCATCTTCGGGCTGCTGATGCGCATGGTGTTCATGTAGCCTTCGCCCTGCACGACGATGGCACTTGATGCACCCTTGTCGGTGATGGTGCAGGTCGCGCCCGGATCGACGGTCAGTTCTTTGGCACTGAAGTACTGTTTGCCCTTCACGCGGCCGTAGACCACCCACTTATCGATATAGCCCTGCGCGGCGGTGTCGGCGCACGGGATCGGTTCAAGGTAATGGTTCGCATGGAAGTGCGGATCGACGTTCGCTTCCCAGTCAAGCTGGTCGACGATGTAATCCACGTCCTGCTTCTTGTCGGCGGGCACGTCTTTGACGAGCAGATCCCAGGGAACTGGACGGCCTTCGACGAGGTTCTGGTACATGCCGAACACGTCGCTGCCCCACTGCGGCTCATAGGTGCAGAGCGACCCAGGCGCGTGCAGGATGCCTGGGCCAACCAGCCAACCGGTGCCGGGCTGCAGACGCTGTGCGGCGGACAGATTCAGCAGGCCGTTGTCACCTTTGTTCCAGTCGCGCAGGCACTGCTTCACCTGTTCCTTGGTCGTGCCGGGGTTCAGGCCATAGAACGTGTAGGCGAAATTGTTCTCGACGTTGTTGTGTTGCGGCGGGAAATAATAGGCCTCGGGCTTGCCCTGCTGACCGACCTTGCTCGCCAGATCGAAGTCGTGGTGCATATGGTGCGGGATCGGACCCATGTTGTCGAAGAACTTCGAGTACACCGGCCACTTGCCGTATTCCTTCCAGATCCGATCGCCAACGATGTCGGCGCCGACGGCCTTGATCGCCTCGCGCAAAGTGAAGCGAGAGTTCTCGTGCACGATGTAACTCAGGCCTTCGTCCTCACGACGGTTGTCGTTGGCGGCTTCAGTGGTCGAGCCGAACCAGCGCTCATCGATGCCGCCGCGGTCGAGACCGAACGCATACAGATCCTTGGGGTCGAGCTTGAGGCGCTGACCCGGCTGCAGGAACGAGCGCGGCACCCAGTTCGGCGCCAGACGCAGCAGACCACCGTTGGTCTTGAGCGCGGCGGTGACGGCGGCTTTCACATCGGCGGCGGCGGTCAGGGTGGTCAGTTGGCGAACATCGCGAGGAGGGGCGGCGGGTGAGATCATCGGAGGCTTCCTTCGTAGGTGGGCGAAGCGTGGGGGTGATGAAAAATGCGGTGAGCGTGGGCCGAGGGGAGCCGATGGCAGAGAGTGGTTGCCCTGGGATCCGCAGTGCGTCAGTCGCTGGTTCTCGCGGGACGATCCCAACGAGTTCCACATTTGCAAAGACATATACAGACATACACAGAAGGCGTTGCATCCGCCCAGGTAACCCATCCACACATGTTCGCTCAAGAACGCCACATCCTGATTCTGGACCTTCTCGACAGGGAGGGCTCTGTCCGCGTTGCCACGCTGGCCGAGCGCCTGCAGGTCACTGAAGAGACCGTTCGTCGCGACCTCGAACGCCTGGGAAATGATGGGAAGCTGCTGCGTACACATGGTGGCGCGCTGCCGCTTGATGCATCGAAACGTGAGCAGCCCTTCGAAGTCCGCCGCAGCGCTCAGCAGCGCGAGAAGGATGCCATCGCGCGCATCGCCGCCGAACAGGTTCACGACGGCGAGGTCATCGCCATCGACGGCAGCTCCACTGCATTTGCCGTCGCGCGTGCACTGGCGGATCAGGCGATCACGGTGATCACCACCTCGATGCCGGTGATCATGGCGCTCGCCCAGCGCAGCCGCATCCGCGTGGTGTGTGCTGGTGGGACACTCGATCGCACCTCGATGTCACTCTCCGGCGCATTGACCGAGCAGGTGCTTGACCACTACAACATTCATCGTCTCTTCCTGTCCTGCGCTGGGGTCGATGCCGACCGTGGCCTGACCGAAACCGCCGATGGACTCGCCGCCGTGAAACGCCGCCTGATCGCCCGCGCTGACCGCACGTACCTGCTCGCTGACCACACCAAGTTCGGTGTGCGTGGCGGCGTGACCTTCGCCGGCATCGATCAGATCGATGCGCTGATCACCGACCGCATCGCCGACCCCGATCAACTTGCCCGCATCACCCAAGCGGGCGTCACCATCCACCAGGCCGACTGACCTCGGCAGTTACCAGCACGCAAGGATTGCCAGCCATGAGTAAGCACCCCAACAATTATCCCAAGCTGCATAACGCCACGTGGCCCGGTCTGGTGGGCAAGGGCGGCACCGGCCCGACGGACGAGCCGTTCATCGACTTCGACACCATGCTCGACATGACGGCGAAAGCCGATGTCGATGGCGTGAAGTTCGATGGCATCGACATCTTCCTCTTCAATCCGCACCTCGACATCGACGCCAGCGATGACGTCTTGAAACAGCTCGCCGACAAGGTGAAGGCCAAGAACCTCACCATCGGCTCGTTGGTCGCGCCGGTGTGGGGCCCGACGGGCGGCGGTTCCGCTTTCGGCAGCGACGAAGACCGCGCGAAGTTCATCGGCCAGGTGAAGAAATCCGTCCGCATCGCCAACAAGCTCAAGGAGCTCGGCGTGCGCAGCGACAACCTCATCCGCATCGACTCGTCCGGCGGTCCCGCTGATTGGGCGAAGGATCCAGCCGGCAACACCAAGAAGATCGCCGACACCTTCCGTGAAGCGGGCAAGATCGCCAAGGACAACGGCGAACGTCTTGCCGCCGAAGGTGAGATCTGCTGGGGTGGCATGCAGAGCTGGCGCAAGATCGCCGACCTGTTCGAGAAGGTGAACATGCCCGGCGTCGTCGGCATGCAGTCCGACATGGCGCACACGCTGCTGTTCCTGATGGGCTACAACGCGCCAGAAGACGCGCTGCTGCCAGCCAATTACGATTGGAAGGACAAGGACGTCTTCTACGCCGCCTATAAAAAGATGACCGATGTCCTGCGTCCGTGGACCCTTGACTTCCACGTCGCTCAGAACGACGGCACGGTCAAGGGCCAGGGCTCACACGACAAGACTGGCCGTCACTGCCTGGCAAAAGATCCCACCGGCAAGTTGGAGATCACCAAGGCCGCCGGCTACTGGCTGCGCGACGACAAGGGCCAGGTCACCAAAGCGGTGAAGCACCTGTGCTGGGACGGCTGCATGTTCCCCAACGCGGTGATGAAGAACCAGCAGACCTGGAACGACATCCTTGCTGCGATGCTCGCGGTGCGCGACGCGCACGGCTGGCAGCAGGCCGAGCATCAGGCGAAAGCCTGATGCTCAGGTCCGATGTCCGATGTCCGATGTCCGATGTCCGATGTCCGATGTCCGATGTCCGATGTCCGATGTCCGATGTCCGATGTC
>Ga0105046_10019145_pt1 | contig 10392 bp, 7 predicted proteins | sample MAT03_FD_78385 | JGI IMG/M metagenome (GOLD analysis project Ga0105046, IMG submission 78385) | Freshwater microbial communities from Lake Fryxell liftoff mats and glacier meltwater in Antarctica - MAT-03 (megahit assembly) | ecosystem: Environmental > Aquatic > Freshwater > Ice > Liftoff... | reverse complement strand
TGAGGATGTCGTCTTCTTCAATCAAGAAACTGGTATAGGGGGTGATGATGCCGAAGCGCACGCTCAAGCTGACCACGCTCTCGACCAATTCGGGGTTTTCACCGTTCAGGCGGATTTCGTCCAGCAGTTCTGCGATTCGCCGTTGCGCCCATAGCCGTGCGATGAATGATTCGCCGCCCGCGTTTTCACGGAAGGTCAGGTCATCGAAAGTGAAGGTCGTGGCTTGACCCTTCACGCTGCCGCTGACGCTGACCGTCACGGCGTCCGCGCCTTGACGATAGCGCCCGACGAGGATCAATTGTTCACCCGCGAACAGGTCGGTAAGTTGCTGCGGGTATTGCAGTTCGGTCAACACGCCGCCGAAATCAAGTACGACATCGCTCAAGACGGGCGAGCTAATTTTGGTGTACAGGCTTGCCATTTCCTCGTCAATGCGTTGGGTCGGGCGGACATAGGCGGCTGTCCCGCCCAAGTTTTGCGCCACGCTGTCCAAGAGGATGGTGTTGACATCATCTCCGACGCCGAAGGTGAAAACACGGGCGTTGGGGCGAGCAGCTTGGCGAGCATTGGCGATAATCGAGTCAATCTCGATCACGCCCTCGCTGGGCTGGCCGTCGGTCATGAATAGGACGGTGGCCGGGCGTTCGACATCGACCATCCCCAGCGCGGTCACTAAGGCGATGTTGATGTCTGTGCCACCCTCAGCGTACAGGCTGTTGACCCATTGCACGGCATCATTGGCTTGGTCGGCGGGCTGTAGCTCGGCGGCGTATTGGCGGAAGCCGGTGCTAAAGACCACGACGTTGAAGCGGTCTTGCGGGTTGAGGTTTTCCAGCACATAGGCGGCGGCGGCTTGCGCTTGAGTCCATTTCTGACCCTGCATACTGCCGCTTTGGTCGATGACGAGGATGACATCTTTGGCTTGGATGGCGGCTTCATCAACCGTCAGCGGCGGCTGTACCAGTAGCAAGAAATAACCATCTGCGCCCGCGCTCTCTTTATAGGTCAACAAATTAACGTTGACCGTATCCGAGGCGACGCCGTAATACAGCGTGAAGTCTTGGGCGGCCACGGCGTTAATCATCTCGAACCCGGCGCGGAAGCTGGTCTCGCTCTGACGGCTGATGGCGATTTGGTGCGAGGGCGAATAAACCGCTGCGATGGGGGTTGTGCCGGTCACTTCAACCGAAAGTGACAGTTGATCGACCACGCGAGCCGTCGTCAGCGGATAAACGTATTGGACGAGGCCGTTTTCAACCGGTAGCAGTTGGCTGTAGTCGATTTGGATTCGGCGGCTCTCGCCGGGCGGGATCGGAAAGACGTTGGCCTGAATCGCTTGCGTGCCGACATATTCCAACAGCGCCGGGTCACGGTATTGGCGCACGATTTCGTTGTAAATTTCCCGCGCCTCAGTCGCACTTAAAATCTTGGCGTCAAAGGCTTCACCATTGATGAACATGGTCAGGCGGTCAACGGCGGCGTTGTCTGGCAACGGGAAAACGAATGTCCCCTCGGCCAACCCTTCACCGGTGTTGGTGAATTGTAGGTCGATGCGGGTGGTCGCCAGTTGGTCATTGATCGTTGCGCTGACGCGGTGAAAATCTACCGTCAGCCATGACGGGTCTGTGAAGACGCCGGGCGTCCAAATCGGCGGCATCGGCTCAATCAGCGGGTCGGTCTGGGCGCTGGTGGTGGCGACGGTGCTGGTCAGAGCCAGCATCACGACGAACATAAGGCTTAAGAAGATTCGGGTGCTGCGGCGGTTCATGGGGGAGTCCCTCTTGGTTTATACGTGCCGTTATGAGAGAGACGTTAATGGGTTGAAGAATGTTCCGAGCAAAAAATAAGTCGTGTTTGGCGGGCGCACACATGGGTGCGCCCCTATGTCAATGAAAAACGCCCCTACCTAGAGAACCGGTAGGGGCGTTTTTTGTCTTTCTGAGGACTTTAGCGTGTTTTACTTGGCGGAAGCCGTCGCGCCGCTGGGCATAGACGACGGGGCGTCTGTCTCAGGAACCGGGCGGACATCCGGCATGATGGCCTGACCGTGTTCAAAGTCGTCAATGAAGACGTGGACATCATCCACAACCGAGGCGACGTGCAGATGACCGATGGCCTTCAGGCCGCCGAACATGATGAAACCCCAGACGCCGGTGAAGGCGATGACTGCCAACGACCCAATCAATTGCACACCCAGCAGGCTCGCGCCGCCGCCATAGAACAGGCCGCCCGCTGCCGAGGCTTCCATGCCGTAGGTCAGTCCGGGCAGACCGAACAGGCCAATAGCGACGGTTCCCCAGATGCCGCAAGCGCCGTGAACTGCGAACGCGCCTACCGGATCGTCGATACGCAGCTTTTCGATCAATTCGGCTGCATAGATTACGAGGACGCCGCCTACCGCGCCGATCATAATGGCCGAACTGGGGGTGACGAAGGCGCAACCAGCGGTGATGGCGACCAGACCGGCCAGCGAGCCGTTCAGGGTATACACCAAGTCCCATTTGCCGCTACGGAAATATTGCACGAGCATCGTGACGACCATCGCAGCGCCAGCGCCGAGCGTGGTGTTGACCGTGACTAGACCGATCAGGCCGGTGTTGCCCGTGCCGAGGGTCGAGCCGGGGTTAAAGCCGTACCAACCGAACCACAAGATCATCGTGCCGATGGTCGCCAAACCGAGGTTGTGGGCGGGCGGTAGCGGCTTCCATTCGCCGTTCTTGCCGATGCGAATCTTGCGCGGCCCAAGCATCCAAGCGCCGACCAGTGCGGTGATGCCGCCGACGGTGTGAACCACGGTTGAACCGGCGAAGTCGTGGAAGCCGATTTGAGCCAGCCAGCCGCCGCCCCAAATCCAGTGAACGACAATCGGATAGCTGAAGGCGGCCATGAAGATGCTGTAAATCAAGTCGCCGACGAAATCGGTACGTTCGGCCATCGCGCCGGTGGTGATGGTGCTGGCGGTGGCTGCGAACGCGAATTGGAAGAAGAACATGGTGAAGACGTCAAGGTTAGGGTAAGCGGCAAACTTGCCGTAAGTCACCACACCATCAACGACGGAGAAGGCTTCACTCAAGAAGAAGTTCGACGTGCCGATCAAGCCGCCCGCCGTCGTGCCGAAGGCGATGCCGAAGCCGACTGCCCAGAACGCGATGGCGGTCACACCGGCGTCAATGAAGTTTTCAAGCAGCGCATTGACTGCGCCCGTCCCACGGATTAGGCCGGTCTCCAGCATGGCGAAACCACACTGCATGAAGAACACGAGGAAGCCGGCAAACAACACCCACACGTTATCGAGGGAAGCTTGTGTGTTAGACAGCGCGCTGGTGACGGCAGTGATCGGGTCGGCGGCCTCAGCTTGGGCGAAAGCGTTCGTCCCAAACACAACCAAGATAAGTGATGCAATCGCTAGAACTATCAGTCGGCGCGTGTTGTTGCGACGAAGGCGAAGGCGAAGGCGCATAAGGGGGATCCCTCCGGAAGATAGAAAGTGTCAAACCTTGTGCTTGACTTGCCACAAGTCTAGGCCATCTCGCATTTTAGGGTTATGGGGGTGCGAAATGAACTTTTTGACATAACTTTGTCTACTTTTCACAAAGAAATGGTATTAGCTATCGGTATGACCAAAAAGAATGGGCGGTATTGTGGAAGATAGGACAGTCAAAGCGTTATAACTGCACAACAAACACCCCTAAAAATGCTTGAGTTGGGTTTATATCACAAAAGACAGCGTTTTTTTGATATAAAAACAACCAGACATTTACATTGTCTGGTTGTGAATCAGCATCATTATCGGGCGCAGTAACGTTTCCAGCGCCCGATTTGCCAAAATACTGAAATAGCCCCAGAGCGTGCTGAGGCTGATTGTTCACTTTAACCTATGCGGCTATTCATCGCTTGGGATTTGGGAGTCGCTCCCGCCGACCCACGTCCTGCTGGTGACGCGAAAACCGAGGTCGTGACGATGGAGGTGGGGGTAATAGCGCGCCCGCGAGGTCGTGCGGGCGTGTTTCATGCGCTCCTCAAATGAGCCGCCGCGTAAGGCCGGGGAGGTGATTTGCAGCGCCGAGTCTTTGTCGGGGCTATCAAATTCACTGCGCGTCCATTCCCAGACGTTGCCGGACATATCTTGCACCCCAAACGGGCTGGCTCCGCCCTCAAAGCGCGTGACCGGGGTTGTGCCGCCTACCCCACTCTCTTTGATGTTACAACGCGACAGGTCAAAAATATCGCCCCACGGATAATGCGTGCGCCCTTCCCCGTGTGATGCCCACTGCCATTGCGCCTCAGTCGGGAGCGCAAGGTCTAGGCCGGTGTGATGACTCAGCCAGCGACAATACGCGATACATTCATACCATGTCAAATTGACCATCGGATGGTCGGGATGGCGCGAGCCGGGGACTTGCACATCACGAGGGTAAATCAGGCCGTCCCACCACCGACTGTCCGAGTAGCCCGCATCATCAATGAAGGCGCGGAACTGCTCTTGTGTGACCGCATAGCGCGAGATGGCAAAGGCTGGCACATCAAACGCGCCGACGATGGTGTGCATGGTCAAGTGTCCGGCGGGGATGTTCACCCAGTCCAACAACGGAAGCGTGAAATACGCTTGCACCATTTGAGGCGTCCCGTCAAAATTGTACTCCTGCGCGGATTCAGCACCGATGCTGGTTCCCGACCCGACTAACGCGACCTCACGTTGACGGCGCGGCACGCCGACCTGTAGCGCGAGCATGTGCGCCAGCTTATCGACGCCGGTATCGTAAGAAGTCGCCGAAAAATTGACCCCTTCTGACCACGCTACCGGGCGGATGTCTTCTGGCAAACTGTAACGCGGGCGTGTGCCATCGACATATACCGGGAAAATCGGGCGGCGAGCTGCCAACGCCGCGTTGAGGATGCGGCGCACGCGGTCATCGGGGCGCTTAATGCGGTCTTCTTCAAAAGTCTGCGCGGTAACGACGATGATGATCGCCGATGCGTTTGTGACTTGCGGGATCAATTGTTTCTCAATGGAATCGCCGTCAATACTGCGGTCATCCATCAGCGTAGATATTTCGATGCGTCCTTCGAGGTCGCGGGCGATGAGCTGTGCCAGCGCCCAGTCCTTCCGCCGATAGCAGATGAAAACAGTCTCGGCCATGAGGTAAGTTCTCCAACCAGTTCGTTTAATTGCCAGTATCGCACAGCAACATAAAGGGTTGTTTGTCCCCGTGTTAACACACGTCCCTAAGCAAAGGCCAACTGTATCGGCTATAATGATGGAAATCAGATTACAAATCTCGATTCTGGCGTAGACGGGGGATAGGCGGACTATGACAGACCAAGCCCCACAGTTCATTGATGAAGGGGTGCGTTCACCGCGCACAGCCTCGTCTGAGGTCGCTCGGTCACCGCGCAGCACCGAACACGCCCTGACCTTTTGGCAGACGATGGACAAGCCGTTATTGGTGATTGTGGGTATCCTAATCGCAGTCGGCTTGATTATGGTCTACAGCACGACCTTTGACTGGAGTTTTGCCTCGACCGGCAACGCGACCACCAAAGTCTTGGAACAGGCGCGTAATATCGGCATCGGTTTGGTGCTGGCCTTCATCACGTTGCTCATCGACTATCGGCGATTTCGGCGACTGGCACTTTTGATTTTGATCGGCACGGTTGGCTCGCTAATCGCGGTATTGCTGTTTGGCGATGACGTGTTTAACGCCCGTCGTTCGTTGATTGGTGGGCGCTTCCAGCCGGGCGAATTGGCCGAACTGACCATGATTATTTATATGGCGGCGTGGCTTTCTAGCAAAAACACCCGCATCCGCAGCTTGACTTACGGCTTGCTCCCTTTTGCCGTGCTGATTGGGTTGGTCGGCGGCCTCGTGATTTTGCAGCCGGATATCTCGACGGCGGTCATCATTTTTGTGGTGTGCGGCGCGATGTTTTTTCTGGCGGGGGCAGACCTCGTGCAACTTGGGGCTGCGGCTGGGATTGCGGGGCTGGCAGGCGTAGTCTTAGTCTTGAGTGGTAATCTGTTGTATGCTCAGAATCGCGTTGGCCCGTTCTTAGAGTCGCTGACGGACATCACCCGCGCCGACTATCATGTGTTCCAAGCCTATGTCGCGTTCAGCAACGGCGGCTTGTTCGGGGTCGGATTGGGGTTGAGCCAGCAAAAGTTCAATAACGCCCTCCCTGCCCCCCATACCGACTCGATTTTTGCTATCATCGGCGAGGAATTTGGGATTTTTGGGGCGACGCTAGTCGTGTTATTGTTCGTATTATTGGTTTGGCGCGGCCTGACCACTGCGCGGCGGGCGGGCGACTCGTATGGGGCGTTGCTGGCGTCTGGCCTGACGATTTGGATCATCAGCAAGGCGTTATTGAATATCGCGGTCATGTTGGCGCTCGTCCCCCCGACGGGGATTGCGCTGCCACTTATCAGTTTTGGCGGCTCGTCAATGGTGACGGTATTGGTTGGGATAGCTTTAATTTTGAGCGTGCAGCGCGCTAATATCTTGCGCGAACACGCCGTAGACCGAAGGGGGACCCGTGCGACTCCTGATCGCAGCAGGGGGAACGGGCGGACACGTCTACCCGGCTCTAGCCATCGCTGAGTCACTTTATGCCCAAGACCCCGCCGCGTATGTCGTATTTGTCGGCACGGTGGGTGGGATGGAACGCCCGATGATCGAGACATCGGGGGTTCGGTTTGCCGCGTATCACGAGGTTCAGGCCGGCCCATTGCATGGCGTCGGAGTCCTGACCGCGTTGGGCAGCCTATTTAAGCTGCTGCGCGGCATGGTCACGGCATGGGGGATCATCAGCCAACACCGGCCAGAGGTCATGGTCAACACCGGCGGCTGGGCGGCTGTGCCGGTCACAGTGGTCGCATGGTTGCGCCGTGTGCCAGTGGTGATTTATCTGCCGGACATCGAGCCGGGCTTGACCATTCGCTCTACAAGATTGTTGGCGACTCGAATCGCGGTCACCACGGCGGAAAGCGCGCCGTACATCCCGGTTGGCAAGATGGTAGTGACCGGCTATCCGTTGCGCCGGAACGTCATGGCGGCCACCCGTGAAGGCGGCATCGCACATTTCGGACTCGACCCCGCCAAAAAGACGCTGTTGGTGTTTGGCGGCAGCCGGGGCGCACGCAGCATCAATATCGCGGTGATTGACGCCTTACCAAAACTTTTGGCGGCGGGTGACGTACAAGTGATTCATGTCACGGGCGAATTGGACGCAGACCGCGCCGAGGCCGTCAAAAATACCCCCGGCTATCACCCGTTCGCCTATCTGCATGACGATATGGGCTTGGCGATGGCCGCCGCTGATTTGTGTGTGTGCCGTAGCGGGGCGAGTACGCTGGGCGAACTGCCTTATTTCGGCTTACCCTCAATCCTTGTCCCTTATCCGCACGCATGGCGCTATCAGCAGGTCAACGCCGATTATCTGGCCTCACGCGGGGCGGCGCTGGTGCTGCCAGATGAACAGATGTCGGATAAACTGGTCGATGAAGTCCAACGATTGTTGACCTCGCCCGACGCGCTGGCGACCCTGCAAAAAGCGGCGGCGGCGCTCAGGCAAGAGGACGCAGCCGCCCATCTGGTGACGCTATTGCGCGAGGTCAGCCGCGCCAAACAACTGATTTCTGAAGGAGGGACGCGCTCATGATGCAGTTAAACCTGCTGTTCTTCCTGTTGGTGCTGGTCTTCGGCTTGGTCGGCTATGCACGCGGGTGGAGCAAGGAAATTATTTCGACGGCTGGCATTGTGCTGGCAATCTTTGCGATTCACAATTTCAACGATATGCTACGTTCGATGGTCAATGCCGACCCGCCTGCCGGGGCAAGCCTGACGCTGGAATATATCACCAACCGCCAATCCCTGTTCTGGCTGCAATCAGCGGTGTTTGCGTTGATCGTCTTTTTCGCCTATCAAACGCGGGCGCTGGTGGGTGAAGATGTCCGGCGCGGCCAAAACCGCTCTTCTGCCCGTGACCGTGACGGCCAAAATGATGACTTTCAGGCGCGCATCATGGGCTTCATCTTTGGGCTGGTCAACGGCTACCTGATTTGGGGGTCGCTGTGGTACTTCATGGATAAGGCTGGCTACCCGCTCGCGCCGTATGTGAGCGCGCCGCCGGTCGGCAGTGACAGTTTCGCATTGATTGGCGTGCTACCGTTGAACATCCTCGCCCCCGGCGGCGTCGATACATTGCTGACGCTGATGGTGATTATCGCCTTCCTCATCGTTTTAATTTTGATCTAGGGGGATGTGATGATTTGTGGGTCATGGGCAGACGTATCGAATCAACATCCGCTAAGATGCCGTAAATTTCATGCGCGGATTCATCAGCGCCGTCTCATCACTGTTTTTAAGGGTGTTTCGGATGATTGAACTGTCCTCAGTGATGTGGCTGGCGGTGATGTTGAGCGGCTTGTTGGGGTTTTTACGCGGCTGGCGCGCCGAGGTGCGCGTGTTGTTCATCCCCATTGCCTATATCTATGTGCTGCTTCAGCTTGACGCCATCATCCGCGCCTTCACGTTATTGGTCGGGGTTTCGTCTTACGTTTGGTTTATTTTGCACTCAGTCGGATTTTTCGGCACCGTTTGGTACTTCGGTTATCGCGGACGCCAACTGATTGACACCGAAGGCGAGCGTTATTACGTCCGGCTGAATTCCTCATCAAGTTGGTTGGGGGCGCTGTTCGGGGGAATCAATGGCTGGTTGATGATGGGGACATTTTGGTACTTAATGGATGTACACGGCTATCCCCTCGCGCCGTATATCACCGCGCCGGGCTTAAACTCGCCGAGCGTACAAGCCTTATGGGCGCTGCCACCGGTCATTTTCACTGGGGGAATCTCAGCGGGCAACCCAGACTTCTTGTTGGTAGCGGCCTTGTTTGTGTTGGCGATGCGTCTGCGTTCCGATTAAGGCGCGCCGGGTTTGGTGGGGTGCGCCGCGTCTCTACAAAAACCGAATTGGGGAGAAATGATCGTGCCAGAGCAGGTTCAGAAACTGAGCGCCCAGACCCGCGTACATTTGGTCGGGATTGGCGGGACAGGGTTATCGGCCATCGCCCGAGTCTTGTTGGAGCGCGGCATCCCGGTCAGCGGCAGTGACCGCGCCATCAACCCCGTGACCGACCTGTTAGAGGCGCTCGGCGCGACGATTCATCTCGGCCACCGTGCCGAAAACATCGAAGGCGCGGCGCTGCTACTGGTCACATCAGCGGTCAAAAATGATAACCCTGAAATCGTGGCCGCGCTCGAAGCGGGTCTGCCGGTCATGAAGCGGCGCGACTTCTTGCCTTTATTATTGGGTGGCGACACGGTGATTGGGATCGCTGGGACGCACGGCAAGACTACCACCACAGCCATGACCACCCATATCTTGCGTGAAGCAGGGATGACCCCCGGCTATATCGTCGGTTCAGTGATGAAAAACACCGGCACGAACGCCGACGGCGGCGGTGGGGGAAAATCGCCATTCGTGATTGAAGCCGACGAATACGACGACATGTACCTCGGCCTGACGCCGCGTATCGCGGTCATCACCGGTATTGAGTGGGATCACCCCGATTTTTTCCCCACCGAAGGCGACATGGTGCGCTCATTTGCCGCCTTCATCGGTCAGATTCAACCCGATGGCGTCTTGATTGCCAGCGCCGACACGCCCTATAGCCTCGCCCTCGCCCGACAGCACGAGTCGATCAAAATAGTGCTGTATGGTCGTGACCGCGAGGAATCCGATTGGTTCATCCATAACCTACACACCACGCCTGACGGCTTGACCTGTTTTGAGGCGATTGAGCGCGCCACGCTGACCGCCTATCCGTTCAAGCTCAAAGTGCCGGGCGCGCATAATGCCCTTAATGCGCTGGCCGCGACATTAGCGTCGGCAGCGGCTTGCGGCGTCACATTCGAGTCGGCGGCTAAGGCGCTGGAATCCTTTGAAAGCACCGGGCGGCGCTTTCAGGTGATGGGTGAGGTCAAACAGATGATTGTGGTGGACGATTACGGCCATCATCCGTCGGCCATCCGCGTGACCTTAGAGGCCGCCCGCCAACGTTACCCTGACCATACGCTGTGGGCGGTCTGGCAGCCGCACACCTTCAGCCGCACGCGGGCGCTGATGTCCGATTATGCGCGCTGCTTCAGCACTGCCGATGGCGTGGCGGTCATGGACATCTACGCCTCGCGTGAGCAACCCGTGCCGGAGGTTAGCGGTCAAATCGCCGCCGCCCAAATCGCCCATCACCATCCCAACGCACATTATACTGGCGACATCGCAGCCACCATCACCGACCTCAAAAAGTGCGTGACAGGCAAGTCGGTGGTGATCGTGTTCAGCGCTGGGGACGCTATTGCCGTCAGCGCCGGGCTGTTGGCGGACTCATGA
>Ga0105046_10019144_pt1 | contig 10393 bp, 7 predicted proteins | sample MAT03_FD_78385 | JGI IMG/M metagenome (GOLD analysis project Ga0105046, IMG submission 78385) | Freshwater microbial communities from Lake Fryxell liftoff mats and glacier meltwater in Antarctica - MAT-03 (megahit assembly) | ecosystem: Environmental > Aquatic > Freshwater > Ice > Liftoff... | reverse complement strand
GAGCGCAGGGTGAGAGCTCAATTGCGCCTCGACACGACATTTCTCCCTGCGCTCGAAATGACAAAGCCGCCAAGCGTCATTCTGCGCGGAGCCGGCAGGCGCAGTCGCAGAATCCACAACATCCCGTGTCGGCAAAGCCGAACAAGGTTCACGTAAACCCAAAGCCAGGCCGCCATTGAATTGACCCGTGAATTGACCGGTGAATTGACCCGTGATTTGAGTTTCGCTTGATCTTTGCAGGTCACGCTGGGGCCATCTTTGAATCGAAAGGGTGTCGATATGGTGAGGTCGTTGAAAACTGCACTAAAAACTGCGTTTGGATTGAGCCTGCTGGGCTTGCTCGCAATCGGCGTTTCGGCTTGGTGGTATGTGCACAGCTTGAATCTGGATGCAGAACCCAAAGCGGACCCGCGCGCCGACGCCAGCGCGCTTGGTTTTGCGCAAGACTACAGCGGTGTCAGCCGGGGTCGTATTCTGGCCGTGGTGAGCAGCGCGGAGCGTCTGCTTGACGGCAGTCCAACGGGCTTTGAGCTCGGCGAGCTGGCGCGCGCATGGTGGGTATTTCGCGGCAACGGGTATGAGGTTGAGATTGCCAGTCCGCTTGGCGGCAAGGCGCCGATGCGTCTGGATGACGATTTGATTGATGCCGATTACGCCTTCTTGAATCACCCGGAAGCAGCTCGCCAGCTTGCGGCAACCCGCCGACTGAGCGATGTCGATCCCAAAGCCTATGTCGCGGTTTACTTCGTGGGCGGCAAGGGCACGATGATCGATTTCTATCGCAATCGGGACATTGCGCACTTGTTGCGCGAGCTGTCGCCGGGTGCGGTGATCGGTGCGGTGTGTCACGGGCCCGCTGCACTGCTGGATGTGCGGCTCGCGGATGGCTCGCTCCTGCTGCACGGCCATGTGGTTTCCGGTTTCAGCAACGCCGAGGAGCGATTTTTGATGGATGAGCCAAGCGCCAAGCTGGGCTTTTTGCTTCAGGACGCGCTCAGCCTGCAGGCTGGTAGCTACTCGGAAGGCCCGATGTATTTGGAGCACGTGGTGCAAAGCAAGCGTCTGATCACCGGTCAAAACCCCTGGTCGACATGGAAGCTTGCAGAGTCGATGATGCGTGCCTTAGGCCATGAGCCCGCTGTCAGGCGCCAAACCGCTGAGGAAAGAAGTGTGCAGCTGCTCCACATTTATCGTCGCCACGGGCTGGCGGCCGCCATGCGCGAAAAGCAGGCTGGGCGCGCAAGCGACAAGCGCCTGCTGCTGATGCACGCGGTGATTGCTGGCATGCAGTGGCATGTCTGGGATGCGCTCAAGCTTGCGCGCCTGGCGAAGGCGGGCTGAGCCTTGGTCGCCGGTGCGGTCAGTCTGCGTGTGCTGGTGATTGAGGATCACCATGGGTTGCGCATGGCTCTGGCCAGCTTGTTGGCGAGCCAGGGGCATCGGGCCGATTTTGCGGCCGATGGTCGTACGGGTTTGCAGCTGGCCCTGGAGCTTGCGCCGGACGTGGTGGTGCTTGATCTGGGTTTGCCGGGCATGGACGGGCTCAAGCTTTGCTCCCAGCTGCGCGCGCAGTCAGATCGTCATATTCCGGTGCTGATGCTGACCGCCCGCGACACCTTGCACGACAAATTGCTCGGCTTTCAGGCGGGGGCAGACGACTATCTGGTGAAACCCTTCGCCAACGAAGAGCTGCTTGCGCGCTGTCTGGCGCTTTCGCAACGCCATCGGGTGGGTGCCCAACATCGGCTTGAGCTGGGTTCGCTCAGCATTGATCGCCAAACCGGCACCGCGTATCGGCATGGACAGCCGCTCGCGCTGCAGCGTATACCGTTTCAGATTCTTATGGCGCTGGCGGAGGCTTGGCCGCGCGTGCTCAATCGCTCGGAGCTAACCGATCGCGTTTGGCCGGACGAAACACCGCCATCGGATCCGCTGCGCTCGCATCTGTACACCCTGCGCCAGGCACTCGACAAGCCATTCGCAAAGCCGATGCTGATCACCGTGCACGGGGTGGGGTTTCGCCTGGACGCGCAGACTTGAGCACGCCGCGCTGGCGCGATTTGCGTTTGCGCACGCGCCTAATGCTTGCCTTTGGCGGCTTCAGCCTGCTCGCCACCAGTCTTTTTTCGCTGTATGGACTGGCCTTTGCGTACACCGTGGAGGATGAGTTCTTCGAGTCGATGCTGAAGGAAGAATCGACGCGGCAGCGCGCGCAGTATGCGCAAACGGGCGTCTGGGCCGCGATTTCGGATCCCAGCATGCAGCTCTACAGCAGGCCCGAGGCGTTTCCCGAAGAGGTGCTTGCGAAGTACCTGGCGGAACCCACGCGCCGCGAATTCAGTGGCGACGCGGGGCGGCATTTTCATTTGCAGTCAATCCAGGCCGAAACCCAGGATGGCAGGGCGGTTTCGGCTTGGCTGCTGGCCGAGGTCAGCCAGAAACTGGTGTTTCGGGGCATGCGCGGGATTGTCTTTGAAATACTCGGATACTCCGCCTTGGTTTTGCTCAGTGCGGCACTCTTGCTCGCGTGGTGGCTGGCGCGCAGCGCGACCCAGCCGCTCAGTAAGCTGGCGTCCCTGATGGCGCAGATCGAGCCCGATAAGTTGCCGCTGCAATTGCCGAACAATCTGGACCGCGATGAGGTTGGCGTGCTCAGTCGCGGCCTGAATGATCTGGTGCTGCGCATCCGCCAGTTCGTTGCGCGCGAGCAGGAGTTCACGCGCGACGCCAGCCACGAACTGCGCACGCCGCTCAGCGTGATCTCCTGCCTTGCGCAACAAATTGCCGCTGGCCCCGACTTGCCTGACGCAACCCGCGAGCAGCTCAGAATGATCTTGAATGCGGTCAAGCAGCAGCAGCAAACGGTGCTGAGCCTGCTGACCCTTGCGCGCGAGGAGCATTTGCCGGGCGCGGCTGGCGCTCGCTGCAGGGTTTTGCCGACGCTTGAGCGCGTGATTGTCGAGCAAGCGTCTTACCTGGATCAAAAAGCCATGCAGCTGGATCTGGTGTGCGCGCCCGAGCAGGAAACCAGCTTGCCCGAGCCGATCCTGCATATCGTGCTATCGAACCTTATCGGCAACGCGCTGGCGCACGGCAGCCGCGATGGCCGGATCAACATCACGGTGCAGCAGGCGCGATTTTCCATCGCAAACCAGCATGCTGCCGAGCAGCGCTCAGAAACGCCGATGGCCGCATTCGCCAAACACGGTGGCAGTGCGGGCTTCGGTCTGGGTCTGGCGATCGTGAAGCGACTGTCGGATCGCCTTCAGCTGGAGCTGAGCTTCGAACAGATCGGCGGCGAAACCACGGTGAGCTTTGCTTTGCTGCCGTCAGACAGCCGTTAATGCTTGCATTTGGTTGCTCTACTCAGCGCGGCTGTTCGCAACTTGCTCAAGCGCGTCCTGCTGGCGCGCGTCCTGCTCAAGCGCGTCCTACTCAGGCGCGTCCTACTCAGGCGCGTCGTGCTCAGGCGCGTCGTGCTCAGGCGCGTCCTCGGCGCCGCGCCGCTAACCAGCGCCATGCCAGCGCCGCGCCGTTCAATGCCGCAAACAAATAGCCAAAGTAACCCAGACTCACGTCGTAGGCCTGCCCAGGAGCGCGTGGATCCACGTACACGGCTTCCGCTGCGCCGTCCTGCTTTGCGCTGGCTTGGTCGAGCGCGCAGGTTCGACTTTCTTCGCTGTAGCTGCGTGCGGCGCTTTGCGCTTGGCCGCTCGGATCGAGGTAGCGCACCGCATAGCGGTAGACGATGACACAGCCGGCGACGGTTGCATTAGTTGAGCTGGTGATTTGTGTGTCGGCGATGGTGCCCTCCACCTCAAGCAAATAACGCCGGCTCCAGCTGGTGTACAGGCCGATGCCGAGCGCAATCACGAGCAGCGCAAGCTCCCAGCGATGCATAACAAATTGTCGCTGCGCGCTTGCGGTCATGGTGTCTAGCCCCGAATGGAGAGCAGCTCCGCGCGCCCGAATCGGCTTTGCGAGAGCAGCTTGTTGAGGTCCTGAAGCAATTCCTGCGCGGGTTGGGCAAAGCCATAGGGTGGATTCAGAATCAACATGCCGCAGCCATTAAGGCGCAGATTGGTGTCGTCAGGATGCACCGAAAGCTCGGCGCTGATGATTTCCTCACAAACCAGTTTGCTCGCGGCGCGTAGAAATGGCTGTACGTCTGTTCGGCGCTTGATCGGGTACCAAACCGCGTAGATCCCAAGCGGCCAACGCTGCAGCGCGGTCTTGAGCGCAAGTATGATGGCGCTGAACTCGTCAGGCCGTTCAAACGGTGGATCAATCAGCACCAGGCCGCGTCGCGGCGTGGGTGGGAGTAGGGCGCTGATCGCCTGATAGCCATCCCGCGCCTGCACGTGCGCGCGCGAATCACCGCGAAACAGCGCCTGCAGAGACTCCGCCTCGTCCGCATGCAGCTCGCACAGCAGCATGCGATCCTGCGCACGCAGCAGCTGCGCTGCAATTAGCGGTGAGCCGGGATACATGCGCAAGCGCGGAATCATCTCCCCGCTGTCATTGAAGCCCTTGATCAGGCGAAAGTAGCGCAGCAGAGCGCCTTGCAAATGGCGTGCATGCAGCAGGCGCTCAATGCCGTCCACGTACTCCGGTACGCGCTCAGCTGTGGCTTCGGGAAGACGATATCGGCCAGAACCGGAGTGCGTTTCCAGATAGCAAAATGGCTTGTCTTTCTTCAGCAGATGCTCGATGAGCAGCAGCAGAAAGCTGTGCTTGACCACGTCCGCAAAATTTCCCGCGTGATAGGCGTGTCGGTAGTTCACGCTCGGCACGCTTGCTGTCGCATCTTTTTGTGCAGCAGTTCCCGATCGGCTATTTGGCTCACCTCTCAGAGTGCCTCAAAGCCATGTCGGAACAGGCTGGTTTGCGTGCTGCGGCAGGCAGTTCCGGTCGCCCGCAGGCGAAGGTTATCTAGTCGCCAGCCGTCGCGGTTGCCGGCGCTGTCGCTGTTGAGCCGGAAGCGAATCTGCGCTTGGGTTGCGCCAGCCAGCGGCTGCATGCTGACCGTGACGCGGCGTACACTGGTGTCGGCATCGCAGCGATAAATTTCTCTCCAGGTTCCGCTGCTGCCAGGGCGCACCTCGATACGCGCAAAGTCAAATGGGTCCACATCGCAGCGCATATCGAAGCTGAGCTGGACGCTGCTATCGGCGCTCAGGTTCACGTTCGGCGCCTGAAGCCAAAAGTTGGCGGAATTGGCGTAGTTGCCGTTCGGTGAATCACTGATGCTGCCGGTCGCAAACAGCGCGTCAGCGGCCTGAATGCCCCAGGTTCCGCCCGTGCCACCGGTGGTCCAGCCGCTGAGCGGCGTGTTGGCATCCTCACGCAGACGCTCGCAGAGCGGCAGCATGGCGAGCGATATAGGCTGTGTGCTTCCGCCAGCGAGATTGGCAATGAGGCTCTCGGTGGTTTCAAAGCCTTCGGCGCTTACTTTCAGGTTGATTCCGCTGCCTGCCGGCAGCCGACGCGTGAATTGCCCAAGGCTGTTGCTTAGGCTGCGGTAGCGACCGCTCTCAATGCTGGCACCTGGAATCGCTGCGCCGCTGCCAGCGACACGCACGTCTCCCACCAAGGTTCCCACGGCTGCTGGCGCCAAGACATTGACAAATTGCGCGCTGACCGGGCCTTTGTTGCCGAGCGCATCCTCGGCCTGGGTATAGAGGATGCTCTCGCCCGCGGGCAACTGCGCGCCGGACACGTCCGCACGAACGGCTTCCCGGTTCGCATCAAAGGCGCCATCGCTGGCGCTCATCGGCAGGCTTTCCGCGCCGCTTTGCCAAATCGGCGTGGCCATACTGAAGCGCACGCCTTGGATGATCTGACTGGTTTGCGTGCCGCCAAAGGATTGATTGAAGCGGCTGTCGTCCGCGATGGCGCTGATTCGGATCGATTCGCCGCTCAGGGCCAGATCCGGTTCACTTTGAAGCTCGCGCAGCTCGGGGCCTTGCGGCAGCTGATAGGGCGCTCGGGTCGCTTTTGCGGCATAGATCAGGGCCTGGAGGTTGCGCGGATAGATTTCCTGCTCGAACATGCTGCAGCTTTCAAAGAATGCGTTGCCCAGTTCAAACACTAAAGCGGGTGTGCCAAGTTCACCGTAGACGGTATCGATCGTGGTGCCGTCGGTGACATACAGGTCCACCGCCCGCTGCGGCCGATATCTGTTGAACCAAGCCAGGCGCCGCCCAAGCGCCTCAAAGCCGAGTGCATTGCCGGAGGCCTGGGCGGTGAAGCCCCAGGGCCAAAGCACTAGGTTCGAAAAGCTATGCATATCGATAAAAAGCCCAGGCGTATCGTTCGGGGCCGCGTCGTTCAGGCCTGGCCCACGCACATCGGGAAACAGGGTTTGCACATAGCTCCAGATCGACTGAGTTTCAGGCTCTGAAGTGGGGCTTGAGCCGCGAAAGGTATCGTCGCAGGCATTTGGGCTGGAGCCGTTGAAAGCGCCCCAACCAAACGGAAAATTGCGGTTCAGATCCACCCCGACCCGACTGCTCAAACAGAAGTTTCGATTCGTGTTCTTGCGCTGATCGATTTGCGTTTCCGCCAGCGTGCGCCCATCCGGATTGGCGTGCACCAGAATGTGAAACTCCTGGTTATCCAGCAGCCAACGCGCATCGGCATGGTCTTGATAGTTCTGCAGCAGCCATTCGGCGAAGCGCAGATTCAGCTCCGCGGGCGTGTACTCGCGCGCATGCACCGAGCTCATGATGAAGAAGCGGGGCTTGCCAGCGCTAGGCTGGTCGCGGCGCCCCAGCTTCAGCACCACCATATCGTGGCCCGGGAAGCCGTTCAGCCGATTCCAGCTATCGCCCACGTCAAGAATTTGCACCAGATTCGGATAGCTGCTCGCCAGCTCAGTCAGGCGCGACTGCACTTCAGCGACGGTTCGATAGCAGGGAAATCCATTGATGCCGCGCGTTTGGTCGGCAAGTCTGCTCGCTACGGCCTGGATCGCCGCGGTGGCTTTCGGATCCTGACTGAGCTGCAGGCCCAGCGCGCGCAGGCGTTCGCGATCGAGCGCGGTGGTTTCCAGCAGCAGCGTTTTAGAACCTTCGTCCAGCTCAAAATGGGCGTGATAGCGCGCCACCGCGGCCACCTGCTCGCGCGTGGTGTATTCCACACGCGTCACTTCTCGCGTTTGCGGCGGCGCCGAAATTGCGGGCGGCTTCGCCGAAATTGCAGGCGGCGGCGCCGAAATTGCCATCACCAAACCAAGCATAGCCAGCATGCGCGTCCTACTCTCAAGAGCCTCAGGCGCCGGATTGTAGACCTGCGCTCTGGCTAAAGACCGCTCCAATCGTTGGCTCGGCCGTAATTGGGGCTTGACGTGCCGCGTTCCGGGTCTACCCTTGCAGCCCCTGTGTTAAGCAAGTGGCTGATGAACGTCTATAAACCCGGACAACGCTATTACTCCAGTGCCGAACCGGAACTGGGCCTGGGAACGGTACTGCGGGTCGAAGGTCGCGCCGTGCAAGTTGTGTTTACCAAAAGCGGCATGGTGCGCCTGTATGCCCAGCAGACGGCACCGCTTGCGCGGGTTGAGTTTCGCGTCGGCGACGAGGTTGCCGCGCAGAATCGTCGGGTGGTCATTGAGACGATTGAGAACATCGATGGCCTGAACTACTTTCATGGTCAGACGCTGAGCCTGTGTGAAACCGAGCTGGATGATGAGCAGGCTGCGGGCAGTGCCGATCTCAAGCTGATCAATGGCCGCATCGACTCCAACAAGCATTTTCAGCTTAGGCTGGATGTTTTGAAGGCACGTGCCAAAGCCAGGCAGTCGCCAGCCTGGGGCGTCAATAGCGCACGCATCGGTCTGCTCAAGCACCAGCTGCGCGTGGTGGAGCAAGTGCTTAGGCAGCCCAACCCACGGGTGCTGTTGGCGGATGAAGTCGGTTTGGGCAAGACGATTGAGGCCAGCCTCATTCTGTCCCGCCTGCTGGCCAGCGGACGGGTCAAGCGCGCATTGATCATCGTTCCGGAGCCGCTGGTGTTCCAGTGGTTTGTGGAACTCATGCGGCGCTTTAATTTGCGCCCGGCAATCTTCGATGAGGAGCGCGTGGCGGCCATCGAATCGGCTGAGGACGGACGTAACCCGTTTGAAGACGATCAAGTGATCCTGACCGATATTGGCTTCCTCAGCGGCTCCGCAGCCCGAGCGAAGCAAGTTCAGGACGCGGGCTGGGATTTGCTGATCGTGGACGAGGCACATCACTTGTCTTGGAGCCCGGACGACGCCTCGGCTGAATACACTTTGGTTGAGAGTCTCGCGTTCAAAACGCCGGGTGTCGTGCTGCTGACAGCCACCCCAGAACAGCTGGGCTTGAGCGGCCATTTTGCGCGCTTGCGTTTGCTTGACCCGGATCGCTACAGCGATTTGAAGCACTTCGAGAAGGACGTGCAGGGCTATGTGGCGCTCTCACGCTTGACCGAACAGCTGCTCTCGGACGCCACCGTCTCGCAAGCAACCATTGACGTGCTGCGCGCCAAGCTCGCCGACGAGCCCATCATCGCGGCCAAACTGGATGCGCCGCTTGATCGCTCCGCGCGCGATCAGTTGATTGACGCGCTTGTCGATCGCCACGGCACAGGCCGGGTGATGATGCGCAACCGACGCATTTCGGTCGGCGGTTTTCCGCGCCGCGTGGCCAATCTCAGCGTGTTGCCAGCATCCCATGACCCGCCGCAGCGCGCGCGATGGCTGGAAGAATTCAAGCTTGATGTAGGCGTTACCACGCCGCCGACGGACAAGGTTTTTGACGCAGAGCGAGCAGAGGCCGAGGTGTTACAGCTCAGCAACGATCCTCGATTTGCATGGCTGCTCGCCACGCTGGACCAGCTTGCTCCGGCCAAAATCGTGCTGATCTGCCGCACTGCGCGCAAAGTGCAACTGCTTGAAGCGGCCCTGCGTACGCGGTCGGGAGTAAAGGTTGCCCGTTTTCACGAAGGCCTGCAGCTCGCGCAGCGCGATCGTAATGCGGCGTTCTTCGCGGATCCCGAGGGTGCAAGACTGCTGCTGTGTTCGGAGATCGGCTCAGAAGGCCGCAACTTCCAATTCGCACACCACTTGGTACTCTGGGATTTGCCGCTGGATCCGGATTTGACCGAGCAAAGAATTGGCCGTCTGGACCGTATTGGGCAAAGCCAGGAAATTCAAATCCATCACGCGGCAGCGCAGGGATCCGCACAATGGGTGCTGCAGCGCTGGTATCACGAGGCCATGGGGGCACTGGAGCAGAGCGTGCCCGACGGGCGGGAGATGCTGCGCCGGTTTGGCGACGAGGTCGTGCAGGCCGCACTGGGTTACGCAGAGGGCAATACGGGCGTCGACCCGATCGAAAAGCTGCTCCGGTCCACTCGCAAGCTGCATATCGACCTTGCGGAGCAGGTCAATCACGGTCGCGATCGCCTGCTTGAGGTGGCCGCAGAACGATCGCGGTCAGGTGTCGAACTGATCCACGCGCTGGAAACCGCCGATGCAGAGTCCTTGGACGATGAGCTGGTGGTGCGCTTGCTGGAGCATTTCGGAGTGGATGCCGAGGAGCTTTCACCGCGCACCTATCGCTTGGATCCGGAGTACGTGTCGGACCCGGCCTTTACCGGCCTGGGGAGCGAACCGCAGACCGTAACCTTCGACCGCAGCTTTGCGTTGTCGCGCGAGGAGCTGCCGCTGCTGCGCTTCGATCATCCATTGGTGCTGGGCGCCATGGATTTGCTCATGAGCGGGGATGCTGGAAGTGCCGCGTTCTTGCTCGACCCCGACTTACCGGTGCAATTTGCCCTGCTTGAATGCATCTTCGTCGCTGAGTGTGTGGCCCACACGCGACTAGACGCCGAGCGCTATTTGCCCGCAGTGCCGCTGAGGCTGGTAGTTGATCCCAAGCTCACCGTGCGCGAAGCGCCGATCAACGATCGCGCAGCCAAGCGCGGCGACGAAGTTCCAGTCAACTTAGCGCCGCTGCGCCGGATCCTTACGCATTTGATTCCCCCAATGCTCAAGGCTGCTGAGGCGGAGGCAAGTAAGCAGGCAAAGTTGCTCGGCGAGTCCGCAGCGGAGCGCGTGCAGGTGGAGCTCGACATCGAAATCGCCCGCCTGGAAAGCCTTAAGCGCGTCAACCCCAGCGTCCGACACAGCGAAATCCTGGCGTTGCAGGAGCGCAGAGATGCTTTGCTGGCCGTGCTCCCTTCCACGCGAGTGCGCCTTGAGGCGCTACGACTCGTTGCACCGCCTGCTTTTCTGAAATTGCGCTAGCCCGCTGCGCGAAATTTTAATTCATAACATCAAGACGTTATAAGCTTTTTTCGAATCGCCACAGAAGAAATTAGGTGAACTTTTCCTGAACAAATCAGCCCGTCGCCTACAGCGAGTCTT
>Ga0105046_10019141_pt1 | contig 10394 bp, 5 predicted proteins | sample MAT03_FD_78385 | JGI IMG/M metagenome (GOLD analysis project Ga0105046, IMG submission 78385) | Freshwater microbial communities from Lake Fryxell liftoff mats and glacier meltwater in Antarctica - MAT-03 (megahit assembly) | ecosystem: Environmental > Aquatic > Freshwater > Ice > Liftoff... | reverse complement strand
TATGGGACACGCTGCTTGGTGTTTGGATCGACGCTCGCCGCCGGGTGCCAGTCCATGGAACCGCAATATCCCATTCCGAACGGGCAATCGACAACCGCACTTTACCCCGGGATTCCGGCCATCGGAGAACGTCCGCGCCTACTGCGAACGGAGATTAGACGCTCCGCGAAGGCCAACTCACTCTCGGACAGTTCCCGTCCAAGTGCTGCCCAATTCACGGATGTCACAGGCCAGGAAACGATTGACCTCGGCGTGGCGTTGCGGCTTGCTGGCATCGATAATCCGACGATTGGACTTGCCCGTGAAGCGGTGCGGGAATCGCTCGCAGGGCAACTCGCCGCCCGTTCGCTCTTGCTCCCCAGCGTGAACATCGGTGGTAACTTCCGACAGCACAGCGGAGCATACCTCGCCGCGCCGGGCTTAGTTCGTTCGGTTGATGTCCAAAGCCTCTACCTCGGTGCCGGCGCGGGTGCTGTCGGAGCCGGAACGCCCAATACGCCTGGCGTGCGACTGTTCGCTCACCTCGGTGACGCAGCTTACGAACCGCTCGCCGCCCGGCAGCGTGTCACGGTCCGCAGGTCGGAAGCCCAGGCTGTGCAAAACGCGGTTCTGCTGGACGTTGCAACCGCCTATCTGGAACTGGTCGGAGCCGAGGGTCGATTGGACATTCTTCGACAGAGCGAAGCCGAACTCGCCGAACTCAGTCGCCTGACCACCGTGTATGCGAAAGCAGGGCAAGGCCGCCAGGCCGACGCGAAGCGTGCCGAGGCGAACTTGGAATTGCTTCACCGCGACATCCACAAAAGCGAGGAAGAAGTCGCCGTTGCTTCCGCCCGGCTGTGTGGACTTCTCACGCTCGATCCCAGTGTAAGACTTCGGACTCCCGGCGGAAACATCCCGCGATTGCGACTCGTCCCGGAAACGTATGACGATCAGGAACTTGTGACACAGGCGATCCAGGGCCGCCCAGAAGTGTTGGCCAGGTCGGCTGCGATTGGCGAAGCGCAGACCCGTGTGAAGCAGGAGCGGGTGCGCCCCTGGCTTCCGACTCTCTCCATCGGCTACAGCTACGCGGGCTTCGGAGGCGGGAGTAACCAAGTGGCCTCCGACTTTGGACCGCTGAAGAGTCGAAATGACTTCGATGTGGTCGCCGTTTGGACCGTGGAGAATCTCGGGCTTGGGACTCGTGCTCGTGTCCGACAAGCGAGCGCCACTTTGGGCGCATCAGTTGCAGAGTTCGACCGTATTACGAATCAAATTCGCCGCGAAGTAGCCGAGTCCCTGGCAATGACCCGCGCCGCCGCTCGCCAGATCGAGACTGCTACCACGTCCTTGTCCGCGGCTGAGGAAGGGTTCCGGTTGGAGTCGGAGCGGATTCGACAGGGTGAAGGACGCCGCCCCATTGAGACACTTGACAGCTTCCGTCAGTTGCTCGAATCACGGCAAGAATTGCTTCGTGCCGTGATCGCTTTCAACGTGGCTCAGTTCCGGCTGTTTGTTGCCGTTGGACAGACTCCCAACAACGCGGAGTAAGCAGAGGCAACTGCAACGCAATCAGTCCGTTTCGTCCATCACCTTGTCTGGCACGAGCAACGAGTAGACGCAGGGCACGACGAACAGCGTCGTGAGCAAACCAGCGACGAGGCCGCCAAGGACGGCGCGACCGAGAGGAACGTTCGCTTCGCTTCCGCGAGCGAGTCCCAACGCCATTGGGATAAGCGCGAAGAACGTCGCAAGGGCAGTCATCACCACGGGACGCACGCGAATCTCGCCGGCTCGCTTGATGGCTTCGGTCGCGTCGAGCTTCTCGGTCTTCTGGAGATTGGCGGCGAAGTCGGTGAGCAGCACGGTGTTGGACACCACGATACCAACCATGAAGATCACGCCGAGCAGCGATTGAATGTTCAGCGCGGTCCCTGTCACGAATAGTACCAGCACCACACCAATGACGCCGATGGGTACGGCCGAGAGGACCACCAACGGGGTGATGTACGACTTGAACAGCGCGACCAAAAGGAAGTAGATCAGCAGCACGGCCGCGGCCATGCCCATCGCCTGATACTTGAATGTCGTCAACATCTTCTGGTATTCGCCGCTCAGACTGATCTTCGCGCCCTCCATCACCTTCCGTTCGCCGAGTGTCGCATCAGCCGTATCGGTCGTATCGGACACGTCCGGGTCGAAAGGCGTCCAACCGCTATCTTTGCGTGGCTTGCCGTGCCTTGCGACGGCTTTGGCAACGTCGTCGGCAACGTGTCCAAGGTCGCGGCCTTGGACACCCATCGTCAGGTCGATTGTAGGCTGAAGGTTGGTGTGAACGACCTCCGAAGGCACCTTCGCCGGTCGCAATGTGGCAATCGTTCGCAGTGGGATCGACTTCGCCTGCGTTGGACTGTTAATGGGCACATCGAGCAGCGTTTCCAGCGTAGTGATGTCTTTCTCGGGGTATTGCACGCCGACGTAGTATTGGTTGTGGCTCACAGGGTCGATCCAGAAGTTCTTCTTGTTGAACTGGACACTGGAATTGAAGGCGGCGACGACGTTCCGCATCACCTCCATTTGATTCAGACCGAGTGAGGCAGCCTTCGCTCGATCCACGTCAATGATGTAAAGCGGATAGTCCAACCGCTGGATGATGCGGGCGTCCACGACACCATCAATGTCTCGCACATCGGCGAGGATGCGCTCGGCGACCCGCCGGGCTTTCGACAAGTCCTTCCCTGTGACTTTCACGTTGATCGGTGTGGATTTGCCCTCGTTCATCGCGGACCGAATGAGGCCGCCAGCATCGAAGGCGAACTCCATATTGATGCGGGAAAACGCAATGATTCCTTCGGGCAGTTCCTTGGCCGCACGCTTCCGCTCGTATGCCGTGTGGAGGAACTGCTCGAACTCTGGGTCGGTGGCGAATCCATCCCGGAGCTGCGCAACGTGTTCTTGTGCCGACCGGGTCCGCTCAGGGATGAGTTGGACTTTTACGACCGCGTCCATTGGCCCACTGTTCGGGGTGAACGCCGCAGACCAGTCGGCCGTCAGCCCGAGTTCACTGATGACCAGTTCCAGGTCGGTTCCGATCTTCGCCTTGACGTAGTTCTCAACCGCTTCGACGTATCCCTCGGTCACTTCGATTCGTGTGCCGGATGGGAGCCGAACGGAGATCTCGAACGATCCCGCATCCACCTCGGGGAAGAACTCGCGGCGTAGGTGCGGCCCGAACAGCACGACGACCAGTGCAAGCAAGGCGAACGCGCCGCCGATCACCATGAGGCGTGCTTGAAGTACGACGCCCAGCAACCGAGCATAGCCCTTGAAGATGGCATCAAGGAACGACTCCCAGCGCTCGAAGAGGCGGCCGAGTAGTCCCTTCGCGGGCGGGTTCTCGTGTTCGTTGCGATCACCGTAATCGTAGGTGTGCGACTCGATCGGCTTATGCCCGTGTGACTTCATCCAAGCCGCACAGCGGGCCGGCACGAAGGTGAGCGACACGGCGTAGGCAATCAACACGGCGAACGCAACGGCCAGGAACATCGGCTTGAAGAGGAACGACCCCAGCCCAGGAATGAGAGTCAGCGGAGCAAGAACGAGCAGCGTGCAGAGCGTTGCCGCCAACACGGGCATCGCCACTTCGCTCGCGCCAAGGAACGCCGCTTCCTTGGGCTTCGCTCCCAGCCCCAGGTGGCGGTGGGTGTTCTCCAGGCACACAATCGCGCTATCCACCAGCGGTCCGATGGCGAGCGCCAGGCCAGCGAGCGTCATGACATTGACTGTCTGTCCGAACCCATACAGGAAGGCAAGCGCACCCAGGATGGCGACCGGCACGGTCAGCACCGCGATGACAGTCATCCGCCATTCGCCGAGGAACAAGAGGATGACGAGGGAACAGAGAATCGCCCCGAGAACGCCTTCCTCCGCGAGGCTCTTGATGGCACTCTTGACGTACACCGACTGATCCATCACGAGCTTCAAGTCCACGTCTGGAGTCGTAAGTCGCTCCTTCATATCGGGGAGGTTCTCCCGCAAGTTGTCCACGACTCCGAGCGTGCTGGCCCCTTGCTGCCGATAGATCGGGATGTACACCTGTCGGCGGCCATCCACGCGGACGATGTTGGTCTGAATCAGTGCCGTATCCCTGGGTGTCGCAACGTCGCGTAGGAAGATCACACCGTGTGAATTCGACCGGATGGGGATGTCGCCCATGCGCTCGATCAACTCGTACATCGAGTTCGAGTCTAAAGCGTAGTCCAGGCCGCCGAGTTTGGCGTCCCCGGCGGGGAGGAAAATGTTGTAACGGTCCAGCGCGTCCATCACGTCGGTCGGGGACAGGTTGCGGGCCTGGAGTTTCTGCCGGTCGAGCATCGCCAGAACGGTCCGCAGTTTGCCGCCGTAGACGACCGGAGCGTTCGCGCCCGGCGACGCCATAATCATGTTGCGGACCTGATACCGACCAGTGTCGTAGAGGACCGATTCGCCCTGCGACTTGCTGTTCAGAGCGACGATGGCGACGGGAGTGGCGGCCGTGGGATCGAACGGCAGGATGACGGGGGGAAGAGTGCCTGGCGGCAAGTTCGGGATAGCTGCGGTGGCGAGCGAGTTCACCTGCGTCAGCGCGCCACTCGGGTCAGTGCCGTCGGCGTAGTAGTTGCGGACAATACTGGCTCCGACAATGGATCGCGACTCTTGCCGGATCGTACCCGCGGCCTGCCCTGTTTGACGCTCCATCCGGGACGTGATGTCCGCCTCCACGTTAGTCGCGGACATGCCGCCGTAGAAAGTCAGCACTTGCACGGCCGGGCTTCTGTAAACCGGAAGAATGTCGGCCGGAATGGTGGCTAATGCGACCGCGCCGCCGAGCGAGATGGTCAGCATCAACACGGTGATCGCCCGCGGATTGCCGAGCGAAAAGTGGATCAAGCCGTTCATGGGATGTCTCATCGACGGGGGAAGCGAGTATGCGACTCAGTGTCCGGTCGAGGTCGCTTTGGCCGCCGCAACGGTCACTGCTGCGCCGTCCTCGACGGGACCACTGGAGCGAACCACAACCCGGTCGTCTGGGGTCAACCCCGCGAGGATTTCGACGTCCACGCCGTTGTCGGTTCCGAGAGTAACGGGCACGGCGTGGACGCGGTCGAGGCGTACGACTCGCACGGTCGTCTTGCCGCCGTCGCGGTGGACTGTCCCTGAGGGAACGCGGAAAGCTGTCGTCTCGCCCGGTTGGAGCGTGAGAGTCACCCGGCCGTACATGCCGTGCGTGAGAATCCCATAGGGATGCTTCACGTCCACGGGGTTCGACACGTCAACTTCGACACGCATCGTGCGGGTAGCGGGATCCTGGGCACTGGCCCAGCGAGCGAGTTTCAGTTTGTCCTTCCCGTTCCGGTCGAACTTCACCCCCGGAATCGCATCGATTTCCACCACAGCCGTGGCGTTGGCTGTGACAAAAGGCACATCCCGGTCGGGCACCTGAACGATCACACGCATCACGTCAGTTCGTTCGACTGTTAGCACAGGAACCGTGCCGCCCTGCTCCGCCGACTTGATGAAGGCACCGGCAGTGGAATCCTTGCCAGGGTGGAAGTTTCGCTTGGTCACGACACCCGTGTACGGCGACCGGATGACGGTGTAGTCTAATAGAACCTTGGATTTGTCCAATTGGGCTTTCACCACGGTAATCTCGGCTTCGGCATACTTCTGATCGGCTTTCGCCTGCTCGACCTTGGCTTTCGCCGCCGACGCTTTTTCCTTCGCGGTGTTGACCGCTGCTTCGGCTGCAAGGGTCGCCGCTTCGCTCGCCGCGTATTGGTCTTCTTGCTCGTCCACGAGCTTCGCGTCGATGGCTCTTTGGGCGAGCAAGTCCCGCAACCGATCCCGCTGCTTCAATCGGTAAGATTGGTACGATGTCTTACTCTTGGCCTCCGCTTGACTGAGAGCGATCGTGGATGTCGCTGCCCCAAGTTCCGCTTCGGACGTGGTGATGGCCGCTGCGGTTTGGATCAACTTGGCCTCGGCTCGCGCCACATCGGCGGTGTCCTTCAGAACTTGCTTCTCGTATTCTGGGACCGAGATGCGTGCGAGGATGTCGCCCGCTTTCACCCGACTGTTGATGTCCACGTTCTGTTCGACCAAGAAGCCGGACACCTTCGCGTACAGGTCCACACCCTCAATCGGTTCCAGTGTCCCAGGTTGGGCGCACACACGATCAATCCCACCGGACTTCGGCGTGAGGACTTCAACGGTGATCGCCTTGGCCGGCTTCCCCTTCTCTTTGTGTTCACGCTCGAACAGTGACTGCCCGTGCGACACGGCGTACCATCCGCCTGCGCCGATGAGTCCAATCGCGACGAGGACGGCGGGGGCACGACGCGACCAGCGAGCGAGCGAGCGTTTGGTAGCCATCGGACAGTCTCGGGCGTGTGCGGCGGGATAACCAAGAGATGCGCAGTTGCACACGGGATGCCGAAGTGACCAATCGCCAATTGATTCGCGGAAATGCTTGCGAATCAAGGAGTACGCCGGTAGATCCGATTGGGTCGAAGTGGAACGATAGCCCGCGAACGATCTGGCGCGGTGGGAAATTCACCGACGCGGGGAAAACTTCACCGACGGCTTTACTCTTCCGGCGTCTCCGGTCGGTCGGTCACCACCTTGTCGAGTGCTATGCCGAGTTCACGAAGTTTGCCGCGTAGTGTCGTTCGGTTGATGCCGAGTAAGTCGCTGGCGTGAGCCTGGTGACCGTGCGTGTGTCGCAGCGCCCAGATAATCAATTCCCGTTCGACCAGCGTGACCACACGCTTGTGGACATCCTTTTTGCCGTCTCGCGCCATCGCTTCCGCCGTCCCCGTGAGGTCAAATGCGGTCGGACTTGCCGGTGTCGAAGCGTGGGATATTTCCGACACCGGCAGACTCCGCAAGTCCGAAGGCAACAAAGTCCGTCCCACGGTCTGGTAGACGGCCGCCCGCACACAGTTCTGCAATTCGCGGACATTCCCGTGCCAGTCGTGCCGTTGGAGTTGGTCGAGTGCCTCGGGCGAAAACCCACGGACATCGCGGTCGGCTTCGCGGGCATAGCGAAAGAGAAAGTAGTGGGCCAACTCGGGGATGTCTTCCTTCCGCGCCCGCAGCGGTGGGACTGTGATGGTGACAACCTTGAGCCGGTAGTACAGGTCGTTGCGAAAATGACCGCCCGCGATGAGTTGCTCCAGGTTTTGGTTCGTCGCAGCGAGAACGCGAACCCGCGTGCTGATCGCTTGGTTCCCGCCGACCCGCTCGAACCGCTGTTCCTGAAGCAACCGAAGCATCTTCGCCTGCACGGCTGGCGGCATGTCCCCGATTTCGTCGAGCAAGAGTGTCCCATCGCTACACTGCTCGAAACGTCCCACACGCTGACGGTCCGCGCCGGTGAACGCTCCGCGTTCGTGGCCGAACAGTTCGCTCTCCACCAATCCCTCGGGAATCGCAGCGCAATTAATCGCCAGAAACGGTTTGTCGGCACGCTTGCTGTGCTGGTAAATCGCCCGTGCGACCAGTTCCTTGCCGGTCCCAGATTCGCCTAGAATAAGGACGTTCGCATCTTGGGGCGCGATGCGTCCAATCTGCTTGCACATCTCCTGGATGACCGCTGACCGACCGACAATCCGATCCGCTGTGTCGTCGGGTAGGACCGCCGGTTCGCTCATCAGCCGCGCCGCCTCGAACGCCCGTTGCAGCAGACGGCTCATGTGTTCCAGGTCGATGGGCTTTGAGAGGTAGTCGAACGCTCCGCGTTTCATCGCCTCAATGGCGGTCTCGGTCGATCCGTGCGCGGTGATGAACATGACAGGGCGGCGCGGGTCAGCGGTCCGGATCCGCTCGAATAGCTCAAGACCGGAACCGTCGGGCAATTGGAGGTCGAGAACGATCACATCGGGTTGGACATCCTGGACAAGTCGCCAACCTTCGGCAATGGTCCCGGCCGTCAAGACTTCAACTTCGGGCGAAGTGAATACGCGGCGGAACGAGTGGCAGATGATCGCTTCGTCGTCAACGATCAACAATTTCAACATGGGGTTCCTCCGTGGCGGGCAGCGTGAGGGTGAAAACCGCGCCGTCATGCGTGCGGTTCGTCGCTGTCAGCGTGCCGTTGTGGTCGCGGGCGACTCGCCGGGCGGTTGCCAGCCCGAGGCCGGTTCCGGTGGGTTTGGTCGTGGTGAACGGTGTGAACAACCGGTTGGCGAGAACTGGGTCGATTCCGGGGCCGTTGTCGGTCACGATCACGGTTAGCATACCACTCTCATCGGTCGCACGCACTTCGACTTCGCCACCCGGCGGGACCGCTTCGACCGCGTTCAGAAGGAGATTCGTGAGAAGCGAGAGTATTTGATCGCGGTCCACGGTCGCCGGCATTGGACTAATTGGACCGACGAGGCGCAAGTTCACGGGCTTGGCCTCGGCTCGAGCGCGGGTTGCGTTGACCGCATCGCCGACGAGAGTTCGGAGATCGCACTTCCCGCGCTTGGGTGCCGGCGTGCGGGCGAAGTCCAATAAACCCTGGACTGTGCGTTCCATGCGAAGGATTTCTTCTCGGATCAGTCCCAGGTCTTCGTCGGTCAGACGAGTCGGATTCTGCTGGCGAAGTGCGGCTTCAACCAGAAATTTGATCCCCGTGAGCGGGTTTCGGACTTCATGTGCCACCCCGGCCGCAAGTTGTCCAACCGCCGCCAGTTGCTCGGCTCGCAGCAGGTCGCGTTCCTGTTCCTGGAGCCGCTGGCAGACTTCCTTCACACGTCCCACCACGCGGTCCAACTGGGCGTCCAAATCTCCGAGATGCCGTGGGACTTCGACGGTCATTGCTCCCACTTCGTAATCGAGTTCAGCTTGCACAGCTCGCACGCGGACCGAAAGTTGCGTGGCCTGTCGGGTAAGCCCCCGTGCGGTCGCGTATCCGCTCACCAATCCGCCGAGTGCGCCAGCGATTCCGAGAACGAGAAGAACCCCGCCGGCCCACGCGCTCTGTGATTCGCTCCGCGACAAACCCGCATCCATACGAGATCGCTGTCGGTCGGAGAGTTCTCGACACGGCAACAACAGTTCCCGCATCGGGTGAGCGTCCGACCAGCGGATCAGATCGGCTATGGACGTGGCGGTTTGCGGCAATCCATCGGGCCCGAGTCGGCGTTTGTACTCCGCGAAATCCTTCTCAATTTGGCTAAACCCTGCGGCATCATCAGGTGGTACATCACGTCGAATCGCGTCGAGCGCCGCATCAACCCGCTCCGTGTCGCTGCGGACAAGCTCTCGACGACTTGGCGTGGGATCGGCAGCGCAAACGAGTGAATGGAACCTCAGATGCCTAAGTTGAACCTGGAGTTCGTCTGCGGCTTCCATGCGAGCCGCGTCGTGCCGAACGGCCCGGGCTAGGTCCGCTTGAAGCCGGTAGATGTACCATGTGCTGGCCAAACACGCGGCCGCAAGCAACCCGCCAAGTACGATGAGCGGCCCAGAATACCGACCGAAGAGAATGTGCTTCATTCCGCCCCTTTCAACTCCCGGACACGACAGTTGGGAGCCAACGATCCCTCACATAAGCGGTTCCAATTTATGAATTCGGCGGTGTTGTCGCATCGTAACGCTTCAGCTTTCTGAACTGGGTGAGCGTCCTTAATGTCGGTGAACTTATGTGGCCGGGTGTTTACGTCGCGTTGTTCCAGTAAGCGTCCCACCGGCCTTTTTCGCTTCGGAAGAGTGCTCGAAGGTGGCAGATGACATCCGCACCGGGTTCACCCCAACGCATCCCACTGCCCTTCATCCGCTGACCCACCACTTGTTTGCAGGCGGCCTCCACCGGACCGCTGCCGATCATCCAACCCTTTGCCCGATAGCTCGGGTAATCCGTTCGGTGAACCTGATTGCGGAAGTACACCCGCAACACGCGGTGGGCCTCCTGAACCGACGCCGAACGCTTCGACACGTCGAGTTTCTCCAGATCCACCAACACCGCCGCACCACCTTACGTGCTTCAAGCGATGGCACCACTGACTGATCACCAAACTGACTTGGGATTCGTCGCCGGTATGCAATGCCTTGGCCCAATCGCTCAGATGTTCCGCCGCGTGGAAGAAATCGAGGATAACCGCCGCCACACGCGGGAAACTATCACGCAACCAGTCCTCAATCCCCGAACCTCCATCGGAGATCGCCACCCAACGATCCGCCTTGTCCATTCCCACCTGCGCTCCTTGGGCACGCAACGGGCCGCTCAACGCCTGCAAGCCACCCGTCATCCCACACACATAACGCACCTGACCCGACTTCTCCGCGTTCCAGATCATTCCCACCGCAGCCATCTTGCCCGATGCTGCCGAGCCGTTTTCCCCTTGCATACCCACACCCGCCGAGTCAGTCTGCCCACCCCTTTCAAC